>VFQP010004567.1_pt1 | contig 12740 bp, 16 predicted proteins | sample 3512351 | NCBI WGS metagenome assembly VFQP01 (sample SAMN10412372, study PRJNA504923) | tailings metagenome | isolation source: Relicate 1 Philex TSF1 revegetated site | place: Philippines: Tuba, Benguet | collected 2017-08-29 | reverse complement strand
CACAAAACACCCATGCACAAAACACCCATGCACAAAACACCCATGCACAAAACACCCATGCACAAAACACCCATCCTCCCCCACCACACCTTGTCACGAATATGTTTGATATCTTGACTCGTAATCGCATTGGTCTCCGTTTCCCTCAACAGTGCATGACTCAGTACACGTTTGGCAGTCCATCGCTCTGCAGGGCTCCTTCTTAACAAATGCTGCGCCAGACGACGGGCCTGCTCCTCCTCAAAGGTCATCCACAGGGCAGCATGATTCTCAAAGGGTAGTGGTTGGTCACCCTGGAGCGCCGAGAGCACCTCCTCCTCAGGGACAGTCACATCAAAGAGGGGGGTGCCTGTGCATATTTCCCACACGAGACAGCCAAGGGACCACATGTCGGAGGCCGGGGTGGCAATGATGGGCTGTTTGGATGCATGGGCTTTTGCAATCTGTGTGTGTGTTGATGGGTGGGTGTATAGATAGAGGAGGGTGTTGGCACCACCAACACACACACACACACACACACACACACATACACATGTAAATGAACACACACACACACATTAACTAACCATCACACATACATGTAAATAAACACACACACATTCATTAACACACCAACACACACCAACTCACACACCGATAAACACCCCAACAAACACACACCTCTGGTGCCATATATCGCAATGCTCGCTCCCCTCTACTTTCCTTGACTGCCTGCCCTGCCTCGCCCCATGCATGCACCCCAAACAACTTCCATCGAAACGCATCATTACACCACCACACATGCCCAGGTGCTACATCCCCATGCACTGCATCCTGTGCATGCAACTGTGCAAGTGCTTCTGCAACACAGCGCAGCAACAGTTGGCCTGCTTGTCGGTTGCGTGCTGCGGGGAGTTGTTGCCACCTGATCATGTCGTAGTCACCCCGTTGAATTACTAATGCAGACATGATGCCCTTGCCGGGCGATTGGAACACATCCATGACATCTGTATGTGTGTGGGGGGGGTGGGGAGGTGGTGTAAAATACACCAAACTGGTATGGTGTGTAAAACAGGTGGTGATGGTGTGTGATGGTAGTGGTGTGTGGTGGTAGTGGTGTGTGATGGTGTAAAATACACCAAACAACAACAACATACCAGCAAACGACCCGCCACATTTGGCTGCAATTTTGTAAAACATCTTTTCCCTTGTGAATGCTTCGTCATTCTCAAAGAATCGTGCTACAATGGGGCGATTGTTGGCAGCACGCAGACGGCCTGCCACAGTGATGCTATTGCTTGTTTTCACAATGTATCCACGATCCCATGAATACCGACCTGTGTGTGTGTGTTTGTGGGTGTTTTTGGTGTGTGTTTGTGTTTGATTGTATGTACACCCAATACAACCAACATGCCCACTGCACCACAAAACTCCTTCCCCACACAACCCCCAACAAAACACCCACACACCCTCTCTCATACCATGCAGCGCCTTGTTGCTCCCCTTGTGTTTCCCATCCCCCCGCTTTCCGTCCCCCCCATCCCCCCGCACACCGCTCCGCGCCAACGCATGTCCCTCATCCAACCCACTGCTCTTTAACACCATACTCGCATGCCGACGTTTTGTACGCACCCGAGCAGCACCCCACCCTGCAAATAACCCAAGCACGAGCCCCACCACCGTCGCAGCAAGCCCCACACCCACTGCAAGTCCCCAGTTGGTACTCTCTTCCAACACCACCAGATTGGCCTGCCCAACCGCGGCACAGGACGCTCCATTGCCCAGCAGGGGGTCGTTTTTACCACAGGGCACAAGTATGGTGATGTCACTAGGTAGGGATGTGCAGTTGCTCACCGCTGCATTTGCACAGCAGACCTCTTGCCATGATAGGCCATTGAGTTGTGATGTGCTGTTGAGGGACGACATGTTGGTGCCTTTGGCGAGGGGGAGCACTGCTGTTGTGCAGGAGGAAGATGATGATGTGGAGGAGGAGGTGGAGGTGGGGGTGGATTGTAGGTGGCGACGTCGGGTGGTGGAGGTGGCAGGGGATGCAGGACGTATGCCGGAGACAACACGGGGATCTGCTGCTGTGGTGGTGTAGATGCTGTAGAGCCAGCATTGCCCGGTGGTGGTGGTGGGGTCGCTGTCTGCACTGGGCATGACGAATGCAAAACCGATGCACTTTTGTGTTATCTGTGTGGATGTTTTTTTTGGGGTGTGTGTGTGGTGTGTGTGGTAAAGGGGTGGGGGTGAAAGAGGGGTGATTTGTTTAATGCATGTGTACATGTACACACTATGTAGTGTCATACACTATGTAGTATCATATGTGTACGATAGGTGTCATTATTGATCATGTGCGTCCCATAAGTGTCCACACATGAATGCTTTACGATCTGCTCTTTATATATATACACCCAACATGCACCCAACATGCCCACAAAACCCAGCACACACCCCTCATGCATACCTGACACAGTGCACAGCACCCTGCAACACCTTGCACTAGTGTGTTTTGACCATTATTCAAGCCAATAGATGTCTGCCCACCAACACCACCACCCACTTGCAATGCCACACCAGGAAGCAAACTACAACCTGTGTGTGTTCCGGAAAGCGGGTGTTTTTTTCTTCATGCACACATACACACAAGATATGTACACACACATATGCCATCGTGTAAAGACACATCTTATCATGTACACACACACAAATTAACACACTCACTCACACTCACTCACTCACACAAACACACTCTTACCTTGTGTACTGTTTGATGCACACGGTGCAGCAGCACGTCCCTCCACCTGCACTGTGGGGCTTGTACTACATGACGACCCCCCCTCAAGCTGACACCAAGCCCCCCCCTGTAACCCCTGTGGTGCTAGGGATGGCGGGAAGCATGCACCCGCTGATGTGTAGGGTACTGTTGTGCCTGGTGGGGTGTAGGTGCTGCTGGATGCACATGCACACCCTTGGGCAGTGCGTGCAACTGTGTGGGTAGAGGTGGTCTCACTCGTTGGTAGTGTGTATGTAGATGTACACATTCATGCACACCTTTGTACCAATCCGTACACTCACCATCAATAAACATCTGCATACATATCAATACACCCCCCCCCTCCAACACACATACACCCTCCAACCCCCCCCCAAAATCTCACCTGTCTTGACAGCATCAGACACAGCACATGACTTGGGCGCAGCATCCTTGCATGGAATCAACAACATGGCCCCCACAGGAGGCGCACTACAATCCGGAAGGTTGTTGAAGCAGCACACCTGCTGCCACGTAACCCCACTGCGACCCAACACAGCCGCCAGCCCCCCCCGCTCCGGAACCATCACCACAGAGGGACATTGTACAGCCTGCCCATCCTTCCCGCTGCTGGTGTCTTGCAATGCTCGTCGTCGTACGACAGCCGCTCGATCCACCAATGCTGCAGTGACCCCTTGGATCAACCGACCAGCGGAGATGCCTCGTTGCAGTGTGCATGTGCCAGTCAGGTTGTGTACAAAGGAGGTGCAGGAGGGGTCCAGGGTGCATGCCTGACAGCACCGTGAGGGGGAGGGGAGGGGGAGCTGGCGGTCGGAGGAGGGGTCGGTGGAGAGGAGGGCGTAGTTGGGCAACAGCACGGGACATCCTGTGGGAGTGGTGAGGTGTGTGATGAGAGGTGTGGTGCGATGTGTGGTGAGATGGGTTGACCACACATGCAACACAGAGCATACACACCACACAGAGTCATGTACAACACACAGACCCATGTGCACACCCCCCATGACACCACCCTCATCACTTCTACACACACCCATCACGCTCCACACCACCGCGTTGCACACCTGCACTCCCCAGCGCAACAGACCCAGACACACTCCCACTGGCAGCAGTAGTGGGCAATACAGCACTCTTCAGCACACAGTTGTTAGCACATGCCGAGGTGCCTGTAGCCCCCCCAGCTGCACTGCTGGTAGTGGTGGTGGGTTGCCATGTCCATGCAACACACCCAGCAGTGGCATTGCATTGTGTGCAGCAATCTTGCCATCTGTGTTGTGTGTGAACGTGGTGTGAAGCGTGGTGTTTTGTGTGACACGTGGTGTTTTTTGTATATGTGCAGCCATGCATATGTGCTGTATTGTAAAATGCATATGTGCTCCAATGTACATTGCATATGTATGTGATGATGATGTATGACATGATGATACACCATGTACACAGAATCTAGTGCATATGTATCACGCATTGTCACATGTACACTCACATACACATACAACAACACATAAACATGCAACAACACATACACATGCAACAACACATACACATACAACAACACATACACATGCAACAACACATACACACCGTGTTTGGGGGTTGCATGACCCAGGATACAGGTCTGCCTCTGCTGACATTGCAGTGTCAAACACAGGTGAACAGCCTGTACCTGTGATAGTGGGGGGGGGGGTGATGGTGTGTGTGTGAATGGGTATATGTATGGGTGGGTATATATATGTATGGGTGGGTATGTGTGTGGATGGGCATATATGTGGTGAAATATTCGACATCTGCCGGGTGAACGTCAAGGGATGCATACACAGCAAATATTGGTCCTCTAATTCCACCACCACCACCACCACATTCCAAAGCAACACATCACCACGTACGATCAGGTGTGTTGCTGCTCTGCACTGCATAGGATGTGATTTCTGATGGAAGGGTAACGTCCATAGTGCCAGTCACCTGTGTATTCATCAGGTGGTGACATGTATCGGCATCTCAACCACATACAAACGACATTGTAAATATCTCAACCACACACAAACCATCTCAACCACACACAAACACCATCTCAACCACACACAAACACCATCTCAACCACAGACAAAGTACCTGCACGAGTGCATCTGCAAGTGCCTGTTCAGCAGTGGCCCCATACCCTGCCACCCCACAAAACCCAGCAGCTTGCAGTTGGGAATCAAGGGGCAGCACGGAACGCACCAGTGCATCAAACTGGCTACCTTGGCGAGTAAGTGCAGATGACAACTGTGTGTGTGAGAGTGTGTGTGTATGTGTGTGTGTGTGTGTATGAGAAAGACAGAGAGAGAGAGAGAGTTGTATGGAGGAGGTACACAAACAAGGAGATGATGATGAGCAGGAGAAAAAATCCCTCACAAAGGACAAGCAACCCACTCCCTTAAAAAAACACACCGTGGATGCAGCACCAAAGTTAAGAAGGTCTCCTGCTTGCCCCAGTGCAGCTGCATCTGTTGCTGTGGAGGCGCTGCACCGTCGCACTGCAAGCGTCACCACCATTGGTAGTGTGACTGGGCGCTGTCGTACTGTGTTGCGCAGTTGTACTTGTGTCGAGGCGTTGAGTGTGAGTGGTGAGGGGAGGGATACATTGACAAACACCTGTGGTGGGAGAATATATACAAGGGATGAAAGTGGGTTGAGGTGGTTTGTGGTGGTGGATTGAGGTGGTTGACAAGTTGGCCATGATGCATTCCCCCTACAACTCGTACCGTTGTATCTTGTGTCTGCCCCTGCACCACAAACACCTCCAATGGCCCCACGCTGCTGTTGCGCACGTTCCCTTGCTCCACCACCACACTGCCGTTTGTGCCTGGGCTGGAATACACAGGCAGCGTCAATTGCACAGGCACACCTGTGTGGGGGGTGATGATGTTGCACATGTATCAACACGATCCACAACGATGCCGATGAGTTAGAAATGACATGTTCATAAAGTACATGACACACGCCAATGCAGGTACGTAATGCAATAGTAGTGTAGTGATTGCAAGGCAGCGATGAGCAGTGGAGATCACTCACCCATCCACACATTGGACACTGGAGATCACCCATCCACACATACCATCCAAAAGCGTCTCAGATGCCACCCATGTGGCCTGCACAGGCACCATCACACTTGACTGTGTGGCATTCCCACTCCCACCATTGTACACAGCTGTATACACATCCGCACTCCCCGCAGACCCTTGTTTGACCGTTGACCAGTCAATGGCAGTGGCTCGCACTTCTACCTGCAGCGCAGGCCCGAGGCGGATGCCCGAGGTGGTTGGGAGGAAGGAGTTGGTGTCGTAGAGCAGCGTCACTGGCTGGGCTTTGGGGAAGATGAGGAGGCACTGCATGTCTGACATACGGGCGGTCCAGTACCTGTGTAGGAGTGTGGGGTGGGGGGGGTGATGTGTGAGAGAATTTGAAAGCAGCATAGAGGAATATACAATAGGGTGTAATAGTGTTGTAACACATTCATGTGTAGAGCACCACCAGCGTGTACATGACCAAGTGCATCACCACATACCTGCATCCACATGTCACACCACATCGTGCAGCACACCAGCTTGCTGCAGTACTACCAGGTGGTATGCTTACTTGTAGGTCAGGGTCTGCACTCCAGCTGGCAGCTGCATATTGTTTGCTGTCCAACAACCCTGCCACTGAATCCTGTGTGTGTGTTTTTGTGTGTATTTTTTTGTTTTGTTTCTTGTTTTGACAGAGTGCGGTGATTGCATTGCGTGTGTGATGTGCATGATTCATGTATGTGTGTACACATTGAACACAGGTACAAAAGAATGTCAAGGTATAAAACAGTGGCTCAACCACACACATCCACCCCACCCCACCCCACCCCCCCACCCACCCACTCACACCCACACCCCACACCTGTTGGTTGGTCAGCAATGGCAGGCGTGCATTTGCGACCTGACTCACACCATCCCCACCACTGCCACTCCCAGACCCATCCCCCCCCGATAACGACGCCTGACTCAATGACTGATCATATAAAGCACACTCACCACTGGTTGTGTTGAAATCCCAAAACATGCATGCAAGATCAGCGCGACACGCAGCACAGCATGCAGCGGGGGTGGTCATGGGGGTGGTGGAGGTGGGGAGGGGGTAGTACACCCATTTGCTGTTGGGCAGCTGGGTTGTGGAGGATGCACATAGGTCTAGGGATGCAGGGCAACTTGCACCTGTGTGGGTGTGGGGTGTGGGGCATTGGGTGTGGGGTAGGTGGGAAAAGGGGGATACATGTATGTCATGAGCGGATTGACTCTGCATGTTGTACACTATGCAAACACCAACATACACCGACATACACATAATTTCCTCATCCCCCTCCCAAACCAGTACCACCCACCCACCCACACATACACCACCACCAGCATAAACACACACCACCAACACCAATACACACACCACCACCAACAACAACACACACCAGCAGCAGTGATTTGGGTATCCTTCAAATCCACAGGCAGCTGCATCCTGAGCTCCACATCCACCGACACAAACCCATTCGCAGCATTGGGGGGCAGTTGATCAGTGCTCCCACAAAACCCACCAGCCTGCAGAACTTCGAGTACAGTCAACTCAGATGCCAGCAATGCAGGTAATCCGGGAGCAGCAGAACCGGAAGAGGGAAAGACACATTTGTTGACGGTGTAGTTGAGGCGCTGTGTGTATGTGTGGAGGGGGGGGCACAAGTAGACAATGGGGTTGTTGCTCTTGCTATTGGTATCATTGTTGTTGATATTGTACAGCGCGTGTACGTGTATATACACACATGTTTCTTCACACACATGTTTCTTCACACACATGTTTCTTCACACACATGTGTACACAACATACGTATACATACACACCCACCATCACGCCCCACCAACCACCACACCCCAAACACATACCGTCGTCACATTGACCGGTGCTGCAATCAAACTGAACCCTACCCGCTGCAAGCGCCCAGGCCCCAATGTCACACTTGCATTCAACGGCATGGACACGTTGATCCCACCCGGCACCGTGCTGTTGTCTACCAACAGACGCCCCAATGCCAGGGGGGAGTCCAGGTACCCCGGCCCCCCCCCGAGCTGCTGTCGGTCCACCCCCCCCACATCAATCGTAATGTTGCTCTCCCAGCCGCTAAACACCGTGGCATCTGTTGCCAACACAAACGGCACACGAGAGAGGCCTACGGTGTTGAAGGAGGTGTCGGAGGCGTTGTTGGTGTTGTAGAGGGTTTCGTTCCATGGTTGAGAAGTCTGGGGGGCGTATCGGGCGGTGCGCCAATTTGGTTGAGCACTCGCAAGCTTGAGCTGGAGATTAGGCCCTGTAGGGGGGGTGTAGGTAATGTTGTGGGAAGGACGTTTGTGTGGGGGGGGCGTGTATGCATGGTGTGATGGCATGGTGTCAGCTGGCATCCCATCCTCCACACAATACGTACCAAACAGCACTCCTGCTGTGACTGCACTCCCCCCTGCTGCCAATACAGGGGACACCTGCTGTGCCTGCTGGCGGTAGAGCACACATCGTCCTGCATCTGCGTCATGCTGCCAGTAGGTGCATCCACATGTGGTCAAGCACTGTCCCCCACATGCTGCGGGGGTGGATACTGCCTGTACCACACGCACTGCATCAAGGGCACCTGTCCATTGCTGGTTGGACCACTGGCCAGCAGGCACCGCAAACGCAGCAGCATCGTCTGCATCCTGTATGTTGATGGTGGGGGCATCATTGGCACATGCAATGTACAAGTGTATGCACACAATGTTGTGCAACCCCCCACCACGCACCTCCAGTGGGGAGGAGAGATCCAGGGGCACTGAAAATGAATGCAGACGACATGCGCTGGTACGGTTGCTAAAGTCATAGAGCACACAGCCGACAAGCAACTGGCATGCTGCACAGCATGTGGCCTCATCAGCTGCGTCGACGGGGATGGGGCTGGCAGGGCCAAGTGACCATCGACCACCGGTCAATGGGTTGCCCAGCGCCACCTGACATGGGCTGCGCCGTGTGCACTGCTGTCCATAGGTGCTGCCTGTGTCATGCGTCATGGCGTCATGAATGGCTGTTGACAGAGTCCAAGAGAAACACTTGTTCATCCAACAGAAAAGCATGCTCGTATCATACCTGCTACGAGAAGCAGCAGTAGCGCAGCTATACGAAAGGGGTGTGTCATGTTGTGTCAATGCTAAAAAGGTTGAGCACGCAAATGTTCTTGGCACTCCAACCTTAGGAGCAACATAGTCGACAAGATGAAAGTAATAAGCAGGGTTTTGAAGTATCGAAAGGGTAGCACGTGCGGGCAAACCGGGATGCGGATGAAAACCAGAGCCCTTCCTCAAGTAAGTCTGGCTGCTTGCCTTGGCTTTCTGCCCTCCTTGTAACCAGCTGTGCTGCAACCAATGCAAATACGATGTACGCAGCGACTATGTTGGCGGATGTTACAACCAGGACAAAAACAGCAAAAACAGCATGACCCCAATGAGTGCACTTGCCAGGGCCTGCTGTCACGTTATTCATTGCTCCATCCGTGTATGCTCTGCTGCGACTGCAACATAGGTTTTGTTGATGATGGACAGCCGCACATCATTCTCCCACACTTCTTTCAGCTGTGTGTTTTTTGGGGTATGGGTGTGCGTGAAGTCCGCTGTGCAAGCACCCTCCTCCCTGCCCACATCCACACCTTGAAATACATTGCCCTGCTCCCAGCAATTTCTAGGGATAGCTTGGGGTGATGCAGGTGCAACACATATGCTTGAGGTAATACCACATACGGTCGCCTGTGTACAGGGGTGGTGGTGTGCAAGGGGCCACTGGGACTAACCCCCAACACATATGGGTATCCTACACGTACCCATCATGCACGTGGAGGCCAAACATGTAGACGATTTTATTGTAAAACTGCGTGTGGGGTTGGGTGGGTGACGTTACACACTACAAAACACCACACTCGTGTAGCACATCTACATACATATCCACGAAACCGTTCGTCCCAGCGTGGCAGACTGCTCTTCAGTGCAAGCACGTACGGCTCATACTGTATGTGTACACGGGTACATGTGTATGTATGTACAGGAATCATGCGTGCACCACATTGTACAATCCCCAAGTACATGCCCATCATCCCCACATCATCATCCCCATCATACCCCTTCCCTGCCAGTGATAGCATACGGCCCCACAGCACTTGCCCACTGATCATAATCCGTGCTGCTGTGATAATTGATCTGAAATGGCTGCACATACCCTGTCGACAGGGCCCCCAGTACTGCCGCCTTGCCCACCGGGACCCCGCTGCCGTCTGTCTCATTTTCCATAAACATGTGCTGCAACAGGGTGTCGACATCAGGTGCTTCTGGAAACACAGGCAGGCCCCCCGGCCCCTCCTGCCAGGGCACTTGTACATCAAAGGCAGGGAGGACGAGTAATGTGCCATGTTGTTGCATGTCTGCACGGAGGGTGGGGAGGAGCTGTCGTAGCTGCTTATGGAGGGACGGGGGGCCGGGTATGAAATCACCATCGAGAAGCATCACCATCTGTGTGTGTTGGTGTGTGTGTTTTGGGAGTATGTGTGTGTGTTTTGTGTGTGCACAAAAACCCACTGGGCAACAACGACCTCTGATGGGGCGTGCTCAAGCGCAATGTTGCGCAATGCATTGATGGGAATTGTGTAATAGTCTTCGTCGAGCAAGGTGGTGTTGGAAGGGAGGGTTTCCGTGACCATGACGACCTGCATACTGCACTTGCCTGAGGTTGGTGGGAGAAACCAAGTGTGTGCTTGTACAACATGCAGCACCTCAACATCCTCTTTGCAACCTGGCAGTTGGTGCACGAGCTGCTCGATGTATTGCTGGGCCTCTTGCACCGTTGCGTTGTGCAGCATGGTGTTTTTGGGCAGATACACATTGCCTGATTCTGATAGTGGCACATACAGCGCAATGGACACAGGGCCATCCCAGGCAGTACAGAGCACGGGGAGTGCACTCACACGCCCAAGGGAAAAGGGCTGCACCACCGTGACGGTGTTGGCGGTGAGTGAGGTGCGACGCTTGTGGGTTCCGTTGTTTGTGAGCTCAACATTGTGAATGGTTGCAACCTGATGTAATGAAACAACCCAAAACTCGTCCTCGGTTGGGGGACGAAAGTAATGCCTGGGTGTTGGTGAAGCAGGTGTGACATCTTGTGCTGTACATGCACGGAGACCAAGGAAAGAACTCACACGTTTTTGCACACGTACCACGACTGTATCGCGTGGGAACAGAGTAACAATGCTGCTGTGCACGCGATGGCGACCCAAAACCGCGTGGGCATGCGGACGAGCGCCTTGCTCATTGTGCCAACGATCACATACAGAGAGGTGAGCACAGGTGTCGACGCTGATAGAGAGGTGCTAGCAACAGGGTATTTTGTCCTGAAGACGACGAGGCTGCACAATACTTGTGAGCTGTCCTTGAATGTATTTGAATTTATGACACTCCATGTTTTGGAGTGTCACGTAACAGCTCAGTTGTGTTACAACACCCAACTCATTTCTTGCCCACACCACCAGCCTTGCCCTTTTTGCTGGGTGGGCCCTTGCCCTTGCCCTTACCCTTGGGCTCTGGCTCCTTGCGCTTGCTCGACGACACAATCTTGCTCGCGCCAAAAAAGTCCTCCAAACGCTCTGTATATGTGGTGTATATGAGGTGCATGTGCCCTTGCCATGGCGGCTCATGTACTGTGGACTACCCATCCATTACCCACCCATTACCATGCATTACCCTCCCCATATCATCACATCCATCATCAGAATCATCACGTACGTTGGCTGGCCTTGTCCTTACTCTGCAGCAGTCGATCAGCAGCCTTGCGTACACGATCCTCTGAAAAGCTCTTCTCATGCACCAAAAATTGCACCAGTCCATCAATGTCGGGGTTTTTCCACTTGAGGGGCTCCAGGTTTTCGGGGGGGGTGACCTCTGGTTCTGTGGGGGTGGTGATGGTGGTTATGGTGGTGGTGGTGGCGGTGGAGATGATGGTTGTTATAGTGGTGGTGGGGATGATGGTTGCATCTGATGCGACAACAACATACAAGTAGGTAATAAAGCAAAAGTGATACATTGTACGTTGTATTGACACCACCCCCGCCAACATCCATCACGATCATTGCTAACTAAACCCATCCCACACTCCACATTGCTAACCTTCCCACATCACACACTCTACAACACATCCCACACTCCACAACACATCCTACACTCCACAACACATTCCCACACTCCACACATCACACCTTTAAACAACTTTCGGGCCTGCTCAAAGGGATATGGCTGAGGCAGGGGGTACTTGGTATGATCCAGCTTGTCTACTATTGCCTCCAGATTGCCATGCTGCTTGACCAGCTCGAGTGCACGTACAGGGCCTATGCCGGGTATGCGTCCACAGTAGTCACACCCACATAGAATGCACAGGTCAATAAACTGGTCAGTCGTGATGTTGAGCTCCTCAAGCAACTGTGTGTGTATGGATTTGTGTGTACATACGTAAGGGTGGTATGTGTGTGTGTATGTGTGTGTGTATACCAGGGTGTTTTCATCTATGGTTGACAGGGTGCTGTTGTTTTGTATGTATACACAGCTACTCTGCTATACATCGCAGTGCAGATACACTTGGAATGCAGTGCATATATACAACAGTGTACATACATCAACCCTCACACATACATCAACCCCAGCCCCCCACACCCCCGTGCCCCCTCTCATTTCATCATTTCCATTTCCATTCAGTCATTTCCAACTGCAGCCCAAACAGTCATTTCCACAGTCCCCCCCATTCCATTCATTCCCCCCCAATATGCAACAATTCCCCCAATTGTTGTAGTTGTATACTTGTAGTTGTATACTTGTAGTTGTATACTTGTAGTTGTATACTCATACCTTGTTGTAGTTGTATTCCCTTGCTGCCTGATCATCCTTGC
>VFQP010004566.1_pt1 | contig 12744 bp, 21 predicted proteins | sample 3512351 | NCBI WGS metagenome assembly VFQP01 (sample SAMN10412372, study PRJNA504923) | tailings metagenome | isolation source: Relicate 1 Philex TSF1 revegetated site | place: Philippines: Tuba, Benguet | collected 2017-08-29 | reverse complement strand
TCCCCCCCCCCCCCCCCCAGGTTTGCTGCTCCACTGCACGCCCCCCATGCAGGCAACCTACTGCTGGTGAAGCTGATTGCTTGTGAAAACCTCATGGAGGAGCATCAAGACCAACACCCAGCACCCAACATTGATGTGACGTATTGTGTGTCATGGGGGCAACGGTGGAATGTGTGGAGGGGGCTGCGACTGGCACCTCAGTAGAAAAACAATGGTGCCAGTATAACACTGGCATCGCAGTAGAGTGGTAGACTACCACAAATGGAGAATTCGGATATTTGGGTCGTGTTTTGTTGTGCTTTGTTGTGCTGTCGTGTTTGACAATGTAGGTGTTGTGTTTTCTGTCTATGTTTGTGTGTTTTCTTTCATGTACATCAATGGTCATTTACATCATGGTTATAGGTGTTTGCCATGTGTTGCCCATTGACATGTGTGGGTCTGCATGTTTTATTTTCGCAAGTGTTTGTGTTGTGCTTGTTGTCAATGGCCACCATCACGGTGGCAACCTCACAAAAAGGTATATCATCATCAGCATCATTGTCATCAGTGTATCATCACGTTGGAGCACTGCAGTAACCAGTCACAGTCAGTCAGTCAGACAATGATCATTGACAGTACAGGTCATACCTCACCGAATCATACAACACACGCTCCTACACAACCCCATCATCACCATACGCCAGTGCCCCTCGTGGCCTCAGTCTCCCCCCCTTGAGCCACTGTGCACCTGCAGTCGCCACAGTACGCTGCCCCTCTACGCTGATACACATCCCCTCTCCTCCCAATTCATGCATCACCCAGGGGTACACCACCGTCCCCTCTGTCGCAGCTGAGGGGGGGCCTTCTCCGGCGCCAGGGGGGCCCCTCTGGGCCCCCCCTGCTGCGGGCATGCGGCGTGGCAGCACACTAGGCAGGGGTACAGCAGCCAGCAATCGTGCCTGGAGCCTCCATGGCATGGTTGGTGGGAGGCTGGTGAGGAGTTCTGTGTGTAGTTGTTCCAGGCAGGGGAGGGGGGGGACTGCCCTGAGTTTGTGGTTGCCTCGCACCCAATCAGCCCAGTCACCTGTTCGGGGGGGTTGGGTGTGGTTTAATACACGTGTGGTGGGGTATATGTGTGGTGCAGCAGTACCAGTCTCTTGTTGCGTACGCACCACATGTGCGCATTTGAAAACTGTGTCAAAAATTCACACCCCTTTATAGCTCACCTGCAAGCATTGCAGCAAGCACATGCACAAGCCGCGAAAACAAGGGCTCCCCTGCTTGTGCCGCTGCCGCCTGGGCTACCCCTGTCGCCTCAGAGAGACCCTCCTCAGAGCCTCCCCCCGACGAGGGGTCCCCCCATACCAGGGGGCTCCGGCACAGGCGCACGCATGTGTGTGCAAGACGCACTCGTAGGTTGAGTGCATTGTCGCGTTCCTTGTCAGCATACACCACCGGGAGGAGGGGCAGGAGGAGGGTGAGGCGGGTCCACAATGCGGCCTGTACCCCTGCTGCGGAACCTGGGGTGTAGAGAGTTGAAAATAGGTTTTTGAAACGAGAGGGGGGAGTGGTTCATATTCATAATTTGTGTATGCATAGGGTAGTGAGTGTGGTCACAACACCATGTGCACACGCACAACAACAAACACTACACATGCGCTGCTCCAACGCAACACATGTACCCCATCAACAACCCCCCCTCTCCTTTCCTACCTGGACCCCCTGTCCCCTGTGCCACCACTGCCCTCCTCAAGCGACCAGCACCCAACCCAATGGGCGTGCGCTTGGGCTGCTGTTCATTATCATTATCATTGCTGGCCAGTGCTACAGGTGTGGCTGTGGGGCTTGTTGTGGAGATCAAGGTGAGTTGCCCAGTGGTGGTCGTGGTGGGGGTGGTGGGTGGGTGGGTCCCTGTTGCTGCTGCATCGAGCATTGTGGCTATAGCACCAAGCTGTGTAATGACCTTTGGGTGTGTGGAGCGTGTATTGGGGTGTGTGCATGAATCTCTTGCGTGCATTGTGTGTCATGTATGTGCATTGTGTGTCATGTATGTGCATTGTGTGTCATGTATGAGCATTGTGTGTCATGTATGTGCATTGTGTGTCATGTATGTCATGTGTATGGTGTATTAATCACTCACACGCACACACACGCACACACACCTGTTGTGCCACATCACGCCGACGTGCAGCAGTGCTTGCTATAAGCCCCAACAGTGCAACCTCACATACACCCTGCTCCAATGCAAATGGCCTAGGTGTATATGTGCTGTCAGTTGTAAGTGGGTACGTCTTGTCATGCCCCATGCTGGTGTGTGCTGTTGCTGGTGGGGTGTTCAAGTGTGTGGGTGGGTCCTGTGGGGAGGGGGGGCCCTGTGATGGGGCGGGGTCCCTCCCACAGCGGTGCTGTATGGCTGACATGAGGGACTTTTGACCAGACAGTGTGGTTGGGTCCTGTGAATGTGGGAAATGTGTGTGGGTGAGCGAGGGAGCGGGGAACATGTGATGTGTGATGACACTGCACACATGTGTTGTATTGTATACATCATGACCCACACACCCCTCCCCGCCCTTGTGTATTCTGGCCAACAAGACCCACACACCCACTCCCCCACCCACTCCCCCAAAACACACCTGTAACAGCCACTCACACTGCTGCAACAGGCCATCCCCATGGGCCCTCCCACACCCATGTACAAGTGCACTATACACAGGAGCCACCCCGGGCCTTTTCGAAAGGGCAAGCAACACGGATGAGGTCCAGTTTTTGGCTGCGTCATGCAGGGTGGTGGTTGTGGTTGTGGTTGTGGGGGGGTTGGGGGGTTGGGTGTACATGGCAGTGATGGTGGCTGTTGCTACATCATGTGCACGACCTTGCCTGTGGGTATGTGTATGGTGTGTTTTGCCTGTTTTGTATGTGTTTTGTGTGTTGTCTTGTGTGTGCATGTCTTGCATTGTACATGTGTGCTGTACAACCATGTATGCCATACAACGCCCTCTCTGTGTGAGAACACATCAAAGAAAAAAACCAATTTTAACATCCCCCTTGCATTTCATTGCATTCAATCACCACACACACCTTATTTCTGCTGCATACACCACCTCATCCAAGCACACACGCGTCAGCAACACCGCCGCACCACATGTATGCGCGGTCACCACATCAAGCACGGTGGTCAATATGGTGTGTGGGTGGGGTATGGTGTGTGGGGACACAAGGATGTGGGTGTTGCCTGTTACAAGAGCGTATGCAAGCACCCTGTGTGTGTGTGAGTGTGTGTGTGTGTCTAGAGGGCAACGGGTGTTGATGGTTGTGGTGGGAGCAGGTGCTGCGTGTGATGGTGGGCAAATGTAGAGTTCGAATGCAACCCTCCCCTCTCGTTTCATACCTGCTCCACAACACATCCTGACCACCACCACCACCATCATCATCACCATGCATCACCACAGTCAACATGTCTCTGGTCAACCATGAATGGAACTGCTGCACCTGCACACGGTCCCAGAGAACCCCATGCGCCACACAACTCACAACACCCCTCAGTGCAAGGAGCAGAATACGCCTCATTGCATGGTTAGTACTAGTAGCAAAGTAGTTTGTAGATTGTAGGTGTGGAGTATGTGTCAGGGGTGTGCTGCTGACTGGAGGATGGGGCTGTTGGGGCTGTATGAGTGGAGTGGTGAGTGCTGAGAGGGCTGTGTAATGGACATCCAGTGGTATGCTGCGCTGTGCTGCGTAGAGCGCAGCGTGGAGCGCGTACGCTGTGATGGTGTGTGAGGGTGTGTGGGAAAGAGGGGTGGTGGGTTGGAAGGGTACGTGCATGTGTGTGTATGTAAAGCATAGCATGTGTGAATGTATACAAAATATGTGTGCATATACAGCAAGTGCGTGTACACAACCACCACACCCAACACAATACACCATCGTACACACCATAATCATACCACCACCATCACCATCATCGTTCACACCGCCATCACACATACCATCATCATCATCAGTACAGTAAACTCCCCTATCATTACCCAGCAACACCTGCAGCCATGCTGCCTTGTGTTGTATGTCCAGTGTCTCTTCAGTAGACACTTGTCGTACCGCAACCGGGAGATCAATACAACCGGTTGCAACACAGGCAACCATCAATGGTGACAATGATGGGTGTGTGTTGGATGCAGTGTGTGTTGTTTTTGTGGTGGTGGTGGTGGTAGTCGTGGATGTATGTGTAAGAGGAGCAGCAGTGATGCAGTGTATCAATGCACTTGCAAGGGTGTCCCTGGGTATGGTGTGAGTGTGTGTGAGAGATAGATACAGTGAGAGGGGGAGAGAGAGAGGGGGAGAAAATACACAGTGCACTATCAGCTACTAACATGCACCATACAATACACACACTCCACACCACACCACACATCACCCCCCCCCCCCACACACCTTGTCTCCCTATCAATCTGCTGCAGCTGCAAGTGTCGCATACACACCGCCAACACCCACCCCACACCACTCCCCCCACCCCTCCCCTCCCAGCAGCGCACCACACACAGGGCCAACACCCCTGCTCGTTGTTTGGCAGCAGTGGGGGCAGCAGAGGCGGGCACATGAAGACGACTCAACCATCCCCTCAACTCTGTTGCTGCTGCTGCAATAGCTGTGGTAGGTGTGGGTGCAGTAGGTGTGTATTTGTATTTGTATGTGTGTTTGTTTTCATGGAGTGTGTTTTTATAGAGAGTGTGTTTTCATGGAGTGTGTGTAAAGTCATGTGTTGCATGCTGCACAACAAAAACCATCCCCTCATGTTCTACCCACACCATACCTTGCTCTGTATTGGCCTTCCCCTGTACATCATCACCAGTCTCCCTTCGTACATCATCACCCCCACAGCATGCATTCACAAGCCCAGTCAGCACGGACTCCGCAGTACTACTCTGCACTGCCTGTACTGCTGCAACCAGCTGTGCCCACTGTGCTGTATGCACCGCAGAGGGCACTTGGTAGAGATGGTGCAGGTCTGCAAGACGCTTGTTGACTGCATCCACCCACCATGTGCCTCCCGACTGATGGGTGGCTTTTTGAGTGGACACCCATGTGGTGTGGAGGAGGCCGTGGGTGTCATGGGACGTGCTTGTTCTGTGTGTGGAACGGGGTGAATGGTGAAGGGGTGGGTGGGTGTATGGTACGGAGTGGGTGGATGGTTGTGGAAAAGACGAGCATGCCTACATGATGAGTATGCCAACAGATCTTGCACAATAACAACACAGCAATATCCACTACAAAAAACCATCCACAAACTACGCACGATCCACAACACCGCCATCCACACCACCACCATCCACAACAACACCGCACACACCCAGGTGTTGCCGACCCAGCATGCCCCCCCCAACTACTACCACCCTGCTTGAGCATCTGTGCAGCGGCTGCGATAGCATGTTCCCATGCACGGGCATGTGCCTTACTGACAGCAGCACTGGTACCCCCAGGGGGTTTGCTTGTCAGTGCTGCTTCTGTCAGACATAGGAGCAGCTGCGCATGCATGTCTGACATGTGCAACAAGGAGGTACGATGTTGGAGCAGCCAGGAGAGGAGCATGGGAACCAAGCATGGGTCTGTGTGTGTGTGTGGGGGGGGGGGTATGTGTGGGTGCACACAGAAAAAACACAGAAAAAACAAAATCAAACACACAAAAACACACACAAAACACACATACCAGCTGTTTCATCCTCCATCCTTAACAAAGCTTGATGCAATACAAGCAACACATGTTGCACAGCAGCAAGGGGGTCTCCTAGTGCATCCCACACACCCAACCACTGCAAGAGGTGTCGGCCATCATGTGCTGCTGTACTAGGGTGTGTTGTGGGTGACTGTGTGGGTTGGGTGGGGGTACAAGGGTGTGTGAGTGTGTGCATGTCAGTGCTACATGGCGTATATATGTATACTCCATTTTTGTCTACAATATACTTGTCTACAATATACTTGTCTACAATATACTTGTATACTATATACTATGACAAGCCATGTCACCCCCAAATAATCATCACCACCATGCATCACCTCCCCCCCCCTTTCCCACCCCACATACCCTCCCCTCTTTGTTCCTCCCCCTTGTTCCTCCCCCATGTTCCTCCTCCTCCCCCTTGTGCCGCTGCATCTTCTTCAGCACCTGCCTACGCAACCAACAGGCAAGCAACGCCTGCTGCCATGGTACGAGTGCTTTCAGGGATGCTGCTATGTCAGACATAGTGCGTGTGGGTGGGTCTGGGCTGGTCGCTGTGGGCATGGGGTGTGGGGGATGTAAGGAAAGACCGTGTGTAGAGCACCACATACATGTGTACATCACCAGTTTGCCACACACACAACAAAACACAATGTTTGTACATGTACATTTGCACAAACACCCATATCTATCCATGTGTACTCCACCTCTCTACTTGCATACACCAATGTACACAAACACCCACCCACCTGATGAAGTGGCCTGCAGCCCCAACACCCCACACACAGCACTACGCACGTGCACCAGCATATCTGGCCATTCATATGCAGCAGCTTCATGTCTAGTATTGGTAACACCAACAGGTGGTGTGTGTATTGGTTGCCCAAACTCTTGTGCTATATCAACGACACCTTGCATGGGCTGTACACCGTCATCATGAGCCTGTACATTGTCCTCATGTACTACCACTACCACTGCTGCTGCTGAAGGTGTGCTACTACCTCCATCCCCACCATACACCCCTTGCACAGGCCCGCTCCCTGTGGCTGCATGTGTGTCCCCCTGCTGCGGCTTTTGTACACCTTGTTGTTGTACACCACCCAACACTGGTACTCCTTCACCCACCGCAACCCACCCCTGTACGAGTCGACTCATCATGCGTTGATACTCACCCACATACGCATGCATCTGTGTGCTGCTCACAGTATTGTGCACCAACCGCGTGGCCCCCTTGTGATGCTTTGTGCGTTTGCTGCGTTGCCCCACGCCATCCTCCCCCTGTTGTTGCTCTCCTCCTCCTCCTCCTCCTCCAGGTGTGGTGCTCATGTGTCTTGCAGATCGTTTGCTACCGGTGGTGGGTGTGGGTGTGGGTGTGGGGAAAAACACCGTCTCATTTGCATCGACCATGGATGATGTATGGGAAGGTGCATGCGCAAGTGCTGGTGCTGGTGTTGCTGCTGCTGCAATGGGGGTGCCTGGGTGTTGTTGCTGTTGTTGCTGTTGCCCCTGACTGCCCTGTCGTGCCACCCTCTCACCCCCCACACCATTGCTACTCCTCCTCATGCCCTCTCTCTTCATCTCTCTCTTCATGCCACCAGTTTGTTGTTGGGCAGTGTGGGAAGTTTTCAGCAAAGAGGGGCTCCACAGGGGCCGTGCCTGGCCAGTGGCACGAAACAGCAGGGGAGGAATTTGCTGTAGACATGCAGTATGCAGGGTGGTATGGTGGGGGTCGAGGGGCCCCCTGGAAACCAACCACCTGATGTTGATAAGGGGATGCGATGTGATTGGTGGGGGGTGTATTGTTATGGGTGGGGTACATCCAGATTAATACACACAACAAGAAAATCTTGTTACACACACACGCAACAATACATTCTTGGTATGCACACAATACACACAGGTCTGCAGGTGTTTTCACACATACTACATACACCCAGGTGTTTTCACACATACTACATACACCCAGGTGTTTTCACACATACTACATACACCCAGGTGTTTTCACACATACTACATACACCCAGGTGTTTTCACACATACTACATACACCCAGGTGTTTTCACACATACTACATACACACAGGTGTGTTCAGGTTCAGCTATCATCATGGATTCGTCGACACTTGATCACTGCACATCATAGCAATACTCATACACCAAAGCATGTGTGTACTTGTGTATTATCACATTACTTTGTAATGAGCAATTCCAGTGCACAGTGTTCAGCAGTACCCGTCCATGTATTACATCATCACCATACACCACATACAATGTACATCACAAACATACACATGCAGTACACAGCATCACCATACACCACATACATACAATGTACACCATCACACATCGCACATCACAAACACCCCCCCCCTCCCCCCCCCCCCCCCCTCACACCATACCTCAGGTACCCTGGAGCACTACACAGCCCAGCAACACACAGCCATGGCAACAACGATGCACGTGCAGCACATCTTGCATTGATATTACTCCCATCATCCTTATTATCATTATCTTTATTCTTATCATCATCAAGACCATTGTTATGAGCATGATACGCAGCACCATTGTCATGATCATGCGCATTATCAATACCAGTAACAGATGTGGTGGTGTGTGTAGCGGCAGGTGTGGTGCTGTGGTGTGCAAGTGGTGTATCTAGGGGATTGGTGGCTCCAGCATCAATCCAATCTACCAATGCCCTGAGTGTGCATGTGTAGTGCATGGGTGTGATGTATGGGTGTGATGTATGGGTGTGATGTATGGGTGTGATGTATGGGTGTGATGCAGTGAAATTATGCAAAGCACACAAGTGTACAGTACGTATCACATACATTCCACCGCACAAGAAATCATACAGGCAGCACATCAAAATCAACATACCCTTGCAACACAGATGTCTGCATATCCCCCTCATCCACCATCAATTGCAGCAGTGCAACTGCAAACACACGCCGCATTATAAGTCCATCATCACCACCACCATTATCCACACCACCATCCACACCGCCACCACCAGTCCCAACACCACCACACTCTAACACACCACTGCTGATGGCAAAATCACACACAGCACCCACAAGCACACGTGCTGCTTCATCTGCATTGGTGTGTGTAGCCATGACCTTGGCACGCAGTGCAGTTCTGGTTGCTGCAACACCATCATGGGCACACCCGTTGACCATGATGTTGACCAAGTCAACGCTGCTGTACTCGAGCACTCTGTGGGTATGTAGGATGTAATCACGAGGGTGGTGATGATGATGATGATGGGAATCTCACAGTGCAAACCAAGACAATACAAAATCTCACAGTGTACACCAAGACAATACAAAATGCATGCATATGAAATACACACACACACACACACACAAAACTATTACAAATACATCAATAAAACACACACAAAAAAACCTTGTCAAAACACCCCCCTTTCCACACCACACACACCTGCACTGCACAGCACGTGCCAACGCACTTGTCACCTGCTGTACCTCCCCCACCTCATCCCCCCCCTCCCCTCTCGTTTCTGCAAGCCACGTCGCTGCCCGAAGCTGCCCAGGGAGCTGCACCAGTGCTGCAGGGCCCCCCTTCAACAGGTGATGCACCATAGCATGCATTGCTGTGAGAACAAGAGCATGATCCTCATGTTGGGTGGTGCTGCAGGAGGTGAGGAGCTCTGTTGCCATGGTCACTACTTGGGCACGCAGTGGGTGCAGTTGGGGGAGATCCTGGTTGGTGGGGGGGGGGGGGTATATGTATGGTGTGGGGTTGGGGGGGTATACAACGGGTGTGGGTGTGTTTCTTGTGCGTAGAGGATACTACATACTGTTGCACATGCTGCTGTACATGTTGTTGTACACCCCCCCACACCTGGCAGCACAAATTCAGCAGTGGCAACAGCCCCGCCCAGGCTGCCATGTACCGCTGCACCGCATCCACCCCGGCCTGCTTCACATCCCCTGGTGTCAATGCTTCCAACCTTCTCACCACCCACTCTGTGGTATGCACCCCCACCACACACCCTTGCCGGTGCATGTGCCCAAACAAATGCAGCAGGTACAGCCACACCTCCTCAGGTGCCTGCGGGTGTTGCATGAGCCCTGCGGTGCTACTCATGTGTCGTTGTGGTGCTTGGCCTGTAAGCTGCAGGTGTTGGAGATCTGCCAAGACACCTTCCAGAGCAGCTGTGAATGATTCTTCTAGAAGCTGGCTGCGTGTGCTGTGGCTGGTGGGGGTGGTGGGGAGGGCGGCGGGGGTGGGGGGTGGGGGGGGCCTGGGTGGTGGGGGGTGGTGTTGACAGTTCATGTCCCCGGGTGTTGTGTGCGTGTGTGCATACATACATGGTATACATACAAAAGCAAATACACAGGTACAAACAAATACACTATACAATGTTCATCACCACCTGGTGCGGTTCATCAGCAGACATGTGAGCATCCATGACGCCCTCGCAAGTGGCACTCCCATATCAGCAAGCATGCGTATCACTGTGTGCAGTTCAGCACCACTATCACATGCTTGTGCAGCAAGATCATCAAGTGCAACACCACACGCCAAGTCCTGTATGCAGGGGGTGGATGGTCATCATTGCATGCTCTGCATCCCCGAGCCAGGCCCCCTCCATTCCTTCCCAATAACAACAACAACCCACCTCAATCCAATATGTAAAGCGTGCAGGCCCACATTGTACAGCACAAGGGCACACCCAAGGTGTTGGTGCTTCCACAACCCCTCCTGTGTTGGTTGATGCATCTCCGTCGACCATCCCCCCAATATGCGCCCGTTGCACTTGCCAGAGCAGCGTCCATGCAGCACGTGATGCAGCATCAAGCTGGGTCTTTGTTGGTTTGAGGTGCTGCATAGACATGGCACATTCTTGAGGCTCCGTGAGGATGGTGGGATCCTGTGACACTTTGTACCCATTGACGACGTGTGTCGCGCTGTTGGCAAGCTCTGGCCGTCCCTGATGACATAGGAATGCATGTGTGTGTTGGTTGCTGTGCAGTGTAGCCACACAGCCTACTCATCATCATCAACCTGCACGAGTGGGTAAAAGTCGGGGAGGCCTAGTGTTGCATCCAATGGCAGCAGCTGGCGTGGCAACGCATAGGGAGCTGCATAATCCCCTTGAAACTCGTTGCCATTCTGTGCAGACATTGCTGCTGGAGGTTGGGGCGGCCTCGAAAAACACCGCTTTTGGTAACTGTAGATTTACATGGAAGCGATCAGCAATTGCGTGTGACTATTGCGTGTATAATAGTGTACTAGTATGCAATGCTGCAAAACCTATGTTTGTGTTTGCATAGTATGATGCTATTGAATGATGATGGAAAAGGGCACGAGATTACAATGATTACAGGGCGCGAGTGGTACAACACACATCAGCTACAACACATAAGCTAAAATCATGGGTACATCATGAAAGGTTAACAATCCTTCTCCACAAACAACAATGGCAGGCACGCGTAAAAAACCAAGCACCTAGAAAAATAAAAGTCCAGCAGGTACAAGCATTGAACAACAAACAACAAGTGATGCATCACCTAGACTTCCTCAAACTTTGATTCATACTGCTGCCACATCTTTGTATCCTCCTGCGTCTGATTGCTGTTGCCATTGTTGCTGCGGCGCTTGCCAAACAGGCGTGCAAACAAGCCCTCCACACTGTCTTCCTGCTCTGGTGGCTGCGCTGGGGGGACTACTGCTATCCCTCCTGTGTGTTTGATGTGTTGCATATGTGTTGCAATGCGTGCCTGACATTCAAGCGTGGCACATTCCCTCTTCAACAACCCGCCTCGCGTACCATCCTCCACGAGGTTGCGTGAAATCTCCTCTGCCATTCGCATAAACTCCTCCATGGCCTCCCCTACGTTGGGTCCCAATGCGCCAGGGCTGCCACCATCCCTGTTGTTGTTTACAACATGCAGTGTCGGCAAGCGATGGAGATGCATAGGGTATTACCCCCCCTGCCTAACCAACGCATACCCAAACAAAGGTTCGTCGTCCCCATCTGTACGTGTCACAGCAGTCTCCAAAATCTCTGTTGGCCTGTGGTTGAACAACAAGCATGTCAACAAAGACCCTACCTCTTTCCAAACAAACCCCACAGCACCCCATGAACAGCTGCTGCGTTGTATGTGCACCATACCGTCCAGGACACTCGCGAAACTTCTGTAAGATTCGCTGGCACTTTCGACTGGGCACATTGTTCTCAGGATCGTACTCTACTTTGCATTCTATTCTCTCCAACGTGCGATACGAGCAACCATCGCCATGCTGTGCCACTCGCTGAAAGCGTTCCCACCAAGGCTTGCACGAGCTGCACTGGTGGGACTGCATGGCGAAGGAGTGGTGGTGGATTGTTTGTGGCGTGAGTTGTTGCTGCCGTGAGTTGTTGTTTATGGTGTGTATGGTGAGTGATGATTTGAGTGGATATTGCCAATGTGGGGGAGAATACTATTTGGGGCAACAAATAAAAACAGTCAGCGCAAAGGAGCCTCCTGCTGTGTGCCCTACTCTTGCACAGCACCCTCCTCTGCTACAACCTCTGCATATCCAACCGGTGGCGCCCGCAGATACGTCACCTGTGCATCTGATTTGCCAAGCCATGACTTGGCAGACGCCACCGCATCCACCACCGTTTCCCGCATGTCCCACTTGAGTGCAGCAGGCCCGCGTGAGTCCTGTGCACCCACCACATACACCTTGCCCACCTGCAATTGGAATGGTGCGGATGGTGCAATTGGATGGTGGTTTCAAGGTAAATACATACACAAGCATTGTTGATTTGATCCTCGTCAACGCACGTCCCTCCCACGCACCTTGTCCATGCCGTGTGCGGCCCAAGTATACATGTAAAAGCCATGTACACCACCAGGCCCCTGGCCATTTCGGTAGATGTCATTGAGGCGCTGATTATCCACAAATTGCTGCTGATACTTTTCAAACTCATCCAATGCACCATGAGGCTCCACCACCTGGATGGCATTGAAGATGGAGTGGTGTGTGTGTGTGTGTGTGTGTGTGTGTGTGTGTGTGTGTGTGTGTGTGTGTGTG
>VFQP010004565.1_pt1 | contig 12750 bp, 12 predicted proteins | sample 3512351 | NCBI WGS metagenome assembly VFQP01 (sample SAMN10412372, study PRJNA504923) | tailings metagenome | isolation source: Relicate 1 Philex TSF1 revegetated site | place: Philippines: Tuba, Benguet | collected 2017-08-29 | reverse complement strand
CGCCGCGCGAAGAGCGCGTGCTGCGCATGCGCTTCGGCATCGGCATGAACACCGATCATACGCTCGAGGAAGTGGGCCAGCAGTTCTCGGTGACCCGCGAGCGAATCCGCCAGATCGAGGCCAAGGCGCTGCGCAAGCTCAAGCATCCGAGCCGCAGCCGCAAGCTGAGGAGCTTCCTCGACAACTAGGGGTCGGCCCTCTCCGGTCGACCTTCGTCCTGAGGCAGCTCAGCGTGGGCTTCGGACTAAAACCAGGCTTCCCAAACAGGTCGGCGGCTTACGCCGGCCTGTTTTGTTTTTTCCATAGTGCGCTAGGCTCTGAATGTGGGGGACCCGTCCGGTGCCTCCAGGAAGGCAACACGCTGTCATGATCGTCATCGTGCCGTCGAACCGCGAGGTGGACCTTGGTTACCTGGCGCCGCTCATCGACAGCGGGGCGCGGTTCATCATCGTCGACGACAGCGAGGGGACGATCTCGCTCGATCATCCCCAGTTCGCAGTGTTCAACTGGGAGGATCGCCGGCGCATGCTGGGGCCGCTCGATGTGCACTTCCCGCGTCGCAACGGCTCGTGCCGGTCGTTCGGATTTCACGTGGCCTGGCACCAGTCCGATCCGGGCGAGATCATCGTAGCGCTCGATGACGACTGTCGCGTGGGCGCCGATTTCCCCGCCGACCTCGAGCAGGCACTGTCCGACGCGCCGCGCCCGGAGGCGACGACGGCGGGCCGGCATCTGAACATTCTCGACCTCTACGTTGGTGGAGCCACCGGCCTCTTTCCCCGCGGCTTTCCCTACTCCCAGCGGAATGCCTACGAGGCGTTGACCGTCGGGCCGCCCGTTTCCCGCCAGCCGGTGTTCTCGCTGGGGCTGTGGTCCGGCGCCTTCGACATCAATGCCGTGGATAAGGTCACCGGCGCCCGCTACGAATTCCCTGAGGCCAGGCTCGCGCATCCTTCGGTGGCCGTGGCACCGGGGAAGCTTGTCTCGGTGTGCTCGATGAACATGCAGTTCCGGCGCGAGGTGCTGCCAGCGAGCTTCCAGCTGCCGATGCACGTGCCGGTTGTGCCGGGCGGGGTAATCGACCGCTACGGCGACATCTGGGGCGGCTTCATTCTCAAGACGCTGATCGACATCCGGGGCGACGGACTCGCTGTCGGTGGGCCGATGGTCGATCACCTCAAGGCCGGTGACTACGTCCGCAACATCTGGCAGGAGAACATTGCCCATCAGCTGAACGACGAGTTCCTTGCCCTGCTGGCGGCCGCGGCGGAGACCGTGCGGTCGGAGGGCTATCTCGAGATGATGGAGGCTTTGACGGAGGGTTTCGCTGTCCGGGCCGGCAATTGCTCGCCCATTCTCGCCGAGTATCTGCGCACCCTTCTGCCGTCGCTGCGGGCCTGGACCCAGTCGCTGCGCATGGTGAACGGCTAGGCGGTGCGACGGTGGAAAAGCACGATTTCAAGCGGGTGATGAAGCCTTACTGGTCGCCACCGGTGGGGCGCTTCGAGCTGTTGGAGGTGCCGGAGCTGCTGTTCCTGATGGTGGACGGCAGGGGTGACCCCAATACCTCGGGCGAGTACGCGCATGCGGTACAGTGGCTCTATTCGGTCAGCTATGGGCTGAAGTTCGCCTCGAAGGCTGCTGAGCGCGACTATGGGGTATCTGTGCTCGAGGGGCTATGGTGGGCCGAGGATCTGGCGGATTTCGAGGCCGGGCGCCGCGAGCGGTGGCTGTGGACGATGATGATCCAGCAGCCGGAATGGACGACCCAGACCGGGGTCGAGTCTGCGGTCGACAAGACCCGCAAAAAGCACGGCGTGCCGCCGGCCTCGCTGCGCCTCGAGCGCTTTGCCGAAGGATTGTCGGCGCAGATCCTCCACGTCGGGCCCTACAGCGCGGAGGCACCGACCATCGCGCGACTACATGGGGAGTTCCTTCCGGCCGAGGGGCTCGTCGAGAACGGACACCACCACGAGATCTACCTCGGGGACCCGCGACGCGCCGCCCCGGAGGCCCTGCGCACCATCCTGCGGCAGCCCGTGCGGCGACTCTCGCAGGCCAGCTGACGGCGAACTGGACTGCGGGTAAATTCAAGGGCGCGGACCGCGGAGCCGACCATGTCCCTTTTCCAGTATGAGCATCGCAGCCGACCCGTCGCCAGCCGGCGCACCTTCCTCGGGCGGCTCGGCCGGCATCTGCTGGTCGCGGTGGGCATCATCGCCGTCGCCATGCTCGTCGGCATCGCCGGCTACATCCTGATCGAGGGCAGGGGGGTCATCGATGCTTACGATCACGCCGCGATGATCCTGTCCGGCATGGGGCCTTTCGAGCAGGCCAAGACCGACCTGGGGCGCGTGTTCGAAGGCACGTACGCACTGGTTTCGGGGCTGCTGATCGTCGTCATTTCCGGCATCGTGCTGGCCCCCGTACTGCACCGGGTGCTGCACCGGCTTCACGCCGATGACAAGGACAGTTGACGGGCCCGGCGTGGACACGGGCACCTCCTCCGCCTAAACAGGGCCAGCAGGGAGAATGCGATGTCCTTCTGGAAGAATCTGTTCGGCGGTGGCGGCGAGGCGTCGTCGGCACCCAAGGCGGGGGCAAGCGAGGAGTACAAGGGCTTTCTGATCCGGGCGACGCTGATGCGCGCCGGCAGCGAGTACCAGCTTGCCGGCGAGATCGAGAAAGAGATCGGCGGCGAGCGCAAGGTGCACACGTTCATCCGCGCCGACAAATTCGGCTCGGCTTCGGACGCGGAGTCGGTGGCGCTGGCCAAGGGCCGTCAGATCGTCGACGAGCAGGGCGAGCGACTTTTCACGCAGAGCTGGCCCAAGCCGAACTGAGGGCATCGGGCCTCAGCCGGGCAGGCCGAAGCGCTCGTACATGGCGGCGATCCAGCGGTCGTTGCCAGTGCCTTCCCGACGATTGGCGTTCCACAGGCCGTGCTGCTGCGTGCTGTCCCACAGCGTGAGCCGCGCCGCCGGTCCGATCTTGCGCAAGGTCACGCCGCCGAGGCGCGCCTTCCAGTAGAGCCAGATGTCGTCGGCGCGCGGACAGAGCTCCATGAAGACGGGGTCGTCGCCGATGTCCGGGCCGTGCACGCCGGGCGGATAGAGCACGCCGCCGACGCCGGTGGGAAATACGTGCGGCCCCTCGGTTTCGTGCGGAATGTTCCACTCCCAGTCGAAGTAAGGCAGCGGCCGTCCATCCGTCGCGCGGCGCATGCCGTGGGCGCGATGGCAGACGACTTCTCGCACTCCGATCCGATGGGCGGCGATGAGTTTGCCGAGCCAGCCGGCAGGGTAGAACACGTCGTCGTCGGCGGTGACAATGTACGCCCCCGGCTCGGCCAGACGCAACGGCACGTATTTCAGGTACGGTCCGAGCTCGCGGTGGGTCCGGATCGTGAGTCCGTGCCGTGTCAGGGCGCTGACCTCGGAAGGCAGGGCGGAAGCGGTGTCGGCAGCGACGCAGAGTTCCACGCGATCGGGCCGTGTCCGCTGGAGCAGCAGCGAGCGCAGGGTGTGGACAAGGGTCGGGAAGCGCGGCGGGTGGCTGGTCAGCGAGACGACGAGCGGCCCGGGCAGGCCGTGCGGCCTCCCCGGCCGGGGCAGCATCATCCGCAAGGCAAGAAGGTGGGGAAGGTAGGACGGCGCAGTCCGGTCGGCGAGCACAGGCATGGCGCACGGGTGTGTCGCCGCGCGGGGTGGTTGTCAACGCCGTGCGGAGGGCCTAGATCGTCCGTCGCCAGGGGCATTTCGCGCCCAGCGACCGCGGCGGGGCGGAACGCGCCTCCATCGACGCCGTTGGCCCGTGACCGGCAGGATTTCAGGAAACGACAATGGCCAAGAAACCGTCGCCCCGCACCGAATTCGTGCTGTTCAACGTCATCTATGAAGACGGCACGCAGCGCTCCAATCGCAAGGTCTCGGCCGACCTGCTTGGCGGGCTCGACGGCGACGAGCCGGCGAAGGCCGAGATCGAAGCGCAGGATCGTGCGATCTCCGAGCGTTCCGGCCTGCCGCCCCTCGCCATAAAGTCGATCAAGCGCGCAGGCGGCAAGTAATCTCGCTCAGTTCCGCGAGAGGACGCCCGGCGTCTTGACCACGATGTCGGGGCAGGGCGTGGGAAGGTAGCTGCACCAGGGGCGGCGGCTCCCGACGTCGCTGACCACGGTCAGGCCGCAGCCGACCTTCGCCACCGAAGCTCCCACCCAGGCCCCGGTCTGATACGAGACACCGAGAAAGCGGATCGCGTCGGCGGTGTCGGGCAGCTGAATGGCAGGCTTGATATTCCCGGTGCGTACCATCACGCCCTGGGCGCGGTTGGCGTCGCAGGTCTCGGCCGGCGCCAGCACCATATCGGTGACAATGTGAAAGTCCGCAGCGGTTGCCGGTGCCAGCGACAGCGCCAGGACGGCGAGAGCGATGAGCGATTTCATGACGACCTCCATGCCAATGCGGACGGTCTACGACATGACGCCCCAACCCACGCTGAGCGGCGTGTTGAGATTGCGTTCAGCTTGACTGCGGCAGGAGGCGGCGAAATCCTCGCCTCTCGGGAGACCTGCCCATGATCCGTGCCGCCCTTGCCCTAGTTCTTTGCTCCATGGCCCTGCCGGTGCTCGGCAATGGCGCGATCTCGGAATTTCCCGCCGGCGGCGTCGTGTTCAAGGAGGCGAACGGGATCGCCATGGCTCGGGAAGACCTGTTCGTCAGCCCGAACGCCGTCCGCGTCACCTACACGTTCCGCAACGATGCCGGCGCCGCGCAGGACGTGACCATGGGATTCCCGATGCCGGCGGTGCCGATGTCCGGCGACGTGCCGGATTACCTGGGCGGCTCCGGGCCGGGCGATATCGATCCGCGCAACTATATGAACTTCGAGATCACGTCCGACGGTCATCCGGCAGCGGCGACCCTTCACGAATATGCCACGGTCGGGGGCAGGGACATCGAGCCCGTGCTGTCTGCGCATGGCCTGCCGCTGTTCCTGCCGGCGGAAAGCATGGATGTGCTGCTTGCCCTCGGCCCGGAAATGCTCGCCGAACTCGCCGCGGACGGCGTGATCGACTGGAACGCCGACTACCCCGAGTACGCAAGCCCGCTCTGGGAGTACCAGGCCGTCTACGAGTGGCAGCAAGCCTTTGCCCCCGGCGAGACGACGGTGGAGATCGCCTATCGCCCGCTCGTGGGACTGCCGGGCGACTTCGCCGACATCTATGAGCGAGGCGATATGGCGGAAAGCTACTGCGTCGACGACGCCGTGCGTGCAGGGCTCGACCGCAAGAAAGCCGAGGGTCGCAGTTATGAGCCGCTGACCCTGACCTATATCCTGACCACGGCCAACCACTGGACGGGGCCGATCGGCGATTTCCGGCTGACCGTCTCGAAAGCCGATGCGCAGTTCCCTGAGCTTTCCGCCGACGACATCCTCGTCGCCTTCTGCCCGGCCAGTGCCCGCAAGACGGGACCGACGACGTTCGAATGGACGGCCAGGGATTTCGTCCCCAGCGAGGAGCTCAGGGTCGTCTGGTACTACTTCTGGCCCGCTGCCGACTGATCAGCGCCAGACGGAGAGGCCAGCAGCGGCAGCCATGATGACGGCGGCGGTGCGGTTGAGTCGGCGCATGGCGGTCGCGCTCTTGAAAAAATCGCGCGCGCCGGCCGCCAGCAGGGCGTAGCCGCTGCAGATGGCCAGGAGCAGCACGGTGACGATGGCGGTGAGCTCGAAGAACGCCAACGGCGTCATGCGGTCGAGGGAAACCACTGTCGGCAGGATGGCGAGGAAGAAGACGATGGTCTTTGGATTGCCCATGGTCAGGGCGAAGCCTGAGAAAAAGGTCCGGCCCCAGCTCTCGCGGCGCGGGCGCATCTGCTCGGCGCCTGGCTTTGCGCTCCAGAACTGCCAGGCGATGTAGAGGAGATAGGCCGCGCCAACCCAGCGCACGACGACGAACACCGGCGCGAAGAAGGTGGCAATCGCGGTGAGACCGAACACCGCGAAGGCGAAGTAGACCATGTCGCCAGCGAGGATGCCGAGCACCATCGGGAAGGCGCTCCAGAAGCCGCCTCCGAGCGCGCGGGCGACAACCGCAGCGACGCCGGGACCGGGGACGAGCACGGCGACGGCGTAGGCGATGGCGAAGGCAATGAGGGTGACGGCATCCATGGCGGTACTCTCGAACCCTGTCGCTGACGGCCTCAGGGCAGGCGCGCCAGCCGTTCCGTCAGCAAAGCGTAGAACGCATCGGCATCGCCGCTCCGGAGGTACGTACAGTTCTGCGGACGGCCGGTGACGCCCCAGTAGTCGACCACCGTCATGCCGCGCGTCAGTTCGCTCGCCGTTTCGATCTCGACGTTGACGTGGCGGCCGGTGAACATGTCGGGCCGCAGGAGCCACGCGATGACGCACGGGTCATGCAGCGGCCCCCCTTCCCAGCCGTACTTCTGTTCGTCGAAGCGCTCGAAGAATTCCAGCATTTCGGCGGTGGCGACGCCGGCGCGATTGCCGAGCGCCCGGAACGCAGCGACGCGCTGGCGGGTGGTGAGCATGCCGTGCGTGACGTCGAGCGGCACGATGGTGATCGGAATTCCGGAGCGCATGACGACGTCCGCGGCCTCGGGATCGACATAGATGTTGAATTCGGCCGCCGGAGTGATGTTGCCGCCTTCGAACAGGCCGCCGCCCATGAGCACGATCTGCTCAACCCGGGCCACAATGTCGGGCGCCTTGACGAAAGCCATGCCCAGATTGGTGAGCGGACCGAGTGCGCACAGGGTGACGGACTTCGCCGGCTCCCGTCGGAGCGTGTCGATGATGAAGTCGACCCCGTGCTGACTTTCCAGCGCCAGCTTCGGATCAGGCAGATCGGGCCCGTCGAGGCCGGTCTTGCCGTGCACGTACTCCGCCGTCACCAGAGCGCGCCGCATCGGCCGCTCGCTGCCGGCATGGACGGGGACATCGGTCCGACCGGTCAGCTCGACGACCTTGAGCGCGTTGATGGCGTTCTGCCGCAAGCCGACATTTCCGGCGACCGCGACGATGCCGAGGACGTCGAAGTCCTCAGGAGAGGCGAGGGCGAGCAGGATGGCGACCGCGTCGTCCTGCCCCGGATCGGTGTCGATGATGATCTTCCTGGGCATGGTGCCGGCGCTCCGTAGAATCGGCGTGACGATAGGTTAGGCGACACTCGCCGTCGACGTGGAACCTGCGGAGCGGGCCGGCGTTCACTTCCGGGCTTTCTGGAGGAGACGACGTTGGCCACGGACAGCGTTTCGAGGCGTCGGTTCGTCAAACCGGAAATGACGGAATCCCAGTTCGAGCGGATTCTTCGCAATGCGAGCGGACTTGCCATCGTTGCCGTCGGCGTCGTGGCGGTGGGATGGGTGTTCATCGGCGGACAGGTGATCCTGGCGCCGGTTTCGCTGGCCATCGTCGTCGGGCTGATGTTCGGGCCGGTGGCCGACCGGCTCGAGAAGATGCACATCCCGCCGGCGCTTTCCGGCGGACTCATCGTGCTGATGTTCCTTGGCGTCATCGCCCTCGGCATCTATGTCTTCGCCCAGCCGCTTTCCGAGTGGATCGATCGCGCGCCGATGATCTGGGAGAAGCTCCGGCGCGAGTTGACCAACCTCAAGGGTCCGCTCGAGGCGCTCGGTGGCCTGCAGGAGCAGATCCGCGGGGTGCTGGGGACAGATTCGGCAGTCGCCGTGACGGTGGAAGACGGGTCGGCGGTCACGTCGATCGCCATGTTCGCGCCGGCCATGCTGGCCCAGGGCCTGATTTTCCTCGCCAGCCTCTATTTTTATCTCGCGACCCGCAATCACATCCGGCTGTCGGTGCTGTCGCTGTGCGTGACGCGCCGCATGCGCTGGCGCACGGCGCATGTGTTCAACGACGTCGAGCAGAAAGTGTCGCGGTTCCTGCTGTCGATCACGTTCATCAATGTCTGCGTCGGCATTGCCGTCGCTATCGGCATGTGGGCCATCGGCATGCCGTCGCCGCTGCTGTGGGGCGCCATGGCCTTCGTGCTCAACTACGTGCCCTATGTCGGGCAGGCGATCATGTTCGTGACGCTGCTGGCGGTGGGCCTCGGCACCAAGACCGAGCTGTTCGACATCCTGCTGCCGGTGATGGTGGTGGGCGGCATCAATTTCCTCGAGGGGCAGATCATCACTCCGCATTTCCTCGGGCGGACGATGACCCTCAATCCGTTCCTGATCTTTCTCTCCATCGCCTTCTGGATGTGGGCTTGGGGGCCCGTCGGATCGCTCATCGCCGTTCCGTCGCTGCTGATCCTGCAATCGACGCTAACGCACATCCTGCCTACGCGCAGCCCGGCGCCCCGCCGGCGGCCGACGGCCGCGGAGACGGCGGCACGACGGGCCAGCCTCGAACAGGCCGCCGCCGCCATTCGCGAAGAGCGCAAAGTCGAGGAAGAGCCGCCGGCAAAGCGGCAGCGCGAGCGCCTGATCCCGCCGGCCGGCACAGCGCCGAGCGGCGTGGCCGAGACGACGCCTTGACGCCACGCCTCCTCTCGCCAACGTATAGAGCCGCATGGCGCAAACGGGGGCGAACAGGTGGCGGTCGAAGCAGCGGCACATGCGGCTGAGGCCGCATCGCATGGAGTAGACCTCGTCCAGGTCGTGGTGCTGCTCGCCGCCGGCGTGATCGGCGTTCCTCTGTTCCGGCGACTGGGGCTGGGCTCCGTGCTGGGCTACCTCGCCGCCGGACTGCTGATCGGTCCCTCGGGGCCCTGGCCGCTGATCGCCGATCCATCGACCATCCTGCATACGGCCGAACTCGGCGTCGTGCTGTTCCTGTTCATCGTCGGCCTCGAGATGGAGCCGGGGAAGCTTTGGAGCCTGCGCAAGCAGATCTTCGGACTCGGCGTGCTGCAGGTTGGCCTCTGCGGGCTGTTGTTGACCGGGGTCGGCATCCTTCTGCAGTTTCCGCCAGTGGTGGCCTTCATCTTCGGCATGGGCTTCGTGCTGACCTCGACCGCGATTGTCATGCAGGTGCTTTCGGAGCGGGGCGAGCTCAACTCGCCGGCGGGCGAGCGGATCGTGTCGATTCTGCTGCTCGAAGACCTGGCCATCGTGCCGCTGCTGGCGCTGGTCGCCATCCTCGCGCCAGCGGCGCCGGAGGAGGCCCTGACCAACCGCTGGCTTGGCATCGCCATCGCTCTTGGTGCCATCGTCGCCCTCATCTTCATCGGCCGCTTCATCCTCAACCCGCTGTTCCGGATCCTCGCCGACTCCAAGGCGCGCGAAGTCATGACGGCGGCGGCACTGCTCGTGGTGCTGGGCGCGGCCCTGCTGATGCAGGTGAGCGGCCTGTCGATGGCGATGGGCGCCTTCCTCGCCGGCGTCATGCTCTCGACGTCGAGCTTCCGTCACCAGCTCGAGGCGGACGTGGAGCCGTTCCGCGGCATACTCCTCGGGCTGTTCTTCATCGCCGTCGGCATGTCGCTCGACCTGTCGATCGTCGTCGCCAACTGGCCGATCATCGCAGCGTCCGTCGTCGCCTTCGTGGTGGTGAAGGGGCTGGCAATCTACGGCCTCGCCCGCCTGCTCCGCGCCGACAAGCGCGAGGCGCTGGAGCGTGCCGTGCTCATGGCCCAAGGCGGCGAGTTCGCCTTCGTGCTCTACACGACGGCGGTGACGGCGGGCATCATCGACGGGCCGACCAATGCCATCTTCACGGCTACGGTCATCGTCTCGATGGTGCTGACGCCGTTCACCATCATCCTGATGAACCGGCTGATGCCCAAGGCGGAAGTCTCGATGGACGGAGTGGAGGTGGCGCACGACCTGCGGGGCCGGGTGCTGCTCGTCGGCTTCGGACGTTTCGGCCAGATCACCAGCCAGGCACTCCTGGCCAAGGGTTATACGATCTCCATCATCGACAACGATACCGACATGATCCGGGCGGCCTCGACGTTCGGGTTCAAGATCTATTTCGGCGACGGCACGCGGCTCGACGTTCTGCACGCCGCAGGGGCCGAGACCGCCGAACTCATCATCGTGGCCATCGACAAGAAAGATGCGGCCACCCACATCGCCGAACTCGTGCGCGCGGAATTTCCGCTCGCCAAGCTCATGGTGCGCGCCTTCGATCGCGTCCATGCGATGCAGCTCGTGAAGATCGGCGTCGACTACCAGATGCGCGAGATGTTCGAGTCGGCCATCACCTTCGGTGGGGAGGCCATCCGCCAGCTCGGTGCGCAGGAGGAAGAGATCGAGGAAATCCTCGCCGGCATCCGCGAGCGCGACCAGCACCGCTTCGAGGCGCAGCTTCTGGGCGAGAGTGTCAGCGCCGGCCGCGACCTGCTGCTCAAGAACTCCGAGGAGCAGGCCCGCGAGGCTGGACGCACCCCGCAGCCGGTCGCTCCGGCAGCGGCACCGGCGCCTGCGACTTGAGGTGAAGGCTTCTCAACTACGGCAATAACGTGCAAGGTGCCGGCTCGAGGGGAATATCGACATGATTTCAGGACTGGGAAATGGCCCACCAGCCAATCGTCTACGATGCCCCTACGCCGCGCGCCCGTGAGAATACTGTCGAGGCCCTGACGGCCGAGATCCTCGAGCGCCTCACCTATTCCGTCGGCAAGGACCCGATCGTCGCGCGCCCGCACGACTGGCTGAAGGCGACGATTCTCGCCGTCCGCATGCGCATCACCGACCGCTGGATGGAATCGTCCCGCGAGACGTGGCGCACAGGCGGCAAGCGGGTCTATTACCTGAGCCTCGAATTCCTCATCGGCCGACTCATGCGCGACGCCATGAGCAACATCGAGCTCATCGAGCCGGTGCGGGCGGCGCTTAAGTCGCTCGGCGTCAACCTCGACAACCTGATGGGCCTCGAGCCCGATGCGGCACTGGGCAATGGCGGCCTCGGGCGGCTCGCCGCCTGCTTCCTCGAATCCATGTCCTCGGTGCAGATCCCGGCCTACGGCTACGGCATCCGCTACGCACACGGCCTGTTCCGGCAGGAAATGAGCGAAGGGTGGCAGGTCGAACTGCCCGAAGACTGGCTCGCCCACGGCAATCCGTGGGAATTCGAACGGCGCGAGAGCGCCTACGAAATCGGCTTCGGCGGGCATGTGGAGCCGGTCACCGAGCCGGACGGCACTATCCGGCAGGAATGGCGCCCGGGCGACCACCTGCTGGCGGTCGCCTATGACACGCCAATCGTCGGCTGGCGTGGGGCGCGCGTGAACACGCTGCGCCTGTGGAGCGCGCAGCCCATCGACCCGATCCTGCTCGAGCGGTTCAACGCCGGCGACCATATCGGGGCGCTAGAGGAAAGCGCCAAGGCCGAAGCCATTACCCGTGTCCTTTACCCCGCCGACTCGACGCCGGCGGGGCAGGAACTGCGGCTGCGGCAGGAGTTCTTCTTCTCTTCCGCCTCGCTGCAGGACATCGTGCGGCGGCATCTGCAGCAATACGGCGACCTCGGCTCGATGCCCGACAAGGTGGCCATACAGCTCAACGACACGCATCCCGCCATTTCGGTGGCGGAACTGATGCGCATCCTCGTCGACCTCAACGGCATCAAGTGGGCGGAGGCTTGGACGATCACGCGCGGCGTGTTCGGCTATACCAACCACACGCTCCTTCCCGAGGCGCTGGAGAGCTGGCCGGTGGGACTGCTGGAGCGGCTGCTGCCGCGGCACATGCAGATCATCTACGCCATCAATGCCGAAGTGCTGGCCGAAGCACGCAAGGTGAGCTTTACCGACGCGCAGATTGCCAATGTCTCGCTTATCGACGAGCACGGTTCGCGCCGGGTGCGGATGGGCCAACTGGCGTTCGTGGGCAGCCACTCGATCAACGGCGTTTCGGCGCTGCACACCGACCTGATGCGCAAGACGGTGTTCGCCGACCTGCACCGGCTCTATCCCAACCGCATCAACAACAAGACCAACGGCATCACGCCGCGCCGCTGGCTGATGCAGTGCAATCCCGGGCTGACACGCCTGATCCAGGACCGGATAGGTCCGGAATTCCTCGACCATACCGACGCCCTCAAGGCACTCGATGCGCATGCCGACGATCCGACGTTTCAGGATCAGTTCCGCGCGGTGAAGCGGGCCAACAAGGAAGCGCTGGCGGCGATCATCAAGAACCGCTTGCAGATCACAGTGTCGCCGGACGCGCTGTTCGATGTGCAGGTCAAGCGCATCCACGAGTACAAGCGGCAGCTGCTCAACGTGCTCGAGGCCGTGGCTCAGTACCAGATGATGCGGGCGCATCCGGAAAAGGACTGGGTGCCGCGGGTGAAGATCTTCGCCGGCAAGGCGGCCCCCAGCTACTGGAATGCCAAACTGATCATCAAGCTGATCAACGACGTGGCCAAGGTGGTCAATAACGACCCTTCGGTGCGCGGCCTGCTGAAGATCATCTTCCTGCCCAACTACAACGTGTCGCTGGCCGAGACGATCATCCCGGCCGCCGACCTGTCCGAGCAGATTTCTACGGCCGGCATGGAAGCCTCCGGCACCGGCAATATGAAGTTCATGGCCAACGGAGCGATCACCATCGGCACCATGGACGGCGCCAACATCGAAATGCACGATGCGCTCGGCGAGGAGAACATCGTCATCTTCGGGCTGACCGCCGACCAGGTCGCGGCGCGCCGTGCCCGCAGCGAGGTGCCCCGCGCCTCCATAGATGCATCGCCGGAGCTCAAGCAGGCCCTGGAGTCGATTTCGTCAGGTGTGTTCTCGCCGGACGATCCCAACCG
>VFQP010004564.1_pt1 | contig 12751 bp, 15 predicted proteins | sample 3512351 | NCBI WGS metagenome assembly VFQP01 (sample SAMN10412372, study PRJNA504923) | tailings metagenome | isolation source: Relicate 1 Philex TSF1 revegetated site | place: Philippines: Tuba, Benguet | collected 2017-08-29 | reverse complement strand
TGCTTTGCTGCTGGCAGTGCGGGGCGCGGCGCGGGCAGCGGCGTGCGTGCATGCCGTAGGGTGCTGCTGCGCCGCCTTGCAGGGCGACGAGGAGGAGGACGACGGGGAGGAGAACGACGAAGGCGAGGACGACGAAGGCGAGGACGACGAGGGCGAGGACGACGAGGGCGAGGACGACGACGACGACGACGACTACGAGGACGCTGCGGACGACGAAGACGACAAGGGCGAGGGCGAGGAGGAGGCGGATGAGGGCGAGGACGACAACGACGACGCAAAGAGCGCCAAGCCGGGAGTGTGGAAGGGCGTGCCCGACGCCGTGCTCACCTGGGTGTGCGCCATGGAGCGCTCCGTGATCTCGGCGCAGCTGGTCGCCCTGCGCGCCGAGGTGCACCTGCTCAGCCGCTACATGTTCGTCTGGTCGGCCCAGGCGCAGCAGGTGCGCGGCGCGGCGCATCCGGCCTGGCCCCCGCACCTCTCGCACCCCGAGCCCGGCAGAGGGGCACGGGGCTCGCGGGGGGACGAGGCACCTCCCGAGTGCGGCCTGCGCGGAGCGGGCAGTTGCTGTAGCCTTGTGTGGGCGCTGCAGATGTGGTGCGGTGGGCGGGTGGGCGGCGTGCCTGTGCAGGGCCAGATGGAGCTCACGGCCCGCAACAAGATCCTGGAGCTCATGCTCGAGGTCTTGCCGCCCCCCAAGGTGCGGCGACGACTCCAATCGCGCTGGGAGCGCGGCCCGCGCGCACGCCTCCGGGGACGTCGCCGCCGCACGGGAAAGCGCGAGGCTCCTTGTTGCGGCCCGAGCCGGAGGCAGGCAGCCCCACGCGCGCACCGCTCCTCACAAGGAGAGCTCCTAATGGTGAGCGCTTTGCGCGCAGGCGACCGTCCAGTTCGTGACGCCCGTGCTCGACTTTCGCGAGGCCGTGGCGCAGCAGACCACGCTGCTAGACAGCCTCAACAGCTTCATTGAGAAAGCCGCCAAGGACCTGCTGCAGAGGTGCGCCCCCCAGGGCCCTCTGCCTGCCAAGGAGGGAGCACCCGCGTGCCGCAGAGGCGAGCGTGAGCCCCTTTCCTGCCAAGGACGCACTCAGTGCTGTGCGTCTCGCCACCTTGCGTCGCAAGCCCCTCCCGGGCGCGTGCGCCGCGACAACGGACTCTCCCACGGCCACACGCCCGCCCGCGCACGCAACCGCATTCCCCCAGTGCACCACGCCCTGCCTGCAGCTGTCCGCGCACGTCCTGGTCGTCGCCGCGCTCGCCCGCTCACCGGCTGGCTTCCCGCCGCGTGCGTGCGCGGGGTGCGGCGGCGTGCGCAGGTCGGAGCAGATTAACACTCTCACCGCGCGCGACCGCGACATCTACGACCAGGCCGACATCATCAGCCTCGGCATCAAGCAGCGCACCGGAAAGAGGTGCGCGTGGCGCCCGCCCGACTCCCTCACGCCTCGTGGCTTGGCCTGCTGCCCGCTGCGGCCACGCACACTCTGCGCTGAGGAGGAGGAGCGTTGGCGGCGCGCCGCGCCGCGCGCGCACGCCGAGCCTGGTTGCCGGGCGGGGCGCGCGCGCTGCTCCGTTGACGCGCGCGTGGTGGCGGTGCGCAAATTGCCCCTGCCCGCAGCAAGGGCGACGGCGCGAAGGGCGGCGAGGCCCCGGCGCCCGCAGAGGTGGACTGGGCGGCGTACCGGGCGGCGCGGCGGCGCCTGCACGAGGAGCTGGTGCCCAAGTGGCTGCGGGGCGAGCTGCAGGCCAAGCACCTCGAAGCGCTCGAGCGGCTCAAGGTGCGCCCTCCCCACCGGCAGCGCCACACGCGCGCCAGCCCTGTCGCAGGGACAGGGCCTCGCGCCGCCGTCGTCGTCATGCTGCTGTGGGCGGTCACGGCAGGTGCTGATCGCACGTGCCGTCGGTGCTGGTGGTGTTGGGGGCGGTGCACGGTGGGCGTGCGCAGGTGGTGACGCGTTACCTCGAGGAGAAGGTGGACGAGGCGCGCATGTGGAGCCGCATGGCGGCGTGGGAGGTGCAGCAGACGGCGTGCAACGACGCGTCGGTGCGCGAGCTGAGCACCTCGGTGCTGCTGCCGGCGCTGAGGCGGCAGCTGGAGCGCGCGGCGCTGGCGTACGCCGACGAGCAGGCGCGCAAGGTGGAGGCCGAGCTCCTGCGCCAAGAGGTGAGAGGTGTGGGGGGAAAGGGCGCGAGCGCTGTTGGCGTCGACGGGGTTGAGAGGGAGCCCCTGGTGGAACTGTCGTGAGCTCCTGCACCCAGAGGGGAGAGAGGGCCAGGGCTGCTGTGCTTGGGCCGTTGCGTCGAAACGTCGCACAGGGATGCTGTACGCAGCTTGTGAGGCAGTTGCCTGGTGGGGGTTGGTTGGTGAGCCCGTGCTGCCGTGCCTACGTGCATGCGCTTGCGTGCGCAGGCGCAAGCGGCCGAGCGCGAGCGCCAGCGGCAGGCCAAGGGCAAGGGCAAGGGCAAGCAGCAGCAGCAGCTGAGCCAGCAGGACCGAGAGCGCGAGGCGCAGGAGGAGGCGGAGCGGCAGCGGCGCGAGGCCGAGGAGGAGGCGGCCGAGGAGGCGCGCGAGCGCGAGGAGCAGGAGGCCCGGCGGCGCGAGCAGCAGGCCAGGGAGGAGGCGGACCGGCGGTGGCTGGAGGCGGTGGAGCGTGAGGCGGCGGCGCGGCGGGATCAGCGGGAGGCCGCGCAAAGGGAGCGGCTGCGCCAGCAGGAGCAAAAGGAGCGCGCCGAGGTGGAGGAGGCCTACGCCAAGCTCTCGCTGCAGCGCACCAGGGCCGCCGCCAGGCAGCCTGCCGCCCCGGTGGCCCTGCCGCCGCCGCCGGGCCCTCCGCCAGTCGCCCGCGCCCAGCCCGCGCCCGTGGCGGTGGCGGCGTTGCCGCCGCCGCCGCCTGCACCGGCGGCAAGCAGCACGGCCGCTGCCGACGCTGCTGCGGCGCTGCAGCTGGCCGTGGACGCAGCAGGCGCAGGTGGCGCCCCCACCTCTGCTGGGCGCACGCACACCGTCGTTGCCAGAGCGCAGGACCGCAGCCGCGTCACCCTGGCTATGAGCCAGCCGCAGCACCTCACGCCGCCGCCGTCATCAGCCGCCGCCGCCATCGCTGTCCCCGCCAGCCCACCCGCTGTGGAGGCCACCAGCGCAGCCCCAGTGCCGCCGGCGCCGGTGCCTGCCGCTCCAGCCGCCGCCGCCAGCCTTGGCACCGTGGCGGCGCAGGCCTTGCACTTTGCGGCGCCGCTGTTCCAGCCCTCACCTCCCGCCTTTGCTGCGCCGTTGGTGCTCAAGCCAGCGCCTCCCACCTTCACCGCCCCTCCGTTGCTACCCCAGTCGGCCTCGTCAGGAGCGGGCCTCTTCTTCCAGCCGCCAGCAGCCCCCCAACCCACTCCAGCAGCAGCGCAAGTGCCCGTGGTGGCCATGCCGTCGTTGAACCTGCTCCCACCCGCGGCCGCCCAACCCTACACGTCCTTCCAACTGCCCACCACGCAGCCAGCCCCATCAGCCATGTTCTGGCCAGCGCCCGCACCGCCAGCGCAACCCTTCCTCAGCGGCGGCGCCGTCGCGAGCGCGCCCACGTTTCCCTCCGCGCAACCCGCCCCTCCGCCACCTGCCGCGCCGCGCACGCTCACGCCGGAGGAGCAGCTGAGGCTGCTTCTGGGCGGGGCGCCCTGACTTTGCTGCCATGGCCAGCTCTCTTCCTTCCCGTGCCTGGCTCCTCTCTCCTTCCCGCTGCAAGGCGCTTGATGAACCTGGCTGGCAGCTGCGCCATGCACACAGGCAGGCCTCTCTTGCACCTCAGCACAGCACAGCAAGCAAGCAAGCAGAGCGTCACCATCCCTCAGCTCTGCATCTTGTCGGCAGCACCGCCGTCGGCGAAGCGCAGCCTCACGCGCAGGGGCGCGTGCAGCTTCTTGTCGTTGACGGTGAGCAGGTGCCCGCCCTCCTGGGCGGGCGGCAGCAGCTCGCCGATGGGCTTGGCCAGTTTGGGCCGCGTCTCGGCCTCGTAGATGCCGTGCCCGTACAGCATGGTGCTGCCCAGGCTCACGCTGGGCGACACGAGCAGCTTGCCCAGCGCCGCGTCGGCCTTCATGGCGTCAATCACCTGCGCAGTAAAGGTGGTGTCACGCGCGGCGAGAGGGCGCGTGTGAGCGGTGCGCGTCAGTTGGTCCAGGGCGCCACGTGCGCACCGCGTGTGGTGGATGACGCATGTGCGGAAGAAGGAACAGCATGGCAGCCACGGACGAGCGGCAGGCGTGCGTGAGGCGGGGCCATGCCCCCTCCGCCCCTGAACGCCGCGAGCGCTGCGCCCCACCACGCGCGCACCTGCTGCAGCGTCTGGTCGGGCGCCACAGTGAGCGGCACGCCGGGGCTGCAGATGGGGCACCCGGGGTCCTTTTCGTTCTGCACCGTGTGCGTGTAGATGCCCTGAGAGCCCATGTACCTGCGCACAGAGGCAAAGCACGCATGCGACACAGCAACCCCTTGGCCACAGGGCGATCTTTTGCCCACGCACTCGCGCCGGTGAGACCGAGGGCACGAGGGGGACGCTGCGCAGCTGTGCGCGAGCCGCGCAGAGGCAAAGCAGCACGGGCGGGGGCGCCCACGTGACGAGGTGTCAGGGTCGTGCGTTGCCACGCTCACATGAGGTAGTTGTTGAGCCCGGGGCTGGCCGTGGTGATGATCTTGAACGTCTCGAGCACGCACACGGCGCTGACAATGGCATTGGTCGACGCGATGGCCGGGATGATGTTCTTGACCACGCCCTGCGTCAGCTGCAGCGTGACGCCCTGCGGCCGCCGGCAGCAGCCACGCAGCAGCCCAACGCAAGCACCTGAACTCCAGCTCAGCGCCCCGGCCGTGCGCAGGCCCACCGCGTCCCCCCGTCTGCACCGCGCGCACCTGGATGCCGTACTGCTGCGCGCGCGCCTGCGCCTGCGTGAAGACCCACTGCATGTGCTCCTCGTTGTCCGTGTCAAACTCCTCGCCGGGGCGCTCCTGGCCCCACAGGATGAGGTGCGCGTACTCGATGCAGTGCGCCGGGCTCCTGCGCCACGGCGGCCGTCATCACGCACACTGGCACGCGCTGAGCAGGACAACCCTGAGGGGACACGGGGCCCCCGCAACCCAGGCCTCCCTTTGGGAAAACTGAGCAGAGGGTGAGCAGAGGTGATCACGCGCACCTGGGCGTCTCAGCCAGCGTGCAGAGAGGGAACTTGGTCTGCGGCGGGAAGAGCCACAGCGTGCACTCAAAGCAGGGCGTCACGCCCGGGTAGATGACCCTGGCGTGCCCCTTGAAGCCCTCGGTGCCGCCGTCCACCATGGGCTTGACGTTCTGCGGGTTGCCCTCCTCGTCGTACTCTGCGGCGCGCCGGCAGGCCACCACCACACGACGCGCACGCGCGCACGGCGCGACCTCTTTTGCGGCATGCAAGTGCAGGTGGTGCGCGAACAGCGCCAGGTGGCTGCGCACGTGCATGGTGTGCGCGCCGCGGTGCCTGCAGCAGTTTGCACGTGGTGGCGGTGCACCCACCCAGGAAGCTGCAGATGACTGAGTTCATGTAGCGGCGGGCCTCGAGCGAGTCCAGGCCCAGGATGATGACGGTGAACTGCTCGTAGAAGCTGTTGTCCTTCTCCTCGATGCGGCAGTGGTGCGGCGTGACCTGCACGCCCGCCACGCGCGCGTTGATGCGCTCGGCCGCCACCAGCGCCTTGGACTTGCCCACGTCGCCCATCCTGCGCGGCGGGCGGGTGGCAGGGGTCACGGCACCGTGCAGGGGAGTAGCGCCTCCTGCACGAGCGCTGCGGGCTGCGGACGGCGCGCACCTGAAGAGGAACTGGCGGTTGAGGTTGGACACGTCGATGGTGTCCATGTCGATGACGTCGATGTGCACAAAGCCCGTGAGCGCCAGGTCCTTGAGGATCTCGCAGCCCAGGCCTCCAGCGCCCACGCACAGGATGCGGCACGCGTCGGATCGAATGAACTCCAGGAGCTCGGGCCCGACCTCAAAGCCAGGGCCCGTCAGGTTGCCCTGGCGCAGCAGCAGGTTGTCCAGATCGCGCCAGCGCCCCGCCACGTCCATGCTGGCCCTGGTGTGCTTGCTGCAGACGTGCTGGACCGCTCGCGCCGGACCGATCGCTCCGCAGGGAGCGTGTGCGTGCGCCTGGGGTGCTCGGAGCTGGGGGTCGGGGAGTTCGGGGGTTCAGGAGCAGCGTGGCTTCTGCGCTTCTGCGCCGTTCTTCTTCTCTTCAGGTGCATGCTGAGGGCTTGCGGACAGTGCACGAAAGCGTGCACTGACGCGCTCAGTGCCGGATCTTCAGGCACACATCGCGTCAACATGATGCAGTGGTCCGTGGGAGCCCAGCCGCGTGGCCCTGTGGCGCCCGATGCGTCGAGAGGTCAGGCGCGCAGGCGCGCCTGGCACGCCGGTGGCCAGGAGGCCACGGCGCGGCTGGATATGCGCTGCTCGCGTCCCGCGGAGAACCTGTGGACGGCGCGCAGTGGCCCAGCGGCGAGGAGGGCGGCCATCTGCCTCGCTGCCGCCTCGGCCCCGGAGACGCGCGAGGAGGAGGAGGAGCCAGCGGCGCAGCAGCAGCAGCAGGCGTTCAAGTACGCGCGGCTGCCGTGCTCGTCGCCCTGCCTGGCCGGCGACGTCCGGTGCGAGCAGCTGGAGGCGGTCATCCAGCACGTCCTGAGGTACCCGCGCATGCCGACGCGCGTGTGCCGCTGGCTGCCGGAAATCCAGACGGACGTGCCAACCATGACGCGCTCTTTGGAGGGCCTCACCCGGCGCTACGGGCAGGAGCTCACGCTGCACTTCCTGCGCCGCGCGCCAAAGCTGCTCAACCACGAGCTGGACACGCTGGTGAGGCACGCACAGAGAGCGCATTGTTGACGTGCAGCTGCAGCAGCTGCTGTGTTCGGGGGAGGGGCTGATGACGGGGCGATGGGTGGGCGCTCTCTGCGGCACCAGACGCACCTCCTCTGACGGCCCTACGCAACAGCTCAGCAACTCACGAGTGCGCACGCCCTTGTCTCCCCATGTGCCTGTCTGCACACGCACGCAGCTGGCGCGCGCCGACCACGTGCGCGTGATGCTGGACCTCAAGGGCCCCGACGTGCTGCAGGTGCTGCGCAAGAACCCCCACCTGTTGTGCATGGAGGCCCAGGTGGCTCGGGCGCGCTACAACGCGCTGCACAAGGTCCTGCACCTGTCGCACGAGAGCATCAAGTCGCTGGTCCACAAGTTCCCGCTGGTGCTCAACTACCAGACCGCCACGGTCGAGGAGATTGTCGACTCGCTGAGGCAGGTCTGCTCCATGAGGCTGCACTGGCAGGAGGACTTTGAGAACGTCACGCCCTCCACGCTCGCCTTTTTCATCAGGTGCGGCTACTCGTTGCGCGTTGGTGGGGGCTGAGGTTGTTCTCGCGTCATGCTGGTGGTGGCAGGTTCGGCACCCTAGTGTGTGCTGCTGAAGCCACCGCGCAAGGAGCAGCTTGTCGCACACCTGCTGGAACGGGTGCCCTGTGCGCTTGTGCGTGTGTGCGCTGCGTCAGGGACCACAACGACCTGATGGACCGACTCGAGTTCCTGGTGGCCACCGGCGGAGCTCCCTTTGCCAATCTGGCGGACATCTTCAAGCTGACCGCCAGCCTCTTCAAGCGCAAGCACCCGCAGTACCAGGCGTGGCTGCAGGCCAGGCAGATTGGCGAGGCGAGGCGGCGGGCCAGGCAGCTCCAGCAGCAACAGCAGCAGCAGCAGCAGCAGTCGGGGTCGGCTACGGCGCTCCCTGGCCTGCCACCCGCGCCCCGGGAGCGCAGGACCAGGTCCTCGCTCGCTGGGCGTGCTGCGTCGCGTGCCACGCCCTGATGTGAGGTGGCCCCCCGTCTGCGAGCGCGCATGCAACCTTTCGTGAACTAGAAGAGAGCACAACGCAAGCAACAAAGCAGGAGCAAGCTCTCTGTTCACGCCAGAGCGATTGGCCGCGCGCGCGAGCACGGCAGAGATGGTGCAGGCGCCCTACGCGACGCACACGCAGTGAGCGCCGCCCCGCTGCCGACAGCGCAGCAAGAGCATGCTTGAATTTGCGGTGCAGGACCGCGCGCTTCGGCCTTGCTTTGCTCGAGTCGCGATGGTCGTACTCGTGCCGCACGCGGATGCCTTTGCCGCAGGAGCGAGGGCGCGGCGCTTTACGGCGCAGTGCAAGGCAGCAGCCCCAACTGGGCGGCCAGCACGTTCCTGGATCGGGGGCGCGTGCACGGGCAGACCTTGCCGTCCGAGCTCGGCGCGACCGGCTTCCAAGGCTGGAATGCAGAGCCGGCGCCGCACGAGCCGCGCTTGAAGAAGTGAGCAGCAGCATGAGGATATTCAGTGGTGTCATGCTCCTCTTGGGAGCAGGGGGTGCTGCGTGAGCGTCGTCAGCTGGCGTGGCGGGGTCGCTTGGGTGCGGCCGCAGGCACGTGGACGCCCCTCAGTCAGCGTGCTACGCCGAGCCCATCGTGCAAGGGGCCCATGGCAGCTACTACGTGCGGAGAGCGCTGCCGGACGACTCACCCCAAGCGTTCCGCAGGTCGCTGCGACACATCCCGCAGCCCGAGTACGTCGACAGGTGAGGAGGCCGGCCTGCTTAGCATGCAGCGGCTGCAGAGCCACCAAGTGGGGATGCTGCTGCTCCGCCAGCTCACTGGTGTGGTGGGCTCGACACGTGGTGGGAGGGGAGGTCGGTCGGGGGAGGCTCTACCAGTGTCCTTAGCGTGCGCAACACGGCGTGCGCAGGCCAACAGGCAAGAAGTTCATCCCGGAGCCCAAGGGAGCACCGCCGCGCATCGCCAGCAAGAGCACAGTGCAGCCACCCCCATCGGAGCACCTGCCAGAGCCGGGCATGCCGCGCCTCAGCCGGCCGTATGGCGCCACCATCCTCAGGGAGAGCGACCAGGTGCGTGCGCACCGTCCCCTCCTCGCTGGCGGCCGACCTCCAGCAGCGTGACGAAGCAGCACATCCGCGCGCAGCGTGACGTGGCCCCAACGAATCAACGGTGCGATGCCCCATCCATCGGCGTGCGCCCATCTACAGGAGCTGTCGTATGAGAGGGCCATGGGCCGCAAGATCCGGGTGGACCTGACCACGTACCGGGGGGCGGGGCGCGCCGGCGACCTCAGCACGTCCTTCGCGCCGCCCAGGCGGCCAGAGGACGACCCCACGCTGTTTAAGACGCTCAAGGACTCACCCACCTTCACGCGCTTCGTCAACAGCCTGCCGCCCAAGCCTGCCGTGGGCCCGCACCAGCGGAGAGCGGAGGAGCTCAGGCGAGCGCAGCAGGCGGAGCTGGCGGCCGAGCGGCAGCTGGTAGCGTCCTTGGCCCAGGGCACAGAAGGCGACGAGCAGTAGTGGGCTGAAGGCACTGGATCCATGAAGCTGCATCTGGGCGAGGCGCACACTGTGCGCCGGGGCGTTACATTCTGCAAGCGGCCAAGCGTGGGTGCGTGCGCGCCTGTGCAGCCAGCCAGCCAGCCCGTAGCTAGCCCATCTACAGCAGCTTGCTGGTGGTCCAGCAGCAGCAGCAGCAGCCCCCACTTGGCTGCTGAGCGGCCGCAAGCCCCTGTCCCATGGCGACCTTGTGGGAGTGCGCGCGAGCGAGCTGAGCGAGCGAGCGCCAGCAGCGAGAGAGGACGACCAGCAGCAAGCAACCATAGGCAAGGAGCAGGAGCGAGCTCGCCAGCACGATGTCCAGCGGAGGCGGATCGAGCAGGCGCCTGGCGCGCTCGCTGGTGCAGCACTTGTTGAGAGCGAGGGATCAGATCGGCTGCTGTCAGGGCGGCTCAGCAGCAGGTGCGCGAGCCACACCTGGTGCACGTCCTGTCTGAGCAGGAGGTGCAGCCGCACGCCACGGCGATGCAGCGATGCAGCCGGCTCACACTGCTGCGCGGCTCGCACGCACGCACAGGAGCTCTGTCCGCGCACGCTGCGTCGTGCCTCCCAGCCATCAGCGCGTGCGCGGCTGAGCAGCCCAGCGCGAGCGCCACCGCGATGACCCTCTGGCCACCTCCGCCTCAGGTAGGCAGCAGGAGCGCCTGATTGCGCGTGCGGCCTTGCCAGGAGCTGCTGGGACTCATCAACAGTCGCCCGTGCGCCGCAGGGGCAGTGGCGCGCGTGCCACGCCGCGAGCAAGTCGGCCAAGCTGCACACGGCCGTGCTCAAGGCCACCGACGTGAGGCAGGCCGCCGCACAGCACCGCTGCTCACGCGTGCCCACCACGCTGCCTTGGCGCTGCAGCCCTGCCATGGGTGCTTGTGTCCCTCCCTCTGCGCACAGGAGAGCGCCGCCCCCGCCTGGCCGCGGCCCGCGCCAGACGTCGCCGCCGCCAGCAGCAGCAGCAGCAGCGCTGCCAAGCGCGTGGACCCCTTCTCCATCGTGCAGGCCGAGGTGGACGCGATATCCGAGCGGCTGCGCCGCAGCGTGGCGAGCAGCATACCGGCGCTCAACACAGCGGCAGAGTACTTTTTCCGGGTGGGCGTGGAGGGCAAGCGCCTGCGGCCCACGCTCATCATGCTCATGGCCTCGGCGCTGTCGCAGCAGCCGCCCGGGCCAGAGTACACGGCGGTGGACCTGCGGCCGGCGGCCGAGCACGCCGGCGAGCTGCGGCGGCGGCAGCAGCGCATCGCCGAGATTGCCGAGCTCATCCACGTGGCCAGCCTGCTGCACGACGACGTGCTGGACGACGCCAGCACGCGGCGCGGCGTGCTGTCGCTCAACTCCAAGCAGGGCAACAAGATTGCCATCCTGGCCGGCGACTTTTTGCTGGCGCGCGCGTCCGTGTCGCTGGCCGCGCTGCGCAACACCACTATCGTGGAGCTGCTGTCGCAGGTGCTCGAGCACCTCGTGTCGGGCGAGGTGATGCAGGTGCGTGAAGGTGCTGCTCGGGGCGAGGGCCGCGTGGAGGGCCCTGTGCCTGCACGTGGGGCATGACCCACCCGTTGCGTGGTGCACCGTGGCGTAGATGACGGCCACGTCGGAGCAGATGCAGAGCATGGAGCACTACCTGGAGAAGACGTACTGCAAGACGGCGTCGCTCATGGCCAACAGCTCCCGGGCCATCGCCATCCTCAGCGGCCACGCGCCAGAGGTGCGTTTTGCACGCGTCGTGATGCTTGGTGCTACAGCAGCAAACAGGCGGGGGTCCCTGACGCCACGTGCCCTGTCGCCTCATGCACTGTTTCATCGCAGGTGTGCGACATGGCGTGGAGCTATGGGCGGCACTTGGGCCTGGCGTTCCAGGTGGTGGACGACGTGCTGGACTTGACTGCCAGCTCCTCCATGCTGGGCAAGCCGGCGCACAACGACCTGCGGAGCGGCCTGGCCACGGCGCCAGTGCTCTTTGCGGCGGAGCAGCAGCCGGCGCTGCGGCCGCTCATCGCCCGGCGCTTCAAGCAGGAGGGCGACGTCAGCAAGGTGAGGAGAGGTGGCTTGCGGGCGGCGCCTGCGAGCACCACCTCTACAGCTGGGGGCTGACGCTGGGGTCGGGGAACTTTCTTTTGCTGTGCGCAGGCGGTGCAGCTCATTGAGGCCAGCGACGGCCTCCAACGGGCGCGAGAGCTGGCGCAGCACCACTGCGCCATGGCCGTCCAAATGGTGCGCGAGTCGGGAGCGCATTCGGGGGCAGAGCGGGCGACGTGGAGCTCTGTACAGGCGTGTGCGTGCCGTGCACGCTCAACACTTGTCTCCCAAGGTGCCTCCTGCGTCGTCCTCGTGTGCTGCGCAGATCCAGTCCATGCCCCCCGCCATGTCGGACCACGCGCAACTCTGCCGCGACGCGCTCATCAGCATCACGCACCGCGTGCTCAACCGCAAGAAGTGAGCGGCCAGCGCGGCGCCCTCCCACCATCACCACCCCTCATCGCCACCTGAGAGAGCCCACACACTCCGGAACCGTCACGAGAGTGCAGGAGAGGGGCGCGCCCCCCCACACGCCGATGGACATGACCGCCGAGCGCGGAGCCGAGAGCGAGCGCCTGCGTGCCGCCTGAGCGTAGATGATATGAGAGATGCTGCTGCACGTGTACATTCATTCAACAGAAGCCCGAGCAGCATGACGGAGGCGGAGGCACACACGTGCGCCATCACGCCACGCACCGCCCCCATTGGCCAGCAGGCGGCAGCACTGAACGCGACGCGCTTGAGTCGAGTCGACAGAGTGTGCGCGTCCTGCAGGAGAGGAGCAGCATCAGCAGCGGTGCTCAGCTACTCACCTCCTTCTTCCCAGGCGCTGCAGCAGCGCAAGAGCAGCAGCAAGAGCAGGGCGCGATGCCGCCCAAGAGCGACCCCTTCAACTTCAATGACATCTTCATCGCTGCTGGCGCGGAAGGCTTCGTGAAGCGCCCGCTCGCGGAGCTGAAGAAGAAGGAGGGTGAGGAGCTCTTCGCGCAAGATGAGCGCCAGGCAGGTGTATCGCGACGCCGTCGACCGTGCGCTCTGCGTGTGTGCGCATGCAGAGCCGCCCAAGCCGACGCCGCAGCCCCCCTCCCAGCCTTCCTCAAGCGGCAGGCCCCTGGGCGCGAGCGCAACGGCAGCAGCAGCGCCGCAGACAGCCGCGCGCAGCGGCTATGGAGGAGGCACTGGCACCACAGCCTCTACAGTGAACCTGCCCTCTGGCGCGCTGGACTTCCTGGGTGAGCGGCGGCGGATGGCCACCCCGCCTGAGCGCGCTGTCCAGCGCACACGCCGCTGTCCCACACACACCTGGCTCGCTTGATCGCCACACGC
>VFQP010004562.1_pt1 | contig 12755 bp, 15 predicted proteins | sample 3512351 | NCBI WGS metagenome assembly VFQP01 (sample SAMN10412372, study PRJNA504923) | tailings metagenome | isolation source: Relicate 1 Philex TSF1 revegetated site | place: Philippines: Tuba, Benguet | collected 2017-08-29 | reverse complement strand
CGCCACGCTGGTGCAGCTCACGCACTCCGCCCTGCTGCACACACGCAGCTTCCTGCGCAAGAAGCACGCCGGGCGCTTCAGGGACGCAGGCGTGGTGCTGCAGTTCAAGCGCGCCGTCCGCGCTCTGTGCTATCTCTTCAACCTGCACACGCTGGTGGTGCTCGCGCTGGCCTGCATGGCCGTCTACCTCTGCCATCGAGAGGACTGGAGGTGCGCTTCAGGGGCAGCAATGCCGCTCGCGCCATCCGGCTTTCCCTGGGCTCCTCGCCGTCCAGCGCACGCCGTTGCCAGCTCCTGCGTGCGTGCGTGTGCGCAGCTTCAACATGGACTTCAGCATGGTCTCCACTGGCACGGTGTTCCCCCTCACCTTCACGCTGGCCCAGGCAAGGCGTGGTGTGGAGCCTGCGGCGTGATAACCGGCCCCAGGCGCCGAGCACGACTGATGCAGTGTGCTGTGCATGCTGGCGCGCTTTGCGCGCGCACCTGGCGCAGGCGTACACGCGGCGCGAGCGCGCCACGGTGCTCATCGCCAACCTCAAGGCCTCCCTGGTCGGGCTCTTCTTCATGCACCGCGACTGGCAGCAGGCGGGCTACACCAACGGGCAGCTCGGCAACAACGAGCAGCCGCAGGCCGTCACCGCCAAGGCCTGCCTGCTCGAGCTGGCCGTGCAGATCCGCAGGTCAGCGGCAGGGGGAGGGAGAAGGACGCTGGCAGACGCGGGGCGGGGCGTCGTGCACGCGGGCGCCGTGCCGCTCACCGCGCCTCGTTCTGTGCGCCTGGCTGTGCTGGCGTCAGGTACCTGGTGGCCCGCACACCGTATGAGAGCCTGGCCGAGGGGCGCCTGACGGCGGGCGAGCACCACTACCTGGAGCTGTTTGAGGGCAACCTGCACCTCTCGGAGCGCAACAAGTGAGCCCTCTGGCCCCACCGCGCCGCGTGCAGTTGGCCGCGTGCGTCTTCAGCGCCAGGAAGATTGCGGCGCTGAGCGTGCCTGGTGCCGCGTGCTGGCGCCTCGCCGCAGGGCGTTCCGCATGGCGCTGCAGCAAATGGTCGAGGCCGACCCCGCGGAAAAGTGCGTGGCGTGGGAACCTGTGCAGCAGCCCCGTGCTCAGCCTGCTCAGGCGTGGGGCTGTGCCACGCAGCTGTTGACTCATGACACCCTTTCTTGCAGGACGTATCATGAGATCTACAAGCTGCTCAGCCGCCTGAGCGTGCTCAATGAGAAGCTGACCGTCGCTGCCGGATATGCGCGCGGAGGTGCGCCGCTGCGGCGCCCTGCACCGCGGGCACGCACACCAGCATCGGACCTGACTCAGTCTGTGCGCATGCGCGTGCAGGTGAGGGCGGCCTCTCGCGCACCAACCAGTACTTCCGCTACGTGGTGTCCAACATTGAGGAGCTGCGCACCATCAAGCAGTACCGCACGCGTGAGTGGCGCGGTACTGCATGCGTCGTCGTTGCCCTCGCGTGCACCGGCGCCCGTGATGACGATCCCACACTGCTGCTCCGTCGCCCCGTGCCTCCTGCCGTGCCCGCAGCGACCATGATGCGGCACGCCGTGGCGGTGCTGGTGCACCTCTTTGCCATCCTGCTGGCGCCCTACTGGGCCCACTTTTGCACGCCCGCCGAGGACGGGGGGCACTGCGTGGCCGGCTACGCGTCGGCGTCGGCGTACACTCTCATCACGCTGCTCCTCTTCCACGTGCAGCAGGACAGGGAGGACTGCCTGGCCGAGACGGGCCTCGACGACGTCTTCTTCGTTCCCGAGGAGCTCGACGCGCACCTGCTGGGAGGTGAGGGCCTATCTTTGCTTGTGGCAGAGGCTTCCTCTCGAGATGCTCAAGGAGAGGTTGGGGCAGAGGGATGGCTCAGCGAGCGGTAGGATGGACACGCAGGTGTCTGGGGAGCGCCCGGGCCCACCCCGTGCTGGCGCCTGTCGGTGGTGCGTGGTGCGTGGTGCGCGGTGCGTTGCGCAGGCGAGCACGTGCTGCGGAGCACGCGCAGCAGCAACTCGGACATGTCGCACGTGCTCCAGGACGCGGGCCTGCTGCAGGGATACGGGCGCCTGTCCTTCCAAGAGATCAACCAGCAGCTCCAGACGCAGGGCTCCTCGGGGCACGGCATGGCGCTGGGGCCTGACGGCAAGCTCAGGTGCGCGGCAGGCCCCCCGCACCTCCGAGCTGGTCGCTCTCCGCCACTGGACTGGGCTCCACGTTTTGCTGTACGCATCTCGCCTGCTGCCGCTCACGTGTTGCCACTGTCACCACCACCAGACGCCCACCGACACCGCCCCCAAACTCGCAGGACCATCCCGTCAGACAAGGCGCTGCACGACGTGGAGCTGCACCCGCTCATCACCATGTCGCACGGGCGCTCCAGCGGCCACCAGCACGTGCCGCCGCCGCCGCCGCCGCCACAAGGCGCCGACGGCCTGCCGCCCACCGCCCTTGGCTACCACTCCGGCGGCGGCCTGCAGAGCGCTCCCAGCGGCCCGCGCCTGACCCGGGGGGGCAGCAGCAGCACGCGCGTCTCCGGCGACGGCGGCGGCGCGGCGCCGCACGCGAGCAGCCCCACGCCGGGGATGGCGGCGCTGGGCCTGGCGGGGCGCGAGCCGTCGTTCCGGCGCACCGGCGGCGGCAACTGGGCGCCGAGCGGGCAGCAGCTGGGTGCAGGCGGGGGCTACGGGCGCGGCAGCAGCGAGGACATTGGCAACATCAGCAGCTACGTCCCATCACCTGCGGGCAGCTCGCCGACCGGCCGGGGGCCCGTGGGGCCGCAGCAGGCTCCGGCGGCGGCGCTGGCGGGCGCGCTGCTAGACCGCATGGTGGGCGCGCGGCAACCGGGGGCGGGCGGCGGGAAGGAGGGCACCACGCACCCGCACCCGCCGGCGGCGCTGCAGCCTCAGTCGCTGCATCACCCGACGCATCACCCGGCGCACCACCCGGCGCACGTGCACGCGCACCACTTGGCGGCGGCACACCACTTTGACCGCTGGGGCGGCTCGGCGGGCGGCGTGGGCAGGGGGGCCGGCGAGGAGGGCGGTGGGTGGCGGGGGCCCGCCTCTGGCGTGCCGGGGGGAGCGGGCAGCGTGGGGCAGAGCCGGTCCATGGGCGTGTTGCCGACGGCGGCGGGGGGGTCGCCGGACGGGTCGTCGCCAGACAGCGTCACGCGGCCTGCGCGCGCCGCCGACGTCATGGTCCACCAGGCCTCGCTACCCACCAAGCTGCCTGGCGCCTGAGGCTGGCTGGAGGGCGCGACCGGTTTGGAACAGGGTGTCTTTTCAATGACACGGGCGGCCGCGCCCAACTCTCGCGCCGGTGGCGCGGCTGTGCGAGGCATGGGGCGCCCGCCGCTCGTGAGGTGCTTCTCCATGACCCGCATTGATCACTGTGCGCTGCTTCTGGATCCTGCCGCTGGGTCGCAATCACTTGCCTTTTCACTCAGGGCGGGTGCAAGAATCAAGAATCACCACTCTCTCCAGCTTCCAGCGGCAGGCGTTCTATCTACAGCACTCGTGTTCAGCACTTCCTCTCCTCTAAACTGGAAAATACGAGGCGCCCCCTACGCCCGCATCGTCGTCGTCCAGCACGCCGGCGTCGCGCATCTCGCTGAACATGAGCAGGTCCTCGTCCAGCCCCTCGTGCATGCCGCCGGCGCCACCCAGGGGCCCCGCCAGGAACGTGGCCCACAGCAGCGGCGCCAGCCCCACCTGCAGCAGCCACTGCGGCAGCGCCCACACGCACGCGCCGCCCGCCACGCCGCAGCCCGCCAGCAGCGCGCCCAGCGACGCCGCCGCGTAGCAGCCCGCCAGCGCCACCAGGTAGCGCGTGAGCGCGCGCTTGCCCGGCGAAAGCCCGTCGCGCAGCGGCGTGAAGGGCAGCAGCAGCAGCAGCGCGTACGTGGCGGCCAGCAGCACGCACAGCGTGAGGTGCAGCGACCAGGCGGACCAGCGGTGACGCAGGCACTGCGGCCCGCCCGCCATGGGCCGCGCGGCGCCGTTGGCCCCGCCGGGCGCGCCGTCGTCTGCCACCGTCTGCCAGGCCCGCACGAGGTCGACCAGCAACCGGCCCAGCGCGCGCCGCACGGACGACGTGCCGTGGGCGAGGCCGCCGGGGGCCGCGTGCGGCGAGGACAGCGCGGCGGCGGCGGCGGCGACGGCGCTGCCCGGGAGGGCGCTGCCGCGGATTGCTGCGTGGTGGGTGGCAGTCGGGGAGGTGAGGAGCAGGGCGCCGTGGTGAGCGAAGGGGTTGTCGTCGTGGAGGTCGGAGGGCTGGTGCTGCAGCAGCGCCTGCAGCGCGGCGGCCGTCACGTGGCTGAGCAGCGTGGCGGGGGACGGCGGGGCGTCCCCCGCGGCCGGGGGAGGGAGGGAGGGGGTGAGGGCCGGCGAGGACGGCGGCGGCGCGGCGGGCGGCGGCGGCGGGGGCGCGGCGGGCAGCGGCGGCAGCGACGAGCACATCCTGCTCGCGGGGCGTGGCAAAGGAGGTGCAGCGGGTCATGAGGTCGCGCACGCGTCAAGCGTGCGGCGCCGCACGAGGGTGCCTGCATCGTCCGTGCAGTGCACCGCGCTCACCGGATGTAGTAGAGGGGGATGCCCAGCGACAGCAGCAGCACGCGCAGCGCGGCGTCGCCCCCCGCCACCGTGACGGCCGTCACGAGCGTGCGCTGCGCCGCCTGCACGCGCAGCGACGGGCAACGCCGTCGCAACGCCGTGACTGCGCCACTCCGACCAGGCAGCGCGCCGCCCCGCTGCCTCCCCACACGTCGCGCACGGCACAAGTCACCTTGTAGGTGACACCGAGGAATCCGTGGAGCAGCAGGCAGACGATGGCCACTTGCGTCGCGCCGAGCGCTGCGCGTGCGAAGCAGGCGGGTGGACACGCTGGCGTGCCGGTGCAGTTCCCCCAAGCGCTGCTGCGAGCGTGGCCAGCGGGAAAACTGCCTCACCGAAGGTGTGGACGAGGGCGAGCGCGTTCCACGCCGTGAGCGAGGAGCTGGTGAACTCCAGGAGCAGTCGCGCCAGCGCCACGGTGGGCAGTGCAAAGCATGCCCAGAACGCCGCCCACAGCAGGCTGGAGCCTGCGGCCAAGGTGGTGGTGGTGCGCGCAGGTGCTGTTGTGGATGGCAGTGCGAGTGGCAGCTGCACGCCGAACAGGGCGAGCTGGCGCGCACCTGCGAGGTGGAGGCGCTCGAGGGCTGCTTGTGCCTTGCTGCAGAGGAACCCGATGAAGCCCAAGCATGGCGCAGCCGTGACCTGCAGCAGCATCAGATGGAGCGATGGCGCAACGCAGCACCGGTGGGGCGCTGGCGTGCGTCGTGCGCAGCTCTGCTCTGGCGCCTGCAGGCAACGGTTGCGGGCACCCACCACGGCGTAGAAGGGCGAGTGCGCCCACGTACACGCCGACGCCATGCTGCCGGCCAAGCACTGCGCTCCTTTGCGCGCTCCGCCCAGCATTTCCCAAGCCCGAAACGCCGAAACGCGTGGTGCGTTCGCGAACTCGCGAGAGCAGACGCGCCATGGCCTCCGCCGCGATGCTGATGCTGCTGCGGCGATCGGCGCCAGCGCCGATGGGCTGGGGGCTCGCGGCGTCTCGCCGCGCGTTCGCGACGATTGACCCCAGCACCTCGGACTCGCACGACGACTTCAAGCCCAAGCTCAAGGGCGGCGCAGCGGCTGCGCCTGGCGGCGGCGACGTCAAGTCGCTCATCGAGTCGGACATCAAGGCGCACGACGTGTTCATCTACATGAAGGGCGTGCCGCAGCAGCCGCAGTGCGGCTTCAGCAACATGGCGTGCAGGGTGCTGGACGCTTACGGTGGGTGATGTTGTGTGCGGGGGGCAGAGGGGCCGCGCCCCGCCTGGCCCGTCGCATCACCGCCGGATCAGGACCAAGCGTCTGCGCAAACCCCTGCCGGCACGTGCAGGCGTCAAGTACGGGGCTCGCAACGTGCTGTCTGACCAGGCCGTGCGGGAGGGCATCAAGACCTTCACCAGCTGGCCCACCATCCCGCAGGCACGCCACGCGCCACGCGCTGCATCAAGGCGGGCCAGGAGCCAGCGCTGCACCAGGGAACCCAGGCCACCACCTTCATCTCCTGTGGCGTGTCCTCGCCGCCGCAGGTGTTTGTCAAGGGCGAGTTTGTGGGCGGCGCCGACATCCTGTTCACCATGCACGAGTCGGGCGAGCTGGAGAAGCTGCTGGGGCCAATCATCAAGGAGCAGCAGCACAAGCAGTAGCAGAGAGTCGGTCTGCGCTCATCGGTGTGCCCTCTGGTCTTCCAAAATGCGCTGCTCCGCGACCGGGGTCCAACCCCTTATTGCAGCCAGGAAGGATACCACGCACGCGGCAGTGGCAGCAGCAGCAGCGCTATGCTTCAGCGCGCGCTCAGCCCGAGGAGCACGCGGTGACAAACAAGCACGAAGCACTGGGGTCCCTGGGAACACGATCGTGATACGGCCCACGCTGCCTGAGCACGCCGCCACCGCTCCGAGAATACATACAGGGGTCACGCGTGGTTCTGCTGCCGTGCCCAGTCGCAGTCAGAGCGCTAACAGTCATCTCTCGCTCCCGCTCGCTGCGCACGTTGCCATGCGCGGTCCGCGCTGTGGGTGTTGATCACATGGCCGAGTCCATGGAGAGCGGCGTCTCGGTGCCGGTGCTGTGCGGCAGCAGCGAGATGCCCTTGGAGGCCGCCAGGCCCTCCTTCATGTTGACGGCCGACGAGAAGCGCGACTGCAGCCGCGACCCGCTCGGCACGCTGTCTGCGCGCAGCAGCAGCAGCACACGCACGCCGCCGCATAAGGCAGAGCGGAACACGCTCGAGGCGGGATCCGCGGGAGGCGGTGCCTGCTGCCCCCACAAAGCGCGACGAGGCGACTCACTTCCGGTGGGGCCGCCCGTGCCGACCCCGCCGGGGGCGCCGCCGCCGCCGCGCTGCGCCAAGTACGCCAGGTAGCTCGCCGGCGCAAACTTCACGACGCGCGCCTGCAAAGCGTGCACCAACAGCGCACCGGCACGACGACCTCGCGCCACGAGCGCGGCCGTGCGCCGGCTGCCCCCTGCTGCACTGCTGCCAGGCCCTCAGCGCGCCCTGAGCGTGCTCCAAACCACAGCCAAACCAGCGCACCATGGGCAGCAGCGCGTCCTCGAGCTCCGTCAGCGTCACGCCTGACTCGCCCTCGTGGATCACGCGCCGCGGCTGCACCGGCAGCACGTGCCACGCCGGGCCCCGGCAACCCCGCTTGCGATCCGCCTCCTCCTCCGTCTGCGCGGCGCCCGCCGCCGCCGCCGCCGGCCCCGCCGCGCCGGCGCCCTCCCCGCCCGCGCTCTCGCCGGCCGCCGCCGCCGCGGCGGGCGCGGGCGTGGGCGCCGGCGAGGGTGCCATGGACGTGGTGGCCGTCGTGGTGGTGGTGAGCAGGCCGCCGCGGCCCGTGGGCGACGGCGGGATGGAGGAGGACGCCTCACTGGGCTGCGGGCCGTTGCCCGGCTGGCTGGCGGCGCTGTGCGTGTGTCCGTGGTGGTGGTGAGGCGGCGGAGACAGCGATGGCACCGGCCCGTTGCCAGGCTGGCTGGTCGCCGCCGCCGCCATGGCGGCGCTGCCGTGCGTGCTGCGGTGGTGGTCAGGCGTGGTGGGCGGGCTGGTCGTGGCGGTGGTGGGCAGCGCGACCACCGGCGGCTTGGCGCCGGCGGCCGCCGCCTTGGCGTGCTCCACGTAGGGGTCGTAGCTGGCGCCCGGGCTGAACATGATCTCCACGCGGAAGCGCTCTGCACGCACGAGCGCGCACGAGCGCACACAACAAGAGCCGCCTTTCCCTTCTCATCTTCCGCAGCCCCCGTGGACGTGGAGCTCTCCTGCCTTGGGAATGCACCCCCCCTCCCTTCGGTGGGTGGTGGGTGCACCGCCTGAAGCGCTCGATTGGTGTGGCTCTTCGTCTTCCCCTCCCGCCCCTGGGGACGCACCTGGCGACGCCACGGGCTTGGCCTTGTTCTCGTACATGCGCAGTACGATGTGCGTCAGGTAGTCAAGCTCGCACGTGGCGTCCAGCAGCTGGCAGCCGGGCACCGACAGGATCGGCGACTTGCCGCCAATGAGCGCCGCCGCGGCGGCGCCCGCGGCGGCGCCGCTCTGCGGCGGGCTGACGGCAGCGTCGCGGCTGTGCGCGGCGGCGGCGGCGGCGATGGCGAGCGTGGCGGTGGCGGCCGTCATGGTCATGGCGCCGGCGCCGCCCGACGAGTGCGCCGTGGGGGCCAGGCCCGTCTCGGAGATGCGGGCGGCGGCGCTGCGGCCACGCACGCGGCACCAGGCAGCCGCACCTTTGACGCTCTCTTGCGAGCGAGGACGTGCAGCCACGCGTGCAACGTGTGAATGCAGCGCTCGCCGGGGTCAGGCGCGGAGCGGAGCGGCACTCACTCCTTGCCGGGCGTGGTGTAGAGCTGGCAGTAGCGCAGCACGTTGACCAGCGAGTGGATGTGCGACTCGGAGGTAAAGTACACGCGCGTGCGCACGTGGCGCAGCGGCGAGTTGATCTGCGGCGCGTACTCGGGCAGCAGCCGGTGAATGGTCTCCGTCTCCACCTCGTTGTCAGTCGCCGCGCCGTCGCCCTCACCGCCGCCGCCCTCGCCACCCTCGCCGCCCTCGCCCTCCTCGCCCGCCTCCTCCGCCTCGCCCGCCTCGGCCACCGTGCCCGTGCCGCCTCCACCGCCCTTGTTGCCGGTCGAGGCGAACACGCCGCCGCCGTTGGCCAGCGCGGCGGCGTCGCTGGTGCCCAGCAGTGAGACGTCGTCGGCCGAGGCGTTGGCGGGTAGCAGGAACGTGACGTCTGAGGGGCGGTCCGACGCGCTGGCGTTGGTGGCCGAGTCGAGCAGCAGCTTGGCGCCCACCGCGTCCAGCAGCGGGGGGGGCGCCGGCACGTGGCTGGTGGGGCTCTGGGGGTCTGATGCGGGGGCGTCGGCAGTTGTGGTTGTGGCGGCGGCCGGCGTGGCGTCGGCGGGCGCGGCGGCGGCGAGGACGGCGACGTTGTCAGCAGTGAGGCGGCGCGGGTTGCGCAGCGAAGGCTCTTGCCCCTCCTCCGCCCTGCGGTTGCGAGCGTGGCGTGCGGCGGGAAAGGCCTCGTTGCCGTCAGCCGCCCTTACAGCGACCCGGCGTACGGGAGGCGAGGCGTTCAGGCGTTCGCACTGATACTCACAGGGGGTCCTTGGCCGTCGTGGTGGTGGTGGTGGTGGTCTGCACGGTGGTGGCGGTCGAAGTGCCCGACAGCGAGTGCAGCTGCTGCTGCGAGGAGGAGGCGGGGCCGCCGTGAGCGCTGCCACCCGCCAGTTCGCCGGCGCCCACGGCCAGCGCCAGCTTGTCCAGCGCGGCGTGCGCCACCGCCACGGCGCCGTGTGCGCGCTCCTTGACCATCCCGCGCACCTGCGCACGAAGTGCCACGCGTACGCCACTTGACGCCCCATGACGCGACCTTTGTCTCGGCCCACCGACCCGCTTTCGTGCGACACAGCAAGGAAAGGAAACGCGCACGCCGCCCCCCCCCCCTGCGCACCTCGCTGGCCGCGTTCTTGAAGGTGGCCACCAGCGATGAGGTGCTGCTGCCGCCTGCCGACGGGCACACACCCACGCCGCCCGCGCCGCTCACGCCGCCGCTGAGCCGGCTGGGCACCGGCGGCTTGCCGCCCGTCGCCGCCGCCGCCACCGTCGCCGTGGCGGCCGCGGCGGCCGCCGCCGCCGCCGCGGCGGCGGCGCCCGAGTTGGCGGGCGTGGTGGTGGGCTGCCCGTCGGACGTCATCATCTCGGGGTTGGCCAGGGACTCCTCGCGCATGGCGGCCAGGTCCACCAGCAGCTTGCCAACCAGCTGCGAAGACGTTCGTTTCAGCAACGCACGCGCGTCGCTTTTCCCTTTTGCACAGGGACTGGGCTCTGGCACCACCGAGGCGTCAAAACACCAGCAGCCCGGCCTCGCGCGCCTTGCGTCCCACAGGGTGGGACGCCGCCCACGGCCGCAAGGGCCCGCAGCATGCCGCAGCGTGCCGCCGCCCGCGCGTGCGCAAGGGAGGAAAGGGACAGGGAGGCGCACCTCGGCGGCGATGGTGCTGCCGATGCGCAGCTTGCCCTGCGGGTCCACGCCATACTCGGAGGGGATCACGGCGTCGGCCAGCTGCTTGGACACCTCGTACAACTCCTGAGCACGCACGTCGCAAGACGTCAAGCCGCGCTCAAGCCGCTGACCGCCCCGCTCAAATCAGCCCAGCTTGATCCACCACCAGGCCGGCTGGTGGGCAGAGGGCGGCCCACGAGGCGGCCACAGCACGCGCAGCGCGCGCCGCAGCGGGGGCGCAGGTGGCGCCTGGCTGGCCAGGGGGCGCGAGGCGCCGCGGCCGAGCGCTCGCTGCGCACCTTCATGTCCAGGTTGAGGTGGCTGTTGTGGATGGCGTCATACTTGGCCGAGTCGTAAATGTCCGGCACCTGCCACGGCACACACAGCGCACCGCACAGCCCACAGGCCTCGGCTGCACCACTCGCCCACAGCGGGCTTGGCTGCCGCAATTCCTCTGCAGCGCACCCAGGCGCCGCTCAGCGCTGCCGCAAAGCGGGCCCCCACGCCGGGCGCAGGAGAGAGCGCTGACCTTGGAAATGTCAAACGTGTCCTTCTTCTCCGAGTAGAAGCTCTTGTGCAGCTTCTGCCAGCGGTCAAACATGAGCAGCATGCGCTCGCCGCTGCAGGGCCGGTCCGGCTCGAGCGTCCACTCGCGCGGCTCGTGCGAGACGGAGCTGTAGCGCGACCCGACGCCGGCGGGGCGGCCGCCGCCCAGGCCCAGCAGCGCCTCGCCGGCCTTGGGGTTGACGGCCACGCGCTCCTTGACAGGGGAAAGCAGGGCATGTGGCGGTGGCGGCGGCGGCGGCGGCGTGAGTGTGCGGCAAGGTGCCGGGCGCTGGCAGCGCTTGCGTCACGGTCGCGAGGGGATGGGGAGGTGAGAGGACGCGTGAGAGGAGCCACGACCATGGGGTACTCACCTGCAAGCGCGGCGACCTCAGGACCTGCCACACCCCACCACAGCCCCTCCACATCCACCCCTCCTCCGTCGCACCTGCAGGCACAGCTTTCTGAGCCGCCCCACCCCGCCCCACCAAAGCGCCCCTCCTCCGTCTCACCTGCAGGCACAGCTCCCTCAGCCGCCCCACCAGCGCCTTCATCAGCTCCAGCAGGCGCCGCAGCAGCTGCAGCGGGTGCTGAGGCATGCCCTTGATCGGCGCGCTAGAGCCCAGCGCCGGCCACGACGTGCCCTTGCCTGCGCCACGCGACACACACACACACACACACACACACACACACACACACACACCACACTTGTCTGTCCACCCGTGCACGTGTCCGGCTCGCGTGCCTCTGCGCTGCGTGACGGCCGGCGGTGAGCCCCAGAACCGCCGAGGCGTGCAAACAGATGCAAATCCGAAAGAGAGATTCAGAAGAGGCGTCAGCGTTGCCCGCAAGCAGCCCTGCCCCGGGCGACGCGCACAGGTGGCATCTCGCCCCACAGCGCAACGCGGCGCGACAAAGGCGGCGCGAGGAGGAAAGACAGCGCACCTGCCGTGCTGCGCGCGATGCTGGGGTTGCGGGACAGCAGCGGCGGCGGCGGCGGCGCAGTGGCGGCGTTGCCGCTCGGCGGCAGCACCCCGCTGCTCGTCTTGGACAGGCCGGGGCCGGGCTTGTCGCCCGCCGCTCCGGCGTCGCCCGCCGCCGTCGCCGCGCCCTGGACAGCGCCAGACCCTGGCCCAGGGCTTGCGGAGCCCCTGCCCTTGCCGGCATCGCCGGCGTCTGCGGCGGCAGCGGGCGCGGGGCCGTCGTCGGGGCTGCTGGCGCTGGTTGCTGCGGTGGCGGCGGGCGCGGCGACGGCGTGCGGGGGCGACACGGGCGGGGTGTTGGTGGCGGTGGCGGGCACGGTGGCGGGCGGCGCCTGCTTGTCGGGGTCGGCCGTCATGGCCTGCGAATGCGGAGACAGGGCGTGTGACGCTGTGCTGACTGGCCCACGGAGGCCTCCGCAGGATCCCTGGTGCGGCGCGTCGGGACGACGGCAGGCATGCCCTCCCATCATCATCAATCCTGGACCGGCGAGCTCACCTGGTAGAGGATGGACTTGGCGTTGTGGATGTCGTCGCTGGCGCCCTTTCCAAAGGCCTCGAGCATGCTGGCGTCCTTCTTGACCTGCGGGCCGCGCATGCGCCAAGGCGCACGCGCGCTAGAGAGCCGTCCGCACCCCTGCCTCGGACCCGGAGAGAGGCGCGCGTCAGGTGCGGCTGCTCTGCGGGCCGCCCACAGCGCTGTCAGTGCGCGCAACAATGGCTGCGAGCCGCGCGGCGTCCAAGATGGAGGCGCCTTGCAGGCGCGTTGCAGGCGCGCTGATGGTGAGTTGCCTCGTAGCCCCTCCTCGCGTGCGGCGCCTCCAAAGGACAAGCAATGCGCCGCACCAGGGAGACCAAGATGGGCGTCAGGCTGGTGCCCTCCAGGTCCAGCAGACCCTTGGCAAATGCCGCCGCGCTGGCCTGCACGCGGCGCACACAAGACAGTCCCCGGCGCGCGCGCACAGAGGCATTTGACCTGCCATCCCGTCCTCTTGAACCTCTTTCCTTCCTGCGCTTCCATACGCCTGCCTGCTGCGGCTGTCGCCGCGCACGGCGCCGTGGAGCCACCCCAGCGTGCCGCGCACCTACCTGCACGCGACCCTCGTCCGACGAGTAGATCTTGAGGTCGTGGCGGTACGTCG
>VFQP010004561.1_pt1 | contig 12755 bp, 18 predicted proteins | sample 3512351 | NCBI WGS metagenome assembly VFQP01 (sample SAMN10412372, study PRJNA504923) | tailings metagenome | isolation source: Relicate 1 Philex TSF1 revegetated site | place: Philippines: Tuba, Benguet | collected 2017-08-29 | reverse complement strand
ATGTTTCCAACACGCCCTCCACCAGGCCACCGCTGCCAATCAACACGCCCCCCCCAATCATCCTCTCTTACTGGCCGCCCTCTCCTGTATCAACGCCATCCTCAGTTGGGACTTCAGGGGGCCCAGTCAGGGGGGCCGGTGGGGGTCCCAGCGCTTTCGGGGTGGCAACGACAGCCTGCATGTGCGGCCGGGGCATGCATGGAGGGATGTGTTGGTGTCAGATGCACCATTGGTGTTGCTTGAGTCACTCATTCCCCTGCTTCACAATGATGGGAATGGTGGTGGGAGTGGTGGTGGGAGTGGTGGCGGTTTCACTGGTGGTGGTGGTCATCATGTGCAGCATCATCAAAATCACACCCCAACACTACCCCTCCATACACCCATAAACTCCAGCAGCAGCACCACACCCCTTGCAGCAGCAGCTCGACAAATGCTGGTACACCTGTGTGGTCTCGATGGAGAGGTCTTCCCCACAGAGAACAGTGCTGCCCGGGGTGCATTGTTGGGGTGTGACCCTACCACCACCCCCCAGGGGGGGACCATACGAGAACACTACCTGGCTCGACTACTCCCCTTGGTTTTCATGTTGGGTGGTGGGAGCAATCCTGACGCTGCTGTGCGTGCTGTGACAGAGGGGGATGAGAGGACTACGGCACAGCTGCTTGATTGTTGTCGGTGTGTCAATGCAGCTGCTGCGGCACATTCCATACGTGCATTTGCTATGGTACAAGTGGTGGTGGTGGTTCCGAGTGGTGCGGGGCATGGTGGAATGGGTGCGGGGCATGGTGGGGGTGCTGAAGGACATGGTGGGACACGCACGCCGAGTGGAGCAGTCTTGAATGAACCAGGCAATGATCAGTCAATGGTCAATGGTCAAGAGTCAATGGGAGGTGTTGCATGGTTGACTGCGTTGACCTGTGCGGTGTTGGGGGCACGATTTGATCCTCGGTGCACTGATGCTGACGAGTTGCATACCATGGCAGAACTATTGCTTGAGGTGGGGGTGTTTGTGTGGGTGTAGGGTGGCTGGGTGGGTGGGTGTATGTGGATGCATGCAGGACTATCCTCCTTTTGCAGAATTTGTGTGTTCATTCACATAGACACGTACCATGTTATAAATACATAAAGAAAAATACCCAACACAGGCATGGGTTGCGTTGCTCGAACCTCAAAACCATGTGGCCATGCAGCAACACACACACACACACCCCACCCCACCCTCCCCACTCCCTAATGTCCTTCCAGAAGCTGCCCAGGGCTGTTGTGCAGTATTCCACGCCCTCCTCGCTGCAGGGCTCCAAGCAGCCGCCGCAGGGGCCCACCTCGACGGGGACGACGACGGGCCCGGAGGGCCCGGCGAGGCCCGTGCCGAGGATTGGATGTCGCGCATGGCTGCCCTGGGTCGACTGGTCCCTGAATATGCGTTGCAGATGTTGCATACACAGTTGCAGGCCCAGCAGCAGGCGTTGGTGCACACAGCACAGGCAGGGGGTGACTTGCCGGTGGTGTTGGAGCAGTTGTGTTGGTTGTTGCAGTTGGTGGGTTTTATGTTGGCGGATCCTGGGCATGGGGAGACACCACTGCCACCGTTGCCGTTTATGAGTCTGTGTGAGAGTGCGAGTATGTGGGGGGTTTGTACTTTGTAAAGATTGTATTGTGTGGGGGTTGTATATGTCTATGATGCAGGTGTTTTCATACAGCAACCCCTCAAACATGCATCAACCCCATACGCACTCTCTCTCACCCACCCACCCACCCCCACCCACAACAGGTCTCACGTCAGACTCCAATCTTGTGGTGGCCCTCTCCCATTCCCTCCTCAACACAGCAACCATGCCCCTCACCCCAACCCTACGCCCCCTCATCTCCCCCACACTCATGGAGTCTGCCCTATGGGCCGTGGCTCGGTGGGGGGCCACATACCTGTGTCCCGAGGAACCCCTTCCGAGGGTGCTGGAGGGGGCCTTTGGGCGGCCGGGAAAGGGGCCGGCTATTGTAGAGCGCCTGCTGCAGGCTGGGTTGCAATGTTTGACAGAATATCCTGCTGAGGGTGCCTTACATGAGGTGTGTGTGTGTGTTTTGGGGGGGGGTATTTGTCTTTAGGAGGAGGGGCGTTTCTTGGGGGTGTGGTTTTTTATTGTGTTTTGGCTGTGCGTGTTGTGGGTGGGTGTTCTTTGGGTGTATGTTGGTTGACTGGGAGTGCTTGATCATGGATTGTATGTTGACCAACGTGTGGGTGTTTGACCAACATGTGGGTGTTTTGACCAATAGCATGTGCAAGCAATGCAATTCATACGATCAGTCACGACAGTCAAACATGGTCCAAGGTCAAACCTTGAACATCATGGTAGCCAAACCACAACAACACCACAATGAAACCCCCACACAACAGCCCCACCCACCCACACAACAAACCCCCACCCAGGTCATAGCCACACAGCTCCTCCCCATGCTTACACGTCACAAAGGCATCTGTAGCCTCCTCGTACAACCCCCAGGCAGCCCCACCTGGCATGCCCTGGTAACTGCTGCTGCATCACATACGTTGTCATCGTGTGGTATGCCCCCCGATGTGCATAGGGCACTGCTGCAGCATGTGGCGCTGGCTGCCCAGGGGTTGAGTGATGCGTCCCATGCACATGAATATACTACACAGGTATTGGAGGGGGTGGGGTGTTGGTAGGTGGGGTTGGGGGGGGGCTGTACATGAACACATTGTATGTATGTATGTGGAGTGAGCACAGAGTTGGGTGTAGGTTGATTGCTGTACATATACACAATGATGTAGCACACAATATGGTATACACAATGCAGTACACAAAACACACACACACACCTCCACCCCCCATCTCCCAGTTATATCAATGGCCCCTCTCCCAACTGCACGCCCTTGTGTCCACCCCCAACCTCAAAACAACCCTCTCCACTGGCAACACCTCCCACCGGCTGGAATTCATCCTCGAGTGCCTAAGAGGCATTGCCTCAGGTGCCCTCCCCTCCACCCAACCCGCCCACCAAGCCCTCCTCATGCAAATCACCCAACCCCTGCTCACCCTACAACGGGCTGTTGCTGGAAATGTGTTGCAAACGACACTCGTGTTTGAGCTGGCGGGGGATGTGTTGGAAGCACAGCAGGTGCAGTTGGGGGTGGAGCAGGCCGGGGTGGTGGTGCAGTGGGCGTTGCAGATGATGGTGGAGTATGGGAAACATAGGGGGGGGGAGGTGTCCTTACAGGTGTGATGTGGGTGGGTGGTGGGTGGGCTTTGGGGGGTGGATGATAGCACATGCATACGCACGTGTACTTTTTGTTGCACATGTTTTCTTCCATGTCCTCTCAACCCATGCTGACATATATGCACCCATGTACACACCCACACCCACCCTCAAGCACCCACACACCCAAGCACAACACACCCAAGTACACACATACACCCATGCGCAGCCTCCACCCCCACCACCCACACCCAGACATTCACCACACACAGACAAAGAGCAGCATGCAAGCAGCAGAAGCAGTGGAGGAGGTGAGGGAGGAACTTCATGCTGTATTGAGAGTATTGACACAGGTGTTACAGCGGGATGTTGCTTCATTGGATAGTGATGCTGCTGCGTATGTTGCCAAGGTGTGATGTGAGAGCGGGGGGGGGAAGAGTGGGGTGTGATGAGAGGGTGTGTGGTGAGCGTATGGGAGTGTGAATGTGAATGTGTGTGCGTGTGAATGCGTGCGTGTGAAAAGAGAAAGTGTGATGTTCGTATCATCACAACCACGCATCTCCACCACTATGCTCACTACAGGCCACCATACAAGGTCTTGATCACATTGTCCCAGTGCTCACACCACAACTCCTAGCAGCACCTTCATTGGCAGCTTCCTTCTTCAGTACACTAGCATATCTCACTGAACTGTTTCCTGATCATGTTGCTTCACTGCCAGGTATGCTGTAGTGTTGTTTTTGTTTGTTGTTGTTGTTGTTGTTGTTGTTGGTGGTGGTGGTGGTGGTTTTTGGTTTGTTGTTGTTGTTGGTGGTGGTTTTTGTTGTTGGTTTGTTGTTGTTGTTTTTTAAAAGTTAGTTTTTGTTGTTTGAATGTTGCATATGTTGTTTTGTTTGTTTGTTGTTTGTTTTTGCTGCTTTTTTTTCTTTTGTTGTCATAACTGACACACACCCTCAAACACCCACTCCACCCCCCACCCACCCCCACACAGCATCTTCCTTTCATCGCCTCATCTCCTTGCTTGAATATGGGTTGCAACACCCTGATCAAGACGTCCTACAGCAGTGTTTGGAGGCAGTGGGTGCATTGGCAGGGTGGCATGTGACTATGACGGGGGGGGGGACGATGCCTGATGCTGGTCTTGGGGGCCATAATGCTGCTGGTATGATGCTGTGGGTTGTGGGGGGGGTTGTGGGGGATACAATGCTCTGGTATTGCCGTATGACCATCACCCCACCTACATACACCCAAGCACCCCAACCACATCCCACACACATACACCCAACCACGCACTCCACCCCACTCAGGTGCAGATGGCGTGACGGCACTTGGCAGGCTCATGCACAAGTGTTTGGAAAGGGTATTATATGACCCCACACTTGATCCACTAGAGTCACTGGCTGATGCCCTGTTGCCTTTGATACTGGCTGAGAGGGGGACATACCAACACATAGGTGGGTTTATTGTACGTATCAACACAAGGGTGGGCATATATAAACACATACGTGGGCACATGTTATTGTACATATACTACTATATATACACTACTATATATACACCATTATACACTACTATACATATACCAGTACACACACACCACTACACACCACTACACACACACCACTACACACACCACCGTTTACAGTACAGTACACCCCCTCCCCCCCCAGGCACCATGTTGCTAGCCAATCAACAGGACCCAGTGATGAGGTCAACATTGGAACAAGCCCTACACAAGCTGCTTGTACTGGATGGCACAGCGGGGGTGGATCGCCAGGCAAAACGACGGTTTAGGAGTAATCTCATTGCCTTTGCTGGAGAGGCTCGGAGCGTGGTGTGTGTGCGTTGACCAGTGTGTTGACCTGTTGATCGTTGACCTGTGTGTTGGCCAGTGTTGACCGTTGACCTGAGTTGTCAGGGGGAGCTGTGTTAACACGGGGACCTTGGCACCGTGCATTTGTGCGTATTTGTACTTCCCAAGTTTGTATTTTGTCCTTTTCAACGTTGTTGCATCGGTATGAGGAATAATGATTGTCAGTCTGAACAAATACACATTATTCAAAACACAACGAATACATACTGTGTTCAAAACAGAAAAAAATACATATTGTGTTCAAAACAGTAACATCACATGGTGTTCATGAATCGGTTCATGGGTCCCCTGCCTCACCCTGTGTTGTCAATGCAAAACACTGTCAATAAAGGTACGGTGAAAACAAAACACTGTCAACACTGCTGTCACCCTCAAGATTCGGAAAGAAAGTCAGAAGAAGAAAAAAACACTCTCAATGAAAGCATACCTCATCCAGCAAGGCAAGGCGGTGCAGTGACACGGCCCCCCGCTGCTGCTGCTCCTGCTGCTGCCGCTGCACCTCTAACAAACGCTGCCGCCGTCGCTGCTGTGCCTGCTTTGCCAACCTGTGTGTATATGATGTGTATGAATGTTGTGTATGATTGTTGATGTGTATGATTGTTGATGTGTATGATTGTTGTGCAGCCAGGTGTGTATGGGGGGGCATTGTGATAACCATGTGTGTGTGGGGGGTATTGTGATAATGGGGTGTGGGGGGTATTGTACATCCTCATTGACCCTCCTGCATTTCCCCACACAGTAGCATACTGCATTTCCCCCCATTGTAAGTAGCATACTTTTCCCGGATTGCCTGTTTTCGTTCATCAGTCAATGCAGCAGGTGGTGATGTGTGATCCCCACCCCCATCACCGCCCTCCTCTTGCTCCGAAAACGGCCGCTTGCGTGACTTGGATGGTGCTGCATCTGTAGCATCCTGTAACAAAGCTGAATCAGCAGCATTATGGGTTGAAGCAACATCCGCAGTTTTCCCCACCAATGCAGCATCTGTGTCCCCCTGTGTATCCTTGTCTGCCATCGAATCGTCACCTCCCTGAGTATCCACCCTGGCCTGTGCCACCTCATCACCTCCCCCTCGGGTATCCACCTCGGCCTCCCCCTCTATTTTCCCCCCCTCTGTTTCCCCCCCCTCTATTTCCCCAGTCACAGCATGTGCCAATTCCTCACCCAGAGAAGCCCCCACCCGGTACACAAAGTAGTCATGATGTTTATTACCAGGTCGCAAAAACGCAAATTTGTCATTGTCGCGTTCCTTGGCACGAAGCGTGGCCGCAAAGCTGGGGCCCAGACGCTGTGTGGGTTGAATGCAAGCCGACACAAACGGCGTGTGGAAGAGGGTGTGGAAGAGGGTGTGTGGAAGAGGGTGTGTGGAAGAGGGTGTGTACACTGTACGTGCGTGGTACAACAACGATACAGAGCACATATACAAACAAAAATGATACAGAGGACAGCATATACAAGAAAGATACAGAGAGCACAATATATACTACTGCCGGTGGAACATAATGGTGATGGTGGTATATATTGATGGTGATGGTGGTATATATTGATGGTGATGGTGGTGGTGTACATTAATGGGTTCTCTTGGCGCCCTGCCTCTGGTGCATTTCGTCGTCCGACCTGTTTTGCACAAGCTCGCAGGACACAACCCCCCTTGCATGACACAGTGCCACACCCCACAATGCTGTATGTAACCCCCATGACTCGTATGGGTGGTGTACAAATCCCCCATGACCCACATGGGTGGTGTACGTATCCACATAGGGATATAAGGATACAGCTACCACAGGATACGACTATCATAGAGCATACTATGTATCCTATGTACTGTGTAGTATCCTCATGACAGCGGCCACACATACCCAGTCACACCTATCCCACCACACCACCCCTGTGAACAGCCTTACCTTGAGGAATGGTAGCATCTTGGCAATGACAGTCAACACTTCTGGGGGGGGGGCAGGTGGGCGGTCAAACCTACTGCTTGCTGCCCGGGGTGGCGCTTGAGTTTTTTCTGTTTGTGCTGATGCTTGTGTTGCTTGTGTTGTTTGTGTTGTTCCTGCTAGTGCACCATGATTGGCTGTCTCAATGGCCTGTGCTGTTTTGCTTTCCCCTGCTATGTGATCTGACAAGTGTTCTAACAATGTCATGTCCTGGTGTTTCTCATGGTTGCCCAGTACTCGAGGAGTATCGTCAGCACCATTGTTTTGTTCCACATAATGTCCTCCTGACACACTTTTTTCAGCTGCTGCTACACCATCCTGTCTTTCTGCTGTACCCTCTTTTCCACCTGCTACACCATCCTGTGTTTCTGCTGTACCCATCTCTTCCCTTTCCCCATCATTATCATCACTGTCACTGTATGCAGCCATGAGTGCTGATAGTGTACCAGGTTCAAGGGCATGTGCTGCTGGTTGCGGTCCATATACCAAGGTTGTACCCCCTCGATCAGTGTACCTGTCCCCTGCTTCGTCTGCTTGTTCTTCATCTTCTTCCTCAGTAGGTGCACCAGGGGCGGTGTTGATCATGCGTTCCTGAGAGAAAACAGAGGGCGTAGTAGGCCTCTTTGATAGGAGTAACGTCAAATATATGATATTTTCCATGACAGAACAGCCCTATCACTGATGGACCCTGTAGTACCTCTGATGGAACCCTCAGAAAAAACTACCAACAATCCCACACAAAACAATACCAACAATCCCCCATGTCAACAATCCCAACAACCTCCTTACGTACATGTGGGTTGGTCTGCAGCACCCATCGAAAGTAGGCGTGCAATGGGTGCTGGGGCATGAGAAACCCAAATTGCTCAACGTGGCCTTGCTTTACACGTAGTACTATTTCCATCTGTGTACCAGCATCTCTAACAAAATTGGCAGTCTCTGCTATTATCTGTGTGTATGATTGTGTGTATTTGTCGAGGGGGATGAGGGTCCTCTCATGCTGTTATGTGTAAAGCAACCCAGACAATTCATTATGTGTACACAGAAGATTCATTGTGGTGCAAGCCATTCTGCCGATACTTTTCCCTGGTAACAAAACCATATTTCCCCACCCCCGTTTTCAATTTACCCCCCCACCACCACCTTGTGTTGGCGTCGTGTGGTGGGTATTTCTCGTATACTTGGAGGAATGGCAAAGCGGGGTACAAATGGACCATCATCCACGGCTACGGGAGGGAGGGGTGGAGCATCCCCATCTTGTGGCGGATCTCCTGCCCCCTCCTCGTCGTACATCAACCCCACGGCACCATACACCCCCCCTTGTGAGGGTGGGTCGTCTGGTGGGAGCGGTGGCGGATCATCATCATCATGGGTAGCTGTGTGCATGTCGGCGTAGCGAAGGGCATCGAGCTCGTGCGCGAGATGGGCAACATGATGATGCTGTGATGGACTGGTGGAGCGGTCAACAACAAGCTCACGCGTATCCGACAGCAGCAATCGCGCATCGAATCTGTCCACCTGGGGGTGATATGTGATGGTGGTATCCTCCTCCAAAACATACCCATCCACACACACATCCATCAACACATACCGTGCATGATGGCGATGCATGCCATTCTACAAGCTCTTCCAGTGCCTCAACCTGCTCCCTAGTGAGCACAGCAATTCCCATAGAATGACCATACACTCCAAGTTGTGCCTGATCGTCTCCTGGCACGTCTGCACCGTGTTTTTCTGCATCCGATGGCACCACCAACCCAGCAAAACGCTGCTGGCTGCTCATTTCCACAGCAATTCTTGGTAAATCGTTACATCAACACACGCTATGTATGGATGCTTGTGTATAGCGGAGCTCTTTTGACAAATATAGAGCATGGAAACAACAACAACTAGACAAAAACATCGGTAATCACTCGCACAACGTCTCAACCAGATGTGGATGGTACCTGCATCCACACAAACACATCGGGCACCTGTGTGTACTGGTACGACTCCATCGTCTGCAGTCCCACAGGCGCACTGTCAACGGCTCCCGTGGCGCTCGACTTGTCCCCGCCAAACACATACACCGCGCCGTTGATAAACGCGGCATCAAAACGGAACCGTGGCTCTACCATGGGTGCCTTGGGGATCCAAATGTCCTGGGAGGCAATGTATTCGTACACCTGGCTGCTGGCCACCATCGTGCGTGTGTTGAGGTTGTCGGTGGTCTCACCACCCATCACCATAAGCCGGTTGTTGGGCAATTCTGCGATAGCCTTTTTAGTGTGTGGGGGTTAGGTGGTGGTGTGAGGGATGGTGAGGGTGTGGGAGGGATGGTTTTCAGGTAATTTGAGATAATTTTAATCTCAACACAAACACCACAGGTACACTTGGCGCATGAGAAAACAAAAACCACCACCATCACAAACGACCACCATAAATAACCCAACACCACCCACCCCATACCATATCACCCCGGGCCACAGGCATGGGTGCCAGTGTTGTCCATGTGTTGGTGGTGGGGTTGTATTGCTCCACCTCCTTCCTGAAGCTGTTTGGGGTCCATTCATTCATAGGGTCATAGTAACCACCCACCACCACCAGCGTGTCTTTTTGTGTGTGCGGGTGGGGGTGAGTGTGTGTGTGTGAGGGTGTATGTGTGCATGTAAGGGTGTGTATGTGTGTGTGTGTGAGTGTGTGTGTGTGTGTAACGGGGTGTGAAAACACAAGGCGTGAACACATACAACACCTCCACCCACCCGCTCAACCCCCCACCCCACCCCCACCCACAAAATCCCCCCCCCCCCCCAAACACACACATACCTTGCAGTGCAGCACACATCACATCACCACGAGGGGTAGGCAAGGCCGTCACCTTGGCAAATGACTGTGTATTGGGATCATACACCTCCACCACATTCAGTGTACTATTGTACCCCGCTGAATACCCGCCTGCGTAGTATATCTTGCCCTGCACAGCAGCAGCACAACCATCGGAACGAACCACGAGGGGTGCGCCCGTGCCACGTTGGGTAGTCCAGGAGTCTTTGTTGAGGTCGTAGATGAGCATGGTGGTGGCGGGGCTGCCTTCGTCAGCAGCATCCTGTTGTGTTGTTGGGGGGGGTTGGGTGTGTGGGTGTGATATTGGGAAACCACATGGTGCATACACACAACAGGTGCATTCTCAAACACTACTTTTCATAGCACTAATGTATAATACTACTGTACACACACACACACACACACACACACACACACACAATGCATACAGCAACACACGCATACCAACCCATCCCCCCCTCTCCTCCCTTCCCCCCCCCCCCCAAAAAAAAGCTTACCGAGCTATCAAACCCACCCATAACGTACAACTTGCCACCCAACAGCGCTGCTGCATGACGTGTACGAGGTGTTGGCATGTCAGCCAGGCGCTTCCATGAGAGGAGCACCGCATCAAAGAGCCATGTTTGTGCGCTGACGTTGTTATCATCAAGGCCGCCAGAAAGCAGGGCCCCCACACGTTGGTTGGCATCATTGAATATGGGAACCATCTGTGGGGGGGGGAATGAGGGTGTAGATGTGGGTGTGGTGGGGGGGGGGGGTCATGGGTATGTGTGCATGAGGGTGTTGGGGTGTGTGTGTGCATGAGGGTGTCATTGGGGGTGTGCGAGAGGTACAGAGTGCATGTGCGTACAGGGAAACAAGAAACAAACAGGAAAGAAAAGAAATACAAACATCAACACATAGTGTACAACACACAACACACAACAAAACACCACACAACACACACCACCACCACCACCATGCCACCTCCTACCTGAAAGTCACTCAAGTGACCCATAGGCATATCCTCCCCCATCGCCCAATACCCCTGTCCCATATACAGCGACCCCGCCACTTGGTACTCTCGCCCATTGGCCCCCGTGATGGTGCCGTTGTGTTGTGCAGTGAGCAGCACATCAGCAGCAGGAGCAGTGAGACTGGCAAGGTCGGCATTGGTGTTGCGTGTGTGAACAAATGCATCGGGAATGGTGGGGATTTGCAGGGATTCGACAGAGGGGAGGGACCTGGTGGGGTGGGGGTGGGGTGGGGGAATGTGGTGTTGTGTGGTGTTGTGTGGTGTTGTGTTGGTGGTGTTGTGTGTGTGGTTGTATTGGGTGTGTGGATGAGGCACGGGATGTGTAGATGTACGCATGTACTCTTCAACACTGCCAAAAACAAAAACACACAAAAACACAAAAAACAACACACACAACATACCTGCACTTGGTAGTGTTGGTGTCCAGCTCACACACTGCATTACCACCAAAGACAAACACCCCAGCACTGGTCGACACTGCGGCTGTGCTGAAGCGGGGGTTGTCAAGGGGTGCCCTTTGAATCCACACATCTTGACGGGGGAGGTATGCCTCCACAGTGGGCTCACCAACCTGTGTGTGTTGTGAGGGGGGGGTGGGAGGTGTGTGTGAGGGTGTGTGTGAGGGTGTGTGTGAGGGTGTGCGATGACACACAAAGAAATGCAAGACACAAACACACACACTGTTCATACTCAACATACACAACACACTCAACAGAAAACATACACATACTCAACAACATACACACTACACAACACACTCTACAAAAAACATACATAATAGGTGGTAGATCCACTCTTGGCCAGCTTTTGTCCCCCAATAGCATACAAACTCCCATCAGCATCATTCGAGGCAATCAGCTGCATGTTGCTACGAGGCACAGACATGTTGGCCAGCTTGGCAAATGCACGAGAGGTGACGTTGAAGGCGAAAACACTCGAGACAGATCCTGACTGAGAGTTGCCTGGGGGGGGGGGGTATGGTGTGTGGGGGGGGGGGCAGGGGGAGAGTATGGTGTGGAGAGTGGGGTTGGTGTGTGTGTTGGTGTGTGTGTGTGTGTGAATCATGTGATGGAGTGGTGCTATGCAGCATAGGCATACATGCACAACACCATGCACAACATCATCCACAACCCCCGCAAAAAACAACAACAACGTAATGAAAACCACCACCACCACCAACAACAACAACAACAAGGTGCGAAAACACCCCCGCCACCTATTACATAATAATAATAAAATCAATACCACCTATACTACCTTGCCAGATAGGTGTGCCTCCAGCAATAAACAGGGTATTGCCCACACCAGCACACCCCACATTACCCAGTGCCTGACTTGTCTTACCAGCCTGTAGGGTGTGTGTGTAGGATTTTTGAATATGGTGGTGGTGTGTATATACGTTTTTTGTATGGTGGTGTTGTGCATGCTGGTGTTGTGTATGTGGTTGTGTACGTCAGAATGTAGTTCTTCATATGTGCGTTTAAGGTACACACGCCACATACACACACCGACACACCACCCCTTCCCACCCAAACAACAACAACAACACACCACATACACACACTCCCAAAAAACACCACATATGCCCAAAAAACACCCCCAAAACATCCCTCACCTCAGTCCAGTTGCCAGTCTTGGGATCAAACACCTCTATTGTATCCGTAGGTGTGTGATTTGCTTTAAACCCACCCACCACGTAAATCTTGCCATTCACAGCAGCAGCACATGCCTCTGCACGTGGCTTATTGAGGGTGTCGCTGAGGGTGGACCACTTGCCCTGCTTGACATCGTATATGAGGATTGATTGTGCGGGCTGACCGAGCTTTTCGTTGTTGCCGTTGGAGTAGCCACCAATGACGTATATCTGTTTTTTGGGGGGGATGAGGATGTT
>VFQP010004560.1_pt1 | contig 12757 bp, 17 predicted proteins | sample 3512351 | NCBI WGS metagenome assembly VFQP01 (sample SAMN10412372, study PRJNA504923) | tailings metagenome | isolation source: Relicate 1 Philex TSF1 revegetated site | place: Philippines: Tuba, Benguet | collected 2017-08-29 | reverse complement strand
GCGAGCGCCACACGCACGGATAGACGCTCGAACCTCATCGTCAGCTTGTCGCAAACACGTCCTGACACCCTGCGCACCGCCCGGTCAAACCGACCAGCGCGTCGAGTGGCCCACAACCCCCCTCGCACCTCCTTCTCCTCATCCAGCGCCGCCTGCTGCGCCTTGAGCTGAGCCTCCGCCACCTCCTTCTCAATCAAGCCCGCCTGCGCACAGGGAAGGAAGGCAAAGAGGCACAGCGTTTTGGGACCCCAGACGCCACCGGACCGTCCCGCCCTCCAGCCAGCCCCGTGCCGCCCCCCCCCTCTTCGTGCGTGGGCCCCCGCAGCTCACCCGCCGGCCGCGCGCCTCGGCCGCCACCACCATGCCGGCAATGTCCTCCTTGAGGGCTTGCATCTCGTCGTTGGCCTGCCGCCGCTGCGCCTCCATCTCGTCCTGCAAAGGCGCCCCACCACGCCACACTCCCCGGCCGCATTCTCAACGCAACCCACGCATGTCTCAGGCCCCACGCTGCCACGGCTGCCTTCCTGAGTAGCAGAGTACCTGCGCAACCGCCCGCCCGGCCCTGACCTGCCTGACTCTGGGTGCGTTTCGCTAGCGTCGCGCCCGCGCGCCGCCTGCAGGTTCTCTTGCCCCATCCCCACCCACCGTGAGCCGCGGCACGCCCCTGGCCGCCCAGTCCGCCCCTTCCGCCCCACACCCCACCCCACACCCACGCACCCACCTTGAGCCTCAGCACCTCCCTGGCCTTGTCCGCCTCCAGCTCAGCGTAAGACGCCTTGACGCGCGCCAGCGCCGCCTTGAGGTCCTCCAGCTCCCCACGCAGCTGACTAGACTCTTTGAGGGCCAGCGCCTGCACCAGGGGAGCACACAGCGCGCACAGCGCACAGCGCACGCAGAGGCACCCTTGCTTCCAATCAGTCCGTCAACGGCGTCGGCGCCCTGCAGCAGCTCAGGCGCCGCTCAGGCGCAGCTGCAGAGGCAGGGCTCGATGGACAGGATGGCGGGAAGCGGGTCGCCAAACTCCCGCCGGCACCAAGGGACAACAGGGTGGTCGGCCCGTCGCGGGGTGGTGCGTGGAGAGGCGAGGCGGCAAGCAGCAGCCGGCCGGTTGGCACACGGCGGCCCCCCCCCTTGCGCCTCACCTCTGTCTCGGCCATGGTAAGCTTGGCACGTGCCTCGTGTGACAGCACGCGGTTCTCTGCGTCGCGCACCTGCGCACCGACACGTACGCCCTGCCACGTTCTCCTTCTCCTCCCTCATCCACCGTCCGTCTCCTGATGCCATCCTCAAACTGAGCCTCAAACTCAGCCATGCCTTGCAGCCGGCTGCCCTTGCCAGGCACTGTTTGCGGCTGCCCAACCGCCATGCGCACGCACCGCCATGTCCTTGTGCTGCAGCTGCACCTCCAGGTCAGCCACCTGCCTGCGCACCCGCGCCAGCTCCTCCTGCGCACCACGCATGCAAGCAGGGCGGGCACGCACACATCTGGTGCGCCCGGCACTTGGCTGTGGCCCGGCCCCGGTGCAGGCCCAGGTGCCAGAACAGACACGAACACCCACACGCTCACGCGCACCTCGCATCCACCCTGCTCCCTCCCCCAAAGCCCAAAGCGCAGGACCGGGCGTCCCTCGCCTGCCGCCCCCCTTCCCTCCCAGGCACATTTAGCAAGAGCAGACAAGCGGTCCATCACCACGCAGCGGGCCTCTGGCCCCTGGGGATGCAGCCTCTGGCCGCTTTACGCACCTGCAGCTGCGCGTTCTCCTGCTGGCTTCGGTCCACCTCCACCTGCAGCGCCGCCGCCCGCGCGCTCAGAGCCCTGACCTGCCCGCTCAGGTCCGCCGTCGCCGCCGCCACCGCCGCCGCGTCCGCCGCCACGCCCGGCGCCGCCGCCCCCAGCGGCGTGATCTGCGTCACGCCAGCCGGCAGCGCAGTCACGCCGGCTGGCACGGCCGGCGCCGGCGCCGGTGCGGGCGCGGCGCTGCCAGGCTGCATGTAGGACACCACGCCGGGCGGCAGGCCGCCGGCCGCGTGCTGCATGTTGAGCGGGACGACGCCTGGAGGCGGCCCGGTGCCGGCCGGCAGCGGCGTCATCCCCGCCGGCACGGCCGGGTGCGCCGCGCTCCCAGGGCTCAGGAGCGTCGTCGTCGTCGTCGCGCCTGGCGGGGGCGCGGTCGCCGTGCCCAGCTGCACGCCCGGCGGCAGCACGGGGGAGGCGCTGGGGGAGGCGGGGCTGAGCGGCGGCGGCGCAGCGCCCCCGGGCTGCGGCTGCTGGTACTGGTGGAGCTGCTGCGGCGGGAGGGAGATGGGCGCGCTGTGCTGCGGCGCGAGGTGCGCGGCGGCGGCTAGGTGGGGGGGCGTGGTGGCGCCCGCGGTGGCCTGCGGCGCGAGGTGGGCGGCGTCGGGGAGGCTCGTGGTGGTGAGCTGGGCGGCGTTGGCGCGGCGGCTGGCGGCGGGGGGGTCCTGGTGGGGCTGGGCGGCGCCGGGCTTGGCGGCGCCGGGGAGGGCGCGGGCGCCGGGCGCGCCGGCGGGGCCGGCGGCGCCGGCTTGCAGCTGGGCGGGGGGGGCGGAGCGGTAGAGGGGCGGCGCCAGGACGTCCTGTTGAGGCGGTGGGCAAGCAGGCGTTTGGATCGCATCATTCCTCTGCCAGCGCGAGCGAGCGCGAGAATAGCAGGGCGGCGAGTGGGGGGCGCCACCACGTGTGTGCCAGGTGGGCTCACGTCGTCGGTTGACGAGTCGAGGGCGTGCAGCGGCGCGCGCCCCGCCGACTTGGCCGCCGCGCCCGCGCCTCCTGCGCGCGCCGTGGCGGCGCCCGTCGAGGTGGCTTGCGGGCCCGTGCCGGCGCCCAGCGCGGTCTTCGGCGTGGCGCCCGCCGGGGAGTTGATGGCCACGGAGAGCGTGTCGATGGCGCGGCGCTCGCTCGGCAGCCTGCGAAGCCGCACGCACGCACAAGGACTCAACACTGTTCGAGTCGGCACCAAATGAAGGAGCTCGGGCGCTTTCGCCGGCGTGAACTCGCGCACCTGAAGCCCGTGCTCACGGTCTGCTGCGCGGCGGCGGCGCCGCCCGCTCCGGCCGCGCCCTGCAGCTGCTCCCGGCGCGCCAGGGCCGCCGCCATGGCCGCGGCGGTGCGTTCGCGGTCCAGCTCCTCCTTGGTCTTGGGCGGCCCGCCTGAATTCACGGGTGCGCCACGGCATGAGAAGCGCAGGTGTGCCAGGCCGTTCCCGTGCGCCTGCCTCCTCCAGCGAGACACTAAGGAGGAGGCGCTGTGCGCTGCATTTGCTGACGTCACGACGCCCTCCCAGCGCACAGAGAATCTGCCACGACGCCCATCCCGTCCCATCCGTCCGCCTCGTGCGCACCAGTGGGGCCGCTGCTGGCCGTGCCGATGGGCGCGCCCCGGGCGGCGGCCGCGCTGTCGGGCAGCACCCGCCTCTGCCGCTGCCCTGCACCGCAGCAGCACGGCGCCACGCAACCACCCACACACACCACCTTTGGCGCACAGGCACGCACAGTGCCTGGCGCCCTCACGTGCGTGCATCCCTCCCTCGCCAAGGTGGCGGTGGCGGCATAAGTCTCTTCGTCAGCCCCTTGGTCCCTCACCGTCGGGCCCGGTGAGCGCGCCGCCGCCGGTGAAGGGGTTGCTGGGTGCCGAGCGAGTGAGCGCGCTGGCGCCGCCGCCGCCGAACGAAGGCGTGTAGCCGCTTGACTCCTCCTCCGCCAGGCCCAGCTCTGGACGCACGCACACGCGCAGCACGTGACGCATCACCACCACCCGCCTTCGCCTGAACACTCAATGCTGCAGGTCCCATAGAAAACAGCGCAGGACAGTGCAGCCAGCAGAGGCGCGCGTGAGGAGAAGGAGGGCCCCACCTGCCGCCATGGTGTCCTGCGCGGTGCTGGTCTGCTGCAGCCGCGACGGCTGCCGCTGCCCCAGCGGCGCCCCGCCGCCGCCGCCGCCGCCGCCGCCGCCACCCGCCGGCCCGGCCGCCGCGCCCTTGCTCTGCAGCCCTGACGCCAGGCTGTGCGAATGCTGCACGCCGGGCGGCGCCTGCTGCTGCTGCTGCGGGTGCGGGTGGGCTGAGCCGCTCGAATCGGGAAGCATGCTGTCCGCGTCCAGCTCCCAGCTGTCGTGCCCGGCGGCAGCGGCCGGCTGGCGGCCGCCGCCATAGTGAGCCGCCGCACCTGCCATGGCAAGGTCGCGCAACCACGCAACCAACTGCGTTGAGAACGCTGCGTCCGACTCAAGCACGTGCTGCTCTCACGCCCGGTGGCAGGCGCGGGGAACACGAGGAGGGGCTGCACCGGCGCAACAGCGGGGCGAGCGCAGGCGCGGGAGAGGGGCGGTGGGCGACGTGCTTGCATGCGCACCGGGGGAGGGGCTGGGGTCGCTCCCGATGCCGCTGGGCCCCGAGCCGCCGAGCACGCTGCTGCCGCCGCCGCCGCCGAGCGTGCTGTTGGTCGAGACGTTGACGGGCGCGGCGCGGCGCCCCGCCGCCGCCGACGTCGCGCCGGCGCCGCCCGCCTGGGAGCTGGGCACGTAGCCGCCTCCGCGCGCTGCTGCGCAAAGCGCAGCGCACGCCACGCCGCGTTTGCGCTCTTGCCTCGCCGCCGCGAGCGAGCGTGGCACACGTCCGACGCCCACGCGCAGGACGCTGCTTCATGGAGGCGCCCGGGCGGCGTCCCTGACAGTCCTGGCGTCAGTGAGGAAACAGACCTGACGCTGGCTCCCTGTGGCAGCGAGGCCTGGGCTTCAACCCTGATGGCGGCGGCGCACCTGGGGCGGAGGAGTCCATGCCTGGCAGGTCGCTGTCCGACAGGTCGCTGTCGTCGTCCTCCTCCTTGGGTGAGGGCAGGCCCCGCGCCGCGCGCGCCGCGCCCGCCTTGGGCCCAGACCCCGCCTGCACACGCACACGCACGCGCCAATCTTGCCTCACCCGCCACGCAACCTGCTACCACACACGCCCTGCCTGCTCACCAGCGTTCAGATTGCCCCGCACGACGCTTGCCCCTGAAGCGCGATCACCACAGCCCGAGCCCGGCAAAGCAAAGCGCTCACCAGGGTGGGCGTGGGCAGGTTGCCCCCGCGCCCCAGCCCGTCGGGAGCCTGAAGGTGCACGCTGCTGCGCACGTGCGCCTGGCCGCCCGCGCCGCCTCCCCGCGAAAGGTCCGTCATGCTCATGCTCATCCCGCCCACCGACTCTGAGCCCTCCAAGCCCCCGCCGCCCACGCCGCTGGGCCCCGCCGAAGCGAGGCCGCCGCGCCCCAGCGTGCCTCCCCCGCCAACGCCGCCGCTGCCGCCGCCGCCGCCCGTGGGCGTGAGCGGGCTGGGCGAGCCGGCGCTGCCGCTGCCCCCGCCCGCGTCCTCGTCGCCGCCGCCGCCGCGCCGCCCGCGCCGCGCCTGCGCGCCAGCGCTGCCCCTGCGCCCCACACAACGACCGCACCAAGTGAGCTTCTTGGCAAGCCCAACCCCCGCTCTCTCCACGCACCCCATTCGCATCCCACTAGCCACTCACTTGGCGCCGCCAAACACGTCCTGGGGCTCCTCCTCCACGGCCGGCAGAGGCTTGCCCAGGATCTCGTCGTCCTTTAGCAGGCTCATCAACGCGTCCACCGACGCCGCCACCCCGGCGCCGCGCCGCCCGCCCGCGCCCACGCCGCCCGCCGCGCCCACGCCCCCGCCGCCGCCGCCGCCGCCGGCAGGCCCGCCCATGGCGTTGGCGGAGGACGAGCGCTGCATCTCGCGGCCGCCGCCCAGCTCGCCCGGCGCCGGCTTGGCCGCCGCGCCGGTGGGCGTCTTGGAGGCGGAGGGCGGCGCCAGGCCCTTGATGAACTCGTCGTCGTCGTCGCCGCCGTCGTCGCCCATGAGGGCCAGGATGGGGTTTGAGGGCTTAGAGGCCGAGGCGGCGGTGCTGACCGAGGGGGCGACGGGCTCGGAGCGGCGCACGGCGGCGGCCGAGGTGGAGGCGGCGGAGCGGGCGGGCACGCCGCCCCGGCTCTTGGGGAAGTCGTCGTCGCTGTCGCTGTCCCCGCCTGCGTGGCGCGTGCGGTGCATGACGCAGGACGATGGGAGTGCAGGTGCACCGTCGCGGCTGCGCGATGGCACGCCTGGTGTGAGATGGAGCTGCAGCCTGGAGCGCCGTGTTGCGGACGTCTCCCCTGTGCTGTGGCAAGTGGCACTGGCCGCACACCTGCGCCGCCGCGTTCGCGCGAGGTCATGGACTTTTGCATCTCCCTCTTCTTAACCAGGCCCTTGGCCTTGGGGAAGAGCTCGTCGTCGTCGTCCACCCTGCTAGACTTGGTGGTGACGGGCATGGACTGGCGCAGGGGCTCGGCGCGGCGCGGCGCCGACGACGCGCTGCCCGCGCCTGCGCCCCCGCCTCCACCGCCCTGCGCAACGTGTGCGCATGAGAACTCCACAAGGTGACCATGGGGCTTGTCACGCTGCCGCAGGCCTCTCCACTTTGGTGTTGCGCGCCAGCTCACCCCGCCGAAGAGAGAGGGAGCGTTCGAGAGGGACGACAGGCCTGCGGGCGCCGCAGGCACGGTGCAACACTTGCATTGCCTCTGCTGTTGGTACTCTCGGCTCGCACACACTCTCCCGGGCTCGGCGGAGTGCCTGCACACACCTCCGCTTTTGGTGACGCCCCCGTCCCCTCCCGCGCCGCCGCTCGCCGCGCCAGTGGTGTTGCGCGTGAACGGCGAGGGCGCCCCGCTCAGCGAGGACAGCCCAGACATTCGCGCGCCTGCTTCCTCGCCGGCTCAACTCGCGCGTCAACAACTTGTGCCTCTGGGCGAGAGCCTCATCGTCAGCTAGCGCAGCACATTTGCTAACTGCACTCTGCTGGTGCAGGTGCTGCTGCTGTGAGCTTGTGTTGACGAGAACGCACGCCCACGCGCACACCCTGGACGACGACGGCATGGCGGCCAAGGCGAAGGGAGCACGCGGCGCGTCAAGGACGTCGTGCGGAGCTTCATCCATGCCACTTGGTGCCTCGGGGCTTGTGCTGCACGGCAGGTGCAGCGATGAGCCCACCGCCCGGCCCGCCGCTGGTCCCCCATCAGGTTCCCGCAGGCAGCGGGACCTTGACGCGCGCTGACCCCTGCCAAGGCTGCAAGATGTGATGTGTGTGAGCAGCGCTGCTGCCCTGTTCTCGAGCCAGGTCGCACGCCAGCCGCGCGCGCTTGCCCACGGGTGGAAGAGGAGGGCTTGGCCCAGCGGCGGTCCTGGCCGCGTGGGCAGCACCTGGGTCTCTTGCAGGGCCTGATGTGCTGCTCCGCGGAGCGCTGGATCTGTCGTGCCGAGGACGCCGTACTCCCGCGCACAAGCTGATCGCACGGCGCTTTCCCGCTGTGCACGCGACACAGACGCCGCACATCACACTCTGATCGCATCGGCGGCGTCGCTTCTTCGCGCCCTGAGCCTCCTGAGCGAGAACTAGCGTCAAAGATGGTGGTCAGCACAAAGGACGACCCGAGCACGCGCCTGCTGCGCTCGGGCTTCGGCAAGCAGGTCAAGAGCGAGAACTACACTGAGCCCGCCTACGGCCTGGGCAGCTCGAGCCGTGATGCGTACCTCAAGGTGCCTTTCGAGGGGCGGGCAGGTCGAGCCGCGGGGCTGCAGCACAGCGCTGCGGCTTCGAGCACTGCACCAGAGGCGCCAGGGAACTCAGGCCGCCTTCAGGCACACACCAGCGATATGCATCACCAGCTGGCTTGCGGCTGTGGGCGCCCTGCGGATGGGGGGACATGTCGCGGCGCGCACATGTCGTCGGGCCCGCGCTCGCTGCTTGGTGTTGCTTGTGCACAGCTCTACCTCTCGCAAGAGCAAGCCAAGGCCATGTCGGGCAACAACTCCCAGGGGCCCGTGTACAAGGCATACGGGTCCATCGGGCCGCAGCCCGAGTCGCGCTACGCGTCGCAGCCCGCGCCCGGCTTCGGCACGTCGACGCGCCAGTACAAGGACAGCCGGGGGCCCTATCCTGGACCGGGTGAGGGTGCAGGCGCGGCGTCCCCTTGCGGCAGGCTAGTCACGCAGCCCGCCCGGCGTGCTGACGTGTGGTCGGTGCCGCGATTGGACGCACGCAGGCACCTATGTGCAGGAGGGCGGCATCGGGCCCATGGTGGAGAGCAAGCGCGAGACGCTGCCCCGCCCCGTCTTTGGCACGGCCACCCGCGACACGCAGTCCAAGGTGCTGCGCGAAAGAGGCGCCATACGCGTGCTGCACCTCTAGCTGAGCGGCCCCGCCGTCATCGTTTGTTGGTGCGGTTGCTTGCTCCAGGTGTGGCTGGACGAGGAGCTGATGAAGACGTACGCGGGGCGGGGCACGCCGGGCCCTTGCACGTACCAGACGCCGGGTGGCCTGGGCAAGCAGCCCGACTCCAAGTACTCGTCAGAGCCAGCGTGGAGGCAGGGCACCAGCGAACGCTTCAGGTGGGGTTTTGTTGTGCGTGGTGTGAGGCAAAGGCAGCGGCATGCCGTGCTCCTCGTTGGGCGCCCAACGAAAGGAGGTTCTGCGCTGGCCACGTGTGTGTGCAGGCAGCATGAGGACAAGGACAAGCCTGGCGTGGGTGCCTACACCGTCAAAAACGACGCCATTGGCAAGCAGGCGCTCAGCAGCAAGAAGACTCTGCCCAGCGCAAAGATTGGCACCAGCAACCGTGATGCCGCCAAGAAGGTGCGGAATGGGCGCCTGCACAGGCACACACTGGCGGCGGCAAGCAACCATCAAGGGTGCCATCACAGCATGGGCATGTGCCTGCACCCACTCCCGTTCGCTGCCCCGCAGATCTTCATCTCCAAGGAGCACGAGAAGGCCGCGTTTGGCCTCTGGTCGCCCGGCCCCGTCACCTCCAAGGCAGTCAACTCGTTTGGCTCGCAGACACTGTCCGTCAAGAAGACTAACCCTTCGTGGGGCTTTGGCACGGGCAAGGTGCGCTGGCACATCAGGCTCATCACGGTCCTGACAGGCCAAGGGAAGGGAGGCGCTCGCCGGCGCCAGCGTGGTGATCAGGCCACTCGGCGTTTTGCGCGTGACGTTGTGCGTGTGCCTGCAGAGGGACCGGGGCTACAACAACGACACGCCAGGCCCGGGAACGTACTGGGCGTGAGCCTGCGCGCCTGCTGTACGATGACAAGTGTGCGGTGCACCCTGCGGTGGTCCCGAGAGAGCCTCAATGTGCAACAAGCTTTCTGGTCCCTCACCACCACCCTGACGAGCACATCAGCGCGAGCGCCGCTGCCTGCGCTCTCAGCGATCCGCAGCATGGCGTGCGGGTCAACCCACCGGGCCGAGCGGAGGGGAGAACGCGCACTGGCGCGCGCGCGCGCTGGATCAGCACATTAACCACCTACGCTCGCTGCCAGCACTGTTGGCGCCGCTAAACTCTCTCTCGCGCGGAGTGGCCCACACGTCCCAGCTGCCTGCCAGCGCCGCAGCGAGCAGCGCGAGCGTGCGAGCGAGCACCGCTCAGCAGCGCAGCTGCGCACAGGGTGCTGTGGCGCAATGCGCACGGCGCCCAGCGCGGGGCCGCTGGCCAGCTTTGGGGCGACACGCCTGTGCCTGCTGGTGGCCTTCGTCGCGCTCGCCACGCTCACCTACCTCTACGTGGACACTCACACCATCCAGCGCTTTTTGAAGACGGTGAGAGCACGCAGCGAGCGGCTCTGACTCAACGAGCGGGGGCACGTGCCCGCGCGGGCGACGGCACGGAGCGGTCTCCAGAGGCGGCGTGCTCATCGCGCGCTCAGCAGCAGCAGCGGCAGCTCAGCAGCAAGGGCGGCTTTTTCCTGGAGGCAGGCAGATCCCATGCTGCGCGGTGGCCGCCGCTGCCGCCGCTCGCCTGGGCAGCGGCGGACTGACGAAAGCACCATCCGGCTCCAGCCTCTGCAGCGGTGCCAGCCGCCAGCGAGGCATCGCCAGCAGCCCCACTGCAGCAGCTGATGCTTCCGACGCTTCACGCGTCGCAGCCTCCGCCCCCTCTGTTGCAGTCTGCCGGACTCCACATCGCCGACAGCACACCTCAGCCTGCCAAGAAGGACCAAACACACCTGGACGGCGCTTCCGTTGCTGCACCGCCGCCCCCGCCGCAGGTGGAGAGCGACCCGTACGGCTCCCTGCCCGCCTTCCTGGTGGCCTACACCGTCTCGGTGGTGGTGCTCTTCCCCTGCATGATCATGCAAGTCATGAGCGGCGCGCTGTACGGCTTTTGGATGGGCCTGGTGGTCAGCTGGCTGGCCACCTCGGTGGGCCAGTCGCTCGCCTTTTTGCTGGGGCGCTACCTGTTCCGGCCCACGGTGAAGGCCTACCTGCACTCCACCTGGCCCACCTTCCCCGCCATCGACCAGGTGGGCAGCTGGGTGGGCGAATGACTGCAGGTGCAGCGCCAGGGCCCTCCCCACTGGCCCCACAGCTGCCAGTGCACCGGCACCACGCACCAGCAGCGGCACTGCCAGCGGCAGCGGCGGCGTGCCGCCAGGCACGTGAGGCCGCCCAGGCACCCAGTTGCGCGCCGTGTCCTGCCGCGCTGTACGTATGGGCTGGCGCAGGCCATCAAGAAGGAGGGGTGGAAGCTGGTGGGCCTGCTGCGCCTGTCCCCCGTGCTGCCCTACAACGTGCTCAACTACGCGCTGGCCATCACGCCCGTCTCTTTCTGGGTCTACTCGCTCACCTCGGCGCTGGCCACCGTGCCCTGGACCGCGCTCTACGTCTACCTGGGAACCTTTAGCAACAACCTCATGGACCTGGCCAAGGTGTGCACGCACGTGGGCGTTGGGGGGGCCAACGCGTGCGTGGTGGCGTGCAGCAGCTTGGGGACGCGAGGGGAGGGCAACAGGGCCAGGGCGAGCGCGGCCAGGGGTGCAGGGGTGCGCTCGCGTCAAGGGCGACAGTGGAGCTAGCTGCACCTCGTGGCACGCCCTCTGCCCTCCGCCTCTGCCCTGCCCCGGCCGCCCTGCCCCACCTCTCACTCGAGCTGCGCCCCTCTCGCCTGCGACATCGCACACGTGCAGGGCAAGCTGCCGGGCCAGGACATGCACCTGCTCAAGCAGGTGGCCTCTGGGCTGCTCATCGCCGTCAGCACCGTCTACGGCTACATCCTCAGCCACCGCGCCATCAGCGCCGTGCTCAAGGAGGCCTCCAAGGAGGCGGCGTCCGACGGCGGGGCGGGCGGCTCGTCGGGCGGCGGCGCGCTGCTGTCCAACGGGGCGGGCCTGGGCGGCGCGGGGGCGGGCGCGGTGGTGAACGGGCTGGGCCCTAGCCACGCGCACAGCAGCTCCAACCTGGTCAGCATGGCGGCGCTGGATGGCGGGGCGGGGGTGGCGGGGCCGGCGTCTGCGTCGTTCGGCGGCGTGGGCCTGCACCACCACAGCCACCACCACCACCAAGGGGGTGCGCCGCTGTTCAACGGGGCGCTGCGGGAGGGGGGGCGGCACGCGGGGGGGCTGGGCCCGGGGGAGCACAGAGCGGGGTTAGGCGGGAGAGCGGGCGCGGGGGATATAGAGTTGGGGGGTGGGGGGCGGCTTTGAGGTGGGCCCTGGTGCCCCGGTGGTCGGGTGGCACAGTCAGGCACGGCAGTAGTGACTTTGACGTAGGCAGCAGAGGGAGCACTGTGACGTGGCACACACTAACGATTAACATTCACGAGAGCCCAGCGCGGTGGCGAGCGTGAGAGCAGGGAGAGCGGACAGAGACTGCATTTGCTGCGCAAGGACTCTGTGTGTAGGAGCAGCGCTGCGAGATTGTGCGCGCCGCCTCCCGGCGTGTGAGCCTGATGCTGCACGGGTTCCGCCCATTTTGCAAAGGTGTGGCACACGCCCTCCAGACTGAGGTAGCAGGCGTGGCTGAGCACTGCAGCAGCCTTGCAGGGCACTGCAGCAGCCTTGCAGGAAGCAATCTGGGGCAGGGCTCAAACACAAGTGCCAAGTGCATCACTTCCCGTCTTTCCAAGGGGTTGCCATCGCGCAGCGGCGCGCCACGCCCAGCGTCTGTGCTTGCACTAAGCGGACAGGGAGGAGGAGGAGGAGGACGAGGAGGAGATGATGGATGAAGAGGCGGCGTCCGTGCCGTTGGGAGGCCCTGTGCCCAGCTTGAGCGCCGCCGCCAGCGCCTGCTGCGCCGCCTTGGAGGGCGCCCGGATCATAGCGCAGTCCACAATAACGGCCTGCGCAGCACGGGCACGACAGCAGCAGCCGGGCGCGCAAGTCAAAAGCATGTGCGCACGCGCCTCACGCCGCCAGCACCGCGGCCCGGCTGGAAAGGACCGGCGCGCGCCCCACCTGCTCCTCGGGCCCCGCCGTGTTTTCCTTCTTGCCCCGGGCCAGCGCATTGACGGCGCGCGCCACGCCCATGCCCTCCACCACCTCGCCAAAGATGGCGTAGTGCCCGTCCAGGTGGGGCGCCGGCGCCAGCAGGATGGAAAAGTGCGCCGTGTTGGTGTGCGGGCCCGTGTTGGCCATGGACAGCAGGCCCTGCGCCGCACGCCGCACGGCGAAAAGCGACGCAAACAGGCCCATTTGCAACACGCGCACCCCCACATGCGACAACCACCTTCCTTCAGGCACGAGTCCCACGAGCTTTGCGAGCAGGCCCCTGCTGGACCTCATGGACCTCTTGAGGTCCCGCAAGACCTCAAGTGGTCTTCCCCCAGCCGCCTGCTTGCGTCCCTGTCCAGGGAACGAAGCCTCCAGGTGCGCCACGCCACCGCTGCACACACACCCCTGCCCCCCCCCCCCCCCTTCCCCCCCCCCCCCGCCCCCGCC
>VFQP010004558.1_pt1 | contig 12764 bp, 9 predicted proteins | sample 3512351 | NCBI WGS metagenome assembly VFQP01 (sample SAMN10412372, study PRJNA504923) | tailings metagenome | isolation source: Relicate 1 Philex TSF1 revegetated site | place: Philippines: Tuba, Benguet | collected 2017-08-29 | reverse complement strand
GTGCGACGCCGCGACCAGCCGGGGGAAGGCCCTTCTCATTTCAACTCTGCGTGAGCTGTTGACGGTGCTGCTCCACTCACGACGCCCTGCGATCGGCACCGACCAGAAGGAGATGTTGATCCGCGCAGATTTCGCCCCATCCGTGTCATCTGCGACAGGTCTGTTTTCGATGCGTCAGACCCCGCGGCGGGCGGCGAGGATGAGGGCCGGGTCGTCGGTGATGATGCCCTGCACTCCCTGCCGCCACAGACGCTGCGCCTTGGCCGGGGAGTTGATGGTCCACACATGCGTAACCACCCCATGCGGACGCGCGGCGCGCGCGATGGCGGACACCGGAACGGGGATGCCGCGATGGACAGGGGGAATGCACAGCGCCTGAAACCACGGGCGCTGAATGCGCTGGCGAAGCAGCGCCGGTGCCAACAGGCGCGCAACATCCGGTGTGCTGGCACCCAGCGCAAAGCCGCCGCCGCGCAGGTCGCGCGTACTGGCCGGATCGAAACCTGCCACGATGATCCGCGGCGCGAGACCGTGCCGGACGATGGCGCGGCGAAGCGCCGGTGTGGCCGCAAGGGTCTTGATCTCCACGATGAGCGGCAGCGTGGGCGGCAGTGCCTCGATGACCGCGTCGAAGGTGGGGACGGTGACACCGCGTCCACTCCAGGGGAACGTGCGGCCGTCTTTCGTGAAGCGCGCGCCGGCATCGAACTGCGACAGGTCCGCGGCCGTCAATGCCGCCACCGGGCCACGCCCGTCGGTGGTGCGCTCGAGTGTGGGGTCGTGCAACACCACCAGCACATCATCACGCGTCACGTGCACGTCGAATTCGAGTGCATCGGCCCCAAGAGCCACCGCCTCGAGCATTGACGGGATGGTGTTTTCGGGCGCGTGCGCGCGGTTGCCGCGATGGCCGATGACCGGTCGGGCCTGTGGATCGAGCAGGATCATGAGGAAAAGCTACCGGGGTGACACCCTGTGCAGGATGTCACCCCGGTCATGGGAGAGTCACGAAAGTCCGGAGCAGACCCGGCCAACCGCAGCAGACAGGCGGTCGGATTTCGAATCGGAACGCGAACTAGAAGATGTACTGGATGCGCGTCATCACCATGCGGCCGATGTTCGGCACACCGGGGAAGGTGCGCACTTCCTCGTTGAGCAGGTTGGTGGCGTTGAGCGACCAGCGCAGCGACTGCCCGTTGAGGTTGAACTTGCGCGAGATGCCGAGGTCGAGCGTGACGATGTCCGGCACGCCTTCGTAGCAGAAGCGGCCCTGCGTGGTGGTGGGGCAGCCGGCGACGGCGTTGGCCGACGTGGTGCCGGTCGCACCCGGATTGCCGGCGGCAATCGGCCAGGAGGCCGTGGTGCCGTACACACCCGAGTTGACCTCATAGCTCTCGGAGTAGTTCACCCGGCTTTCGAGCGACCAGACGTTGCCCAGCGTCTCGAAGCGCGCCGCGAGGGAACCACGGTTGGCCGGCGAGTTCGACATGAGCGGCGCCGCGTTGCCACCCTGGATGTCCGGGAAGATGGTGCGGTTCTGGTAGCTGTAGTTGGCCGTGAAGCCGAGTCGCTGCGTGGCCTGCAGCGCGGTGGCCATGTCGAGGCCCGTGACCCAGAGCTTCTGATTGCCGGCGTTGAAGTAGGTCGCCAGGATGCGACGGTTGCCACCCGCGCGATCATCCCAGGTTACAACGCCAAGGGGCAGCGCGGCGGCCGTGGGGACGACGGCATTGGCGAGCGCCGTGGCCAGGCCCTGTGCCTGCTGCTGCGAAACCGGAAGGCCGGCCTGGGCCGCCGCACCCTGAATGACCTGCGTCCACTGCGTGGCGACGTAATTGCCATAGGCCTGCGGGCTGCGCGCGAGCACGATGGGGGTGGCCTGACCGGCCGACGTGCCCACATCACCACGCTGCTGCCGCCAGCCGGAGATATCGATGAGAAGTTTGCCGTTGGCCAGCTGACCCTTGTAGCCCAGCTCATACGTGTTGTTGAACGAGGCACGCAGCGGCGCGATGTTGGCCGGACCGTTGGCATCGGCTATGAGATTCTGTCCGATGAACAGGCCGGTGGGCAGCTCGGCCTCCGTCGGTATGCGCGACTGCAGCCGCTGGATCATGGCCGGCGCGAGCATGGCGGCAAGCGCCTGCGCCTGCGCGGCCGGAAGGCCGAGACCACCCGCACTGGCCGGCGCCGAAAGCGCCTGCGTGATGCCTCCGGTCAGCGTCGGCTGCACCGCCGGCCCCAGCGCCGTCCACACACCTGGCAACGCCGCACCCGCGCTCACCGTCTGGAAGCCCGTGTTCTGCGTGAAGGGCGAGCGCATGCAGAGCGTGCCGTAGGCCGAGCCTGCCGTGCAGGTGCGCGGGAACTGAAAGCCTTCCTTGGGCTTGTTGCCCTGCGCGAACACGTCGTACGGGTTGGCCCCCGCCGCCCGTGACTGCACGAGGTCGAGGAAGAAGGTGAAGTTGGCCGGCGTCTGGAAGGCGCGGTTGTACGTGGCGCGGAAGACGTGGTTGTCGCCCACCGGCTTGAACGTGATGGCGGCGCGCGGCGAGAAGAACGTGCCCTCGATGACGTTGTTGCCGTCCACACGCAGCGCCGTGAGCAGCTCGATCTTGCGGTCGAGCACCCGCGTGCTGGACTGCAGATAACCGCCGTACTCGCGCGTGTTGTCATCGGCCTCGTTGCGGCCGTTGATCGTGCCGCCCGTTTCCGGGTTGGTGGCGATGTAGTCCACGCCGTAGGTGAACGACTGGCGGCCATCAAGCAGGTCGAGTCCGTGCTGGGCCTGCAGCGCCCACACGTTCGACTTGTCCACGATGGGCTGACCACTGCGCAGCAGATAGGTGCCGCCCACGTCCAGCGAATCCTCGTTGCCGGCGTTGCTGGAGTTCACGAAGGCCTGGGCAAAGAACCGCCCCCAGCGCACCCGCTGCTGCAGGCTGTTGTAGGTCCAGTTCTTGATCTGCGCACTGCCGTTGGCGCCGGTGAGTTCGATGCCGGAGCCCGCCCGCGTGAAGCCATAGGTGGTGATGAGCTCCACGCCGTCGCGCGGACGCAGGTCGAGTCGCGCCTCGCCAGTGAAGCGCTCGAGGTCGAAGTCGCGCGCATTGGCCTGGCCGCGGCGGCCGGCTGGCGCGGCGTTCGGGAACGTCGCGGGTTCCGACAGGTCGCGATACTGCCAATCCCGGGCCCGCATGCCTTCGCCTGACAGCTTGAAGGCGGCCATGTCGTTGATCTTGACGGCCGTGCGCGCACCGACGCGCAGCAGGTCGCGCTCACCACCGTCCACGCTGAGCGTGGTATTGGAGCGACGACCGGGCTCCTGGGTGAACGGCGACTTGGTGATGACATGCAGCACGCCGTTGGCGCTGTTGGGACCATACAGCGCCGATGCGGGCCCGAGCAGCACCTCGATGCGATCGATGTCCTCGTTCGTGCCCGTCATCAGGAAGGGCACGTTTACGCGCAGCGACGGCACGCCGGCAAACCGGTAGTCCTGCAGCATGAGAATCGAGCCGCTGAACGCGTTGTTGAAGCCGCGCGCCACGATGTTGGCCTGTGCAATGCCACCGCGGTTGATGTCCACGCCGGGGATGCCGCGCAGCTGGTCGGTGACCGTCACCGCCGGACGTTCTGCAATGCGCTCACTCGAAATGACCGAGATCTGCGCCGGCGCGTCCAGCGCCTTTTCGGGGCGGCTGCGGCTGGCCGTGACGACGGTCTGGCCGAGCTGCGTCGGACGCTCCGTGAGCGCGGCATTGATGACGGCGCCAACCCGCTGCGCCGTGAAGACCCGCTGCTCATAGCCGAGGGCGCGCACCGTCACCGTGTAGCTGCCATCCGGCAGGTTGACCACACGGAATCCACCATCCGCGCCGGAGATGGCTCCGTAGGCCTGTCCCCCCATGAGCTGCGCCTGCACCTGCGCATTCTCGATGGGGCGGCCGGTGGCCGCGTCGGTGACTTTACCGGTGATGCTGCCGGTCTGCGCAGCAAGGTTCGACGACGCCAGGGGCACGATACCGATGGCCAGCAATGCGCTGGCCAGCAGTCGCCGAAGGGGGAGACGCATTACGCACCTCGAGGGAGAAATGGACTGGGGAAGTCCGGGCACCCGCGTCGATGCACGGGTCAGGTGGGAGCCGCCGGCGTCACACGAAAACATGACGCCAGCGGATAGGTTGCCCCGAATCATTGTGTGCGGGCCTTCACTCGTCAATACGGGAATGACGTACGTCGTGCGCTAAAGTATTCCTTGCCGCCGCGGCGCCTCAGGGCTCCCCGCAGATCCGATCGAGGTCCTGGATGCCGACCAGCACATCGCGGGGACGGGCGGCACCCTCGGAGGGGGCGAGAACACCGGCCGCCTCGAGCTGGTCGATGATGCGCGCCGCACGACCGTAACCGATCTTGAGGCGACGTTGCAGCAGTGAGGTAGATCCCTGGCGGTGCTGGATGACGACTTCCGCCGCTTCACGGAAGCGCGCGTCGCGCTCACTTGATGCGCCCTCGTCGTCCTCGTCAGCACCCGCTTCCCTGGCCTCGGCGGCCTTCACGGCCTCCAGAATATCCGGCTCCGCCTGCGCGGGCGCGTCAAGCGCCGCCTCGAACCGTGCCTTCGCGTCGTCATACCAGCGCAGCAGCTTCTCCGTCTCCTCGCTGGACAGAAACGCACCCTGCAGTCGCGAGGGCTCCGACTTGCCCGGCGGGATGAACAGCATGTCGCCGTTGCCCAGCAGCGCCTCCGCACCCGCACCATCGATGATGGTGCGACTGTCCACCTGCGACGCCACCCGGAAGGCAATGCGACAGGGAAAGTTGGCCTTGATAAGGCCCGTGATGACGTTCACGCTGGGCCGCTGCGTGGCCAGAATGAGATGGATGCCGATGGCGCGCGCCTTCTGCGCCAGCATGGCAATGGGTGTTTCCACCTCGCCCTGCACCGTCATCATGAGGTCGGCCATTTCGTCGATCACGACCACGATGTACGGCAGGATGCCGCCCGTATACGTGCGGTCTTCGAAGCCCACCTCGGGGTTGCGCGGCTTCTGCGGCGCCGGTCCTTCGCCGGCGGCATGCTGGGTGACGCGCTTGTTGAACTCCTGCAGGTTGCGACAGGCGTTCGCTTCGAGCAGCCGGTAGCGGTCCTGCATCTCCATGACCGCCCACTTGAGCACCGAGGCCGCATCGCGGTTGTCGGTGATGACCTTGTGCCGCAGATGCGGGAGCGTGTTGTACACACTGAGCTCGACCATCTTGGGGTCGACCATCAGAAAGCGCAGCGTCCGTGGCGTGTGGCGATAGACGAGACTGGTGATGATGGTGTTCACGCAGACCGACTTGCCGGAGCCGGTCGCGCCGGCAATGAGCAGATGCGGCATCTTGGCGAGATCGGCCACCACCGGCCGTCCCTCGAGATCCTTGCCCAGCGCCACCGGCAGTGCAGCGCGCGCCGAGTGAAACTCCGGCGCCTCGAGCACATCACGCAGTCCCACCATCTCGGGCGTCGGATTGGGGACCTCCACACCCACTGCTCCGCGGCCGGGAATGGGCGCAACGATGCGAATGCTGGGTGCACGCATGGCCAGCGCCAGATCGTCGGCCAGCGCGGCAATCTGCCGCACCTTCACCCCTGCTGCCGGCTCGATCTCGAACTGCGTGACCGTGGGGCCCGAGGTGCGCCCCACCAGCTCACCCTCAACCTTGAACGTGCGCAGCGTGGCCATGAGCTTGTCGCCGGCCATGTCGAGCTCACGTCGACCCGCATCGGCGCTGCGGGTGGGCGCGGGCGTCAGCAGCGACGTGGGTGGCAGGTCGTCACTGAATGCCACTGGCTCGGCGGGCTGTTCGAGTGCCTGCTCCACGGAGGCCTCCCGCGCTCCGGCCTTGGCCTCGCGCCCGCGTGCCTTGGCCTGCTTGCGTGGCTCGGGCTCCACGGCCTCGCGGGCGAGCACGTCGCGGGCGAGCACGTCGCGGGCGAGCACGTCGCGCGCGAGCACATCACGCGCCAGCGCCGGGTCGATGGCCGGCATCTCCTCCGGCTCCGGTGCGAGGCGCTCGGCCAGGGTGGGTGACCAGCCGCTGGTGTCGGTGCCGCTTTCGCCGCGGGTCGACGCGGCTCCACCGGGACCAACAAGCAGCCGCAAAGGATTCCAGCGCAGGGTGGCCACGGTGAGCGCGCTCGTGGCCAGAAGGAAGGCAATCCAGGCACCCGCGGCGCCCAGCGCCTTGCGCAGATAGTGCGCCACAAAGGTGCCCCACAGACCGGCGACATCGGAATCGGTGGGCTGCCCACCAATGGCGAGACCGAGCGCGACCGGCACCAGCACGACGGTGCCGGCAAAGAGCAGCGTCCAGTCGCTGGCGTCGTCGGCGCGACGGATGCGCCCGAAGAGCGCCAGCGCCACCACAAAGGCCCCAAGCGCAATCAGCACCATGCCGGGAATACCGACAGCGGATACGATGGTGCACTTCACCACGGTGCCCACCGGACCGAATGGCCCGTTCGCATCCCAGCAGGCCGCGGTGTCCCGCGGCACCCGCTGAAACACGAGGGCGCCCAGCAGAAACACCGCCAGCAGGGTGAGCGCCACCGCGCCCATCTCACGCTGCAACACCTTCCGGTCCATCAGCTTCTCCTCATCGTCCCGACAGGTCTGCGGCGCTGGTCAACGCGCAGAGCTTCCGCCGGTTGTCGCCCGCAGCAACTGCCGGTCCACGTACGCCGTGGCCACACTGAAGGTGTCGAGCGCGAGACATGCGGAAACATCGGCACTGAACCCGGCATCGGCCAGTGACCGCGCATGCTGCGCGTCGTACGCCAGCGACGACACGCCACCCACATAGGGTCGTTCGGCCAGTTCGGCCACACGCGCGCCGTCACCACGCACAACACCGGGAAGAGCGGCGTGCAGCAAACGCACCAGACGCCCCGCGCAGACAACATCCTCGAAGGCCAGACGACGTTCATGGCCGGCGCAGACGATGGTCACATCACCCGCGTGCTGCCCGAGCGCATCCAGCACCGCCTGCACGGTGGCCTGCGCATTGACGAAGCCCGCAAAGAAGCAGGCCCGCGCACCGGCCGTGGCCGTGAGGGCCACGGTCCCGTTGGTGGTCGTGAAGAGCACCGTGCGGCCGCCCAGCACTTCGGGCGTGAACTCGAGCGGCGAGTTGCCCAGATCGAATCCGCTGATGCGCTGCATGCGCCGTTCACCGGCCGTCAGCACCTCGCCGCGGGCATACACCCGCACGCGGGCCGCCACTTCGTCCACGGTCTCAAACGGCACGACGGCCCGCGCCCCATGGGCGAGAGCCGTCGCCACGGTGGTCGCCGCGCGCAGCACGTCGAGCACCACCACCACCCGATCGGCCACATCGGCGGGCACCACCGGTGCCTCGCCGAGCAGCACGTCCACTCTCACTCAGCCGGGCTCCTTCAGCAGGTCGGCGCCCTCGAACTCCAGCCACTTGGTGTGCACCTTGCCGGCCTGGAAGCCGGGATGCTGCATGACCCGGGCGAGAAAGGGCATGGTGGTCTTCACACCTTCCACCACAAAACTCTCGAGCGCGATCTGCATGCGCTTGAGCGCCTCCTCGCGTGTGTTGCCCTGCACGATGAGCTTGGCGATCATCGAGTCGTAGAAGGGCGGCACCGTGTAGCCGGCGTAGGCGTGCGTATCGATACGCACTCCGGGGCCACCGGGCTGGTGGAACACCTCGAGCCGGCCCGGCGAGGGCTGGAAGTTGCGTGCGGGGTCTTCCGCGTTCACGCGGCACTCGATGACGTGCCCGCGGAACGGCGGCAGTTCCTTCACCGACAGCGGCATGCCCGCGGCCACGCGAATCTGCTCCTTCACGAGATCGACGCCGGTGAGCTGCTCCGTGACTGGATGCTCGACCTGGATGCGCGTGTTCATCTCCATGAAGTAGAACGAGCCATCCTCGTCGAGCAGCATCTCGATCGTGCCGGCGCCCACGTAGTTGATGGCCTTCGCACCGCGCACGGCCGCCTCACCCATGCGTTCACGCAGTTCGGGCGTCATCACCGGACAGGGCGCTTCCTCGATGAGCTTCTGGTGGCGACGCTGCACCGAGCAGTCACGCTCACCGAGGTGAATGACGTTGCCGTGCGTGTCACCCAGCACCTGGAACTCCACGTGGCGCGGGCGCTCCAGGAACTTCTCCACGTACACATCGCCGTTGCCGAAGGCCGACAGGGCTTCCGAGCGGGCGAGCTGGAAGGAGCGGAGGAAATCGTCGGGATCGCGCGCCACGCGCATGCCCTTGCCGCCACCGCCGGCCGCCGCCTTGATGATGACCGGAAAGCCGATCTCGCGCGCGAACTCCAGTGCCTCCTCCGGATCCTCGATCGGACCGGGAGTACCGGGCACGATGGGCACGCCCACTTCCTGCATCGCGCGACGCGCGGAGGCCTTGTCGCCCATGACGCGGATCTGATCGGGCGTGGGGCCAATGAAGGTGATGCCCGACGCGCGGCAGGTCTCGGCAAACTCCGCGTTCTCGGCCAGAAAGCCGTATCCCGGGTGAATGGCGTCGGCCCCCGTGATCTCCGCCGCCGCGATCAGTCGCGGAATCTTGAGATACGAGTCGCGACCCGACGGTGGCCCGATGCACACGTCATCGTCGGCGAAGCGAACGTGCAGGGATTCGCGGTCCGCCTCGGAGTACACGGCGACCGTCTGGATATCGAGTTCGCGGCACGCGCGGATGACGCGCAGCGCGATTTCTCCGCGGTTGGCGATGAGGACTTTCTTGAACATCCCGTAAGGTTGGCGATGTCCCTGCCTCACCGCCAGTCCCGCTCGCCTGCTCTGCGCGCCACGGCCCCCTTGACGGGAGCACGACAGCCGCTCCGCGCCGGCGGGTCCCTGGAGCAGGACCCGCGCCGCCGTCAGGCCGCGCTGCTGCCCGGGCGGAAGCCGCTGAAGGTGTTGTCGCTGGCGCCGTCCACGCCCTGCACGCGCAGCGCGAACTCGGCCGGATTGCTGGCGTTGAACAGCGCGCTCTCGTACGAAATCACGCCGCGCGAGTACCAGTCCATGAGCGACTGGTCGAAGCTCTGCATGCCGTACGCCACACTGCCCTCCTTGATCAGGTCGGGAATGTTGAGCGTGGCCGAGAGGTCGCGGATCTGATCGCGCACCGCTTCGGTGTTGACCAGAATCTCGCAGGCCGGCACACGGCCCGGCTGGTCGGCCCGCGGCACCAATCGCAGCGACACGACGGCCGACAACGCGTTGGCAAGCGCGAAGCGCACCTCATTCTGCTGGTGCGGCGGATAGAACGACAGGACGCGATTGATGGTCAGCGTGGCGTCGGTGGTGTGCAGCGTGGAGAAGACCAGGTGACCGGTGCCCGCCGCCTTGAGCGCCACGTCGAGCGTCTCGAGGTCACGGATTTCGCCGATCATGATGACGTCGGGGTCCTGTCGCAGCACGCGCCGCAGGGCCTGCCCGAAGGTGGCCGTGTCGGTGCCCACTTCGCGCTGATTGATGTGACACTTGATGTCCCGATGCACGAACTCGATCGGGTCTTCAATCGTGATGATGTTGGCGCTGCGCCGCTCGTTGATGTGCTGCACCATGGCGGCGAGCGCGGTGCTCTTGCCCGAGCCGGTCACACCGGTCACGAGGACCAGCCCGCGGGGCTTGAGCGCAATCTGCTCGAGCACCGGTGGCAGATTGAGATCGCGGATGTTGGACGCGGCGTGGGCAATGGCACGCATGGCAAAGGCCACCGTGCCCTTCTGCTGATACACATTGACGCGGAAGCGCCCGATGCCCGGCACGTTGATGGCGAAGTCGGCCTCGCGCACCTCCACGAACTCGCGCAGCTGCGCTGGCGGCAGCAGATGCTCCGCCAGCGCGCGCAATTCCTCGGGCCGCATGGGCGGCATGTCGAGGGGGACGAGGTCTCCGTGCAATCGCAGCGTGGGGGGACGACCCACCTTGAGATGCAGGTCGGATGCGCCTTCGCGCACCATGCGCTGCAGGGCCGCCTTGAGGTCGAGCCCCATTGCGGGCGCCGCTCCGTTGTTCGACACGGACGCAGGTCCGCTGGGAGCACTCTGGGCGACGCCGGAGACCATCGTCATGTCGTCATGTCTCAGCCGGTCGGATCGATGCGGAAGAGCACCTGGCCGTACTCGACGGCATGGGCATCGGCCACGTTGACCTCGCGCACCACGCCATCGAACTCGGACTCGAGCTCGTTCATGATCTTCATCGCCTCGATGATGCAGACGATCTGGCCCTTGCTGATCCGATCGCCAACCGAGACATACGGCTTGGCGCCCGGCTCCGGCGCGGAATAGAACGTTCCCACCATGGGCGACTTGATCTCGAGGGCCGCGGACTTCGGCGCCTCGGCCTTCGGCGCCGCCGTACCTCCCTCCTCGGCAGGACGCGCCGCTGCGGCGGCAGGCAACACGGGGGCCGCAACGGGCAGCGGAGCAGCCGGCAGGGCCGGCGCCATGGTGACAGCGGCAGCGCGCTGCTGCGGGCTCTTCGAGATCCGGAGCTTCATCCCCTTGTCAGAGGAGATCTCGATGGAATCCACCGTGGAGCCGTCGAGCATCTCGATCAGCTTCTTCACGTAGCGCAGGTCGATCATGGAGGAGGGAGGCTGGTAGAAAGGAACGTCGCCCCTGCCACGCGGCCCATTGGACCTGGTGACACCGGACAACGCGATGGACGAACTGGACGTGGTGCGCCGAGTGCGGCGACTACGACAACTCAGTGAGCTGACGGTCCAGGCGCGTCAGTACCCGCGCCCCGTCGGCCGTGATGAGCACATCGTCTTCGATCCGCACTCCACCCCACCCCGGCAGGTAGATGCCCGGTTCGACGGTCACCACCATGCCAGCCGCGAGGGGAGCCTCGGCACTCCGGGACAGGCGCGGGCCTTCATGCACCTCCAGTCCAATGCCGTGACCGAGAGAATGCCCAAAGGCCTCGCCATACCCGCGGGCGTCAATGTACTCTCTTGCGAGCGCATCTGCAGCCATCCCCTGCATTTCAGCCCGAATCGCGCCCGAAGCGCGCACATTGGCTTCCCGCACAATGTCGTGAATCTCCCTCTGGCGCTCCGACGCCGGTCCCAGCACCACCGTCCGCGTAATATCGGCGCAGTACCCCGCGTAAACGGCGCCGAAGTCGATCAGCACGAAGTCCCCGAGGCCAAGCACGCGCTCCGAGGCCCGGGCGTGCGGCAGCGCGGACCTGGGCCCCGATGCCACAATGGTCTCGAAGGGAAAGCCCTCGCTGCCCGCGTCACGCAGCTGATGTTCCAGCAGACCCGCGACGGCCAGCTCGGTCATTCCGGGCCGCAGCTGCTCCAGTGTGCGAACCAGCGCGGTCTCGGCAATGGCCACGGCCCGCTCGATGCAGGCCACCTCGCCCTCGTCCTTGCATTCCCTCAGCTGCTCGACGCAGTCCACCACCGGGCGCCACTGCCAGCGCGCGCCCTGCTCGAGCAGCCGGGAAAAATCCCGGTGCAGCAGATGGGCCGACTCGAAACCGATGCGCTCCACTCCCGTGGCGGCGGGCAGACGCGCCCACAGTCCGGTCCAGAGGCTGGTGGGTTCGATCTGCACCACGGCATGCCCGCCGACGTCGTCTTCCACCTGCGCGGCATAGCGGAAGTCGGTGAACAGCACCAGCTCGAGGGGGGTCACCAGCAGGAGGGCGTTGCTGCCGGTGAAGCCCGTCAGATATCGCACATTGGGCAACGACGAAACGAGCAGGCCGTCGAGATCGGCGCGGCCCAGGGCCTCTCGCAACGCCGCCAGGCGCTGGGGGCGCCGATCGAGCCCAGCACCCAACGCCGCAGGATTCACGCGCGCCGCGAAGCCAGCGCACGCACGAGGCCGCGCAAGCCGTACTCGTAGCCATCGGCGCCCAAGCCGCACACCATGCCGATGGACGCCGACGCGAGCATGGAATGCCGACGCTCGGGCTCGCGGGCGTGGATGTTGGAGAGATGCACTTCAACAAAGGGCAGCGCTGTGGCCGTGAAGGCGTCACGGAGCGCGAGACTGGTGTGGGTGTAGGCTCCGGCATTCACCACCACCCCATCCACCTCCCCGCGCCAGCCATGCAGGATGTCGATGAGCTGCCCCTCGCCATTGGCCTGCGCCGCCCTGATCTGCACACCCAGCTCGGTGGCCACCCGCTCCAGGTGGGCCGTGATGTCCGCCAGGGTGGCGGTGCCGTATACAGCCGGCTCGCGGGTGCCCAGCAGATTGAGGTTGGGCCCGTTCAGCACGCCGATGATCACGAGTTGCCAAGCCCCTTGAGCCAGGCTGAGAACTGCGCGAGGTCGTCCGCCGCCGGTGTGGACGCTGCCGGTGTGGACGCTGCCGGTGTGGAGGTCGCCGTGACGTCGGGCGCTGCCGTGTTCGGGCCAGAGGCGGCGGGGGTCTGCCGCGCAGGGTCCGGGAAGAAGCGATCGAAGGAGAACTCACCGGTCGAGCCGGACGCCGGACGTGGCGCAGCGGCGGACGGAACGGCTGGCGCCGGGGCCGACGGGGTCGGCTGGCGACCGGTACCAAAGGCCGGCGTGGGTTCGCGGTGACCGGCGGCGCCCGCGAAGAAGCTGTCACTCAGCGAGCCAAGGTCGGTGGGCTGCGGGTCGAAGGCTGCCGCGAGCTGGCGCGCGGCCGCTTCGTCCTGGGGTGATGCGGACACGGGCGCCTCATCGCCAAAGAGCGACGCCAGGCTCTCGTCGTGCGACGGTTC
>VFQP010004557.1_pt1 | contig 12765 bp, 13 predicted proteins | sample 3512351 | NCBI WGS metagenome assembly VFQP01 (sample SAMN10412372, study PRJNA504923) | tailings metagenome | isolation source: Relicate 1 Philex TSF1 revegetated site | place: Philippines: Tuba, Benguet | collected 2017-08-29 | reverse complement strand
GGAGGAGCAGGCCGACGACGACGGCCCCGGCGGTCGCCGTCGGGCGCGCGACCCAGGACCCGGCGACGAGGAGGACGAGCGCGAGGACCGTGCCCGCGACGGCGGCGGCGTGCGCGGCCCGCCGCTCGGACCGGCCGACGGGCAGCAGACCGTGGCGGATGGCGGTGCGCGAGCCGGGCACGAGGCGCCCGACGGGGCGCAGGGCGCGTCCCAGCCCGCGCCGGACGGCGCGCACGACGGCCCCGGGCGACGGGGCGCCCGCGGCGGCCACCGCCGAGCGGTCGGTCCCCGCGGGCGCGGCGGCCGGGGCCGGCCGCGCCGTCGCGACGAGCAGCACCGCGACGAGCAGCGCGAGCAGGACGAGCGACGTGACCCCTGCGAGGCGCGGGTCGAGCACGAGGGTGAGGACGAGCGCGAGCGCCGCCCAGGGCGCGAGCGCGCGCCCGGTCACGACGAGCGGCGCCGTCCCGAGCCGCGGCGCACCACCGAGGAGGGGCGGCGCGGTCCGCGGCGTGCGCAGCGGGAGCCGGGCGGCGACGAGCAGGACGACGAGCACGGAGAGGAGACCGCCGAGCGTGCCGTCGAGCAGCGCCGCGCCGACGGTCCCGGGCGCCGTGCCCTCGCCCGCCAGCCCGGCGGACAGGACGCCCACGCCCAGCGGCGCGGCGTCGAGCACGGTGCTCGTCCCCGCGGTCGGGGTCACGAGCACCTCGGCGGCCCGCAGGCCCGCGAGCGCGAGGGCGGGGCCCGCCATGACGAGCACGACGACGGCGCCCCCGAGGAGCGCGTCGGAGCGGCCGACCGCGGGGACGGGCACCCGGAGCACCCCCGCCGACACGCGGCGGCCGGTGAGCACGAGCACGACGACCCACGCGAGCGCGCCGAGCACTGGCGCGAGACCCACGAAGCCGACGCCGTCGCCCGTGCCGAGCAGCGCGCCGGCGAGGACCGCGGCGGCGCCGCCGACCGCGTACCAGCGCCGCTCGCCCGTCGTGACCCGGAGCAGCGTCGCGACGAGCGCCGCCCCGAGCGCGACGAGCGCCGCACCCGCTCCCCCGGGCAGCCCCGGCGGCGCGGCGACGGTGAACCCGACGAGGACCGCGAGGAGCACGGCGACCGTGCGCACGACGCCCAGGAACCCGCGCTCAGCGCCGAGGGTGCCGCCCACGCGCACGCCCGCCGCTGCAGCGACGGGGCCGGCTACCGCCGTCAGGCACGCCGTCACGAGGAGCGCGACGGCCCAGCCCCACGACGCCTGCGCCGCGGGCGCGGCGACCAGCGGCACGAGCGGACCGAGCACGACGGCGCCCGTCACCCAGGCCCGGACGCGCGCCCGCTCGCCCACGACACCGAGGCCGACGAGCACGAGGGCGAGCAGCGTCGCGCGGGCCGCAGCGGCGCCCGCCGGGTCGAGCGCCCACGCGCTGAGCGCGAGCTCGACGTCGACCAGCGCGAGCACCACGGCCAGCGCCGCGACGGCCTCCGCGGACGACCGCAGGCCGCGCGACCGCAGGAGCACCGCCGCGCCGACCGTGAGCGCGGTGACCACCCCGGTGACGAGGGCGCGCAGGGCCAGGTCGTCGGCGAACGTGAAGAACACGAAGACGACGGCGGCCACGGCGAGCAGCCCGGCCCCCGCCCCGGCGAGGACGGGCTGGAGGCCGACGGACCGCGCGGGGGCCGCACCCGGACCGACGCCACCGGCGCGCGGTCCCGCAGGCCCGGGCACAGGCACCGGCGCGACCGGGCCGGCCGCTCCGGGACGCGCCGGCCCACCCGGTCCGGCCACGGGCGACAGTGTCGACGAGCGAGGCCCCGCCGCGCCGCGCCCGCTCGCGTCGAGCGGACGCATCGGCGGCGGGCCCGCCGGGTCTCCCCAGCCGCCGCCCGCGCCGCCGCGCGCCGGGCCGGGCCGGCCACCGCGCAGGGCGCCGGGGAGCGTGCCGGGCGGGGCCGCGACGGCGGCACGGGCGGCCCACGCGGCCGCCTCGGGCTGGGCGGCCCGGAGCGTGTCGAGGGCGGTCTGGCGCCGCCGGAGCGCGTCGGCCGCGTCGGTCGACGCCGCCGCCACCTCGAACGCGAGCGGCCCGACGAGGTCGAGCAGGCACCGGTCGCACCGCGACGACCGCAACGGCGCGGCGCACGCGGGGCAGGAACGCGTCTCGGGGAGTCGCGCCAGCGCGACGTCGACCCACGGCTCTCTCATGACGGACATCCTGGCGAACCTGCGAGGCGCCTGGGGACGCGTCCACAGGGGGTCGCGTGGCGGTCCGGTGAAGAGCTCGGCCGCCGTCGTGAGGAACCGCGGGTCAGCGCGGGCGCAGCCCGCCCAGCGCCGTGTCGAGGACGCGGTCGACGTACTCGACGGTGAGCGGGCCGGTCCGCTGGAGCCAGCGGTTGAGCACCGGACCCCAGACGAGGTCGACGGCGACGTCGAGGTCGACGTCGGGGGCCAGCTCCCCGGACTCCTGCGCGCTGCGGAGCCGCTGCCGCTTGGCCTCGCGGAGCGGCTCGTCGAGGCGCTCGCGGTAGAGGTCCGCGAGCGCCGGGTCGTGGGCCGCCTCCGTGGCGAGCGCGCGCATGGGCGCGGCGAGACGCGGGTCCTCCAGCTCGGCGACGGTCGCGTGCAGCACGTGCCGCAGGTCGGCGACGAGGTCTCCGGTGTCGGGCAGGACCGGCGCTCCCCCGTCCTCGCCCTCGCTGAGCGTGAGGAACGCGTCGAGGACGATCGCAGCCTTCGAGGGCCACCACCGGTAGATCGTCTGCTTCCCCACGCGGGCGCGGGCCGCGATGCCCTCGATGCTCAGCTGCGGGTACGGGATCTCCTGGAGGAGGTCGAGCGCGGCGGCGAGGACGGCGCGGCGGGAGGACTCGCTGCGGCGCGAGGGATCGGGTGCGGCCATGGCGGCAGCCTACCCCGGCGAGACGGACCGTTTCGTCTTGACGGCAGTCGTGCAGCACTCTACGGTCGAGTGAACGAGACGGACCGTCTCGTCTCATTCTCGAAGGGAACCGTCATGCGACACACCTCCCCGCCGGCCCGGACCTGGTTCGTCACCGGCGCGAGCCGCGGCATCGGGCACGCGATCGCCGTCGCGGCGCTGGAGCGCGGCGACCGCGTCGTGGCCGCCGCGCGCACCGCGTCCCGGGACGCCTTCGCCCCGGAGCACCACGACCGCGTGCTCGCGCTCCCCCTCGACGTCACCGACCGCGACGCGGTGGTGGCCGCGGTCGACACCGCCGTCGAGCACCTCGGCCGGCTCGACGTCGTCGTGAACAACGCCGGGACGATGTCGATGGGCATGGTCGAGGAGTTCACCGAGGCGCAGGCGCGCGCGCAGCTCGAGGTGAACTTCTTCGGGGCGCTCTGGGTCAGCCAGGCGGCGCTGCCGCACCTGCGGCGCCAGGGCTCGGGCCACGTGCTCCAGATGTCGAGCATCGCCGCGCTCGCCGGCTTCCCGAGCACGGGCCTGTACAGCGCGAGCAAGTTCGCGCTCGAGGGGATGAGCGAGGCGCTCGCCCTGGAGGCGGCACCCTTCGGGGTCTCGGTCACCGTCGTGCAGCCGGGCGGGTACTGGACGGACCTGTACACGAGCATGACGACGACGACCGCGCTCGACGCCTACGCGCCCCTGCGCGCGGAGCTCGAGAAGCAGTGGGCGGACGGCTCGGTCGACAGCGACCCGCGGCTCGCCGCCGACGCGGTGCTCACGCTCGTCGACAGCGAAGACCCGCCGCTGCGCCTCCTGCTCGGCAGCATGGTCTACGACCTCGCCCAGGGGATCTCGCGGCAGCGTCAGGACACGTGGGCGGCCTGGGAGGACGTGAGCCGCGCCGCCGAGCACGCCGTCGCGGCACCCGGCCCGGCCGCGGGATGAGCCCGCGCGCCGGGAGACCTCACGACGGCCCCGCTCAGCCCCGGAGTCGCTCGACGAGCGCGCGCGTCAGAGGCGCGTCGACCCCCGCGCGGTCGGCGGCGCGCACGATCGCGCCGCCGATCGCGTCGGTCTCGAGCGGCCGGCCCGCCTCGGCGTCGCGCAGCATCGAGGACTTCGCGTCGGGCCCGAAGCGGTCGTAGAACGTCAGGGTGCGGTCCGGGTCCGACGGCGCGCCGCTCGCCGCCGCGACGGCGGCGACCTCGCGGACGAGCGCCTCGAGCTCGGCCCGGTGCGTGGTCCGCACCTCGCCGATCGGGGCGCGGTGCGCCGTCGTGAGCAGCGCGAACGGCGCGAGGAAGCCGAGCTTCGCCCACATCAGCGCCGTCTCGTCGTCGTGCACGGTGGTGGGGATGCCCGCCCCGTCGAGGAGCGCGCGCACGGCCTCGACCCGCTCCGGGGCCACCCCACCCGGCGCGACGTCGACCTCGACGAACGCGCTCGTGTGCTCGATCTCGCCCGGCGCGACGCGCGTGGACTCGACGCGGACCGTCGCGGGGAGCACGCGCGCGGTGCCGTACCGCGCGCGCAGCGCGTCGAGGTGGTCGAGGCCGTTGAGCATCGGGACGAGCACCCCGTCGCCGAGCACCTCCGGCGGCACGCGGTCGAGCGCGTCGTCGAGCGCGGTCTGCTTGACCGCCACCACGACGACGTCGACCGGGGCGTCGAGGCGCGTGGCCGCGTGCGCCGGGACGTGGAGGTCGCCCACCTGGCGGCTGCGCACGTGCAGGCCGCGCTCCGTGAGGGTGGCCGCCGTGGCCTCGCCCGCGAGGAACGTCACCCGGGCGCCCGACCGGACGAGCAGCGCGCCGACCAGCCCGCCGACCCCGCCCGGCCCGAGCACCGCCACGTCCCGGCCGTCCCGGCCGCTCAGGCCGTCCGTCGTCTCCGTCACCGTCGTCCTCTCGTCGTGCCGCCGGGTCGCCCGGTCGTCGTGACCGCGCGGGCGGGCGCCCCGCCGTCAGGTCGCGGGGACCTCGACCCTACCCACGGGGACCGACCGCGCCGAGCCGGCGCCGGGCACGGTGAGCGCCGCGATGCCCGTGGTGATGGGGATCGCGAGGACGAGCCCGATCGAGCCGACGAGCGTGCGTACGACCTCCTCCGCGATCTCGCCCGAGGTGAGGCTGGTCGCGAGGTTCTGGTCGGAGAGGTAGACCGCCATGAGGAGCGGCAGCGCGGCGCCGACGTACGCGAACGCGATCGTGTAGACGGTCGAGGCGATGTGGTCGCGCCCGATGCGCATCGCGCGCGCGTACAGCTCGCGCCGGGTCGCGAGCGGCGCGACGGCGCGCAGCTCCCACACCGCGGACGCCTGCGTGATCGTCACGTCGTTGAGCACGCCCATGCCGGCGAGCACGATCCCGCACAGCACGACCCCGCGGATCGAGAGCTCGGGCGCGTACTGCGGGATCCACAGGGACTCCTCCGACGTGAGGCCCGTGATGTTGGCCGCCCCGGATCCCCACCAGCCCAGCACGGCCGTGAGCACCAGGCCGACGAGGGTGCCGAGCAGCGCCGTCGACGTCCGCGCGGTGAACCCGTGCGCGACGTACAGCACGACGAACATGACGAGCGACGACGTCACGAGCGCGACGCCCAGCGCGTTCTGCCCGGTGAGGAGCGCGGGCAGCGTGAACGACGTGATGACGACGAACGCCCCCGCGAGCCCCGCGAGCGCCGCGAGGCCGCGCCACCGCGCGACGGCGAGCACCACGACGGCGTACGCGACCGCGAGGACGCCGATGGGCAGCCCACGCTCGAAGTCCATGAAGACGTAGGGCGTGCCGCCCGCACCCGCGGCCTCGGCGATGTACAGGACGCGCAGGCGGTCGCCCTCCTCGAACCCGTAGGCGAGGTACTCGGGCGGCGCGTTGACGGTGATCGCGTCGCCGCCCACGTCCTCGCCGCCCGCGCGGGAGCCCGCGTCGAGCCGGGCGGGCACCTCGCTCGTCGCCTCGTCGACCGGCCCGGTGACGGTCGCGCGCAGGACCGTGCTGCCCTCCGCGGCGACGGGGATGCGTGCGGGCACGTCCGCCGCGGCGGGCCACAGCGCGACGAGCCCGGCGAGCGTGACGAGCAGCGCGGGCACCAGGAGCGCGGCGAGCGTGACCCGCACGCGCCGGGTCGCGGGCGCCGCCGGGCCGTGCGCGTGGGCGTGGGCGTGCGCCGGGGTGCGTGCGGTGCCGCGCGCCAGGACGTCGGGCACCCGCCGGGACCGCGTGCGGCGCTCGCCGCGCCCGGGCGTCTCGGGAGGGGTCGGTGCGCTCACGCGAGGATGCTGCCACGGCGGCCCGACGACGCCCGGCGGCACGCGCCGTCGGGCACCGATCGCGCAGGCCGGGCCGTCCGGGGCCCCCTCCGGCTCACTCGGGGAGCGTCACGTGGCCGCGGCGCACGCCCGCGACGAGGCGGCGCGGGAGGGTGACCTCGCGGCCGTCGACGACGACGGTCACGAGCTCGGGCACCTGCGCCTTCCACTGCGAGCGACGGGCGCGGGTGTTCGAGCGGGAGAGCTTGCGCTTGGGCACGGCCATGAGGGGTCCTTCCGGTGGGCGAGCGCCCAGCCTACCGGTTCGTGAGAACGATTCTCAAGACAGGTCGGGCCGTCGGTCCGGCCCGGCGGTAGCATCCCCGGGGCCGCGCGCCCTGCCACGACCCGGCGCGACCGCCGCACCCGCCACCACGACGCACGAGGAGCCCTCATGGCCACGGTCGACTACTTCCTCTCCGGTGACCCGGAGGTCGCCAAGCAGCACCTGCACGCCGCGCTCCAGGAGCAGGGCTTCACGGTGACCACGCGCCCCACGGGCCAGTGGGCCGCCGAGCGCGGCAGCAAGCAGAAGACGTTCTGGCTCGGCGCGTTCGCCGGCAAGGCCCAGCACCTCGTCTTCACGGTCGACTTCATGGTCCACGGCGACCAGCTCGTCGCGCGCATCGACCGCCCGACCGGGCACGGCGCGATGGCCGGCGCCGTCGGCGTCGCGCGCTCGAACAAGGCGTTCGGCGAGGTCGACCAGGCGATCGGCACGCGCCTCACGCAGCACGGCATCCTCGCGAACGTCGTGCACGCCTGAGAACACGCAGGTCGCCGATCACGAGCCTCCTCGCGGTCGAGCACGTCGTCGGTGGCGCCATCACGCCGATGACGACGTCAACCCCGTGCTCGGCACAGGGGGTGCGACGCACGAAGGCCCGGATCCCCTCACGGGGGTCCGGGCCTTCGTGCTGCTGACCGGGCCGGCGACGGCCGGTCAGCGGGACGTCACTTGGCGACGGCCTTCTTGAGCAGGCTGCCGGCGCTGATCTTCACGCCGTAACCGGCCGGGATCGAGATCTCCTCGCCCGTACGGGGGTTGCGGCCCGTGCGGGCGGCACGCTCGACGCGCTCGACGGACAGGAGGCCCGTGACCTTGACGGCCTCGCCCTTGCCCAGCGACTCGATGAGCACCTCCTGGAAGGCGTTGAGAGCCTTCTCGGCGTCCGCCTTCGACAGGTCGGCCTTGCTGGCGATGGCCGAGACGAGCTCGGACTTGTTGAGCGACATGCGAATCCCTTCTTCGGTTCACGACGCGCGGTGGTCACCACCCGTCGTCACGGTCTCAGTGTGCCAGCCGCGGGGCCGTGCACCGGGGACAACACTAGGGAACACGCGGAGTTTCGCGCGACTTCTCGCGGCTCTCGTCGTCGCGTGTCCTCGCTCAGCCGTCCTCGTGCTCGTGGTCGTGACCCTCGTGCTCGTCGTGCGCGGGCTCGTCGTGACCGTGGTCGCCGTCCTCGTGGGCGTGCTCGTCGGCCTCGTGGCCCCCCGTGGTGGCCGGCTTGCCGGTGACCCCGTTGAGCTCGTTCGGGACGACGTCGAGCTCCGCGCTCTTCCACACCTCGCCGCCCACGTAGTCGACCGCGTGGATCGCGCGACCGGCCGGGTCCGTGACGTAGGCGATGCCGTCCTGGACGAACAGCGCCGGCCGCGGCTCCTGCCACTCCTCGGGCTCCTCCCACGCGTCGACGACGGGGACGGACCGCACGACCGTGCCCGACTCCGGGTCGATGACGTGCAGCGACCCGTCGGTGCCGAGCACGAGCGCCTCGCCCGCGTCGCCCCGCCCGAGCGAGCGGAACGTGTAGCTCGCGGGCAGGTCGACGAGGCGCAGGCTCGCGTCGCGCGTGTCCACGAGGGAGACGCGCGTGGGCCGCTCGAGCTCCGCGTCGGGGTCGGACTTGTAGTCGCCGAGCACGACGGGCGACGTCTCGCTGCCCGCCTGGTTGCCGATGCGCCCGTAGGCGTCCGGGGCGGCGACCTTGGTGATCGCGCCGCCCGCGACGACGAGCACGCCGTCCTCGCAGCCGATGACGACGGCCTCGCCCGCGGCGACGGCCTCCCCGTGCACGCCAGGGCACTGGTCGTTCGCCGAGACCTCGTCACCTGCGGCGTCGAGGAGGCGGACGCCGGTGCGCGCGTCCTCGGTGCCCTCGGAGACGACGAGCGAGCCGTCGGACAGCTCGACCGCGACGCCGTGGTGCGCCGCGGGGGTGGTCAGGGTGCGCGCGTCGTCGATGCCGTGCGGGTCGGCCACCGTGGCCGAGTCGAGCACGGTGATCTCGCCCGTGCCGTCGTCGAAGAGCGCGGTGCGGCCGTCGTGCACGACGACGTGGCCCGGCTTCTCGGCCGCGTACGTCACGTCCGTGAGGACCGGGTCGGCCGTGTAGTAGTGGGCGTGGTCGCCGTGCGGCTCGGCCCAGGTGCCGGCGTCGAGCACCTGGAACCCGCCGGACGTCGAGACGAGCAGGTGCCGCCCGTCGCCCGCGGGGTTGAGGCGGTTGAAGCCGTCGAGCTCGAGGTCGTCGACGACCTCGAGCGTCGTCGCGTCGAGGACCTGGACGCCGCCGTCGTAGGTGATCGCGAGGCGGGGGGTGAGCGCGGCGGCCTCGCTCACGTCGGACGTGGCCGACGGCGCGGGCTCCGCCGCGTCGCCCTGCTCGCCCTCGGAGCCCGCGCCCTGCGCGCACGCCGCGACGAGCGTGAGCGGGAGGGCGAGGCCGAGCGCGAGGGCGAGCGGGCGGCGTCGGGCACGGGCGCCGGGAGGGGCCGTCACCCGGGCGGGATCGGCAGCGGCGTCGGTCGGGTCGGGTGCGGTGTGGTGCATGCGTGGTCGGCCGCCCGGACACCCGGGCGGCCGCTCCTCTCCGGTGGTGGTGGTGCGCGGGTCAGCCCTGACGGGCCTTCCAGCGCGGGTTGGCCTTGTTGAGGACGAAGGTCTTGCCGTGCCGGCGCACGACCTTCGCCCCGGGCTTGTCCTTGAGCGAGCGGAGCGAGGCGCGGACCTTCATCGCGCGCCCCCGCCCTGCGCGCCGCCGCGGGCGCCGTAGCGCTGGCGGAACTTCTCGACGCGCCCGGCGGTGTCCACGACGCGCTGCGTGCCCGTGTAGAACGGGTGGCTCGCGCTCGAGATCTCGACGTCGACGACCGGGTAGGTGTGCCCGTCCGTCCACGTCACGGTCTCGCGCGGGACGCCCGGGCCCTGCGGGTGGTCGCCCGCGAGGGTCGAGCGGGTCAGGAACGAGAAGTCGGCGGACTTGTCGCGGTAGACGACGGGCCCGTAGACGGGGTGGATGTCCTTCTTCATGGTGGTCTCCTTGCTGAGCCGGGGCCGTCCGCCGCTCGGGGCGGCGGTCACCAGCTCGACTTCGTGACTCCGGGCAGCTCGCCGCGGTGCGCCTGCTCGCGCAGGCGGACGCGGGAGAGACCGAACTTCCTCAGGTAGCCGCGCGGGCGGCCGTCGACGACGTCGCGGTTCCGCGTGCGCGTGGCGCTCGCGTCGCGGGGCTGGCGCTGGAGCTCGCGCACCGCGTCCTCCTTCTCCTCGGGCGAGGACGACGGCGACGCGACGACGCGCTTCAGCTCGGCGCGACGCTCGGCGTAGCGGGCGACGACGGCCGCCCGCTGCTCGTTGCGCGCGATCTTCGACCGCTTCGCCATCAGCGCTCCTCGCGGAAGTCGACGTGGCGGCGGACGACGGGGTCGAACTTGCGCAGGACCATGCGGTCGGGGTCGTTGCGGCGGTTCTTGCGGGTCACGTAGGTGAACCCGGTGCCCGCGGTGGACCGGAGCTTGATCACGGGACGGAGGTCGGTGCGGGTAGCCATCAGAGCTTCTCCCCTCGGGCGAGGATCCGCGCCACGACGGCGTCGATCCCCTGGCGGTCGATGGTCTTGATGCCCCGGGCGCTGACGCGCAGGGTCACGTGGCGACCCAGCGACGGCACCCAGTAGCGCTTCTTCTGGATGTTCGGGTCGAAGCGACGCTTGGTCCGCACGTGGGAGTGCGAGATCGCGTGGCCGAACCCGGGAGCGGTGCCGAGCACCTGGCAGACGGCGGACATGGCGGTTCCTCTCGGGGTCGGTCGGGGCGACGGGGACGACACTAGATAGTGAGAATCATTCCCGTCAAGACGCTATGCTGACCCGCTGTCGAGAACAGTTCTCAGGAGCAGGTTGTTCCCGAGCCGGCCGCAGAGCCTCCCGGGACGCCCCAGACCACGGATCGGAGCGCTTCATGCCCTTCTCGTCGCACCCCTCGCCGCACCCGGCGCCCGACGACACCCGCGTCGCCCTCAGCGTCCTCGCGACCATCGACCCCGTGCTGCGCGACAGCGCGGTGTTCGGGCTCGTCGTCGGGGCACCGCGCGTCGTCGCGCTCCGCCACGACATCCGAGCCGCCGAGGGCGCGCTGCGCCGGGTCGTCGTCGACGCGAGCGGCGTCGTCGAGGACGAGGTCGTGCCGCTCGAGCACGCGTGCCTGTCGTGCGCGGTCCGGGAGGACGCCGTCCCGACGCTGCGGCGGCTCGCGGACGACGGGCGCTGGGACCACGTCGTGCTCGCGCTCCCCGTGGCGGCCGAGTCGCTGCCCGTCGTGCGCGCGCTCGCCGCGCAGACCACCCCCGGCGGCGAGCTCGAGCGGCTGCGCCTCGCGACCGTGCTCGCCGCCGCCGACGTGGACACGCTCGAGCACGACCTGCTCGACGACGACCTCGTCGCCGAGCGCGGGGTGGGGCTCACGGAGGACGACCAGCGGGCCGTCGGGGAGGTGCTCGCCGCGCAGCTCGAGCACGCCGACCTCGTCGTGACGACCGGGGACCCCGTCGCCGCCGCGACCGGGGCGGGGCTCGTCGACCGGCTGCGCGGCGTCGGGACGCGCCGGGTCGACGGGCTCCACGCGCTCGCCGCCGCCGACCTCGCAGGACGCACGCACGACCCGGTGGCCGGCGAGCGCCGGGCGCACCCGCTCGGCGTGCGGGGCCCGCTCCCCCGGCACGCGCGCCGCGCGGGCGACCGGAGCTGGACGATCGAGCTGCGCTCGGCCCGCCCCTTCGACCCCGAGCGGCTGCTGCGTCGCATCGAGGACCTGGGCACGGGGCGGGTCCGGTCGCGCGGGGTGTTCCACGTCGCGAACCGCCCGGACTCGCTGTGCGCGTGGGACGGCGCGGGCGGCCAGCTCTGCATCGGCACGCTCGGCACGTGGGACGACGCGACCACCGCCGAGGGGCGGCCCGTCGAGCCGCACACGCGCGTGGTGGTCGTCGGCGCGACGCCGCCGGACGGCGAGCCGGGCGACGACGTGCGCGAGCGGGTCCTCGACGCGTTCCGCGACGTGCTCGCGACGCCGGACGAGCTGGCCGACGGCGGGCTGCGCTGGCTGGGGCGCACCGACGTCCTCGCGCCCTGGCTCGGCGCGCGCACGGACGCCGTCTGAGATCGGGGGCGCTGCCACCGGGACGCGAGGGCACGTGCCGGCAGGACGGAACCTCCCGGAGACGGGAGAACCGGTGGCGATCCGCCGCGAGAGCTCCCCCCAGCGAAGCTCTCGTCGCGGACCGCCACCGGTCCAGGTGTGTCGCCACGTGACCCGTCGTGGCGACGTCCCCCACCAGTGCAAGAGCACCGAGGCGCCCGTTCGTGACGCGCGTTGCCAGTGATGTGGATCACAGTACGACGCGGGCTGCTCGACCGCGCGCGCACGTCACACCCCGACCCGCGTCATGATCTCGGCCCGAGAGCGTCTTCCTCCCTGAGGGCCGCCGGACGGAGGCGGCCGGGACGGGAGCGGCGTGCACACGCAGGACCTGACGGAGCTCGGCGACGAGCAGCTCGCCGACGCGGTGCGCGCGGGCCGCGCGGAGGCGTTCGCCGTGCTCTGGGAGCGGCACGCGGCTGCCGGGCGCTCGGCGGCCCGCCGCCTCACGGCGACGTACGACCCGGACGACCTCGTCCAGGAGGCGTACCTGCGCGTGCTCGGCGCGCTGCAGTCCGGCCACGGGCCGACCGGCCCGTTCCGGCCCTACCTCTACACGACGCTGCGCAGCGTCGCGGCGAGCTGGGCCCGCACGCCGGACCCGACGCCCGTCGAGGACGTGCCCGAGGTCGTCGACCCGCGCGACCTGTCGACCGAGGTCCTCGAGCGCTCGGTGACGGTCCGCGCGTTCCGCCGCCTGCCGGAGCGGTGGCAGGCCGTGCTCTGGTACACCGAGGTCGAGGGGATGGAGCCGCGCGAGGCGGCGCCGCTGCTCGGGCTCTCGGCGGCCGCGACCGCCGCGCTCTCCTACCGCGCCCGCGAGGGCCTGCGCCGCGAGTGGCTCCAGGCCCACGTGAGCAGCGACGCGGTGGCCCCCGAGTGCCGCTGGACGGTCGAACGCCTGGGCGACCGCGCGCGCGGGTCGCTGTCGCGCGCTGCGCAGGACCGCGTCGAGGAGCACCTCACCGGGTGCCTGTCGTGCTCGATCCTCGCGGAGGAGGTCGACGACGTCGCCTCGCGCCTGCGCATCGTCCTCCT
>VFQP010004556.1_pt1 | contig 12771 bp, 10 predicted proteins | sample 3512351 | NCBI WGS metagenome assembly VFQP01 (sample SAMN10412372, study PRJNA504923) | tailings metagenome | isolation source: Relicate 1 Philex TSF1 revegetated site | place: Philippines: Tuba, Benguet | collected 2017-08-29 | reverse complement strand
CGCAGTCAAAACAAGAGATAAGGGAGCGTTTGTTTGAGTCCCGCAGCAGCTCACGATGTGTGTGAGGTGCCAGGTCGAGTTACGCGACCGCTTGTTTTGATGAGCAACGCAGGGAATAAGCGGAAGCTAGGGTGTCTTGTTCTTTGCCTTCTTTCTTATGGACAAGCATAAGAAAGAGGGTCGCCTAGAGGGCGAAACATGACGCTGTGTTATCAGTACCAATGTAACGAGCCAACCTGATTTATTGCAAACAAGTTTTTTTGGTTTCTTATTGAATAAATAATAAAGCAACTCTCACCCGCCGAAAAGAAACTGTCAAAAACATCATGCACAATTCCTTATCACACAAATTGAACATTTCTCCCACAATGCAATCCGAACATAAAACTAAACAAATTAATCATCCTTCTAATTTTGCCTACATCCCAAATGTAGTTTGCAGTGTCTGCTAGAATACAGCCATGGATATTTACTTAATGCTGAAGGCCGTCATCATGGGCCTGGTCGAAGGCGCGACCGAATTTATACCCGTAAGCAGTACCGGACATTTGATTATTGCAGGTGAATGGCTGAATTTTCTGGATAAAGATAAACGTGATGTCTTTGAAATCATGATCCAGCTGGGGGCTGTACTCGCCGTCTGTGTCGAGTTTCGGCAGCGCTTGTTACATACGGTTCAACGCATACAAACCGATCCCAATGCGCAACACCTGGTGCGTAACCTGTTTATCGCTTTCCTGCCCGCCGCCCTGATCGGCCTGGCTTTCCATCATGAAATCAAAGAATTCCTGTTTTCATCCTTCACGGTCGGTATTGCGCTGATCGTGGGCGGGATATTGATTTTGCTGATTGAAAAATATGTGCCGCCGGGCAAGGTGCAAGATATTGACCATATCAGTTTGAAACAGTCCGTGCAGATCGGTTTTGCGCAGGCACTGGCACTGATTCCCGGTGTATCACGCTCAGGAGCCACTATTCTCGGCGGGATGTGTTTTGGTCTGAGCCGGCAAACTGCAACAGAATTTTCTTTTTTCCTAGCCTTGCCGATCATGTTTGCGGCGACTGGCTATGACTTAATCAAAGCGCGTAATTTGCTCTCGATGGATGATGCATTGATTTTCCTGGTCGGTTTTGTGACTGCTTTTCTGTCTGCGCTGGTGGTGATTCGTGCCCTGATCAAGTTTGTGAGCCAGCATTCATTTGCAGTGTTTGCGTGGTATCGCATTGTGTTCGGCATCCTGATCCTGTTGTTTTTTGCGCGTTAATTTGGCTGACTTTCATTTATTTTTGGTTTCACTCATAAGGTGTAATGAATGAAAAATACACTTCTGAAAAAGATCCTTTACACGCTAGCGGCCATTATTGGCCTGGGACTAGTGCTGGTGATTTACCTGGCAGTGACGTTTGATCCTAATGATTACAAGTCGACAGTGATTCAATTAGTGAAAGAAAAAAAGCAACGCACGCTGGATATCAAAGGTGATATCAAGCTGAGCTTCTGGCCAAAAATAGGTGCGGATCTAGGGGAGATCACCTTATCCGAGCATCAGTCGGATAAACAGTTTGCTTCGATCAAGGGTGCCAAGGTGGCCTTGGCGGTGTTACCTTTGCTGAAAAAAGAAATCGTGGTGGATACCGTTTACCTGGACGGTGCGCAAGTCAACGTGATCCAGCATGCAGATGGCAGCTTCAACTTTGATGACCTGCTGAGCAAGGAAGAGGAAGAGTCGCAGCAGATTAATTTTGATGTGCAGGGGGTGAAAGTCACCAATACCAAAGTCAGCTACATCAACGAAGCCAGTGGCGCAAAATATAGCGTAGACGAGTTTAACCTGACCACTGGCCAGGTGGCGCTTAAAACGCCGTTTGATCTGGCAGCTAATTTCCATCTGATCGCTAACCAGCCGGAGGTGGATGCCCTGGCGAAGATCAAAGCCAATGTGATGGTGGACCCTGAAGGCAAGCATTTCGTGGTCAAAGGGCTTGATGCCAGTGTGAAAGGCGCATTGCTGGATGGCAAGGACGTGAATGTGACTGCTCAGGGTGCGGTGGATATTGATGCTGCCCAGACTGCCCTGAATGTCTCCGGTTTGAAGCTTGCCATGCAAGGCGATTTTAATGGTGCCAAGCGCGATGTCAGTTTGCAGGCACCTGCCCTTGCGGTGAACCCCAAGCAGATTTCCAGCGAAAAAGTCATATTGGCTCTGAAGCAACAGGATGCACAGGGTGAACTCAACCTTGATGTGATCCTTGCTGAGTTAAAAGGCAATCAGCAGGCAGTAGAAAGCAAAGGCATAACCGCCGATGTGAAAGTGAACGCTGGCGCTCGTAAGGTAGATGGTCATTTTGAGTCACCAGTGAAAGCAAACCTGGCTGATATGGTGTTTGATGTGCCTGCGCTTGCAGGTAAATTCGATATCAAGGACCCGGCCTTGCCGAATGGAGCGATGCAAGGGCAATTCAAACTTTCTGCCAACGCTGATGTGAAACAGGAGAAAGTGAAAACCACTTTTAACCTCAATCTGGCTGAAACCAAACTGAATGGTGATGTCAGTGTGGCGGGTTTCAAAACACCGCATATTGGTTTTAAGGTGAATGCGGATACCTTGAATCTGAATGCCTTGCTGGGCAAGAGCAACGCGAAGAAAGCTGAACCTAAAGCAAGTACTGCTAAAGTTGAAACCAAAGCGGACAAGCCAGCTGACCTGAGTGCATTAAAAACCTTATTCCTCGATGGCAGCATCAATATCGGCAAGATCCTGTATAGCCCATACACGCTGACTGGCCTGAATGTCGGTATCAAGGCCGATGGCCAGAAGCTGGCACTGCAAGGCCTGGACGTCAAACTGGATGATTCGCGTATCCATGGCAATGTGGGTATCAGCCAGTTTAATAAACCGCTGTATACGTTTGATTTGAATATCGACAAGCTGGATTTGAACCGATATCTGCCGCAACAAACGCAAACAGCAGCTACTGAAAATAGACCTGCAGCCAAAACGGCGGGTAACGAAGAGCAGCCGCTGGACCTATCCGCGCTGAAAGCGCTGAATGCGCAGGGCAATATCCGCATTAGCTGGCTGAAATATGGCAAGACCGAAGCTAAAAACCTGAATATAGGACTGAAAGCGCAGGATGGCCTGGCGAGCGTTGACCCGTTAAATGTTGATGTTTACCAGGGCACTGTACGTGGTGCCGTGAAAGTCGATGCGCGCGCGACACCTGCCATTGCTGTCAAGCAAAATTTGCAGAATATCGCTGTCGGCCCTCTGCTGGTGGATACCATTAATAACGATATGCTTTCCGGTAACGGCAATCTGAATCTGGATATCACTGCACAAGGTAATACGGTGACAGCATTAAAAAAGTCACTGGGCGGCTCGGTTGATTTGCGCATGGCCGATGGCGCCGTTAAGGGCTTTGACCTCGCGGGAACCATACGCGATGCCAAGAGCAAACTGAATATGTTGAAAGGCCAGGCGAACGCCGAGGCGGATAAAACGAAGAAGACCGACTTCAGTGAGCTGACCGCTACGTTCAATATCAAGAATGGCATAGCCCATAACGAAGACCTCGCGATGAAAGCGCCTATCTTCCGGTTGACCAAAGGTGAAAGCAGGGGCGAGATCGATATCGGCAAAGAACAGATCAATTACTTGGCTAAACCAACCCTGGTCAACACGCTTAAAGGCCAGGGCGGAAAAGAAGCCGAGCAACTCGCGGGTGTCGGTATCCCCATCAAAGTCACTGGCACTTTTGCTGCGCCTAAATTCGGTGTTGATATGGCTGCTTTGGGACAGGCGCTGGCAAAATCTGCGGCGATGGATGCTTTGACCAACAAACTGGGTGGAGACAAAGCCGGTGCAGTCAAATCGCTAATCGATGGAGAAAACAAAGGCGATGCTTTGAAAGGGTTGTTAAACGGCAAATCTTCAAAAAACAACGAAAAAAATACAGAAGGCGAAGCTGCTAAATCTGATGCCGGTACCAGCAATGAGGAAGCCAAGCCTGCGGATAATATAAAACAGAAAGCCTTGAAAAAGCTGCTGAATTTTTAAGGGAAGATAATAATTGAGCGGGCTGAATAAAGGACAAGGCGCACGGAGCGCAGAAGCTAAGGTGGTATGCTTTATACGGCGTGGTTGCGGGCATCGCGCAACGCGGCAATTTGCCCGCGCAGCCGCTTATTTCATATTTTCTTAAAGTGAGTGTATTTGCAGAAAAACTAATCGCCTGGCAACAAGTGCATGGCAGGCACGATTTGCCTTGGCAGCACACTCGGGATCCTTACGCAGTATGGGTATCTGAGATCATGCTGCAGCAAACCCAGGTCAGCGCAGTCATAGGCTATTACAACCGGTTCATGACACGCTTTCCAACCATTGCCAGTCTGGCGGAAGCTAGCCAGGACGAAGTGATGCAACACTGGAGTGGCCTGGGCTATTATTCCCGCGCCCGCAACCTGCACCATGCCGCACAAACCATTATGCGTGAACATGATGGCCAATTCCCGCAAGACTTTGACCAGATCCAGGCCCTGAAAGGCATAGGCCGCTCGACGGCAGCGGCTATCTCGGTATTCGCTTTCCAGCAACAGCAAACCATTATGGACGGTAATGTAAAACGTGTGCTGGCACGGCTGCATGCTATAGACGGCTGGCCAGGATTGCCCTTGATAGAAAAGCAATTATGGACGCTGGCCGAAAGCTTGTTGCCTGATAAAGATCTGCCTGCCTACATCCAAGGCCTGATGGATTTTGGTGCGACCTTTTGCAAGCGTAGCAAACCGCGTTGTAGTGATTGTCCTATGCAGGACCAATGCCAGGCTTTCCTGCAACAACGCGTATTGCAATTGCCTGCCTCCAAGCCACGTAAAGCAATACCGGAAAAGCAGACAACCATGCTGATGATTCTGGATGCCGAGGAAATATTACTGGAAAAACGCCCGAATCAGGGTATCTGGGGTGGGTTATGGAGCTTGCCTGAAATTGCACCGACGCAGGTTTCAGTGCAACAGGTACAAGAAAAATATGGCATGCAGACGGAATCGTTAGAAGTATTGCCTGTGCTGTGGCATACCTTTACGCATTTCAAACTGGAGATTACGCCACAGCCATTACAGCTGAGCGGGCAGAGATCATCATTGCCGCCTACGATGCAGTGGTTATCCGTGAATGATGCGATTGATGCCGCTTTACCGGCACCTGTGAGAACATTACTTAAAATGCTACAACAATCGAGATACTGAAGTTATTCAATATTCGCCAGGCGGAAGACATGGCTAGCAAGCTCAGATTGATTAGCTTTAATATAATGCAGTAAAGCCAGACCATTGTCTGGTTTAACGGTAGCTTTTTGATAAATCACCGGCAATTCGAAAATCGCTATCTCGCGCTCTACAATATTCAGGTTGTTATGCGCGGAGCCTTCCAATACATCCATGAGTTTATCGTGCAGGTTGTCTGTCACGCGCGTGTATGGGAACAGAATCCAGAAATCAGTGCCCTCACGACCTACCAGATCAGATTTTCTGAATGAGCTTTGCAAATCATGCGTTAACGAAGAAAGCTGACGTAAAGCTTCAGGTGCCCCATACGCCTCACCCAGACTATTGTCATCGCCATAGGCAATTTTCACCAGGGCGACATTAAAGTCATCCGCATGCCTGATCAGCACCTGGCAGATCCAGTCTAATGTATCTATAAAACGACTACACAACTGAATGTCGGAAATCATGAGCACCCTCTATATAATTATATTGATTCATACAATTGGTATACTAAAGAATACCAATCCATTGCTATGCTAGCAGAAACTGGCCTGTTAAGGCAGTGCGAAAAGCTTGAGAAAATCCTGCCTGTTTGATTTTATCTCCTGCATTTGTAATGCGAGACTGTTGCAAATCTACAACAATATCAAGTTGAACTAAGCAATTTGACGTATTCACTTGCGCCATGCAGGCCCCTTTTGCAAAAATTGCACTGACCTTCTTGGAAATGCTAGAGCGATTCCGAGGGAGTTACTCGAGGTTTGGATGTTTTAAAACATTTGACCAAAAGCAATATCCTTACACAAGTTGTAAAAACAACATTTTTGGAGATTCGTATGAATACAAAATTAAACGTTGCAGTTGCAGCAGCTCTGTTTGCTGCAACTACTGGCGCTCAAGCTGGTATCACAATTCCAGCAGGTGACTGGACTTTGGATATCGGTGGTGTGGTTAATGCTTACTACACACACACAACTTTCAGTGGTGATGATGCTGCTGCTGGTGAATACGGCAATGGCGACAGCGTAAACAACATTACTACTGGTCTGCTGCCAAACTACCTGGCTGTTTCTGGTAAAACTCGCCAGAATGATCTGGATGTTGGTTTTACAATCAGCATCAACCCAGGTGCTTCAACAACTAACGCTGGTGTACAAGGTGGTGGTTCTGGTGCTTCACCATTCGGCAACCAAGAAAATCGTCAAGCATTCTTGACATTCGGTGATGCTTCATGGGGTTCTATCAAGCTTGGTAAAGATCTGGGTATCTACGCTTCTGACGCGATCTTGAACGACCAAACATTATTGGGCGTTGGTTCTGCTGCTGGTTCTTTGGCGGGTAACACAACTACTCTGGGTCGTATCGGTCGCGGTTTCATGTACGCTGACTGGAAAGCCCAGGTTGCTTACACTTCACCAAACTGGAACGGTTTCCAATTTACTGGTGGTGTAACACAAGCTTGGAACGCATTGTCAGGTGGTTTCGGTAGCGCTGGTTCAACAGAGCGTGGTGGTTCTTCACCAGCATTCGAAGCTAAAGCATCTTACGAGTGGACAGGTGATGTTGCTGGTAAAGTTTGGGTTTCTGCTATCAGCCAAAAGGTTGAGGGTTTGACCAATGCAACTGGTTTCACAGTTGATCCAATTACAGGTGTTGTAACTGCTGGTACAGCAAACACTTTAGGTAGCAGCAATGACCGTGCTAATGCATGGGATATCGGTACTAGCTTGAACTTGGCTGGTTTTGGACTGGTTGGTTACTACGGTCAAGGTAAAGGTATCGGCCAAACTGTTCAATTGTTGAACGGTTTCGATGCTAACGGTAAGCGCCGTGACTCTGACCAATGGTATGTTCAAGGTTCATATGTATTGCCTGGTGTAGGTACTAAACTGGCTGCTTCTTATGGTCGTTCCACATTGGAAGGTAACGGCGGTGAGACATTGGACGAGCTGAAACAAAGCCTGTGGGTAGTTGGTGCTTATCACCCACTGACCAAGCACTTGAACTTGGTAGCTGAATACTCACAAGCTAAAGATGATACTAGCTTCAATGGTGGCCCAACACCTGATAGCGATTTCAAAGCAAAAACAGTATCTCTGGGTGCTATCCTGTTCTTCTAATTTAATTGCAGGGATACCTGCTTAAATTAAAGTCAGTTAAAACGGCAACTTCGGTTGCCGTTTTTTATTCTATTATCAACTCAATATTAAACAGATATGAATTTATACCCGGTGACAGTGATTTCCGATTTCTACACGAATCCCGATGAAATCAGAAAATATGCTTTGGCACAGAAATATACCTATTGTCATGAAATGAAAGATATCGGGTATGTTTTTCCTGGAAGCAGGACCAAGGAGCTTAGAGAGCTTAGTCAATCATTGTATGAAAAAGTGTGTAAGAAACTGATCACTGTGTTTCATATCCCTGAACACGATGTCATGCGCTGGCAGATAGATACCAGTTTTCAAATTGTTGAGGGCCGGTATGGGCATGGCCTGATACATCAGGATGCAAATACTGTGTTTGCAGGAGTACTGTACTTAACTCCTTACGCGCCAATTAATGCTGGTACCTCATTGTTCAGAAAAAATAAAAGTTACGATGATGAGTTATATTGGAAGCTTATCAAAGAGAATGACGAGCGTTTCAAAAGGAATGAGCCTATCGACTTTAGCTACCATGCGATGTTCGACGAGGTTGTTAGGGTGAATAATGTTTACAACACCCTCATTTTATTTGAAGGTGACATTCACCATTGTGCAAATGATTTTTTTGGTGATGAAAAACACAATGCGCGGTTAGCACAAGTGTTTTTCATCAAAAAAATTGATGCCAACAAGCAAAATTCATTTCCAATTTTACGAGTTAAGAACCAACCACTTTAGTCATCTATCCCCAGTTCCTGAATCTTACGCGTGAGTGTATTCCGCCCCATACCCAGCTGATTGGCAGCTTCAATGCGGCGGCCATCTGTATGCCCTAAAGCTCGAGTGATCAGAATGCGCTCAAATTCCTTGGTTTTTGCATCCAGGATATTGGTTTCACCACGGTTGAGCGCGTCAGTGACTTCCTGCGCTAATGCTTCTTGCCATGAGCCGCCGCTATTCAGTTTGCTGGAATCTTCTTTCAGCTCTGGTGGCAAATCGTTGACGTCAACGTTTTGTCCCGGTGCCATGACTGTCAGCCAATGACATACATTTTCAAGCTGGCGAACGTTGCCGCTCCAGTTGACTGACATCAGGTATTTCAATGCCGCTTGAGAGAGTTGTTTAGGTTCTACACCTAGCTGCTGCGCGCTGTGTGACAGAAAGTGCTTGGTCAGGAAGGGAATATCCTCACGGCGTTCACGCAATGGCGGTAAACGCAGGCGGATAACGTTCAGTCGGTGAAACAGGTCCTCACGAAACAGTCCTTGTTTCACGCGTTCTTCCAGATCCTGGTGGGTAGCGGCAATCACGCGCACATTCACTTTGATGGGTTGATGACCGCCAACGCGATAAAATTGTCCGTCTGAGAGTACGCGCAATAAACGCGTCTGTAAGTCTGCCGGCATATCGCCGATTTCATCCAGAAACAGAGTGCCGGTATCTGCTTGCTCGAAACGCCCTCGCCTGGCCGCGGCTGCGCCGGTAAATGCGCCCCGTTCATGACCGAATAACTCTGATTCCAACAGGTCTTTAGGAATCGCTGCAGTGTTAATGGCAATAAAGGGTTTGTCCGCGCGCGGGCTATGTCTGTGCAACGCGCTGGCGACCAGCTCTTTACCACTTCCGGATTCGCCATTGATCAGTACGGTAGAGTGCGAGCGGCTAAGACGGCCAATGGCGCGGAAGACTTCCTGCATGGCAGGTGCCTGGCCGATGATTTCAGGCGTCGGTTCATTGTCTTCTACTTTTTCTACTGCCTGGCGCATGCTTTCATCAACCGCACGCTTGATGATCTCAATTGCCTGGTCAACATCGAAAGGCTTGGCCAGATATTCAAAAGCGCCTCCCTGAAAAGCTGCCACCGCACTTTCAAGGTCGGAATAAGCGGTCATGATGATGACCGGGATTTCAGGAAAGCGCTGTTTGACTTCAGAGAGAAAATCCAGTCCTGAACCATTCGGCATCCGGATATCACTGACGATCACTTGTGGTTGTTCACGGTTGAGGGCATTAAGCGCCTCCGCAGGCGATGAAAAAGTTTTAAATTCGAAATCTGTGCGTGCGAGGGCTTTTTCAAATACCCAGCGGATTGATTTATCGTCATCTAAAATCCAGATTGGCTTCATAGCATTTCTCTTTGATTACTTATAGTAGGTGAAGACCCTGCAGAAATTGATTTTATGCAAAGACATCATGATTATTTAAATAGCGTGCTTTCAATAGGCAACAAAATATGGAAAACGGTTTTACCAGGCTGAGAGTCGCAATCGATCATGCCATGGTGCTGGGTAATAAAGGTTTGTGCCAGAGCCAATCCCAACCCCGTGCCCCCTTCCCTGCCGGAGACCAATGGGTAAAAAATACGTTCTTTAATGTCGGCGGGAATGCCAGGGCCATTGTCTATGATTTCCAGATGAATACCGACCCGGTAACGTTTTCTCGCCAGCGTGATTTGGCGCTCGGCACGGGTACGGAATGTGATGCTGGCATCTTTGATAGCGCTTTGTTGCATTGCCTGCGCTGCATTGCGGGAAATGTTCAGCACCGCCTGTATCAGTTTTTCGCGGTCACCGATTAACTCGGGCAGGCTGGTGTCATAGTCACGAATCACTTTGATATTGTTGGGTGATTCCGCCAGCAACAGGCTGCGCACACGCTCCAGTACTTCGTGAATATTAGTGGGTTCGTATTTGGGCACGCGATGGGGTACCAGCAAACGATCCATCAGGCTGTGCAGCCGGTCGGCTTCTTTAATGATGACTTGCGTATACTCTTTGAGCCCAGGCTGCGGTAGTTCAAATTCCAGTAATTGCGCTGCGCCGCGCAGGCCACCTAGAGGATTACGGATTTCGTGGGCCAGGTTGCGCAGCAGCTCTGAATTTGCTTGTTGCTGGATAAGCATGCGTTCTTCACGGGCGATACGCAATTGCTGATCCATCTGCACAAACTCCAGGATCAGCATGTCTTCAGGAGTCTGATTGATACTGGTTGAAATGGGTGTGACCGTGCAAGTAACTGCGGTAGTGTGTCCCCGCTGGGTGGTTAAGGTGAATTCGTGTTCGCGGAAAGGCCCCTGCGTTTGAATGGCATTGGTAACCGCCATCTGCAGGATCTCGCAATTCACAAATACATCGTGGATATGCAAGCCTTGAATTTGGTTGGCGCTGAAGGCAAACAAAATTTCTGCGCTAGAGTTGGCATAGGTTACTTCGAGTTGGTTATTCAACAATATTACCGCAGTGGCAATGTGCTCTAACCCGTTAAACCCATTCGGAGAATTTTGAACCATATCCCTAGCTTGTTAAATAATTGGCTTGTTAAAATACGTGATGACGCCCTGTTTTAAAGCAAAAGCCAAGCCAATTCTATATGATTTATCTCTCCTGCAATTAAAAATTCCCAAAATGGTGCATTTAGTGTGTAAGTTCTTTATTCAATAATTCTATATTGCGTTCATGGGCTTGGATCTCGGCTTCGATAATACGTAATTTTTCTTCGTATTTAGCTACGTTCCTGAAGGTTTTTCCATTGGCTGCCCTATATACCTCGGGTTTATTTTTTTCCTCTTCGTACAGCATGTGTGCATTCTCAAGTGCTTGTTTTTCCTGATCTAATTCCGTCATCAGTATTTCCCGACGCTTGGCATCACGCTGACTTTGAACCTGATTATCTACCTTGGGGAAGTTATTAGGAGTAGGGGTTTTGCTTGCCCGCTTTTTTTCCTGAGCTGGTGGTGGAGGCGCTGCTTCTTGAGGGCCGCTAATGATCAATTCGGGTTTTTGTTTGCCCTCTGGCTTGATATTGGTATAGGTTGTGACGCCATTACTATCCGTATATTTATAAATATCCGCCAGACCGGGGCCCGCTGCCAGCAAAGAGGCAATAAAGTAAAAAAGTCTTTTCATAGCAACAGTTTAGAGTAGATTGTTGCGCTTATCAACGTACCTAAAATTGAATTGGTTGACGATATCAGTAAGCAATAAAAAAACAGGGCAGCCATGGCTGCCCTGTTTTGGTGCTTACTATTTGATTAGCAAGAGTAGTACAGGCCAAACTCAACAGGATGCGGAGTTTGACGTAGTTTGGTGACTTCTTCCATTTTCAATGCAATGTAAGCATCAATCCAGTCATCTGTGAAAACGCCACCGCGTGTCAGGAACTCGCGGTCTTTATCCAGATACTCAAGCGCTTGTTCAAGTGATGAACATACAGTTGGGATCAGTGCATCTTCTTCTGGCGGCAGATGGTACAAGTCTTTAGTTGCTGGCTCGCCTGGGTGAATCTTGTTTTGAACGCCATCAAGACCCGCCATCAGCAACGCTGAAAACGCCAGGTATGGGTTAGCAATCGGGTCCGGGAAGCGCGCTTCAACACGGCGTGCTTTATCAGAATGTACGAACGGAATACGGATAGCAGCAGAGCGGTTCTTAGCGGAGTAAGCCAGTTTTACTGGTGCCTCGTAGTGGGGAACCAGGCGCTTGTATGAGTTAGTGCCTGGGTTTGTGATGGCATTCAACGCGCGAGCGTGTTTAATGATGCCGCCGATATAGTACAAAGCGAAATCGCTCAGGCCGGCGTAACCGTTACCTGCAAACAGGTTTTTGCCATCTTTCCAAACGGATTGGTGCACGTGCATACCAGAGCCGTTATCGCCAAACATTGGTTTTGGCATGAAAGTAGCAGTTTTACCGTAAGCGTGTGCGGTGTTGGTGACAACGTATTTGAGGATTTGGGTCCAGTCAGCACGTTGCGTCAATGTTGCAAACTTGGTGCCGATTTCACATTGACCAGCAGTCGCCACTTCGTGGTGATGCACCTCAACGGGTACGCCCAACTCTTCCAGGGTCAACACCATGGCAGAACGGATATCATGCAATGAATCGACGGGTGGCACCGGGAAGTAACCGCCTTTTACGGCTGGACGGTGGCCAGTGTTGCCGCCCTCGAATTTTTCACCTGATGACCAGGCGGCTTCTTCGGAGTTGATTTTAACGAAGCTACCACCCATGGTGGCATCCCACTGTACGCTGTCAAAAATGAAGAACTCTGGTTCTGGACCAAAATAAGCTGTGTCGCCCAGGCCGCTGGATTTCAAGTAAGCTTCCGCACGTTTAGCCAGGCTGCGTGGGTCACGATCATAACCTTTGCCATCGGTAGGGTCTACCACGTCGCAAGTCAGCACCAGTGTGGGCTCATCAAAGAATGGGTCAACAAATGCAGTGTTTGGATCAGGCATCAGTTGCATGTCAGAAGCTTGAATGCCTTTCCATCCTGCGATGGAAGAACCGTCAAAGGCGTGGCCTTCAGTAAATTTATCTTCGTCGAAGTGAGAAACTGGCACAGTCACGTGCT
>VFQP010004555.1_pt1 | contig 12775 bp, 10 predicted proteins | sample 3512351 | NCBI WGS metagenome assembly VFQP01 (sample SAMN10412372, study PRJNA504923) | tailings metagenome | isolation source: Relicate 1 Philex TSF1 revegetated site | place: Philippines: Tuba, Benguet | collected 2017-08-29 | reverse complement strand
GCGCCTCTTGAGGAACCTGCGGGCGGATCCGGCGTTAATCTGCATCGTGCGGCGCAACAAATCGTGAGGCCGCATCCAAATTGTGAGCGTGGGCATGCAAGAATTCGAACGCGTTTATATGCGCACGCTGCGCCACATCTACGATACGGAAAAGCAGCTCGTCAGCGCCGTGGCAGCGCTGACGGATTCGATCGGCGACCTGCGCTTGCGCAATGCGTTGCGCGAGATCGAAACGCAGTCGCGTGCTCAAGCACAACGCATCGAAGCGATTTTCCGCGAGCTTTATCTCGAACCGCGCGGAGAAGCATCGTGGGCGGCGACTGCGCTTCTCAGAGACGCATGGGAAGCCTGCACGGCCAATCGCAAAGATGGGACGAGAGGATGCGCTGCCGCACTTCTCGCCATCAAACGCTACGAGATCACGCTTTACGAGGCGCTGCTGAGGTGGTCGGAAGACTATGCGTTCGACGAAGTCATCCCCGACATCCGCCGCTCGATCGCGGAGGAGCTGGTGCAGGCCAGCATTCTGTCGGAACTCGCGTTCGAAACCGGCCACAATCGCGCCGCGTTGGCGCAGGGATCACCCGGCGCTTTGCATTGAGCTCTTGGCGTCTGCGCCCGCTCCTCGAGCGTCGCGGTAAAGACGCCTAATAAGAAAACAGCCGACCAACAGGCCGGCTGCTTCTTCTTTTTTATTGTGGGCGTCAGATCATTCCGAGCAGATGCAGCACGATCAAGCCGGAGATCGGAACTCCCAATGCCCAAAGAACGATGTAGCGCATTGCTTTTCTTCCTTATCGAGCGGGAGGCCACCAGACTGCCTCCAAGTGGAACATTCATTCCACTAACACCCGATCCCGGAAGAAGTTCCGCCTCGGCATCGCAACTGAGCGGCTACTTCGGGTCTGCCGGAAGAAACGCGCTTACCTTACGAACAAGGTCTGCGACGTTCTGAGCACCGATGCGCTCCATCACCCAGGCCCGGTAGGTCTCGACCGTGCGGGGGCTAATCGAGAGCTTGGCAGCGATCTGCTTGTTCGACATGCCGGCAGCAACGAACTCCAGCACCTCGCGCTGACGCGGCGAGAGGGCTTTCAGGCGTTCGGCGATATCGATACGCTCGCTGTTCTCGGAGCTTTGCCGGCGGCCCTTCTCGACGGCATCGGACACGCTCGTCGCAAGGCGCTCGCCGTCGTAGGGCTTCTCGAAGAAATCGAATGCGCCTTCCTTCAGAGCAGCGACGGCCATCGACACATCGGCGTGACCGCTGATGAGGATCAAAGGCGCGCCATTGTTGCGATATTTGAGCTCCCGCTGGAGCTCGAGGCCGGTCATGCCCGGCATACGCACGTCCGCGACAACGCAGGAGGGCTTGGTGTCGGGCAAATCGTTCAGAAAGGCTTCCGCCGATTCATAGCAAGCAACAGGGATCTCGCGGCTCTCGATCAAGAGGCGCATCGAATGCAGAACGGCGGCATCGTCGTCAATCAAAGCTACGGTCACTTCAGCATCCTATCGTCATTTCTCGATTGATGTCGTCGGCAGAGTAAAGGAAACAGCGGCCCCCCCGCCAGTGCTTTCGATCAAAAGCTGCCCGCCGTGGGTTTCCGCGGTCGAGCGGGCCAGAGCCAATCCCAGCCCCAAACCCTCGCGTTTTGTCGTGATAAACGGCGCTAACGCACGTTCAAGTATATCAGGATCGAAGCCAGGACCGTTGTCACGGACCGTCACGATTACGCGATTGGTATCCGTCAGGTCGGCTTCGACCGCAATCCGGCCGTCGGTGCGGCCGCCTGCGAGCACGGATTCTGCGGCATTTCGGATCAGATTAATCAAGACCTGCTGGATCTGCAGGCCATCGCAAACCACGAGCGGCAAGTTCTTGGCGACGCGAGTCTCGATTTCGACGCGGTTGACTTGCATTTCGAACCGGCAATGCGAAATGGCTTCGCGGATCAGATCCGCGCTCGATTGAGCGACCATCTCGTTGTGGCCGAGACGAATGTAGTCGCGCAATTTGCGCACGACGTCGGCGGCGCGATCGACCTGAGCCACCGCGTGACCTGCGGCCTGGCGCGCAGCCTCGATGTCGGGCGACTTCTTCTCGACGGCTATCTTCGCGAGCCGCGTGTAGTTGGAAATCGCGGTGAGCGGTTGATTGATTTCGTGGGCGAGCACTGCCGCGAACGCCCCCATGGTATCCAGCCTCGCCGCTCTTTCGAGTGCATCCTGGTTGTGGCGAAGCTGGGCCTGAGTACGCAATTGCTCATTCACGACTGCGCCAATCGTCAGGCCGGTCAACGAAAGCACGATCATCAACGCCTGATAGGCCGTAACTTCGCTATCGAGCACGCCCGCATACTGCATCGCGGCCATGAGACCGACCTGCGTGAGGACGAGCCCCGCCGTCACGCCTTCGAGACCAAAGCGGACGGCCGTCCACATGACGGGCAGGAAAAACAGATAGAACTGCTTCACACGAAACGTGTCGGACAGGCCGAACACGGCCGCCAGCGTAAGCAGCAACGCGATAACGACGGCCACCAGCTCCAGCGAGGGAACGATCATGCGCCGTCGGGTGAGCGCGATCAGAAGAAACGGCGTCAGCACGGTGACGCCGATCATATCGCCGATCCAGAGTTGAATCGCAGCCGTCGTCATGTCGGCGGGCGTCACGAGGCCGAACGAAGCGAGCAGACCGACGTAAGCCACGGCCACGACCCCGGTGCTTATCGCCGCCGTTCCAATCAACAGCATCAATGAACGTTTCATGCTGAGCGTGCGGTCGAATTCGAGCCGCGGCATGGTCAGGATGTAGGTCGCCGCTCCGTAACCCGCACCGACGATGATCGCGCCGAGCACATGAACGATGACCGGCATGGGAAGATCGAGCACAAGCGCGTTGACCAAGAGCGGAGCAATGAAGAGCCATGGGATATATTCGCGCCCGAGTAGAAGTACGAGCGCGAACGCGAGGCCCGTTGCGGGGTTCCAGGGTGTGACGCCGATCGGTGCGATGGGGCTGATGTAGCTCACCCAATCGATCAGAGCATAGACGACGAGAAACGCGATACCGGTCGCCACATGGCCGCGGGAAAAAAGGGCAGACACGGGTAGCTTTCTCGCTGTCGCTTCCTGGCTCCATTCATACATTCGGTAGTTCCTCCTGGGACCATCCGGCAAACTACGCAGGTGCTACCCCGATAGATGATCGACGCCCGTATCCAACCCGATTTCCCGTTTGATGCAACCTCTCGGCCCTGCGACGGAAACGAAGGGCGCTCAGGCCGGCGCGTCCCGCCACTGCCCAGGTTGCATGACCTAAAATGGGTGTTGCCGACGCCGAAGAGGCTCGCGTTACATCCTGTCGGTGAGGCTGCCGGTTTATTCCCGCGTGCTGTGGCAGACACGCCTTCCGTGAAGATTCGGCAAATATCGCCTTGGACGGCCGCGAACTTTCTACCCTTAGGTATTTGATTTATTCCCGAATTTTCCGGGATTAATTCCCACTAAATTACCTCCTCTCCTGCCGTTTCCGGGTCATATCCGGGATTTTCTCCCGTTCTTCTGTATTTCTACGGGCGCATTCCCACTCCGAAATGCCACCGCATGGAACCATCCCCAATTGCCCGAGCCCTATCCGCCCCGGAACATGCTGCAACTTTATAACAAAAACTATTCCAGTCGCGACGGGATCGTTTGCAGCTTCGGCTCGAAAGCGGCCCTCCGGCGTCCGGAAGTGGTGGGGACATAAGGGGTTTGTGCGGGCGCCTCGCCGCGCCGCACTTGGGGAGGAAGCAGAATGACATTCAATGCGTACTTGAAGCTTTCAGTCATGACGGGAGCCGTCGGCCTCATGGCCGCGCCGGCAACCGCGCAACAGGCCGCTCAGCCGGCCGGCGGAACGCTTCCCCAGGTCGAAGTGGTCCAGAAGAAGGCTGCGCCAGCCGCAAAGAAAAAAGCCGCTCCGGCGCAGGCAAGCTCCCCCACTCCGCAGCCGCCGTCGGCTCAGCCCGACTATGCCGACCAGGCGCCCCAACTCGAGAATTCACCTTACGGCGCCGCAGCTAGTGGTGGGGCCGCCGCGCGGGCTGCCGAAGGCCCGATCTCCCCGATCAACGCCAAGCAGGTTCTTCCGGACAATCTGCAGGACTTCTCGGGTGCGGCCAGCCGCATCACGTCCTCCGATCTCGACGCACAGCGCCCGGCCAACACCCACGAGGCACTCGCACGCGTTCCCGGCGTCATCACCGTGACTGATGACGGCGCAGCGCGCCACAGCGGCATCGGACTGCGCGGCTCGCCGTTCCGGCGTTCGCGCAAGGTGCTCGTCATGGAAGACGGCGTGCCGATCAACTTCTCGACGTACCTCGACTCCTCGACCCATTACACGCCGCCGCTCGAGCGGATCGAAAGCATCGAGGTAATGCGCGGGCCGATCGTCAACTACGGCCCTTTGAACAACCACGGCGTCATCAACTTCCGAAACCTCTCTCCGTTTGGCGCTAATGAGACGGTGATCAAGGCCGGCATCGGTCACACGGAAGGCAGCGACCGGGACATCAACAATTTCCGCCATGTCCATACGCGCCAGAATCTCGGAAACGTCGGCGTCGTCGCCTCCTATTCGGGCGCCGATACGGGCGGCGCGTGGGATGTCGAGGATCTCGGCTACAACGACTTCTACGGCGCCATCGGCTTCAAGGGCACGAACCAGGATCTGACGATCTCAGGCGGGTTCTTCCGTCAGCGCGACACCTACGACGAGGACAACTTCGACGAGGACGAGCAGGCCGCGTTCTTCCGGTACGGCCGCAACAAGAAGAAGGGTACCGAGGACGGCTACTTCGCGGCAGCCTGCTGCTACGATCTCAGCTCCTATAACGCCGACTATTATCGGCTCCAGATCGCGCACAACTATTACGTCGACAAGGACACGACGATCTCGACGCGACTGTTCGGCAATGATCACGAGCGTGCGCGCTTTTATCCCGCCGAAGCGGACGACGGCGATGTGCCGGCGACCTACGATCGCGACGACATCTACATGGAAGGTCGTGACCGGCGCTACCGGAACTACGGCGCGGATTCGCGGGTCGAGTTGGCCAACCGGCCTTTCCTCGGGGGACTTCGCCAGGATTTCCAGGCCGGCGTCCGCTATGAGGAACACTTCTTCAAGAACCAGAACCGGGTGAACTTCGATTCCACCGGCACCACCGGCGTCGTTCTCGACTTCGACAACAAGGGCGCACCGGACGGCGTTGCCGACAAGCTCGAGGCGAAATCGTTTGCAGCATTCGCTCAGACCGCAATTCACCTCACGCCGACATTTACGCTTACGCCCGGTGTCCGGCTCGAGAGCTACGAAATCGACTTCAAATCGGAGGATTACTCCGGAAGTGCAGACTACACTCACGTACTTCCGATGCTCGCGTTCTCATGGAATGCAGCACATCGGACAACGGTCTACGGCGGCTATCATCGTGGCCTCACGCCGCACATCATCCGCGACGTGCTCGACGATGCCGACGACTTTGTCTCTCCGGACGAAGAAATCGGCGACAACTTCGAGCTGGGCGTGCGCACCACGGCAGTTCGCGGCCTGACCCTCGACATGGCCTACTTCCACAACCGGATCGACAATTATCAGTTCGGGGAGTCCTTCCAATCTCAATCTGGAGACCGCGTCTTCTCGAGCCTCGACGAAGTTTCGATCAACGGCTTCGAAATCTACTCTCGCCTCGACAGCAAGCCCTTTACCGGCGGGCCGTGGAACTTCTTCGGTGAGGCCGTCTACACCTATGCCGATGCCGAAATCGAAAAAGGCGTCAACGAGGATGGTGACAGCGTCGCCGGAAACAGGGTGCCGGAATCTGTCAGGCACTTCGCCAACCTGACGCTCGGCGTCGAGCACAAGATCGGCTGGGATGCCAGCGTGACCTGGACCCATCGCGGTGCCTATCACACCGACTCCGACAATACGCCCTACGCAGAGGGAGGGCTGGTGCCAGACGTCTGGCTGCTGTCGGCGCGTTCGAACCTCAAGGTCACGGAACAGCTCTCGCTGTTCGTCGCCGGCCAGAACCTCACCGACGAATTCTACATCTCGGATCGTAGCGACGGCATGAAGCCCGGGCAGGGCCGGACGATCATGGGCGGTTTCACTCTGAAGTTCGAGTAGCTGCTTTCCTTCTCCCGAACGATGCAGCAATCCCCGAGCTTGAATCCAGGCTCGGGGATTTTGCATTGCGGGTGTTCTTGCCTTCTCAGACGATAGCAGGAAGCACGAACGGAATGCTTTCAGCGGGAGGCCTGTCAACGGACAGCGCACATCCGTAAGCCCTGCTCAGGATCTCGCTGGTCATGGCCTGGCGCGGGGTTCCGTCGGCGATAATGCGGCCGCGGCTCATGATCGCGACGCGATCGGCAAAGGCTGCCGCGAGATTGAGGTCGTGCATGACCAACAGGATCGCGGTACCGGCGCTCGCTTCGCTGCGCAAGGCTTCGAGCACGATCCGCTGGTGGCCGATATCCAAGCTCGATGTCGGCTCGTCGAGCAGCAGCACCTGGCCGCCGCCGCCTATCGCGCGGGCGACGGTGAGCTGACAAAGAGCGCGGGCAATGTGGGCGCGCTGGCGCTCACCTCCGGATAGTTCGGTGAACAGCCGGCCCGAGAACGCCGAAAGCCCGACGCGGGCGATAGCGTCGCCCACCGCCCGCTCGACGCGTGCGCTCTCGCGCGTCAAACCGGGCACGGATATGCCGAGACGGACAACCTCGCGTACCGTGAAGGGAAAGGCGAGCGTGCTTGCCTGCGCGACCACAGCCCGCAGGCGAGCAAGATCGGACGCCTTGAGCTGTGCGATGTCACGGCCAGCAATGACAATCTCGCCCGATACGGGCGCCAGCTCTCCGGCCATCATTCGCAACAGGGTCGATTTTCCAGCGCCGTTCGGCCCCAGCACCGCGACGACTTCGCCAACGGACACGTCGAGGCTGGCGTTTTCCACCAGCCATGCGCCGCCAATGCGGTAGCTGGCCTCAGATGCCGATAGAACGCGGTCCGGATCAGACATAGGCCCCTCGCCGCAAGACAAGGTGGAGGAAGACCGGCGCGCCAACCAACGCAACGACGATGCCGAGCGGAAGCTCTGCCGGAGCGACGACCATGCGCGCGATCACATCGGCCGCCAACAGCAAAGCGGCGCCAAGCATCGCACTCGCCGGGAGCAGGGTCGCGTGATCCGGTCCCGCGACGAGGCGCACGACGTGGGGCACGATGATGCCGACGAAACCGACGATGCCAGCCGCCGCAACCGCGGCCGCAACGGATGCAGCGGTCGCCACGATGATGAGGCGTTTCATGCGCTCGACGTCGATGCCGAGATGGAACGCTTCGGCCTCGCCGAGCAGAAGACCATTCAAGGCGCGTACGAGGGCCGGTAGAAGCAGCAGATTAAGAAGAGCAAACGGTGCGACGCCCATAACCTTGGTCCAGCTCGATCCCGCGAGGCTTCCGAGTGTCCAGAGGGTGAGATCGCGCAACTCCCGATCGTCGCTAAGATATGCAATCAGCCCCATCAGGGCCTGGGCCAGTGCGCCGATGACCAGCCCCGCAAGCAGGAGCGCTGCAATCGAGACCGCGCGTCGTCCACCCGCGAGCAAAACCAGCGTACCCGTTACGGTCATGCCGCCGATGAAAGCCGCGACAGGCAGGGCATGTGGTCCCATCCAGGCCACGATAGGCGCGGCGAGGCTGTGCCCCATCACGATCACTGTTACCGCAGCGAGCGCCGCGCCGGACGAAACGCCGATCAATGCCGGGTCGGCGAGCGGATTTCGAAACAGCCCCTGCATCATTGCGCCGGCCACCGCAAGACAGGCGCCGACGAGCGCGGCCAGGATCGTGCGCGGCAGACGGATGTCGATCAACACCAGGGCCGCGCGACGGCTTGCGTCATCCGCGTCGCGAAACAGAGCCCCAAGTGCGGCCGGAAGTGCATCGAGCGAAATACCCGTCGCGCCGACCGACAGCGATATCACGATCATGACCAGCAGCGCTGCGCCGGAAACCAGCAACAGCACGAAGCGCTGTCGCGCTCGATCCGGCTCTGCCACCCTCACATGCTCGGCAGACAGAACCGCATCCGCAGGTTTGACCGTCATTGGTGTTCAGCAGGAGGATTCGACGCGGGCGCTTTGCCGGCGAGCTCGGGATAGAAACGCCCCATCAAATCCGCAGCGGCCGACGCAGCCCTCGGCCCAAACTGCAGGACATAGCTGCCGTCGACCTCGATGATACGTCCCGCCTTGGCCGCCGGCGTGCTACCGAGACCTTTCATCTCTCCGATTTCGCGCACCAACTGTCCGGCGTTCGCGCCATCGCTCCTGAGCATGACGACAATGACATCCGGTGCGGCGGTCACGGCAGACTCGTCGTTGAGTGGTTTGTATCCCTCGACGCCCTTCACGGCATTCTCGGCACCCGCCAAAGCAAACATCGCCTCCGCAGAGGTTTTCTCGCCAGCTGCGATGATGCGGCCGCCCTGGTTGGCGAGCACGAACAGCGCCTTGATCGGCTTCGTCACCTTGGCACGCTTGGCGGCGACACCCTCGAACTCACTCTTCACGTCCTGAGCAAGCTTGTCGCCGGCTGCCTTGACGCCCAGCGCCTCGGCGACAATCTCGACCTTGCGCGCCACGCCCTCCGGCGTTTCGGGGGTCTGTATTTCGATCATCGGAATCGACGAGGCCTTGAGCGCAGCCACCACCTCCGGCGGACCGGCATTTCCGGATGTGATGATCAGATCCGGATTGGTCGAGAGCACGCCTTCTGTCGAGAGGGCGCGCATATAGCCGACGCTCTTCTTGGTTGTGGCGGCTTCCGGCGGATAGTGGCTCGTGGTGTCGATGGCGACAATGCTGTCGCCTTTGTCGAGCGCATAAATGATCTCCGTGATGTCTCCTCCAATGGAGACGATCCGCTTTGCCTCACCCGGCGCCTTTGCCGTGCCGGCGAGTGCGACGGAGCTGCCTTCGCCCGTCGCAATCAAAAACGCGCCGAGACCAGCTACCCACATCAAGCGGCGAACACGTTTCAATAATGCGAACATCCCGGCTCCTATTTCTTTTCTCTTACTTCGTAAGGATGAGACGGCCATTGGCGGTTATGCGCAAACGGTACTCCGCGCCGCCGTGCTCAAGGACGGCTTCACGACCTCCACGGAGAAGATCGGCAACAGCATAACGGATGACAGGCTCCGAGGATCCGCTTGCCGACGTGTTCTCTTTTGGTGGTTCGGATCCCTGCTCATGTCGTTTGGATGGCATCTCTCGTCCAGTTTAGAATTATTGAAATCGGCTGCGCGAGCGCGGAACGCGCACAGTCGGATTCGGATCGTCGTTTTGTTTCTTGACTATGTAATTCCACATTACTAATCTGCGCAAGTCCACTTGTTGAACGTGGACAACGGAAGCGGCGCTTTTTTCGACCGCGTCGGCAAGCCAGTGTCTCGGGAGGGAGTCCCGAACCAGCCAGCCAAATGCAAATCAGATTTGGGGGCAGGGCTGTCATGGTACGCGTGTGGACTAGTGGACTTTTGGCGTCCGTATCGCTGATCGCGCTCGCGCAGAGCGCTGGCGCGCAGGAAATTCTTCTCGACGGTATCGTGATCACATCTTCGAAAACGGAAGAACGCGCGATCGACGCGCTATCCGGATCCTCGGCCGTGAGCCGCGAGGTCATCGATGAGCAATTCTCGGGTTCCGACGTCTCCAAGATCCTGAACACCATTCCGGGCGTCACGACCTCGCAGACGGGTAGCGATACCGCCGTTGCGGTCAACGTCCGCGGCCTTCAGGATTTCGGACGCGTCAACGTGCTCATCGAAGGCGCGCGCCAGAACTTCCAGCGCTCGGGCCACAATGCCAACGGTGCGTTCTATATCGAGCCGGAGATGTTGGGCAGCGTCGACGTCACGCGCGGCCCGACCTCGATGATCTACGGCTCAGGCGCCATCGGCGGCGTCGTCGCATTCAATCTGCTCAACGCCGACAATATTCTCAAGGAAGGCGAATACGCCGCCATCCGGACCAACACGAGCTACGGCACCAACGATGACGGCAAGCTCGGCAGCGGCACGGTGGCCATGAGATCCGGTAATTTCGATATTCTCGGACAGTCGAACTATCGCGAGAGCGAGGATTACGAAGACGGCGGCGGCCACACGATCAAGGATACGGGCGACAAGACCAAGTCCAACATGATCAACGCGCGGTGGCGTCCTGCGCCAGGCCATCAGATCACGGGCACGTTGATCGACTTTACGTCCGATTTCATCGAGAGCCAGAATGGCGTCGGTACGCGCCGTGATACCACTGTCGAGAACAATCAATACACGCTTGGCTATACGTTCGAGAGCCCAAGCAACCCACTGATCGATTTCAACGCCAAGATCTACCGGAACGACACGGGGCTGGATCAGTTCAGCGTCACCAACCCTCTGTCCAACCGCTATTTCGACATCAAGACTGAAGGCTTCGATATCAACAACACCTCGCGCTTCGGCAGCGACAACTTCAAGTTTGCGCTAACCTATGGCGGCGACGGTGTTTACGACGAGGTCGAGACGTTCGATACGGCGGGTTATGGCAGCGCTCTCACCCCGGGCGGCAAACGTTCGCTCGAAGGCGCGTTCATCCAGAACCAACTCACGATGTTCAACTTCGTCGAGCTGATCACCGCCCTTCGTTATGACCGCTATGAGCTCGACAGCCCGGCCAACAGCGCAGAGGGCGATCGCGTGTCACCCAAGGTGACGCTGGGCGTCACACCCGTTACAGGCGTGACCGTGTTCGGCACGTACGCCGAGGGTTATCGCGCTCCGTCTACCACCGAAACGCTGATCGACGGCGCGCACCCGTTCCCTGCGTTCAACCTGCTGCCTAATCCCAATCTGACGCCCGAAGTGGCGCACAACTGGGAAGGCGGCGTAAACTTCAAGTTCGACGGCGTACTGAAGCAGAACGACGCGTTCCGCGCCAAAGTCACCGGGTTCCGCAACCAGGTCGATGACTACATCGATGCGGTCTACACCGATCATGCGGGCAACACCCGGCCCGACGGTTCGGGCTGCATTGCTCCCACTCCCTTCCCGGTCTGCTTCTTTGACGACACGTTCCAGTATGTGAACATCGCGAGCGCGCTTATCCAGGGCGTTGAACTTGAGGCCTCGTACGACGCCAGATCGTGGTTCGCGATCGTGACTGCACAGCACATCACGGGCAAGAATGAAGAGACCGGAGAAAGGCTCGTAACGGTTCTTCCTGACCGGGTCTCCGGAACCTTGGGCTTCCGTTTCCTCGATGAGCGCCTCGTCGCCGGTACGCGCGTGACACTCGTCGACTCACACGATGCGGGCTCGACGGAAGCGGGATCTGTCTATCCCGCCTCGGATTCCTACGCCCTTGTCGATCTGTTCGCACAGTATCAGTTCAACGAAAACGCAACGCTGAACCTCAATGTCGATAACCTCTTCGACAAGGAGTACCTGCAGTATCTCAATCAGCAGAACAGCCCGGGTCTCAACGCCCGCGTTGGACTGACAATGCGCTTCGGGGCCCAGTAACTCCTCCCGCACTGCCTGGGTCCCTAAGTTGGCGGCGGCGTGTCTTTCCGGTCGTTCTTCCGAGGCCGGATCGGACGCTGCCGCCGTTCTTTTAATTCGCTATACTCTCGTTTTCTTGCCTCACGAAAGGACCCCCAACGATGTTCATTGCCATGAACCGCTTCAAGGTGATCAAGGGTGCGGAAAACGATTTCGAGCAGATCTGGCTTTCCCGCGAAACGCACCTCAACGAACTCGCGGGTTTCGTCGAATTCCATTTGTTGAAGGGACCTGAGCGCGACGATCACGTGCTCTATTCCTCGCACACCATCTGGCGCTCTAAGGCCGACTTCGAGGCCTGGACGAAATCAGAGCAGTTTCGCAAGGCTCATTCCGGCGCCGGATCGAGCAAGCCGCTCTACCTGGGCCATCCCGAATTTGAGGGATTCCAGGTGCTGCAAACCGTGACCAGCGACGGCAAGCGCCTTGTTGCAGCCGAATAGCGAGCCGAGCGGAGGGTATTCTTCCATGACCGCCGTTACCGAACAGCCAAATAGCGATGTCTTCCAGCCGCTCGCCCAGCGGCTGGCCGCAAATGCGGACGGCATTCTCGAAGAGATCGCGCGCACCTATTCCGTCAGCACGCTCGAAGTCGTACACGCACTTCCTGAGCAGCACCGCACCATCGTCGATGGCGGAAAGCTCGAAGCGATCCTCCAGGCTGTCACAAGCTGGGGGCCGATCCTGTTCATCGTCCACACCCCGGATCTCGTGCTCGAATGCGAGGGTCCGCTGCCGCCGGGCACTTTCGGCCGCGGCTACTTCAACCTGCACGGAGACAGCCCGATCGGCGGGCACATTCGGGCTTCGCGCTGCAAGGAGATCGCGTTCGTCTCGCGGCCGTTCATGGGGCGGGACTCGCGATCGATCCAGTTCTTCAATGTCGACGGCGACGCGATGTTCAAGATTTTCGTGCGCCGCGACGAAAGCCGCAACCTGATCACCGAGCAAGTTGCCCGGTTCGATGCGTTGAGCCGGGCCATGAGTGGCGATCTGGCGGCGTAGTCGAGATCCCTGGAGACCGTCATGTGCACCAACGAGCGTGACACCCTCACGGATATTCAAGCCACCGGCTTCAGCGAGATGGAGCGCGAATGGCTGCATCTCGT
>VFQP010004554.1_pt1 | contig 12776 bp, 15 predicted proteins | sample 3512351 | NCBI WGS metagenome assembly VFQP01 (sample SAMN10412372, study PRJNA504923) | tailings metagenome | isolation source: Relicate 1 Philex TSF1 revegetated site | place: Philippines: Tuba, Benguet | collected 2017-08-29 | reverse complement strand
CAACTCCCCACAGGGACGGAACCTGGGCTCACCACTAGCCCCAGGTTGCGTGTCTTGTCCGTGACCAGCGTGGGGTCGTCGGGATCTGCGCCCACACGCGAGCGGCACGGCACGGCACGGCGCCAATTCGCTCGGCCAGCACGCACCTTCCTCCCCATCGCTTGCTAGCCTCTCACGTGCCAATCTCCGGCACGGCACGCTGCAGTGGGGGCGCTGCGGCGCACCTCGGAGGTACTCTTGCGTCTCGTCCAGCACCAGGTTGAGCAGCTGGTCGTAGCCCTTGAGCACGCCCGTGACTGCTAGGCACGTTGAGCAGTTGCAGGAGCAGTAAGAGCTCTGCGCTGAGCCTGGCTGTGCAGCAGAGGACCGCGGCAAAGAGGCTGCACCTTCTCTCCCTCCGTGCAGCTTGACGCGAATGCCCTTGTCGATCAGCTTTGCCAGGTCCACCGCGCTCTCCTTGCGGCCCGGGCCCCCGCCTTGCGCCATTGCCGCTCGAGTTCCTCCTCCCGGGCGATCAAGATCCGCAGGTCGCAAAGCGCTGCTCAAGAGCTGGCGGCGGCGGCAGATGCAGCAGCTCCTCCTGTCAGCTCTCTGGCAATCCTGTGGGACGCTTGCTGTGCCGTGCGCCGTGCCCTCGTCGGTGCCATGCGTGCGTGGCGGCCTCGCACGGCAGACCTCCTGATGGCGCAGCAGATGCAGCACCCACACCAGCAGCAGCAGCACAGGAGCTGCGAGCACAGCAGCAGGCGTTGCTGGCACGCACCCCAGCGACGTTGCGTCGCCGCAGCCGCCAGGAGAGCACCGCCAGGAGAGCAGCTCCGGGGAGCAAGAGCAGCAGGCAGAGATGCTGGACCAGAAGAGGACGAGTGGGCGGTTGCGACCGAGAACCTGCAGGTGGCGGTCGTTTGACGCTCGCCGTGCTCGCGGCCGGGGACCGTGTGGCACAGGGGCCCCAGCGCCCGCAAAACGCTCCCTTGCACGCAGGTGTCGTTCGCCGTGGGCGGCAGCAGCAAGCCGGTGCTCAAGGGCGTGGACCTGCGCATCCGGCGCGGCTCGCTGCACATGCTGCTGGGGCCCAACGGCTGCGGCAAGGTGCGCGCGCTGCAGACCCTGTGGTGGCTCACCAGGATGGGATGGCGCGCTGCGCAGCTCCTCCCTCGCGGCCCACGAGGCGCCTGCCTCCGTTGGTCCTCTGGGCACGCACGCCCAAATCAGCGATGGGCAACCTGCTCAGGGCGGGGCTGCCGCTCCGCCGCCCACAGATCGTTGCGGCGCGCGGCGCCGGCGGTGGCCCGCTGCGTCGATGGCAGGCGCACAAACACGCGCGTCCATGAACTGCCCACCGCCGTGTGACTGCGCAGTCGACGTTGCTCAAGGTGCTGGGTGGGCTGGTGCCGGCGGCGGGCGGGCGCGTGCGCACCGACCTGCCCACGGGCTTTGTGTTCCAGAACCCCGACCACCAGGTGGTGATGCCCACGGTGGCGGCGGACGTGGCCTTCGGGCTGGGCAGGTGCGCGCGCGCGCGCGGCGCTGGGCGGTGCTCATAGCCTGGCGTGTCATGGATGAGCAGTGCATGCACGCCAACGGGTGGGATGCGTGGGCGACCATGGGGGCTGCGAGGGCCAGCGAGGGGCAAGGCGGGCGCAGCGTGTGCTCGGCACGGCGTCAGAGGGCTCAGCACGACGAGGGCCCTGCTGCACTCTGGCACGGGACGCCGCAGCACTCGTCTCAGCGGCTTTCACCTGAGCCCCCCAGCCGCCCATCAGCCTCAGCTGGCAGGCTGGCCCAGCCGCCGACGGGTGCTGCTCCCACCACTCAGTGACTGGCGCGGCATCACATCCCTGGTTGTGCCCTGCCTGCCTGCCTGCCTCCCTCCCTGCCTCAGGTACGACCTGGCCGAGTCGCGCGTGTCGGACGTGGTGACGTCGGCGCTGGAGCTGGTCAACATGCAGGAGGCCATCAAGCGCGCCACGCACACGCTGTCGGGCGGGCAGAGGCAGCGCGTGGCCATCGCAGGTGCGCGCGGGGCGCCCACTCGCCTGGTGGCGGTGGTGCTGCTGACCGCAGTGAGGGAACCCACGCGGAAAGCGCTCGGCCTGCTGGCTCCGTCTGGACGCCTCGTGGGGGTCAGAGCCGACCATTCCGTGCGGCGCGGCTGATGTGCGCGAGTCATGCCTGCGCAGGCGCGCTGGCCGAGAACCCCCGGCTGCTGCTGCTGGACGAGCTCACCACCTTCCTGGACGTGGAGGATCAGTTCGGCGTGCTGGAGGCGGTGCAGCGCGTCACGCGGCGCGGCTGCGTCACCACGGTTGCCGCCGCGTCGCGCAGCCAGTCGCCCCCGCCCTCCTCCTCCTCCTCCTCCTCTTCTTCAGCGTCAGACGGGGAGTCGCCCGGGCAACCGGGAAAGGAGCCCGAGGCGCCTGGCGGCGGGGACCAGCCCGTGACGGCCGTGTGGGTGACGCACCGGTTTGAGGAGCTCGAGTACGCCGACGCAGCGAGCTACATGCAGGACGGGCGCGTGGCCTTCACCGGCAGCGCCCAGGAGATGCGGCGGTACCTCAAGCAGCTGGGCGCGCCAGTGTGACGCTGCGGTTGGCTCACGTGCTTGGCTCACAGCTCACGGGTTGCTCAACTCCTCCCGGTTTGCAATTGAAAGCACTTCACGAACGCAAAAACCCCTCTCTGGCTCTCTGGACAAAGTGAAAGGGGGGTCCGAAGGGGAGGGGATGTCGCACGTGCACGCCCCGCGCACACGTGCGGAACACGCACGCACGGGAGTGCCGTCCGCAGATCAGGGCCGTGGTGTGGCAGGAACGTCGGCGCTGCGGCGGCGGCAGAGATGCGCACGACACAGCAGGGCCGCAGCGCTGTGGTGGCAGCAGAGATGCGCCCCACGACGAGCCCAACCCGGACCCTGGGCGTCACGCAAAAAAAAAGCATTCTACAAGGAGGCGGCTATGCGCCCGGCGATGGCCGACAGGCTCTGCACGTCGCCGCTCTGCAGCGTGCTGAGCGTCTCTCCCGACCCGCTGCTGAGCACCAGCACGGTGGCCGCCGCCACGACCGCCAGCGCGCCCGCCAGCACCGCCGCGCCTGCAGCGCATCGTTGCGCAGGGCAGCGCAACGCACACGCCATCACCACCTGCGCTGCTGACTGCAGGCACGGGATCGCCGGCAGCAGGCGTCCACCCAATCGCGCGTAGCCACACACCTTGGCCGCCGCCCAGGCCCTCGCGGGCGGCTGCGTCTGACGTGGGGGAGCTGTAGAAGGCCTTCTGTTGCGTCTGCGTGCGGCGCAGAGCGAATGGGGGCATGACAGCTCAGCGGGATCCCGGCGTGTGTGGCCAGCGGGCGGCGGGGTGCACGCGCCACCACACCACGCTGCGCCCCCTCACCGGGAAGATGTTGCTCTTGCCGCTGTTGTCGGCCTGCGCACAGCGTGATGTGAGCATCAGCGATGTGAGCCAGGGAGCAAAGGGAGATTGCGTGGCTGGTGCTCCGCCACCCGGCGTGCGCCATTGGCCAGCGCGCGAGCGGCCCGGGCACCACCAACAGCGTGCATGTCACCTGGACGAAGCCGCTGGCGTCGAGCTGGCCCTTCGGCTTGGCCTGCACGACGATGGCGGACCTCGACCGCGCCTGCGCGCGCGCGAGGAAGAGACCACGCACGCACGGCAAGCACAAGTGCGATCAGCATGATGGATCGTCCTCCGCTGGTCAGAGAGCTTCACGCCACTGCTGCTGCTCTCGAGGGGAGGACGCACCTGGGGGACGCAAGCGGCGCAGCGGGCGGCAGCGCTCGTGCGAGTAGCGATCGCGGTGGCCATCCTGTTGGTGGGTCGCAAAGTGTGTGGGCCTCCCGGGTGGAGCTTTGGCCACAACTCCGCGCCAAACTTTCAAGTGGTGATGACAGCCGGTGATGACAGCTGGAGCGTGGAGCTGCGCGACACCGCACGGGCGCCTGCGCCCACGCCTGCACCTGGGCCGTCGTCGGGCTGGGGCGCGTTCTGAGGCCCACCAGGCGCAGCGTCCACATTTGCATCCCGCACGCCATCACGGCCAATGTGATGATCACGACGACTCGATCGGGGGCAAGCTCTTGAGCAGAAAGTCCTGCAGGTCGCGCAGCTCCTGCCTGCAGCTGCTGTGGCCCATGCCGTTGTAGGTGCGAAAGTCCACCGCCACGCCCGCCGACTCGAGCCGCTCGCGCGACTCCAGGCCCCAGCTGTAGGCCACCTGCAAGCAGAGAGGAGCGCAGCGGCTGGGTGCAGAACTGCGCGACCCGCCCAGCGCACAAAGAGTGTGATGCCCGCCGCCACAGCGCTGCCTCACCACGTTGTCCGCGTCGCCGTGGCCCATGAGCACAGGCGTGGCGAGGTTCTCCGGCACGACGAACTGCTTGGCGGTTGAGAGGGGCAGGTAGGTGCTCAGGCCTGCGCAGGTGAGATGTGTAGAGGGTGCCTTCGAAGCCCGCTGGCGCTGCGGGCGTGACCCCGCTCCTGCGCCTGCTGCGATCAGGCTCTCACCCACGACGGCGGCCAGCTTGACGGTGGACCTGAGCATGAGCAGCGACACGGCGCCGCCCTGCGAGAAGCCGCCCACGACCACGCGCGTGGAGGCGACGCCCGCCGCCGCCTCCTTGGCCACCAGCTCCTCGATGTACCTGCGCCGACATGCGCGAAAAGCACGCCCGCCATTGCTAGCGGGCGGATGATGAAGCCCGTGGCCGTGGCACTGTGCCAGCCCATCCCTTGCCCACGCACCGCTTGCTCTCGAGGAGCCCCTCCTCGTCCTCGCTCCTGGCGCCTCCCCCCAGGCTCTTGATGTCGTACCTGCGCACCCGTTGCAGTGAGTGCCGGGCAGTGTGCCTGCGTTCGTCCCCCCGGGGGGCTCCTCGAGTGAGTTCAGCCACCCCATCCGCTGACCGAGAGCTCGCACCACGCTGGCATCCGGTAGCCGTTGTTGATGGTCACCGGGCGCGTCGGCGCCGTGGGAAAGATGAAGCGCACGTGCCTCAGCTTGTCCGCGTGCAGCTGCGAAAGCACGACATGTGGAAGAGGAACACTGATCCTTTCCAGCCGCTGCCGCAGAGCCTGCACTTGCGTGCCCACCTGGGGCACGCCCGCACGTCCTACCTGGCCCGCGATGTCGGCCCAGCCGTCCCCAGTGTCTCCAAGCCCATGCAGGAAAATCACTGTCGCCGTGGCTGTGGCGGGTGGCTCCACCACGATAGGCGCGGGGTGGCGCAACGATGCCATCCGGTCCGCAGGAAGGGCGCGCTGCGCGACCCTCCGTGGACGATGATCGCGATTGGAGCTGCGCCGCGCGGGCGCTCGCGCCGCTGCCGGGCAGACGGGGAGGAGCCGCAGCAGCGTGGCGGCGACGGGCGTCGACTCGTGGACTGCTGCTGAGGCGCAGATCAGCTGGAGGAGAAGGAGGACCAGCGTGACGGGCGTGGCAGCAGCTGAACTCCTCCTCTGGCTTGCATTCATGAGCAAGGGAGCAGGAGCGCAGCAGGCGTGCGTGGGGCTGCGAACCCTAGGGCTCGCGCACACGGTGCGCTACTTAGCGAGCGATGAATGCGAGATGAGCACCCTCACGCACCACACGTCTCTCAGTCATGCACTCTCCATCCTGCGATATCATGCGCACACGCCGATCCGGTGCTCATCTCTCAGGCCGCTCCCGCCTGCGCCTCCTCCTCCCCTTCCTCCTCGTCCCGCTCGTCGTCGCCCCACGTGGCTGCCGGCGCCCTGGGCCCCAGCCCCACCGCGCGCTTGGCCCACGACAGCCACATTAGCGCGTGCAGGCCAGCCACAAGCGCCTCCACGTGCAGCACCTGCTCACAGGCGCGCGCAGCGTTCGCACAGCACTCGACTGCAGAACCACCACAGCGGCGCCACGCGACAACGAGGGCGGCGACGGCGACAGGGACGCATGCCGCGGGTGTGCCACGGAGCCACACGACGGGGAGAACGGCAGGGCGCGCTGGCCAGCGATGTGCAGGGAAGGCTGGGGCCGTGCAGCCCTCGCCCCAAGGAGACCCCCAGTCGCTGCAAGCAGAGCCGTCGAAACAGCCCGCACCCCAGGCAGGCTGCAGCGCCATACGTGAACACGTCCAGGCACGCGCACCTCGAGCCGCGTGCTGAGGCGCGTGAGCCAGCGGCGCAGCCCGGGCTTGGCCTCGGCCACCCGCTGCTCGGCCAGCGCCCGCGTGCACTCGCGCGCCGTCACCACAATGTTGTTCACCGGCTGGCCCTGCGCGTGGGCCCAGGAGGCAGGCACACGGCCCCAGCGCATGAACCTGTGGGCCACCTGCCGGCCACCTCCGGCCCTCAGGCCGCTAGCACGTTGCGCCCCGTGTGCATTTCTGGACTCAGGAGCCCTCAGGACGGAAGAAGGGAAAGATGGTGGTGCGCAGAGCCCTGGTGGCGCGCTGAAGCCGGCGACGCAGTGGGCAACCACCTGGGGCGGGGAGCGCTGGGGCTCACCAGGCAGTTGTCAACGCTGCGCAGGCAGTCGTTGGTCTTGAGCAGCAGCAGCAGCTCCCGCGGGATGCGCAGCAGCATCTGCCCAATCTCGGCGGCGTACTGCGCGGCGTAACGCTGGAGCATCACCTGCGTGCTCACCAACCGACCCACACCGGGGTAAGAGTGGCGCCGCCCGCCGATTTGGATGAAAGCGCGAGGGCCGCGGCGGAGGGCACCTGACGCTCACAGTCTAGAGCGTGCGCTGTTGTCCCGGAATGGCGCATGGGCAAGAGCTGTGTGGTGGCGGTGGCGCCGCCCCACGCTGTGGCTCCCACTCCCACCGTTTCCACCCACCTCTACGCTGTCTCTCCTGACCGCTTCCTCCCCACTGCCTCACCTTCCCCTCGCGCGGGCCGTGGGCACCGTCACTTCCTCCCGTCACTCCTCCCCCTCTCCATACCATTCCTCCCCAACGCCTCACCTTGCCCTCGCGCGTGGTGGGCACCGTCAGGTGGTTGACGTCGCTGCCCTTGACCACCTCGTCCCAGGGCCGCTGGGTCAGCATGCCCGCGAAGAGGGGCACCATGTCTGCGCCATCACGCAAGCACGCAGGGGCAGGCGCTCTGCCTCGTTGGCGGTTCATCCGTCACACACAGCAACAGCGCATCCCGGGACCAGCACAGCCTCTGCCCTTGGGACGTGGCGCTTCCCCACCGGCAAGCAGCACCCGCCGCACCCAACACCGAACCCAACAGCGCTGCGCCCCGCGCGCACGCCTGCGCCACTGCTGGCGCCGTGCACCTCGAGAGGATGCATGCGGCCTTGCGCTCCCGGCCCTGTCGCTCCTCAGTGCCCACGCCGGCCTCCTCTCCTCGCCAGCCTCCTCTCCTGACGTCCAAGGCCTCCCTCCCCCGCCCACCCCCGCCAATCCCAGCGCACCTCCTGCGTTCATGGCCCTGGAGCTCCGCTCAATGCCCGCCTCGTCGCCAAACACCAGCGCGCGCCACAGCCGCGCGTACTCTAGCCGGAACGCGTCGTCAATCACGCGGTACAGCCCGTGGTCCAGCAGCACCAGCTGCAGCCGCCCGTTCTGCGCCAACGCAAGTAGGCACGCACGCGCGCGCACGCCGCAGGCGACGTCAGTCATGGCGACGAGGGACGGAGAATCGTCAGGCTGCAGCTTTTGCGCTCGGAGCTTCAGGCGGGGAATCAGTCAGGCGGGAGAGGAGGGCGGAGGGTGGAGAAGGGCGAGGCCCGAGGACGCAGACGCTGGAGGGGGCCGCGGTGGCGCGCACCTTGCACCGCACGAGCATGTTGGCGGCGTGCGCTGCGTGCAGCAGTGCAACAAACATGCAGCGAGTGTTGAGAGCTGGTGACACTGGGTGAGTCACAGAGCCCTGCTTTTCCCCCTCGTCCTCTGGTGGTAGTGGTGGTGCTGCTGCTGCCGAGTCCCATGAAGATGCTGAAAGCACACTGGCGGACCACGCGTGCACAGACACTCACGGTCGGCGTGCACGTCGCCGTGGATGAAGATCATCTCGTTGAACGTCTCGCTGATGAGGCGCGACAGCTGCGCCGGCGACACGCCCATCCGCCTCAGAGCCGCCAGGTCCGTCACCTGCGTGTGAGCGAGGGCATGGCATCGCATGCAAGGAATGGGCGCGCCACTCGCAGCACAGCGCAGCAAGTGGCTCCCGTGAGCGACGCAACAGGCTGTGACAGGCGGCAGGGCCACACGAACGCATGCAGGCCGTGGGCGCGCATGGCAGGGCAGACGCAGACAGGCGCTCCAGGCCGTGCGCGTTGCTCTGGATGCGGCACGGCAAGGCAGGCCCCCGACACGCCGGCGGGGCAAAAAAGAGGCACTCCTCACCCAACCCCCATGCCACCCAGCACAGTTGTCTCTCTGCCGCACTGTCCAGCGCACGGCGACACGACACACAAGTAGGTTCGGGAGAAAGGAGAGAGCGCCGCACCTGGGCGCCCTCGACAAACTCCATGGTGAGCACGCGGGGCGCCGTCTTGTCGTGGTGTATGTGCGGGATGTGCACCCTGCGTCGCCGGAGCGTGGAGGTGCGGAGGTGCGTCACTCCGCTGCCCATGGCGCTGGGCGAGGCCGCGTCACCACCCACGTGACAGGAGGCTCTCGGAGGCGCGAGCTCTGTCCGTGCTCGGCGCCGGCGCGCTGGCAGTGCCGGCAGCGTTGCGTCCGCGCGGCTGCCGGTGAAACCCCGGCTGGCGCACCTGTTGCCCACGGTGGAGCGCTTGCTGCGCAGGTTGGCGCGGCACCGCTCGGCGTTGGCGGCCTCGTGCGTAAAGTCCAGCTCGCGCGGCAGGTTGGTCTTGATCTCCTCCACCAGCCACTGGTAGTCAAAGTCCTGCGGCAGAGAGGTGGCCAGGGCGCCACAAGCGCGAGCGCGCGTCATAGGCCTCAGCGCACGGCGTCTCAACACGGCCCTGGGCCCTGGCACGCGTGCTATGGGCAGCGCGCCGCCGCAGCGGCGCCCTCAAACGGCGGAGGAAGCCGCAGCCCTGGGCAGCGCCTTCAAGCGGCCGAGGAAAGCGCAGCCCCTAACAGCGCCATCAAGCGGCGATCGAAGCTGTGGCCCTGGTGCTCACTGACTCACCGGGAAGACCCACTTGACGGCGTGCACGAGCGCCTCGACGGTGGCAATGTCTGCGGCGCTGGACTCGCGGAGGCCGCCGTGCTGCACCTTGACGGCCAGCTTGTGGCCCTTGTGGTCCTCCGCCACGTGCACCTGCACACGGCGCCCAACACGCGTGTGAGCGCTCGTATGCATGGGCGCAAATGGGTGGGTGAGGGACTTCTGTTTCCGGGCACCTGTGCGCGCTCCACAATAAACGCGCGCGACAGGGCTGCGGGCTCCACACGTCCACCGCCCCGCCCCGGCCGACCGCACTGCCGCACCCTCGGTTGGCCTCCCATGCGCGCGCAGGGCATGTGGAAAGTGCCCCACCCGCCTTGCATCCCAAACGCGCCAACGTTGGCATGCCTACGTCCCTGCAGGGACCACCGTCGGCTTGCAATCACGGGCAGCCCTGCCATGCGCGGCCGCCTTGCCCCACCCGCCCCGCACGCCGCGCACCTGTGCGAGCGAGGCGCTGGCGATGGGGTTGGGGCTGAAGTGCCTGAAGAGGCGCTCGGGCGCGTCGCCCAGGTCCTGCGCGATGATTGCGCGCACCTCGGCGTAGGAGCTGACGGGGCAGCGGTCCAGCAGGTGGCTGCGCATGGTGCTCACGTACGCGTCGGGGAGGATGTGGTCCTGCGGGGCGGGGAAGGGGCGCAGTGCCGTTGCTTTGCGTGCGAGCGTCAAGGAGCAGGTGTCCCCGCGGGCCGGGGCCGTGGCTTGTGCTGCCCCAGCTTGATGCAGACGGCCCTCCTCCCTCCTCGCTCCCCCATCCCCTGCCTCAACAGCGCGCCTCACCAGCTGCCCCACGTGCTGTCCCAGCTTGACGTAGATGCCCCCGTTGGCGAAGCACAGCTGCAGCAGCCGGTCGGCGCCCCGCTGGTGCAGCTCCTGCAGCACGCGCTCGCGCTCCGCACCCTCCAGCCCCGGCCGCAGGTGGCGCTTGTAGTCTGCGGGCGACGGAGAACACCAGCAGCATCACCACCAGTAGCATGGTACTGTTGCAGCAAGGAGCGAGCGGGCCTGTGAGGCTGCCGCTTGCGCGCAACGCATGCGTGAGTGAGCTCGCACGGTGCGCGCCGAGGCCAAGGACACGTCCCCGAAGGGCCCCGGATGATGCACGCAGCGGAGGGCACGCAGCAAGGAGCGGGTGGCGCGAGGCTCATGGCACGCACCAATGACTATGGCGGCGGCGGTCCACACGTCCCGGGCCAGTCGCACGGGGATGAGGTAGGAGAGGAGCAGGCGCTGCTTCACGCGCTCCACGCCGCCGTCGCCCACAACGGCCTGGCCCACCACGCCCACGAGCGCGGCGCCCGCCGTCCACTTGAGCGCCGTGCCCAGGCGCCTGGCCAAGGACTGCGCCGCCGGAGCCGCATGCTGTTGCTGCTGCTGTTGGAGCTGCTGCTGAAGCTCATGCTGCGCTTGAGCAGCAAAGCCCCTGCTCCTGAGCGCGAGCGAGGAAGGTAGGCCCCGGCTCGCTAGCGACGGGAGCACGCTCGACGAAGAGGCGCTGCCGAGCAGCAGGCGCCACCACATTCGTACGCGTGAGGACCCTCTAGAGCGGCAGCAACATCTTCGACGAGCAGTCAACCACCAACGAAGAAACCGATCGATTGATCAAAGGCTTCCGCAGCAGGGGAGCGGTGCATGCGTGAGCGAGGAAGCTCACCTGGGCAGCAACGGCGGCACGGCGCCTGGCGCAAGCGGCGAATGACAGCTGAGGCGGAGGCGGAGGCGGAGGCGCGCGGCACGCAGGAGCTGCAGGTGGACGCCGAGACCCTGGAGTTTTGCAGGCAGCTGCCCAAGGTGGAGCTTCACGCACACCTCAACGGATGCGTGCGCGACGAGACGCTCAGGTGGGGGCCCAGCCTGCAGCGCGACGAGGCAGAGGCGCGTGTGCAGCTGATGCACACGGGCACACTGGGACACAGCGCCAGTGTCTGGCTGTGAGCTCACCAGCGCACGCAGCGCCACCGCAGCAAGCGCCGTGCCTGTGCGGCAATGGATGGGCCGCAGGCGCCTGGTGGCGGAGAAGGAGGGCCAGAGCGGCGTGACGGTGCAGGACGTGGACGCCATCACGTCAAAGTGTGAGTGCCACGACGCGCCAGCAGCCCGCACATCAAGACTGGCGCCGTCGCGCAGCGACGTCCGCGCTGGGCGCTCCACCGCGCTGGGTGCGGTGCCGTGGCGTCGCGCAGGGCACCGGGGCCTGCAGGAGTGCTTCAAGCTCTTTGACATGATCCACGCCTGCACCAGCGAGCCCGACAGCATCACGCAGATCGCCGAAGAGGTGACCGCGCCGGGAGGACGCGGTATGGCCTGCTTGACTGCGTCGGGAGGAAAGGGCAAACCGTGGAGGTTCCTTGCAGCTGGCCCACCCATGCGCACCGCCAGGCCCTGCACACGCATGACACAGGGGGCAGACGGAAGGCCCCGCCTGGTGCGGCGTGCGTGCGCTAATAGAGTGGGCTGCGCCCCACCGCTTTCCCCACAGCACCACAACCCGCCGCCGCCGCCGCTGCGCTCACCGCCGCCACCGCCACCGCCTGCACTTGCGCCGCGCTGCGGCGCGCCCAGGTGGTGCTGGACTTTGCGCGTGACCGGTGCGCCTACCTGGAGCTGCGCACCACGCCCAAGGCGCGCAACGGCATGACCAAGCGGTCCTACGCGCAGGCGGTGCTGCAGGGACTGGCGCGCGCGCAGGCAGACCCGCTCTGCAGGTGCGTTCTGCGCTGAGCGCGCTTGGCGTCGGGTGGTGGAGCCGTCGTTGTTAGCGAGCGGAGGGGCTCGTCCCCAGGGTCCCGCGCGCACGGAACGCACGAGCAGGTGCGTGCGGCTGGGCGAGCTCACCTTTGCACCTGGTGGGTTTACGGCTGGCACATGGGTGTTCATTTCAGGTCCCCCGTCCAATCCAACGCTGTTTGCGCGTGATGCCGTGTCACTTTGCCGCAGCGGCGGTGTGGCGCTGCGCTAGCGCCGAGCAAGCGCGCAAGCGTCCTGCACGCAGCTGGGGCGGGGCCGCAGCAGCTCCCCTGCCTGCTGGTCCGCTGGGTGGCGTGCCACGTCGCTGATGTGTGCCGGCTGCCGACGTGCGCGACGCTGCCGTTTGCGCGCGCGCCGCGCAGCGGCACGGCGACGCGCCTGCTGCTGAGCATCGACCGGCGGGAGGACGCGCGGGCGGCCATGGAGACGGTGCGCCGCCGCTGCAGCCTTTCCCACTTCCCACGCCCCCGCGCGGCGGTACAGGCCCGCTGGAGTCGGCTCGTCGTCCACGCAAAGCACACGAGGCGCCTGGCGGATGCGGCGCCACTCGTGCTTGCTTGGCGCGCCTGTGGCATGACGCAGGTGGAGCTGGCGGCGGAGCTGCGCAAGGAGACGGGCGGGGCGGTGGTGGGCGTGGACCTGAGCGGCAACCCTACCCTAGGGCTTTGGCCCACGTGGGAGCCTGCGCTGCGCGAGGCGCGGCGTCAGGGGCTGGGCGTGACGCTGCACGCGGCCGAGGTGCCCGGGCGGTCCGAGGAGGTGGCGGCCATGCTGGCGTTTGGGCCGGGGCGGCTGGGGCACATGTGCTGCTTGTCGGAGCGGGAGGAGGACGCGCTGCTGGTGAGCGTATGGGGAGGAGGAGGGGGCGTTTGATCTGGGGAGGGGGAGGGGG
>VFQP010004553.1_pt1 | contig 12778 bp, 7 predicted proteins | sample 3512351 | NCBI WGS metagenome assembly VFQP01 (sample SAMN10412372, study PRJNA504923) | tailings metagenome | isolation source: Relicate 1 Philex TSF1 revegetated site | place: Philippines: Tuba, Benguet | collected 2017-08-29 | reverse complement strand
TCCAGTTCGCATCGTTTAGGGCGTGGACTACCAGGGTATCTAATCCTGTTTGCTACCCACGCTTTCGCTCCTCAGCGTCAGTTTCGGTCCAGAAAGCCGTCTACACCGCAGGTGTTCCTCCTGATATCTACGCATTTCACCGCTACACCAGGAATTCCGCTTTCCTCTCCCGTACTCTAGCCTGCTAGTATTCGGCGCACCCTCCCAGTTAAGCCGGGAGATTTCACACCAAACTTGGCAAACCGCCTACGAGCTCTTTACGCCCAATAATTCCGAACAACGCTTGCTGCCTACGTATTACCGCGGCTGCTGGCACGTAGTTAGCCGCAGCTTCTTCCACCGGTACCGTCATTATCGTTCCGGTCGAAAGGACTTTACACCCCGAAGGGCTTCGTCGTCCACGCGGCGTCGCTGCATCAGAGTTTCCTCCATTGTGCAAGATTCCCCACTGCTGCCTCCCGTAGGAGTCTGGCCCGTGTTTCAGTGCCAGTGTGGCCGTGTGCCCTCTCAGGCCGGCTACCGATCGTCGCCATGGTGGGCCATTACCCCGCCATCTAGCTAATCGGCCGCGGACTCTTCTCTCAGCGCATTGCTGCTTTCTTCTCTCGAACTTATGCGGTATTGTCTCCGGTTTCCCAGAGGTATGCCCCACTAAGAGGTAGATAATCCACGTGTTACTCACCCGTACGCCGCTTTACTCAGGGTTGCCCCCTTTCTCGCTCGACTTGCATGTGTTAGGCGCGCCGCCAGCGTTGATTCTGAGCCGGGATCAAACTCTCGTTTGAACCGTTATTTGTTTGGATGGACAGACACTCCATGAACAATGTCCATAGCGTCTATCCGGTCGCAACTACTTGAACTCAATGCTTGACGAAAATTACTATTTAGACTGTATCCAACTAGATTTTCAAAGATCTGTCCACCCGCACAACCCACTTGTGATTGCACTGCGATGGCGGCCTCGAAGGGCGTTTAGGCAACAGGATACTTACATTTGCGTTTCGGCGTTTGCTTTTATGCATAGCCTCGCAGGGGTATCCTGCCAACCTAGAAATTGTTAAACCAAAAGAACTTGTATGTGAAAGATGAGGGAAGGAGCTTACGATTTGGACTTGCTAAAATCTCGCCTCGTGCTGTCTTCGTCCTATGGCCTCAGGCTTGTGTCTGCGTTCTTTGAACTAGCCTGGCTTTTTCAGCCTGCCCGTTCTCCCGCTCTGTCGCCCGCTCACAGCTCATTTTTTTGAGCGGCCATTTGTTAGTCTACCGAAGTTTTCTAACGTTTGCAAGGAAAATTTTCATTTTTTCTTGCCGCGCCGTTTTTCTCGCTTGCGCTCGTCAAGCGGCGTTAATCCTTTTGTACCAAACCACATGGCTCCTGGCAAGCGCCGGAGTCATCTGGAAACTCATAAGTAACCTTAAACTACTGATTCGCAATGGATATATTCTTTCAAAATAATTTCTATGAGTCCTCCGCAACGCCTTGTTTGGCCCCCGGATTGCTGTAGAATTTCCTTGGAAGGATCTGTTCCAAGCCTTCTTCGGTTCACTTTTAGCCATGTTGCCCAAGCAAAATTCGCTGCTGCAAGGCATTCCTCTGCCACTCACCGCCCGGATGCGGGCCATTCTGCATGCCGTGGTTGAGGTTTACCTTGAGAAGGGCGAGCCTGTGTCGTCTTCCATGGTGGTGCAAGGCGCCACCGGAATTGTCGCTTCGCTTTCTTCCGCAACGGTGCGCAATGCCATGGCGGAATTGACGGAACTGGGTTACTTGACGCAGCCTCACACTTCCGCAGGCCGCGTCCCCACTCCTCCGGCGATTCAGCTCTACGTCGATTCCCTTTCTCCAGCCAGGCCGAGGCGTCTGGAGAGCGCGGAATGGCAACGCAAATTGCAGTCTTTGGATTCCTGGCAGGACCGCGTCGAGGAAGGCACGCATCTACTGAAAGACCTTACGCAGAACGTTTCGATCGCGGCGGTGCTGCCCCCTTCCAGCCAGATCCTGCACCAGGTGGAGTTTTCACCGTTGGGGCAGCGGCAGTATCTGATGATCGTGATCACGGGCGACAGATCCGTTCACAATCAGGTGGTCTCGCTGGAGCAGGACCTCGCGCTGGAGGACCTCGCCCAAATCCGGAACTACCTGAATCAGGAGTTCTCCGGGTGGCGCTTTGAGGACGCGCGGCGAGAGCTCGAGGCCCGCATGGCGCGAGAGAGCAATCACTACGACGCCCTTCTGCGCAGAGTCGAGCTTTTCTACGAACGCGGTTTACTCGATTTTGGCCCGGCACCATACGTGTTCTTGGATGGCGCCGCCTATCTGGTAGGCCTGGATCCGCATCTGACGCGAGAAAAGCTGCGGGAGCTCTTTCACACCTTGGAGCAGAAGAAGCAGATCCTACGGCTTCTGAACCAGTATCTGGAGGGCGTGGAGAACACGCCGGCGGTAAAAGTGGGCTTGGGCGAAGCTCATCCCTCAATGAGCGATATCTCGCTGGTGGGACTCGAAGTTCCGCTGGAGGGCGGGTCGAGGGCTCGCGTTGCCGTGCTGGGACCGCTAAGATTAAATTATCCGCGCGTGATGTCGGCGGTACTCGAAGTAGGCCAGGCCTTGAACCCGGCGGTTAGCGAAGAAGAGCGCGACTGAGCACCACTTAGCGCAACGCGCGGCCCGGGGTTTCCATGCGGCCTGGTGCTTTGCGGTACTCCCGGCGTGACAAACACGACGCGAAAACCCTTACTGGCAAATCTTTGCTCAAGTACATCGAGAAATTCGAGAAATTCACGAGAGGAGTGCTTATGCCCGAATCGCATATCGACGCTCAAAATGTTGCTCCAAGCGCGGAAGCACAGGCCGCTGGCGACGCGGCGGAAACAGTTAGGACAGCCGAGGGCGGCGAGGATGCGCGCGTCGCCGCGCTGGAAGCGGAGAAGGCAGACTTGTTGCGGTTGGCGCAATCGCGCCAGGCGGAGTTTGAAAACTTCCGGAGACGCGTGGAGCGGGAAAGATCGGACACGATCGATTTCGCCGCCATGGAGGCCGTGCGCGCCCTGTTGCCGGTCTTCGACGACTTTGAACGTTCTCTAGCCGTGGAAACCACCGATGCCACTTATGCGAAGGGCGTGCAATTGATTCATACGCGATTCAAGGAGGCGCTTGAAAAACTGGGCCTGGAGGCGCTCGAAAGCGTGGGCAAGCCTTTCGACCCGAACCTGCACCACGGCATCGACATGGTGGAAACCGATGAGGCCGAAGATCAGACGATCCTGAGCGAATTCCAGCGAGGCTACAATTTCCGTGGCAAGCTGCTGCGGCCGGCGATGGTGCGGGTGGCGGTTAAGAAGTGACGAAACGGGACTACTACGAGATCCTCGGCGTGGAGCGGAAGGCGGATGGAAGCACCATCAAGACCGCCTACCGCAAACTGGCTATGCAGTATCATCCTGACCGCAACCCAGGCGACGCGGCGGCCGAGGAAAAATTCAAGGAAGCGGCCGAGGCCTACGGCGTGCTGAGCGACGACGAAAAGCGGGCCGCCTACGACCGCTATGGGCATCAGGGCCTCAATAACATGGGCGGCGGTGGCTTCAACCCCGACCAGTTCACGGACTTCAACGACATCTTCGGCGACTTCTTCGGGGACTTCTTCGGAGGCGGTGGGCGGCGGAGCAACCGGCCGCGGCGTGGCGACGATCTGCGCTACGACCTTGAGATTGAGTTCGAAGAAGCCGTGCGCGGGACGGCTGTGGATATTCAGATTCCGCGCCTCGATCCTTGCTCACGCTGCAACGGCACCGGCGCGGAGAAGGAAGACGGTTTGACGAATTGCCCGACTTGCCGCGGCCGCGGCGAGGTGGTGATCAATCAAGGCTTCTTGAGCATCCGCAAGACTTGCGGCACCTGCGGCGGACGCGGGCAGATCATCCGGCGACCCTGCACCCAATGCAAGGGCGAGGGCCGGCTGAAGAGCGAAAAGAAGCTGAAGGTAAACATTCCGGCGGGCGTCGATACGGGAACGCAGTTGCGCCTGGTCGGCGAAGGCCAGCCCAGCATGGGCGGTGGTCAGCCGGGCGATTTGTACGTCGTGTTGCATGTAAAGGCGCATCCGGTCTTCGAGCGGCAGGAATACGATTTGCATTGCACCGTGCCGGTGAACATTGCGCAGGCCGCGTTGGGCAGCGAAGTCGACATTCCTACCTTTGAAGGCGTGGAAACGGTGAAGATCCCCGAAGGCACGCAACCGGGCACGCAGATTAAGCTACGCAACCGAGGGGTGCAGCGCGTGAACGCCTCCGGGCGCGGCGACCTTTACGTAAACATCGAAGTCCATGTGCCGTCGAAACTGACGCGCGAGCAGAAGCGATTGATAGAGCAGCTGCGCGAAATCCTCCCGGCGGCGGGGGAGGAAAACGCCAAGAGCGGTTTGTTCGGCAAGGTAAAGGATTTGTTTTAGGCTTCCCAGAATTCCGAAAAGTGAAACGCCTGTAGCGTGGCCGGCACTACCCATACAGGAACGAGGAATTCAGTGGTATGCCGGTCAAATCTGGGAACATTCAGATCCGATGGCCCAAGGGCTCCACGGATCTATACGATCTCGTTATCAAGACGGTAGTGGCGGCCAAGACTTTCCAGCCGGCCACATCGGCAAATCTCTACCAGCCCGCGCATGGGCCGATTCACGAGTTTTACTCCAAGTCCTGGAAGAAGAACACGGGGGATAGGGCCAATCTTTTGATTACCTTCAGCTATTGGGGCGCGGATCGCACTCCAGCGGTGACGGACTTTGTAATTGTTGACGCGGATGCGCCCAAGCCAAAGCCATTAGGAGCACCGCTGCCGATTCAACTTGGGCAAAGTGCGCAAGCTTGGGCCAATGCCATTCGAAACTTGCTCGAAGGGGCTTCGATCAGCGGACACAGTAAGGTAGAGATCGACTTCGTCAAGAAAGAAGCGCTGCTCGAATTACGGCGTTTCAAAGTGGTGGAAACGCCAAAACCACAAGCCCGTAAGGCGGCAATCCCAGGCGAGAAGGCGGCCAAAGAACTGCTTCACATCGTCAGTTCTTCCGACCCCTCTTTTACCGTCGGCTACGCCGCAAGCATCATCGTAAAAGGCTCGGAGTGGCATTTGGAAAGCGCCCTCCCCGTGGTGATGGCCAAGCCCGTCGATAAAGATGCAAAGCTCCCCGAGGACGAGGAAGGCGAGGAGTTTCTCATGTCCGACGAGGGAGACGCCATCATCGACGACATCAACAATACGAGACGGATTTGGCTCAAACAGGCCGCCACGATGATCGCCGAGCAAGATCCCACCCGCCTGGATAACATCCTGTGGAGCGTAGGGCCGCTGGCGGTGATGAAAGTGGGGAAGGTGGCCAAACTCGCGCGATTCTCCAAACTGTCGAAGGCGTCGATTCTGGGGAAGATTCGCGTCCCCAAGGCGGTGCAATTGGTGCGGAAGGAATACCATGTCGCCGCCAAGCTGAATCCGAAGCTTGTAGAGCGCTCATTGGATCTTCGGAAAACAAAATATGGCGTGGAGTTCAAGGACTTCCGGAAGTACAACATCTCGGCGTGGGAGGTGAAGGTGAATGGAGAGGCCCGCATCATCGACTCGGGGAATGTGCCGATCTCGGAGATCAACAAGATCCACGGCAAGGGCGCGACCGATGTAGGGTTGCATTCCGAGGGAATGATTGCGGAGCACTTACGGAAGCTGCAGTCGCAAGGCCACGACGTGAAGGTAGTGCAGATCTATACGGAACGGCCGCCTTGCAAGCATTGCGCGGAACTGCTGCAGCGCTATAGCGAGGCGCCGGTATTTCATAGCCTGTCGCCGGGTGAAGGGGCGCGGGCGGAAAGACTAATGCGGGCCTACGGCATTACACCGTAGGCCCGCATTTGAGATGGCGCTTGTTTCTAGAAAACCAGCTTGAGCGCGAATTGGATCTGGCGGGCGGGGCTAGCTAGACCGGTGATCGTGCCGAAGTTGGCGTTGGAGATGTTGGCGTTCGGCGAACCGAAGTTCGTCTTGTTGAAGAGGTTGAAGAACTCGCCGCGGAATTCCAGGCGGACGCGTTCGGTGAACGAGAAGGCCTTGTGCATGCCGGCGTCGAAATTGTAGAGCGCGGGGCCGCGGGCGATGTTGCGGCCCAATGTGCCGAAGACTTCGCTGATCGTGGGCTGCGTAAAGGCGGCACGATTGAAGTATCCATTCGGGCCTTTGTTAGCCGCATAGACATCGCCGCCAACGTAGTTCGGGCGGTAGGTAGGATTCACCGCCGTGGAGACCTGAGCGGTCGCCGTCGGGCTGTAGCTGAGATTCACCGGCAGGCCGCTGGCCATGGTGTTGATACCGGTAAGGCGCCAGCCGCCGAGCAGCGCGTCGACGAAGCCGTTCACGTCCGCGCCCCAGCGGCGACCCTTGCCGTAGGGGAGTTCCCATACGAAGGAGGTCGTGTTGTTCAAGGGCTGGTTGTAGCTGCCGTTGGCTTTCTCGGCGGCAAGGTTGCGGATGTTGACGCGGGAGTTGTCGCCGTTGGCGGTTTCGAGGTGGCCACCGGCGTTATCGATGGCCTTCGAGTACGTGAAGCTGTTCAGCAGGTAGACGCCATTGGCGTAGCGCTTCTCAAGCTTGGTTTGGAAAGCGTGGTAGGTGGCGAAGCCGCCACCGAAGGAGATTTGGATGCTATCGAAACCTTGGATCGGACGCCGAGGACCGACGGCAAGGCTTGCGCCCGGAGCGTTCACGGCGGCTTGGTTGAAGTCGCCAAGAATCATGAGGCCGTTGGAGCGGTTGCCGACGTAAGCCACGTCGAGAACGAGGCCGCGGCCAAGCTCACGCTGCGTGGTCAAGTGCCAACTCTGCACGTAGGTCGTGCGGTAGTCGGCGGGAGTGTAGTTGGTGCGGGTGTTAGCCGTCGAGAAGCGGGAAGGGTCCACGATGCCCGTGGGGTAGCCCTGCTGCGTCAGGCGGAAGCAACCATTGAAGTTGGTGCCGGTGCAGAGCGGCTGATTGGGATTCTGGTTGATCGTGCTGTTGATGACGTTTGGACCGTTGTAGCCGAGCAGGTTCTCGCCGCCCAGGCGATTGAAGTGCACGTAGCTGATGCCATAGCCGGAGCGGACGACGGTCTTCGAGTTCGCCTGGTAGGCGAAGCCGATGCGCGGCGCCCAGTTGTTGCGGTCCGGGTTGACAAGCGAACGGTCATAAAGGCTACCGTCCTTGGCTTGGATCAGCGTGTTGTTGGACGGATTGAAGTTGCCGATACGGTTCTGCGCTTCGTACTGCGGAGTGGCGAATTCGTAGCGCACGCCGAGGTTTAGGGTCAGCTTCGTGTTGACCTTCCAATCGTCCTGGAGGTAGGCGAAGTGCATGCGCTGGCGGTAGTTCAAAACGACCTGGTTGTTCAAGCTGTAGGCCGAGCGGGCGCCGTGGAGGAAGTCCGCAAGGTTGTACAGGTTGAAGGCTTGCGTGATCGAGGCGGGACGAGAAAACTGTCCGCCGTAGTTGTCTTGGCCATACTGCGGGTTGAAGTCGAAGATGTCCGTGTTGATGGCTTGGTATTCATAACCGGACTTCAAGGTGTGGCGGCCGACAACCTTGGAGTAGTTGACCTTGGGGTTCACCGTGAAGGGATCTTGGAATTGGGGATTTGAAGTTTGACGGCCGAGATTGGTAAAGCCGGCGATCTGCTGGCCGGTGAGGCCGCCGCCGATGGTCGGGTTTTCCGGCAGGCCAGAGATACCGTATTCCTGCGACATGTAGGGGCGCTCGCTGCCGAGGGCGAACTTGCCGCCTTCGAAATTCGATACGCCAATGCGGAAATCGATTAGCGAGGTTGGGCTCAGCGTGTAGTTGAAGCCGGTGGCGATCTGCTGGTTCAGGATGCGGACGTTACCGTTGGCGTCGCCGCCGGAGGGGCCGGGAATGACGTGGTCTTCAATACGGTTCTGGAGGCGGTGGCTGTAACGCACGAAGGCCGTGAGCTTGGACGACAGGTAGTGGTCGTAACGGATGTCGCCCTTATTGTCGTTCCAGGGAGTGGGAGTGAGCCGGTCGAAATTGTTGCTCGGCAGGGCGTTGTTGGCGCTCGCACGAGTGGGGGCGGGCAGATCGCCGAGCACGCGGCGCGCGAAGGGCGTAATAGCCGAGGCGGGCACGACATTGTTCGGATAGGGCGTCTTCGAAACGGGATCGACGAGGGCAATGCCGAGATTTCCGGCGCGCTGTTCCAGCGTCGGAATGCTGGCGAATTGCAGCGTACGCTCGACACGACGAAAGCCTTCATAATCGGCGAAGAAGAACATCTTGTCCCTGACGATCGGGCCGCCGACCGCGGCGCCGAACTGGTTCTGCACGAGGACCGGCTTCACGCCGGTGGAGGGCTTGAAGAAACCGACGGCGTTCAGTTTCGTGTTCCGCAGATATTCCCAGGCCGCACCGTGGAATTGATTGGTGCCGCCACGGACGCTCGCGTTGATCACGGCGCCGCCGGCGCGGCCGTACTCAGCGGAGAAATTGTTGGTTTGGACTTTGAATTCTTCCACGGCATCTGGGGTGAGCTGAACGACCTGGTTCGAGAAGCCCTGATTTGAGGTGCCATAGGCGTTGTTGTCGACGCCGTCCACCATGAAGTTATTGAGTGAACTGCGCAGGCCGTTCACGTTGAAGGAGGCGTCGCGGTTGGTAATCGTGGCGCGGCGGACGCCAGGGCTCAAAAGAGCAAGATCGGCATAAGCACGGCCGTTCAACGGCAGGTTGACGATGGCTTCGCGCGTGATGACCTGGCCGCGGTCGCTCGAATCGGTTTCGAGCGCGGCGGCGGCCGTGGAGACTTCGACGCTTTGGCTAACGTCGCCGACTTGCAGCGTCAAATTGACGCGTTGGCGGGCGTTCACGGTGAGTGTAAAGACGGCGCTGGCGGCTTGCTTGAAGCCTGCCTTCTCAGCGCTTACTTTGTAGGAACCGATGCGTTGGCTCAGGAAGGAGTAGTTCCCTTCCCCATCGGATTGAGTTTCGATCTTCACACCCGTGAGGGTGTTTTCAAGAGTTACTTTGACAGCGGGCATCGCGGAACCGGAGGAGTCCACGATGCTGCCCAGAACCGTGGCCGAGTCGTACTGCGCAAAGAGCGCAGTGCTCAGCAACAGGGCTAAAGCGAGATTTTTCATGATTTCTGTATAGTAGCTTTTCTATGTAACGAAAGCGTTAAGCTTGGCGTGGGCTAGAACGGGGCTAGCGGATTGGATACGATGTCGCCATGAAGATCACACGCAGGGAAGCGGTGAGCATGGCGCTGGCTGCCGGGGTCGCAGCCGCCGACCAAGCGGGCGAAAGCAAGGGCAGTGTTCAGCATTCGGTTTGCAAATGGTGCTATCCGAAGATTTCCCTCGAAGACCTGTGCAAGGCCGCCAAGGGCATCGGCCTGAGTTCCATCGAACTTCTAGGCCCCAACGATTGGCCCACGCTTGCCAAGTACGGCCTCACCTGCGCCATGGCCACCGCACCCAATATTGACGGGCTTGGCGGCATCCCCAAAGCCTGGAATCGGGTGGAACACCACGACAAACTACTGAACATCTACTCGCAGTGGATTCCGCAAGCCGAAGCGGCTGGCGTAAAGAACCTGATCTGCTTCTCCGGCAATCGCGACGGCATGGACGACCAGCAAGGTCTCGAGAATTGCGCGAAGGGCTTGCAGCGCATTATGCCCTTGGCCGAAAAGCACAAGGTCAACATCGTGATGGAGCTCTTGAACTCCAAGGTCAATCACAAGGACTACATGTGCGACCACACCGCCTGGGGCGTGGAAATGTGTAAGAAGGTCGGCAGCGAGCGCATGAAATTGCTGTATGACATCTACCACATGCAGATCATGGAAGGCGACGTGATCGCGACCATTCGCGCCTCGCATCCTTACATCGCGCACTATCACACCGGCGGCGTGCCGGGCCGCAATGAAATCGACGAATCGCAAGAGCTGCACTATCCCGCGATCATCAAGGCGATATTGGAGACCGGCTACAAGGGCTTCGTGGGGCAGGAGTTCATTCCGAAGCGCGCGGATGCCTTGGCGAGCCTGAAGCAAGGCGTGACGATTTGCAGCGTGTAAATAGGAGGGCAACAAGGCCCCCATCGCTATACTGAGAGCTTATGGGCTCTGAGGGTTCTAACGCCGCCACCGGCGCGCCTTCGCACTTTATTCGCGACATTATTTTGGACGACATCGCCAAAGGCAAGAACGGCGGGCGTGTGCATACGCGCTTCCCTCCCGAGCCGAATGGCTACTTGCACATCGGCCACGCCAAAAGCATTTCGTTGAACTTCGGGCTGGCCAAGGAATTTGGCGGCAAGTGCAATCTGCGCTTCGACGACACCAATCCCTCCAAAGAGGAAACCGAATACGTCGAAAGCATCATCGAAGACGTGAAGTGGCTCGGCGGCGATTGGGAAGATCGTCTCTTCTATGCCTCGGACTACTTTGAGCAGTTGTACCTCTGGGCCGTCGAGTTGATCAAAGCCGGCAAGGCCTACGTTTGCGATCTGACGGCGGAAGAAGTGCGCGCCACGCGCGGCACGCCTACCGAGCCGGGCCAGGAAAGCCCCTACCGGAATCGCAGCGTCGAGGAGAACCTCGACTTGTTTGCGCGCATGCGCGCCGGCGAGTTCCCCGATGGCGCGCGGACCCTGCGCTCGAAAATCGACATGGCGTCGCCGAATTTCAACATGCGCGACCCCGTGATGTACCGCATCCTCCACGCCGAACACCATCGCACCGGCAACGCCTGGTGCATCTACCCGATGTACGATTACGCGCACGGCCAGAGCGACTCCATCGAAGGCATCACGCATTCGATTTGCACGCTGGAATTCGAAGACCACCGGCCGCTCTACGACTGGTACATCCAGAATCTCGGTATTCATGCGCCGCAGCAGATTGAGTTCGACCGTCTCAACCTGACGAATACGCTCTTGAGCAAGCGCAAGCTCCTCATGCTGGTGCAAAAGGGCATCGTGAGCGGCTGGGATGATCCCCGCATGCCCACCCTTACCGGAATGCGCCGCCGCGGCTACACGCCGGAAGCGATTCGTACCTTTTGCGCCAACATCGGCGTTTCGAAGACGAACGGCATCGTTGAGTTCCAGTTGCTCGAACATTACCTGCGCGAGGATCTGAACAGCCGCGCGTTGCGCGCCATGGCTGTGCTGGATCCGATCCGGCTGGTTATCGACAACTACCCCGAGGGTCAGACCGAAGAGTTTGAAGCCTCCAACAATCCAGAAGACGAGAGCGCCGGCAAGCGCAAGATTCCGTTCTCAAAGGTTGTCTATATTGACCGCGACGACTTCCGCGAGGAGCCGCCCAAGGGCTTCCACCGCCTTTCCCCCGGCAAGGAAGTCCGGCTGCGCAACGCTTATTTCGTGAAGTGCAATGAAGTAATCAAAGACGCGAACGGCGAAGTGGTGGAGCTTCGCTGCACCTACGACCCCGAGTCCAAAGGCGGCCACACCGCCGATGGCCGCAAGGTGAAAGGCATCATCCATTGGGTCTCTGCGGCGCATGCCGTGGAAATCGAAGCGAGGCTCTACGAGAGTCTATTGACGGACGACGCCACGATCCCCGCGGACCCCGAACTCGGCTTCGCCGTAAACCCGGAATCGCTGGTGATCCCCAAGAAAGCCTACATCGAACCCAGCGCCGCCAGCGCTGCCCCGGGAACGAAGTTCCAGTTCGAGCGCGTAGCGTACTTCTGCGTTGACAAGGATTCGACGCCGGAGAGACCAGTGTTCAATCGAACGGTGAAACTACGCGACTCCTGGGCGAAGATCGAGAAGGCGCAGAAGGCCTAACGCTTCTGCGAAAATGAAAACAGCAGGGGCCCTTAGCACAACGGTTAGTGCAGCGGACTCATAATCCGTTGGTTGTTGGTTCGAATCCAACAGGGCCCACCAATAAAATCAATCGCTTGCAGCCTCTCCAGAGCAATCCTTTTCGACTACTTTGGGGGAATCTTCGGGGACCGAAGCGAGCTCTTCGAAGTGAACCATTTCGACCTCAGGGATTCTCTGATAAGGCTTGTCGCCCCAGCCGTCCTCGCCAGGGATAGGATTGGGTCTCCACCAACAGGCTAGCTCGCGCGTTGCTTCTTCTTCGGTCCAAGACTTTGCCGGACGAAAAATGTCTTTGAAGCACCTCGCCTCAACCATCGAAATAATAGACTCGAAGCGGTTGCGATCCTCAAGGTTCGACGCACTAAGTGAACAAAGCTCAAAGCAAATCCGCATTGCAGCACACGCTGAAGCCGAGGAAGGCAGAGTGCCCTTATGAACAAAAGCATTTCGAGCTTTTCTCACGCCGGAAAGCAACTCGCATGTTTCCCCAGGCAATATCCCCTTGTGAAGAAAAAGCTCTACTTTAGTGGACATGGACCAGGTTCGATGGTCTCTGAGAAAATCCTTTCGACTCGATTCTGCGCATCTCTCGATCACATGCTTCTCCCACATCCCATCAATAATCCGTTCCACAATCGTCCAGAAGTGAATAAGCGCCTCACCCCACTGATTGCGTACATAGAACGTGCAGCCGTAAAGGAGCTGTTCACGCTGAATTGGTCCGATTGCCTGAAGTGACGCCCTCCCTGATTTTCTATGCACCGTGAGTTGGCTGACAGTAATCCGCTCGGGATTCATGTAGTGGCCCAATTCGAGCGTTCCGACGCCGCCTACCCGCGCGCGAAAAGCGGCATTAGTGGAATGCCCACTTGAGATTGGAAAAAT
>VFQP010004551.1_pt1 | contig 12783 bp, 14 predicted proteins | sample 3512351 | NCBI WGS metagenome assembly VFQP01 (sample SAMN10412372, study PRJNA504923) | tailings metagenome | isolation source: Relicate 1 Philex TSF1 revegetated site | place: Philippines: Tuba, Benguet | collected 2017-08-29 | reverse complement strand
ATCACCAGGGGGAGCAGGAGGAGGAGGAGGACGACGACGACGCGGGGACGGAGGGCAGCGACGAGGGGGCAGACGGCGCGGACGACCAGGCAGAGCAGGAAGAAGAGAGCGCGCCTGTGGAGGAGGTCCTGCAGCTCAGGGCCAAGCTCAAGCACATGCGCGAGTCCCTGCGCACGCTCGTGGTGCGTCGTGCCCGCCGGGGCCCCCGGGTTCGCCACTCTCCACGTGCCTGTGGCCCCTGTGCACATGCGCTCTCACCTGCACCTGCGCGCGCGCAGAAGACGCAGCAGGACCTGCAGGAGGAGCATGCGCGGCACACCGAGGAGCTGCGGCAGCAAGTGTGGGACGCCGAGCAGCAGGCGCAGGCTGCCCGCCAACAGGCAGCGCTGGCCACCCGCACGCAGCTGGAGCAGGAGCGCGCCGCCTGGGCCGCCGAGACGGCTCAGCTCAAGCAGCAGCTCCAGGACGCCAGGCAGCAGCTGCAGGGCGCCAAGCAGCAGCGGCAGCAGCAGGCGCACCAGCGCGAGCAGCAGCACCAGCACCAGGTGCAGGAGCTGCAGCAACAGCTGCAGCGCCTCAGGCAGCAGCACCAGCAGCAGCAGCAGGAGCTGGAGCGGCTGCGCGGCGCCTCGGCGGCCGCCGCTCTGCCGCCCGCTGGCGGCGACGCCGACGCCGACGCCGCGCGGCCGCAGCAGCAGCAGCTGCGGCGCGAGGTGCAGGCGCTGCAGCAGCAGCTGCAGCAGGAGCAGGCGCACCTCCAGGCGCTGCAGCTGGAGCGCGAGGGCCTGCAGCAGGACCTCGAGTGGGAGCGCAAGTTCCGGCAGGACGAAAAGCAAATGGCCGACCAGCGCATCGCGGCGCTCGAGCGGCAGGTCAGGCTGGCGGCGCGCGCCAACGCCGGCGGCGGCGGCAGCGCAGGCGCCGGCGGCGCGGCGGGCGCGGCGGGGCTGGCGCAGCAGCCCAGTGGCGGAATGGCGGTGGTGGGCGCCGGGGGTCCGACCCACCTGGGCCTGGGGCAGCAGCAGGGTCGGGCGGTGGCGCGGCTCCCCAGCGCTGGCGCGCCGGCGTGGGCGGCGGAGCAGGCGGCGGGCGCCGGGCCGTTGGTCGGGCGGCAGTCCGGCGGCGGTAGCGCGCAGGTCGGCGCCGCGCCCCTGGACCTGGATGACGGCAGCAGGGCCGTGCCCGGCCGCCGGCACCGGCACCACCACCGGCTGCCGCACCCGGATGGCGCGCCGGCGCTGGCCGCGGCGGGCGCAGCGGGCGGTGGTGGTGGCGCGGCCGGCCGGCGCGGCGTGGCGCCTGACCAGGCCACGCCGGACCACAGCCACATGTCGGGCTCCACCTCAGACAGCGGCGGGTGGGCTCAGGGCCCGGGAGAGCAGGAGGGCGAGGCGGAGCCCTTGGGCGGCGAGGAGGGCGACGACGTGGCTGCGCTGGGCGGCCACATGCGCGCGGGCGGGCGCGGCACACATCATCATCAGCGGCAGCAGCAGCAGCACTTGTCATCCAGCGACGGCAGCCGCCCGGGCCCAGGCTCCTCCTTGGACAACGCGCTGGGGGGCCGGGCGGCGTCACCGCCGGGCGCGCACCCTCCCCACCACGCCGGCGCAGCGGGCGGCAAGCGGCCCCGGCTTGCGGCGCCGCCGGACGCCGCCGCGGCCGGCGAGCTGGAGCTGCGGCGGGGCAGCGGCAGCGGCAGCGCCGCGCTGCAGCAGCCGCCCCACGCCAGCCGCGCCGGCACGCCCAGCGACCCCGCCGGCGCCCGGCCCTCCGCCGCCGCCTCGCTGGGCCTCCTGGAGCCTGAGGCCAAGCGCCGCCACGTGCTGCACCACATGGCGCGCTCCCCCAGCGGCACTGCCCAGGAGCTCTGGCGCCACTACTCGTCTGGCCAACTCATGTTGGGCAGCATCCGCAGCGCTGCCGGCGGCGGCGGCGGCGCGGCGGCGGCGGGGCCGGCGTCCCCGCCCGGGTCGGCGGGGCGGAGCGGGCGGCGCGGGCGGCCGCCGCTGGCGCGCACCGGCGAGGAGGTGCTGGAGGCGGTGCTGCAGCTGGGGCGCGGCAGCGCGCTGCCGGGCACGGCCAAGCTGTCGGCGTGGGCGCAGGCCGAGGCGCGGGCAGCCAAGGCGGCGCGGGAGGTGGCGCGGGCGCTGGCCACCGGCGGCGTCAGCGCGGCGTGCGTGGTGGCGGCGGTGGAGCGGCGCGCGCTGGCCGCGGCAGTGCACGTGCTGCCGGCGGCGGCCCCCGGCGCCACCGACGCGGAGCACCCGCCGGCGCAGCAGCCGGAGCAGCCGGAGGAGGAGGGCGGGGGGCCGGAGGCGGCCGACGCCGGCGGCCAGGCGCGGAGCAAGCGCAAGCGCGGCGCCGGCGGGGCCAAGGCGGGGGCGGCGCAGGACGGCGCGGCGTCCGGCGGTCCGCAGGCGGCGGCGGCGCGGCAGGCGGCGGGGCCGGTGGGGTGGCGCGGGTGGTGCCGGCGCGACGCGGCCTGGGACCTGGCCATCGTGCACTGGCTGGGGCGCACGGCGGCCATGGTGGACGAGCAGCTGTCCGGCGCTGCTGCTGCTGCGGCAGGCAAGGCACCCGGCCAGGCGCCGCCGGCGGGCGCGAGCAAGCCGGCGGGCACGGGCGTCGCACGTCCGCAGCTCTTGCTCCCGCTGCTGTACGGCACATTGGTCAACCACGCGCTCCACGGGCTGTACGATGGGAGCGGCAAGGGGGCGCGGGAGCGGGCGGCGTCGCCGCACGACGACGAGCTGGCGGCGTTTTTGCTCGCTGGCCCGGGGCGCGCCGGTGGTGGCGGGGCGGGGGCGGGACCGCAGCAGGGGGCGGCGCCGGCGGCAGTGGCGCCTCCGCCCGAGAGCCTGGAGCCGTCGGCGCGCGGCGCGCTGCTGGCGGTGGTGGTGGCGGCGGCGCGCCGCGCCAACGACCGCACGGTGCGCCCGGTGGTCCCTTTTGCCTTGCCGCCTGCCACTGGGAGGGGGCCCGCGGCACCCCCTTGCTGGACCACGCCGTGCTGCGCGCGTGCTGAGGCCCTGCGCGCCGCCGCCGCCGCTCGCTGCTGCGCAGGTGGTGCGAGGCGTGCTGCACGACCTGCTCACGCGGTGCTGCTCGGCCCATTCTCCAGGAGGCGGACCCAGCCGCTCGCCCTCCCCGCAGCTCCTCCTGGGCCTGGGCCCGCCCGCCCCGCAGCACCCGACCGCTGCGCTGCTGCCGTACATTTACACCGTCGTCTCCGCCTGGCCCCAGGCGCTGCTGGCGCCGGCGCCCGCCGGCGCGGCGCCCGCAGCGGCAGACGCGGCTCGGGCCGGCGGCGGCGCGGACGCGGCGGCGCCAGCGGAGGAGGTGGCGGGCGTGTGGGACCCTGTCGGCGCCACGCTGTGCGCGGCCGTGGCGCAGTGCTGCCTGCATGCCATCGCCGCGACGCTGCCGCCGGCCGAGCAACAGGGCGCCGGCGTGGGAGGCCCGGCGGCGGAGGCAACCGCTCCGACGCCACACCAGCAGCAGCAGCAGCACTTGGCGACTGGGGGGCGGTTGTCCAGCCGCGCGTCAGGCACGTCGGCGTCGCTTTGCTCGTCCCTGACCACGGCGGGCGGCGGCGGCGGCGGCGGCGGCGGCGGGGCAGCTGCGTCGCTGGGCGCGCAAGCGTCTTCCCGCCTGACGTCCCACACGTCGTCCTCGCTGCTCCTCCGCATGGTGGCGGGGTCGGACGTGGACGCCGCCACGGCGGCGCACCTGGCGCAGGGTGTGCTGCGCGTGCTGTCCACGCTGCCTCCGCTGCCGGCGGTGGCGGGCCCGGCCGCGGGCAGCTGCGGCGGCGGCGGCGCCGCCGCGCCTGGGCAGGCGTGCGCGCACGGCAAGACGCTGCCTGGGTGCCTGGGGTGCTGCGCGCGTGAGTGGGCGGCGCTGCTGCGCCGCGCGGGCGGGCGGGCGTGGCAGCTGGGCAGCGGCGGCGGCGGCGGCGCGGCCGCCTGCACCGCGCTGTGGGCGCCAGCGGCGGCGCTGCTGCTGGCGGTGCTGCGCGCGGCGCTGGTGGACGGGCGGCCGGCGGACGGGCGGGCGCGGGCGGCGCTGGAGGCGCAGGCGTGGCAGGCGCTGCAGGTGGTGTGCCAGCACGCGCCGTTCGAGGTGGCGGGCCCGGGGCTGCTGCGGGTGCTGGCCGGCTGGGCGGCCACGCCTCCGGGCGCGTCTGCCGCTGGGGCGCCGTTTGACGAGGGGCGGGCGCTCGCCGCGCGGCTGGTGGCGGTGGCGTGCGAGGCTTACGTGCCGGTGGGTCTGCCGGGGCGGGGAGGCCCGGGCGCGGCGCGGGCAGCGATCGGGTGGCACCTGCCGGCGGCGGGCGTGCTGGCCCGCGTGCAGCTGTGCGAGGCGCTGGCGGCGGTGCTGAGGCTGGCCCTGGCGGCGGGAGGCGCCGGGCTCCTGCACGCGGCGGCGCAGCACGCGGCGGCGGCGCTGCTGTGCTGCGCGTGGCCGCTGCTGCCGTGCCTGCCGTCGGCGGCAGCCGGGCGCAAGCGGAAAGGCGGGCCCGGTGGGGGCAGTGAGGAGGAGGATGAGGAGGAGGATGAGGAGGGCGATCGCGAGCAGGATGAGTCGGGCCTGGACGTGCAGCTGCAGCCGGCGCTGAGCACGCTCAAGGACTGGTCCGTGGCGGCGGCGGCGCGGGCGACGGAGCTGCCCGCCTGGGTGGCCAAGGCGCTGCTGCAACTGGTGCAGCAGGATTCATGACTTGACGGCGCGTCTGGTTGCCTATTCTTTTGCTTTTTCAAAAAGCCTTTTTGTGGGCCCGCCCTCGTCCAGGGCACACGCGCGCCTGGGCGGTGCGTGCTGTTCCTGAGGGAGCTATGTTCGGACCTGAAGGATCAACGCTTGTAATGCCGCCCCGTTGACGATCCAGCAGCTCCTGAGCAGCGGCCGGACTCATAGCCGTTCCGGAAGTCGTGCGGCGCAGCCGGCGTGCGGGAGCGCGGGTCGCTCCGACACGGCGTCCTCTGCAGAATCTCGCCCGTTGATCGTTGCCAGAGGCACCACTGCCTGGCTGCGGCATGAAGCGCACGCGGGGCGTCGGTGGCGCCCAGGACGACTTTGTGGACCCGGACGAGCTCTTCAGCGACGATGACCAGTCCAACGACGAGCCCAGCAGCAAGAGGGGCAAGGGTACCAGGAGCAGGGCCAGCGCGGCTGTGAGCACTGGCGCCGGCAGCGCGGGAGGGCTGCCCAAGCCCGTCCCCAGGAGCGAGCAGGCGCCCGGGAGGACGAGGCCCACAAACAACCAGCTCCTGTGAGCGGCATTGCTGCTGCCAGCGGCGCCAATGCGGGGCCCGGGGGTGGCAGGGCAACCGAAAAGGTGATGCGAGCACGGGGCCAGCACACCATCGGCGCGCAATCATCACGATCATCGCGCGCACCAGCACTGCTCGCGCACGCACAGGTACAAGGCCTACTACCGGTGGTCGCACTACCCTTGCGTGTTCAAGGCCATGCCCACGGAGACCGAGGCGTGCGCCTCAGTCACGGCCGCATTTCTGCACGTCCTGCAGACGCTGCAGCGCGCGGAGGAGCTCCGCTTCGCAAACAGCCAGCACCAGCGGAGCGTGCTCCAGGTCAGCGCGATGGGGCCTGGGGGGGGGAGATCTGCGATCGTGCTTGCTGGGCCGCTCGCGCTCCGACACCGAGTTTAGTCACTCTGGAGCGGCAGGAGCCTCGAACGAGCGTGGCATGCTGCTCTGCGCCTGGCCAACCACTGGTGCAGATCCTGTCCACCAATACGCGGCGCACCAAGGTGGTGGAGCTCACGTCCGGCACGCACCGGTGCGGCGCGCCGCACTGGCAGGCGCCACAGCTCGCCCAGCGAACCATTCGCCTTGCTCCATCTCACCGCAGCTGTGGCCCTTGCGCCCTCTCACACGTTGCTGCGCCGCCCAGGGTGCCCGACGAGCTCAAGAAGCACTACCTGTCGGACGGGGCGGGCGGCCAGTACTCGACCAACCTGGACCGCAACCGCTACGGCAACGACGACAACTACCTCTTCACCGGTGCGCAGCAAGCAGCAGGAGGGCCTGCGCTGCGCCGCCGCGTGCAGCAGGAGGGCCTGCGATGTGCCAGAAAGGCCGGCGGGACCACGCTGCGGCCCTTGTCCTCGACGCCGCGCAGTGATCCGCTACGACCTGGAGTTCCTGGGCCTGTGCCCCTGCATGGTGGACGTGGAGATCATCGACGCCAAGGCGGGCAACCAGAGCGTCATTGTGTCGGCGGGGCCCGAGGCCTGCACCTGCCAGCGCAAGGTGCGCGCACGCGCAGCCCAGCCCCCCCTCGCGCCACAGCGAGGCACCCTGCACGCACTCTGGACGCAGCGCAGCACACCTGTGCCCTGCCGCCCCTTTGGACCCGCGCGCGCAGCCCGCCAACGGCACGGCGGGAGCGTACCCCGGCCCGCCCCCGCCCGGCGCGCTGCCGCCCGGCCACCCCATGGCGCACATGGCGCCGCGCCCGGGCATGGGCCTCCCGCCGCCGCTCATGCCCATGGGCATGGGCCCGCGCCCCATGCACCCCATGCACCACCCGGCGGGGCCCCCAGGCATGCCGCCGGGCATGCTGCCCGGCCACCCGCCCGTCATGCCGCACTACATGGGACAGCCCGGCCTGCCGCCCGGCGCGCCCCCACACATGCAGGCTCCGGGCGTGCCGCACCCGCACATGATGGCGGCGGCGCAGCATCAGCACCAGCACATGCCACCCCACCACCACCACCACGCCATGCCGCCCGGCGCCGCCCCCAACGGCGTACCCGCAGCTCCTCACCTCCCCAACGGCATGGGCAGTGGCCCCATGGGGCTGCCGGGCGGAGGCTGGGGCCCCAGGGGCGTGGGCGTCGGCATGATGGGCGCAGCGCAGGGCCCCGCGCGGACCATGCCGCAGCAGCACGCGCCTCCGCCGCCGCCCCCCCCGCCGCAGCCGCACCAGGGGGTGGCGGGCGGCCCGCAGCTGCCCCCCGTGGCCGCGCTGCGCGACGTGGGGTCGCCGCCGCCGCTGGGCGCGCCTGCCGGCGGGGCGGCGGCGCGGCCAACGCGCAGCACGCGCAGCGCGCGGAGCAAGGGCGGCGCCGAGTCGCCCAAGCCCAGCTCCGTGAGCGGCGGCGTGAGCCAGCTCTTTGACGCGCTCGTCATGGCCGCCACGGGTGCGTGCTTCAATCGAAAAATTCGTGGCCCGAACCTCACCTCCCAGCCCACGATCCGCGTGCTTATGCTGCTGCTGGGGCTCGACTATCTTGACTGCGGCGGTGCCCACACACTAACACGCAACAGGGGGCTGCTGGCTTGAAGCCCTGCCCGCCGTCGATGCCGCTGTGCCGGCACACGCACTCTCCACACGCGCAGAGGTGGAGCACGGCGCGGTGGCGGCGCCCCCCGAGGCCGCCGCGGGCGCCTACCCGCACCTTGACGCGCTGGCGGCGGTGGGGGGCGACGTGCACGAGCTGCGCCCCGCGGGGCCCGGGGCGGCGCAGCAGGCGGCAGCGGGCGGGGCCAGCGGCGGCGGCGCAGCGGCGGCGACGGCGGCGGCTGCGCCGGCGCAGCCGCGTGGCCCGCAGGTGCATCACGCGCCGATGCGCAACCGCAGCCGGCTGTGGAGCGCCATGTCGTTCGGGGACATGGACAGCCTGCAGGTGCGGCGGTGGTGGTGGTGGCCAGGTGATGGTGCTGCCGTGCTGTGTTGAGGGGGCCTTGGCGTGGGTGGTGTCGCGAGGGGGCAGGTTGGCGCGGCACGGCGCTGCCTTTCTACTCCTTTCGCACGCGACCGTGCTGCTGGGCGTGGGCACCTGGGTGGAGCTGCATGGCTGGGTGCACGCCATGGGGGATGATCGTCGCGGCGTGCGGCGCTGTCGCTCGGGACCTGAGGCGTTGTCGTTGCAGGTGATGGGTCACCGTGCGCCGTGCCGTGCCGTGCGGAACGCTCTGGACGCCTTCCACCCGAATGCATCACACAGGCACCCAAAAATCGCCTCCCTCACGCCGCCACGCACCTCCCTCGCCGCGTGCGCTGTGCAGAACGCTCTGGACGCCTTCCGCGCCGAGGAGGAGATTGCCTCGCACCCCAACAACGCCACCAGCCGGCCCACGGCGCCCGACAAGGAGCGGGACGCCGCCGACGCGCCGGCGGGGGCCGGAGGCAGGCCGCAGGGCAGCGGCGGCGGCGGGGGCAGCACGGCCAAGGGGGAGGAGGGCGCGGGCGCCGTGAGCGGCGGCGCCGAGCCGGGCCTGCTGAGGCAGCGACGCCGCAAGCCGCCGCGGGGCAACAGCAGCTTCCTGCTGCGGGCGGGGGACAGCAGCCTGGGGCACGTCGCGGTGCCGCCGATCAAGCTGGGTGTCAAGGTGGGTGCGCTGGGCTGGTGTGCGTTGCTTGGGAGGAGGAGCGGAGCAGCGATGCGCGCACTGCCGTGGACCAAAAGCGCACGCTCATGTGTCGTGGACGCAGTTTGAGGCTGACCCCATGGTGCCGGACGAGGACCGTGGAGCGCAGCAAGGCGGGCCTGGCGTGGCGGCGCCGCCGGGCCCTGTGGGCGGCGTCGAGGCGACGGGGGCAGGAGGCGGGGGGCGGGCGCTCAGTAGCGGGCTGGAGGGGCGCAGCGACCGGCGCGGCGCGGTCGGGGGGGGGGGGGGGGGGGGGGGGGAGGGGGGGGGGGAGAGCCTGCAGCGCGGCGCGGCTGGGGCGGCGGACGAGGAGGCGGAGGACGACGACCACGCCGAGGGCGGGGGCACCACGGGCGACGGCACGGAGGAGGCCGGCGAGGAGACGCGCGAGCTGTCGGCAGAGGTGAGGCGATCGCTCGCTCTGGATGCTCTCATGGGAGAGCATGCGCGCCATGGGTGATGGTCGTCGAGGGACGCTGAGGCTGAGGCGCGTCGCTCGTGGCGCGTGTGTGCCTGCCTCCGGTGCAGAGGCGTGTGCGGCATGTGCCGCGCCAGGCCAGCGCCGTCAACCTGTCGACGCGCGTGTCCAACGCCGAGCTGGCGCGCCTCAAGAGCGAGCTCGAGCAGCTGCGCAGCGAGAACCGGCGGCTGTCGGGGCGCGACGGCGCCAAGCGCCTTCGCTCCGGGCTCCAGGTGCGGCATCGAGCACACGCGACGGTGGGCCACTGCTGAGCACACGACGAGGGTGGTGCGCCACACCCACCCACCGGCTTGGGACTGCGCACTGCCCCCACGCAGAATGAGCAAGGCGAGGACGAGCAGCGCGGCGACGAGGAGGAGCGCTACGCCAGCCGCGGCGGCGGCGGCGGCGGCTCTGACGACGCGCTGCCGTTGCGGCAGCTGCTGCAGCGGGCGCAGCAGGAGCTGGCGGCGCAGCAGGCGGCGCGCCTGGCAGCTGAGGAGAAGCTGGCCCGCATGCACTCGGAGCTCGTGCAGGTGAGGCCTCGCCTCCTGACGCAGCACCTGTGCGGCGTGATGCGCTGGTGCCGCGCAACCACGGCGTTTGGCACCGCGCACCCACGCGCGCTTGCAGGCGCGGGCAGAGATGGGCGCGCTGAGCCACCAGCTGGTGGCGCTGACCTCAGCCGCGGCCCCGCCGCACGCCGCCTCCCCAGTGGCCTCGCCGGCGGGGATGGCAGGGCTGCTGGGCCTGGGAGCCCACGCACCGCTGGCAGCGCTCTCGGTGAGTGCTTCCTGGTTGCAGAGAGGGAGGGGCCGCGTGGCTCCAGCTCGCGACGCGTGCTTGCTGAGCCGTGCGCGCCGCTGAACGTTCCGTGCGTGGTCGCAGCCGGGCCCCGCCCTGCGGACGGACCCGCTGACGGCGCTGTACGCCGGCAGCCCTCTGCTGGCGGCGGCCGCCGCCATCAAGCAGCAGCCGGCGGCCGCCCTGTCGCAGCTCATGGCGGCGCACTCGCCCGGCGCGGCGGCCTCCAGCGACGCGGCCGCCGCGCCGCCGCCGCACATGCCCAGCCCTGAGCTGGGGCTGCTGCTGGCGGGGCAGCAGGCGGCCGTGGCGGCGCTGCTGCAGCAGCAGCTCGCCGCGGTGGCGGCGGTGGTGGCGGCGACGCCGTTGGCCCCGGCGGCGCGCAGCGGCAGCGGCGACAGCAACGCGGCCGGGGGCGCGCAAGGCGGCGGCCACGGCCCCGGGGTAGCGCCAGGCGAGGACGAGGCGCAGGGTGGCGTTGCTGGGGAGGCGGGCACGGCAGGAGACGCCGGGGGTGCGCTCGTGGTGAAGAAGGAGAAGGAGGAGGGCGCGGAGCACCAGAGCAGCGCGGGCCCGGGGTGCCATGATGCAGCGGGGGAGCGAGCGCGGCCCGTGGCTTGCGCGCCGACGCCGGCCGTGGTGCGCGCGTCAGGGCAGCAGGCGACGGCGTGAGCGCACGCGCGAGGCGGTCGCGTGGGGTGTGCTGGGTCGCGGGAGAGGGTGTGAAGGAGAAGAACCAAACGCAAGGGGACTGCACTGGGGCTGCGGGGACTGTCCGCCGGCAGGAGGGCTGAGTTCTTTCGTTCGTGTGTGCGCTGCTGCCATAATGGCGTCTGGGGTGGGGAGAGGGGACGACAATTGTGGCGCCCAGAAGCATCATCATCATCATGACCCGAAACACAACGCGCAGCGTCCTGTCGGGCTGCAGGATAGAGGGTCTGCATTTCGCTCCTTGGCAACAACACCTGCTGCGTGTCGGGGACGCAACCTGGGCGTCGTTCCTGTCGCATGCACTGCTCTTGGCAGCGAACGGTGCTCACGGACGGCCACCTCATTGCACGGTGTATCGCGATGAATTGTTGTCCCACTGCAAGCGTGTTGCCCTTCCCCAAGGTGGTCTCCGCCAAAATCTGCCCCGCCGGTCGCCCGCAAAGATCAACGCCCGCAAGCCAAACCATCACACATGGAGCAAGCCCACACACGTTGACAAGCTCAGCAAGCTGTTGCTGTGCAGCTGCAGCTGATCACACACAAGCCAGGAGCAGCTGCAGCTGATCGCACAAGCCAGGAGCACGCGCGCCGCTCAGTTGGTGTCGACGCGGTTGGGGAAGAGCGACATCCTGCCCGACTGGAACCACTGGCTGTACTCGGTCCTGCAGGCGCGGCGGACATGCGAGGGGGGGAGGACAGCGGGCGGGGTGAGGAAGAAAGGGAGAGGGCACCCTGGCCAAGGCAGTGCGCGTGGCCGCGTGCTCTGCCAGTGGCAGTGCTGGCAGAGCACTGGCAGTGCTGGCAGAGCACTGGCAGTGCTGGCAGAGCCCTGAGCAGCAGCCTGCTCAGGGCCGGCACCGCAGCAGCAGCAGCGCACCTGTAGCGCTCGCCAATCTCGACGGCGTCCGAGCGCTCGTAGAAGGCGGGGCTCCTGCTCCACTCGGGGTCCTTGGTGAAGGCCCGGAAGATGGTGTACCCAAACAGGGCCAGCGCACCTGAGGCACAGGCGCGACGGCGCAAAAAGGCATGAGTGCCACGTCAAGGCGCACGCTTTAGATCTCCAGACCTTGCGGGTCGGGCCCCTGCACCCAGGTGCAACCCTGTCCCCTCGGCGCGTGAGCACGCTGCGCCTGCAGTCGCCCACCAAGGCGCTGAGCCGCTGCTCGGGTCGGTCGAGGGCGCGGGAGAGAGAGGCGCGAAAAAGCCCAGAAGATTCACTTTTGCGCGGCGCAACGCGCTGCTGTGTGCCCCGATGCTGGCGTGGGCGTGGGAGAGTACGTGCCTGTCCTGCACTGCCTCGGGCCCGCCGGGGCCCCTTGCCCGCGCTGCGCCGAAGCTCCCTGCCAAGCGGACCCCACCCCGCTCGAGGTGGAAGACTGCCGGGCCAGGCCGTGCTCCTGGCTGCTGCTGTCGCCCACTGAGCTGCTGGTGGTGGCCTTTTCCCTGCCCGCTGCCCGCTGATCACCCCAAGGTGTGCTGGCACCAGCGGGCACCGGTCTGCGGCGTGGTGCCCGCCGCCTGGGGTGTCGCCTCACCAGAGATCGGAACGCTGAGGGCCACGACGTCAGGGTTCGTCCAGCGAGCCATTGTGTGCGCTTGCTTCTGCTTCTGGGGGCGCTGCAGGGGGGGAGGCGCGAGGCAGCGTTTTGCATGGGCGCCGCCGGGGCCCACCAGCAGAAGCAAGCGCGCGCAACAACCGCAAACGCACCCCGTCACATGAAAGCCGCTAGCCTGCCATCCACCAGGCACGTTGCTGCCGCCTCCCTCCTTCGCAGGCGGGGGGCAAGCGTCACGCCGCGCCCCCCAACACGCCGCGCAAGTGCGCTTTCTGCTCGTCGCTGAGCGCCCGGGGGAACTTGATGTCGAAGCTGACGACCAGGTTGCCGAACGAGCCTGGCTGCTTGCTGATGGGCATCCCCTTGGCCCTGCACGCACCAGCCCAGGAGTTGCAGGGCGTGAGCAAACGGACCACCACCACCTCTGTAGAGCGCGGCGCGGCCACAAGGGACGAGCCGTGCTGTGCTCTCAGCGAGAGGACTCACTTGACGACCTTGATGCTGTTGGGCGTGAGCACGTCCCGCAGCTCCACCTCGACGGTGGAGCCGTCCAGGTGCTGCAGCCGCAGCGTGGTGCCGCACAGCGCGTCGGCCAGCGTGATCTGGGCCGTGTACGTCAGGTCGTTGCCGTTCCTCTGCAATGCGAGCAGCGCGGCACACGACAGAGTGGGCCAGGCGCCACACGTGTACGTGTTGAGCGGCGCGCCTGCGCTTGCTGCCTCCCCGACGATCTGGGTGCAACGCACGTTCCCGTGCGGACGTGCCGCCGCCGACGTGACACACCTTGAAGCGCGGATGCGGCTTCTCCTCAATCACAAACACAATGTCCGCCGGGATGACGCCCTGCGCTTGG
>VFQP010004550.1_pt1 | contig 12784 bp, 13 predicted proteins | sample 3512351 | NCBI WGS metagenome assembly VFQP01 (sample SAMN10412372, study PRJNA504923) | tailings metagenome | isolation source: Relicate 1 Philex TSF1 revegetated site | place: Philippines: Tuba, Benguet | collected 2017-08-29 | reverse complement strand
AGTACCTTACGTCCTCGCTTAGCGGCTTCAATGGCGCACATGAAACCTGCAGCACCTGCACCAATAATAATGACATCAATATTTAGCATTTATTTACAAATGGATTATAAATATGAAGCGTGAGGTTATCGGTAAATTTATATAAAATCAAATCTTGTCTATAAAACTTTAGAGGCGGCCCTGCGTTATAACAGAAATATCTGAAGAAAAGCGCTAATAAAATTTTTCCGAACATCAACTTACAATTTTCACTGGTGGAAGCTGTGGTAAATTATCAGTGTTGCACTTGCAGTTAGCTGTCGCTTTGGGTGGCATTGGTACGTTTGCAAACCATTTGGGGTAGCAGACAGTCACATTCCAACCAGAAATTCCACTTTCTATATTATCAGGCAACTTCCAGTAACGTTGTGCCGGAAATACTTTCTCTTCGTCGGTAGACCAGAAAACTGGCGAAAACTGAGCAGTTAATGCTAATGTTTGTCCTTTTTCACACGAAAAAGCTTGTCGTCCCCATGGTTGCCCTTTGGGCACTACAATTTGTGTTAATTGGTTATCATTGCTGGCATCTTTAACCGTAACGATTAGATTGTAATCTGTCCAACAATTATCTTTTACCATGGTGATGTAACAATTGAATGCGAGCAAGCTTTCGCTAAGAGTCATCAAAAGTAAATAAAAAAACCATTTAAACATGGCGTATCCAACTTGCAATCAATAAAGGTTTCATGCCAAATAAATCTCTTTTTGACACATCATTTTTCAGATTCCGAATTTATTCTTTCACAAAAAATAAATCAAATCCATGAAAGATAAACATACATATTAGTAGCTTGTCAACTGTAAATGATGAATTACATTTATCCCGTAAAATATGAATAAAACTATTTAATTTCAAGATAAATCAAGTATACTTGGCTTTTTTGGAGAGGTGGCCGAGTGGTTGAAGGCGCACGCCTGGAAAGTGTGTATACGGTAAAACGTATCGAGGGTTCGAATCCCTCTCTCTCCGCCATATATTAGAGACCTATTACCCGATTAAGATTTCTTAAAGGTGTATATTGTCTGAACGTTTAAAACCGTGGATAATCAATGTTTATCGCGATAGTGTTTTTAGGATAACCAGTGGCCAGAAAACGAGCTCCCGTCTCTCCCAATCTAAATGATCATGAATTCAACCGTGCACTCAAATCGAGACATGTCCAATTAATCGCCTTAGGCGGTATTATCGGTTCAGGTTATTTTTTAAGCACTGGCGCGGTCATTCAACAAGTTGGTCCTTCTGTATTCCTCGCTTACATATTAGGCGGTTTAATTGTCTACTTAACCATGTTATGTATGGGTGAGTTAGCTGTTGCCATTCCGATCTCTGGCTCTTTTATCAATTATACGGCCGATCTCATTTCGCGTCCTCTAGCATGCGGTGTAGGATGGTCTTATTGGTTAAGCTGGGTTGCTTATATTCCCGCCGAATGCCTCGCTGCAGGCATTATTATGGAATATTTCACCGGCGTTAACGGGTACGCTTGGGCGCTTTGTTTTGGTTTGATGATAACCTGTATTAATTTTGCAAAAGTTGGAACGTTTGGCGAAATTGAGTTTTGGCTTGCGTTGATTAAAATATTCGCTCTATTTAGCTTTATTTGCCTGACAATACTGATTTTTTTTGGTGTCATACACGGTGATCAACCAGATCGGGTGATTGGTGCGAAGTATTTGCTTCATCAAGGCGGTCTATTTCCAAATGGTTATATGCCCTTTTTTACGGCTATGGTTTTATTGTTAGTCAATTATCAGGGCTCAGAAATTGTAGGTTTGGCCGCTGGTGAATCCATTGATCCAGGTCGGATGATTCCCTTTGCCATACGAAATGTAACATTGAGAATATTATTTATTTATATCATCCCTGTACTATGCTTGGTGCTTATTTTCCCGTGGCAAAAAGCGAATTTAAATAATTCTGTCTTTGCAGATGCTTTAAATTTATATGGACTCAAATGGGCTGGTACAGCAACAAGCCTCGTCACATTAACATCTGCTTTATCATGCTCAAATTCGGGTGTTTTTGGAATTGTACGTGCATTAAATGCGTTGGCTCGTAATAATATGGCTCCTTCATTTTTAGCTAAATTAAATCAAAATGCCGTACCGCAAAATGCGGGAATTGTCACATTAGTCGCAATATGGATTTTGCTTCTGGCTTCTTACTTCTTTTCACAAACAACATTATATATAGCACTTTTATTGGTTTCAGGTTTTACCGGCGCTACCGCATGGATTTCACTTTGTTGGGCTCAAATCAATTTTAGACGCAAACTCTATCAAGCTGGATATACAGTGGCGGATTTAAAGTACAAAACACCAGGATCACCATACACAGGTATAGTAGCAATTACCTTAATGATTGGGTGCTTGGTTTTTTTAATTTTTGATCAAGATATTAGCTATAAAATTGCTTTCACTATTGGTATGGTAAGTCTTTTTTTACCGATTTTGATATACAAACTAGTCAGTTGGATTGCACCATCTGTTCATTCGAAAGAAACAAAGTATCAGCAAACTCGTTTTGATGATATATACCCTAAACGAAACTAGCGTTGATATACTGCCATCACCTGTAATATAGGGTTGCAATTTATGTCGCAGTGTCTCATTATAAATATCAAGATATTTTTTATAGAAAGAACATTTAAGTCATTATCATGCAATCAACATGTTACCAAATAATCCATGATTTCATCACACTAAAGCTGCTTGTTCAGCCTGGATCAAAAAAAAATCAAGTCATTGGACTATTTGAAGGCTCGCTAAAAATAAAATTAGCCGCGCAACCTATCGAAGGAAAGGCTAATTTTGCGCTAATAAAATGCTTAAGCCAATTACTGAATGTACCTAAATCAAAAATCACTCTTAAAAAAGGCGATAAATCTCGACATAAGATTGTCGACATTCAATCAAATGATATCAACTTAATAAGGTTGCTACAGAAGATAGAAGGAAAACTGTGAAATTTAATTTCAGACCATTAACGTTCGAAGATCTCCCGCAATTACATCGCTGGTTTCAAGAACCCATGATTCGTCAATTGTATGCCAAAAATCAATCCTACTCCTTAGAGGATATGATTCAAAAATACAGACCTAGATTAACCAATCTTGATCTTGTCCCAAGTTTTATTATTGAATATGAACATCAAGACATGGGCTTTATTCAATACTACTGTCTAGACGAACACTTACCTGAAGGAATCACTCGTGATAGTCTATTATTTAAAAAATATCGCTCTCATGAAGTGGTTGGGATGGATTTGTTTATTGCGGATAATCATAACCGAGGAAAGGGCTTAGGCATTCAGATTATTCACCAATTCATTGCTGAGCGTTTGGGTGATTACAAAATTATTGTTATTGATCCTGAGAAACGAAATGAGCAAGCCATTCGATGTTATAAAAAATCAGGGTTTCAAATGACCACTTTAAGCAGCGACAAACATCACTGTATTCTAATTTTAGAGCAGCAGCTTGTCAGTGCGTGAATCCAAATCCATTCGAATCGAATATTCAATCTTTCAGCCAAGATTCTTGAAACACTCCATCAACTCACAATCAACATTCTGGCCATGGCTGCCAGGAAACATGGCAGCTTGACTAACCCCCCTCCTACCCTCAATAAATAGGCTTTTACCGCATATCCAGCATAAATAATCGAGGAAGTAAATCATTGAGCATCGTTACTCACTTTCTTCGTTTCTGGTAGGAAAATTATGTAAGTGAATAGTCCAATTGCGGCAATAAAAGCTAGTGAAATAAATCCCATATTAAATCCATAAATTTTTGTTATGAACCCTGCAATAATGTTACTTAGCGAAGAGCCAATGCCTGCGCATAATCCAAGAACACCCAATAAAAAATTAAATCGTCCTGTGCCACTTGCTAAATCAGAAACTATAACCACTGCCACCACACCAAAAATTCCTGCACTGATACCATCTAATAGTTGGATAATTAAAAGATAATATGAATTATCCGTTATTGAAAATAATAAAGCTCGTATAGTTAAAAAGATAAATGCAAATAGAAAAATAGGCTTACGACCCATTTTATTAATTATAAAACCCAGAGTATAAGCCACAACAACCATCATGATTTGTGCTAATACAATGCAGCCTGCCATAAATGCAGAATCTTTGTCTGGATTAATTGTTGCAAGTTCTTGGCCAACCAATGGTAATTGAGCAGCATTAGCAAAATGAAAAATAATCACCGCGCTGAAAAAAATTAAAATTGATTTCGATTTCGCAAGCTGTAAAAAGCTAACGGGTTTAGCTTGTAATTCATTTAACTCATTTGATATAACGGGCAAATCTCTTGCTGCAGAATAGTTTATTTCACTTGCCTTAATATATGAGATCGGCACTAATGCAAGTATTGAAAATGCTATAGTTCCATATATTATCCATGAATGCCCATATAATTGGGCTGATAATCCGATGAATACAATAGCAATCACAGTTCCTGCATGAACAATAGATTCATTCATGCTGACCCTTTTGGGAAATAACTCTTTACCAACTAAACCGAGTGTTATAGCTGCAATTGAAGGTGGAATCAGACTAGAAGCTAGTCCTACTAAAGATTGTGCTAAGATGATTGGATAAAAGGAATGATAATTTAATATAAAAAAACAACTTAAAATGATACAAATACAAGCAAAAACGATAAGTAAGCGCTTGAATCGAGTGGCATCAACTATTATCCCGCTAGGCATTTGAAATAATGCGCCAACAATACCAGTAGTTGCCAGTGCCATACCCACCTGGCTTGTATCCCACCCCAAATTCGAGCGTAAATAAACCGAGAGGATTGGTCCTATACCTCCTTGAATATCAGCGATAAAAAATATCATGAAGCTTAAGGCTAACAAGCTTTGATGTGATGATAAGTTTTTCACTTATACTCCTTGAAGAAAATAGGCATAAATTAAAAGGTTGATTACGCTGAGTGGCGCACCAACTTTTATAAACTCAAAAAATCCAAACCCTTTAATGCCTCGTTTTTCACAATTTTGGATAATAATGACATTACTTGCTGCACCTAAAATGGATAAATTACCAGCAATAGTGCTACCAACCGCTAGGGCTAATAAGCTCAAATTAGAATGCGAATGATTTATCAGCAAAGGTAAATAAAGCGCAACTAATGGAACATTTGAAATAAATTGACTGAGGATGATGCTGATGACTAAAATAGCCGCTATGTGTGTTACTTGGATATGAAAATAATTCATAGTTGTTTGAAAGAATCCACTATCCCATACGCTTTTCATAAGAATGAACATGCTTGCAAAAAAAACTAATGTTCCCCAGTCAAGTTTTTTTATAAAAATCCATCGCTGATTGCTCAGAAAAATGGGTAACCCCGATAAAAGAGCAATGTAGCTAAAATTCATTTGAATCGGTAAGTGAAGAAAATCCATCATAATTTTGGTAATCACTAGAATGGACAAAATTGCTAAACTTATTTTGACCAGGGTAACGGTACGATAGTCATTAATCAAAGTTGGGATAGGCTTTTCAATGGGTTCGTTTAACACATCTTTATAGATGAAATAAATAAACCAATAGGTAATAAAAAGATTAAGCAATGTTGGAATGATCAAATATTTTATAAAATAAGAAAACGGTGCAACCATTTCCCCTTTTATTGCAATTAATAAATTTTGTGGATTGCCTACCGGGCTAAGAGTGCTTCCAATAGTAATCGAAAATGCCAAGGCAAAGAGTAATGGCTTATTTAAATTCTTATGTGATTTGCATAATTGGATGATGATTGGCGTTCCAATAATGGCTATTGTATCATTCATTAACAGGGCAGCACTTAACCCAAGTGTGAAAATAATCAATAATAACGCTTGTTTTCCCGTGGTCGTGTAATAAAAAATTTGGTCGGTTAAATAGGCCAAATAACCACTTTCCTCTGCTGCTTGAGAAATTAAAAAGACACCCAGTAAATAAAACATTACTTCCGGTTCGATAGCAGAAAAAGCATGTGCTGGTGTTATCTGTTGAAATAATAACGCAGCAGAAGCGCCCGCTGCCATAATTGCCCATATAGGAATAATGACCCTTGTCAATCTGCGCAATGCGATTGCAAAAAGTACAATCAGAAGAATAATAACCGCAGCAGGCATTCCTTTTTATCCTTTGTATTAAATCACAGCCCATATTCGAATCATGATGAGAGTCATTTTTTAAATTTGTGAATAAATGCTTTAAGCGATAAATACTAGCCATAGCCTAGATAGGTTGCAATAATTTTTTAGGTTCCGTTGTAGACGAGTTGGTTGCGGATGAAAATAGCGCAACAGTTCACTCCAATTTAACGCCCTTACTTAATCATGGCGTATCTAGTGAAAATAATAAGAAACGACCTCTCCAAGCCCCCCGCATAAGTATCAAAGAAAAACCTCCGATGATGAAACGGGCTCATTGATCTTATACACGAGAGGGTTACTTTGGTCTTGTAGTTGAAACTCTGGTACTAAATTTTTAAGTAAGATAAAAAGTTCTTTCTCATGTACCATATCAATAGCATGATGTATCAGTTTAAATACATGAATCAGTTCATTCCAGTCAATTTCCCGATGCTGTGCTTGAAATAGCTTTTCGTGATCGGTTTCAACCAGCTGTTCAGAACCGTGGAAAAGCTCCTCCGTCAGTTTTTCCCCGGGTCTTAAGCCTGTATAATGGATTTTAATATCTGTTCCAGGCTCTTTGCCGCTCAAACGAATCATCTGCTCAGCCAAATAACTGATTTTTATTGGATCACCCATATCCAAAACAAAAATCTCTCCGCCTTGTCCTAAAATCATTGCTTGTAAGATTAATTGAGTGGCCTCGGGAATTGTCATAAAGTAACGTTGAATATCTGGATGTGTGACCGTTAATGGCCCACCTTCACTTAATTGTTGTTGAAAAAGTGGAACAACACTACCTGTTGAGCCCAGCACATTGCCAAATCGGACCGTAATAAATTGCGTCTTAACGCGCCTATTTAAATTCTGGCAATAAATTTCAGCAACACGCTTTGTTGCGCCCATCACATTGGTTGGATTTACCGCTTTGTCAGTCGAAATGAGAATAAATTTGTCTACACCCATATCGACGCTTGTTTCAGCAATTAATTGGGTTCCTAGCACGTTGTTATAAACCGCCATTCGAATTTGCTTTTCCAGCATAGGGACATGTTTATACGCTGCAGCATGAAATACGATTTGCGGTTTGAAATCTGAAAATATAGCTCTAATCCCAGCAACATCTGTCACACTCATGAGCGCAATTTGAATGTTGGTATCTGGAAATTCTGATTGAAATTCCTGTTCAATTTTATATAAATTGTACTCATTGCTATCCAATATCAGCAAACTTTCAGGTTGAAGATTAGCAATCTGTCGACACAACTCAGAACCAATCGATCCCCCACCGCCAGTTACTAAAACTCGTTTATATTGAATGTTAGTCTTAATTTGATCCCAACAAATTTTAACTTGGGCTCGCCCTAATAGGTCTTCTAAATTTACAGTACGTAAGGCATTGACTTCAATACGCCCCGAGGCAATGCTTTGCACACTAGGCAGCGTACGATAAGGCAATCCTGTTTGGTTACAATATTTAACGATACGACGCATCAAACTCGAGCTAGCGGATGGAATCGCTATCAGCAACAAATCAATTTCATGGACTGATACTAATTGAGGAAGTTCACGAATTGTTCCCAAAACTCGAACACCATGGATATCTAGGCCATGTTTGTTTAAACTATCATCAACAACACCTACAGGATGATAGTTTGGAAGACGCTTTAATTCTCGAATCAAACTCTCCCCTGCCCGCCCTGCTCCAATAATAAATACACGTTGTACATTTTTATCTTTAGATTTTTTTTGTTGTTTATCCCAAATGTGGCGAACGCAAAAACGTCCACCAAATAATAATGTCATTAATGTAATAGCGTACAACGGCAAGATAGAACGAGGAATTTGATCAAGCAAAGACAAATAAATGATAGGTATAATCAAAATCGAAGCACTAGCTACGGCACGAACAATCCTCTCCACATCATCAATCGATGCATATCGCCACAATCCGCGGTAAACTTTAAAATGATGGTAGCAAATAACTTGCAAGCAAATTAATACCATCAAAGTTTTACCTGATTGTCCCGGCAGCAAGGCATTCGGAAAGAACTGCATGTTCGATCGCGCCCAGTAAGCAAAGTACCAAGCCATGGGAATAGCCAAAATATCATAAAATAAAACAGGCAACTTCAAATATCCCTGTTTGAAAAACGACATAAATCATCCTCTTGCTATAAACTCTCGCCCTATACAGGATTATCACTGTCAATAAAATGATGTGTGAGCTGAAAGGTGGTAGCTAAATGTTCACCTAATGCTTGTACGCCAAATCGCTCTGTTGCATGATGCCCGCAAGCAAAATAATGAATATTTAATTCTTTCGCTTGGTAATAGGTTCTCTCAGAAACCTCTCCGCTAAAATAAGCATCGGCACCCTTTTCTTTCGCTTGTTCTATGAAATCTTGTGCCGCACCAGTGCACCATGCGATATTTTGAATAACTTTTTGTTCGCCCGAAATATGCAACGGCTTATAACTTAATAAGTCGGTTAGTTTCATCACGATTTTATCAGGGGATAAAGGCTCTGCAAAAGAACCGGTCCATAATAAATTAGGTGTTTTACTCACAATATGCCCTTGAGCATTTATTGCACCGATGCGTGGTCCGAACAATGCATTATTACCCAAGCTTGCATGACAATCTAATGGAAGATGATAGGCGATTAAATTCAAATCATGATTCAGAAGACGTGCCAATCTTTGGCGACGCATTCCTGTTATAACAGGTTCTTCGCCTCTCCAAAAAAAGCCATGGTGAACCAATAAAGCATCTGCATTCAAAACTATCGCTGCATCAATTGAAGCAACTGATGCAGTGACAGCTGTACAAATCGTTTTAATGGAAGAGCGACCCTCTACTTGCAAACCATTAGGCGCATAATCCTGAAACTGAGAAATTGACAGTATTTCGTTTAAATAACTGGTCAATTGGTCTCGACGAATCATTCTGTTGAACGTCTCTTAATATCTGCACCAAGCATAGATAGTTTTTCTTCAATGCGCTCATATCCGCGGTCAACATGATAAATCCGCTCAACAGTTGTTTCACCATCTGCTGCTAACCCGGCCAAAATTAAACTTGCTGAGGCTCTTAAATCAGTTGCCATAACAGGCGCACCTGTCAATTTTTCAACTCCGGTGATGATTGCAGTATTGCCATTTAGTTTAATTTTAGCGCCCATACGTTGCAGTTCTTGAACATGCATAAATCGATTTTCAAAAATGTTTTCGACGACAGAAGCTGTTCCATCTGCAACGCTGTTCATCGCCATAAACTGTGCCTGCATATCGGTTGGCAATCCAGGATAAGGTGCTGTAAAAATATCGACAGCAATAGGTCTAGCGCCTTGCATATCCAAATTGACCCAATCTTCTCCAATGGATAGCACTGCTCCAGCTTCTTCAAACTTACATAACATAGATAGAAGATTATCAGGCTTAACGCGTCTAACGGTTACTTGTCCTCGTGTTAAAGCTGCAGCGGTAAGATAAGTGCCGGCTTCAATTCGATCTGGCATCACTGAAAAATTACCACCACCCAAAGCCTCAACACCTTCAATTTCAATAGTGTGTGTGCCGGCACCAGTTATTTTTGCACCCATTTGCATAAGAAAGTGTGCCAAATCAACAACTTCTGGCTCTCTAGCGGCATTTTTAATAATGGTTTTGCCTTCAGCCAATACCGCTGCCATCATAATGTTTTCAGTGCCAGTAACCGTTACTGTGTCAAACATTAATGAACACCCCTGCAATCGTCCACGTTTACAACGAGCCTTGATGTATCCATTCCGAAGTGAAATTTCAGCACCCATTTTTTTTAATGCTTTTAAATGCAAATCAACAGGGCGTGTGCCGATAGCGCAACCACCTGGTAAGGATACATCTGCTTGACCAAATCGACTGATCATAGGACCTAAAACTAAAATGGATGCCCGCATCGTTTTGACCAGCTCATAAGGCGCGACCAAATCATTGACATGATTGGTATCTATCTGAACATTCATTTTTTCATCGACAACAAGTTTAGAGCCTAATTGACCCAAAAGCTCCATCATGGTTGTTACGTCTTTGAGATGTGGAACATTTGCGATCGTGACATTATCAGTGGCCAATAGCGATGCGGCCATGATTGGTAAAGCAGCATTTTTAGCGCCGGAAATCGTCACATCGCCGTGTAATGGTTTGCCGCCATTAATAATTAATTTATCCACGTTGTTTCTCCCATTCTGACTTAGTCCATGTCTGCATTTCTATCGCGTGTAAAGCACCAGAAAGTATCGATTCTTTCAAAACAGCATAAACCCATCTTTGTCTAGCTATTTTTGATTGATTTGCAAATAGATCTGATATAACTGTGATGCCGTAGTGATGCCCATCACTTTCGACAAAAACATCTTCAACATCAGGTATTTCTCGAAACTGACGCTCTATTTGCTCAATACTTATACTCATAATTTAATTACACTCCACAAACAACACATGATATCGCTTAAATTTGCGAAGTATATCCTAAGATAAGATCGTTTTCACGCCACAAAACTCAACCAAATCGGTAACTGCGTCTGACATGCCACCAATAGAAATTTTTTTTTGGTACTTTTTACAAAGTCTTTTAGCCTCGATTATTAAAGCCAAACCAGCACTATCACAATGCTCAACCTGACTTAGATCGAAGTATAAAGCGTCAGAATTTGTGTTTTGTAAGCAATTTATTAAAAGATTTCTTTGCTCTGTCACCGTGTTAAATGTCAAAGAAGCAGAAGGGCTAAACGAAACAACATCGTTTGCTTGTAGCTCATTGGGTTTTATCTTTGTTGATGTTTCTTTAGCCATATTTGCTCCCGAAGTTAATTTCACTCATGACATAACTATGTTAGCTATTTTTACAAAATTAACTAAAAGTCTCTATTTCAAAGCCTTGGTAAATCAAGCTAGATCAGAGCTTTTGCTATTCATGATCCCGCATTGATCCACTTTGGCTGAAGTCTAAAAAATTTTCAATTAATCACCACGGCTATATAACACTGAAAAGCTTTGTTGATTCACAAAGCACATCAATGCTTTTCTCCTAAGCAGCTTTTTTAACTTGATTCATTTGTTTAATCAAATCTTGAATCGAAGCACTTTGTAACATTTCACCGAATTGAGAACGAAAGCTTTGTAGCAAGCTGACACCTTCTACGCTTAAATCATAAACTTTCCATTCTCCATTTTTAGCAACTAGATTGTAGCTAAGAGGTATAGTCTGACCATTAGGGCGAGAAATAACACTGTTCACGCGTATGAATCTGGCATCAGTGGAACTTTTAACTGGTAAAAATTTAATTGTTTCTCCAGAGTATTCTGCCAAAGGCGAAGCATAGGTGCGGACAATTAGTTTTGTAAACGCTGACGTAAAACTTTTTTTATCTTCCGCAGAGGCTTTCATCCATGCTTGCCGTCCAAGTACTGAGCGCGACATCCCCTCTAAGTCAACGTGAGGTAAAAGGTAGCGTTCAATTGCACCATAAATAACTTGTTTATTGGATTTTAAAGCTGTTTTATTTTGCTTCAACGTTTGGATAATTTGGTTGGCTGAACCCTCTAACATTGGCACTGGGGAAGATTGAGCTTGAATTTGCTGTGCACACAACAAACTCATAGACATCATGATTATTATTCTTTTTATCATTTTCATTATTCACCTATTTTTTTGCGTTAAACAAGAGCTGACCAATCAAGTTTTCTAAAATAATGGCTTCTTGAGTTTTAGCAATCACATCTCCAGATTTCAAATAAGGATGTTGATTACTGCCTTCATCAAAACCGGGAACAATGCTGATATAATTGGAGCCCAGCAAACCTTCCGTTAAAATTCGAGCAGAAACATCCTCATAAGGGATTGGTTTATCAGCACGTAAGGCCATGGTCACTTTAGCATTAAGTTGATCTGCTTGAAGCTCTATGTTCGTCACCTCACCAACCTTAACGCCGGCAATCGTAACTGGTGCGCGCACTTTCAATCCACCAATGTCGTTAAAATCAGCGGTAACCGAATAAATTTTTCCGGCTGAAAATGTTGTGATGCCACTCACTTTCATCACCATAACAGTAAAAGAGATTAATCCAAGAAGCATAAATAGGCCGACACATACATCGATATATTGACTGCGTAATTTATTCATTTACCAACCCCCAATCATCATTGCTGTCAAAAGAAAATCGAACCCCAATACGGCCAACGAAGAATAGACAACCGTTCTAGTTGTAGCTTGGCTGATACCTTCTGCAGTAGGCACGCATGCAAAGCCTTGGAATAAAGAGATCCAAATTACCAGAAAAGCAAATACCACGCTTTTCAAAATACCATTTAAAACATCTGCATGGAAATCAATGGCAGATTGCATGTTAGACCAGAAAGTTCCTGCGTCCACACCTAACCATAGTACACCTATAAAATAGCCACCATATACTGCAACCGCTGAAAAAATCAGATCTAAAACCGGCATGGCAATAATCCCAGCCAAAAAACGAGGGTAGATAATCCGACCCAGAGGATCAACGCCCATCATATCCATACTGGCAAGTTGCTCTGTCGCCTTCATTAAACCAAT
>VFQP010004549.1_pt1 | contig 12785 bp, 10 predicted proteins | sample 3512351 | NCBI WGS metagenome assembly VFQP01 (sample SAMN10412372, study PRJNA504923) | tailings metagenome | isolation source: Relicate 1 Philex TSF1 revegetated site | place: Philippines: Tuba, Benguet | collected 2017-08-29 | reverse complement strand
CTGCCGGCCGGCAGCAGCAGCGGCGCCGGCTCGCAGCGCGCCACGCCGCAGGGGCTGCTCTCGGTGGCGCCGCTGCTGCAGGCGCGGCTGCAGCAGCAGCAGCAGCAGGCCGCCGCCGCCGCCGCCGCCCAGCAGACGCTGAGGCAAGACGCCAAGGCTCATCAGCCAGAGCCCGAGGCGGCGCTGGGCGCGGCGTCGCACAGCGACTCTGCGGGCAGCGGCCCGTCCTCGTTTCTCATGCCCTCGCCGGACCAGCAGGGCTGGATGCTGGCCGGCGGCAGCGCCTCCCAGTGGGCGTACCCCGCCACCGTGGACGAGGCGGCGCTGGCGCAGGCGCTGCGCCGCCAGGGCTCAGTCATGATGGCGCCCGCCACGCCGCTGTCCGTGGCGGCGATGCAGGCCATGCAGGCGCAAGCGCAGCAGCAGCACGCCGTGCGCATGTGCCAGACCGCGTCGCTCTCCAACATGCGCGACTGGCTGGCGGCTGGAAGCTACGCCTGGCCCGCCGGCGTCATGCAGGGCGCGGCCGGCGCCACGGTGGGGCCCGACGGCGTGCCGGTGACCGCGACGCGCCGCGGGCCCCACGCCCCACAGCAGGCGCACACGGCGCAGCACCAGCACTCGGCAGCGGCAGCTGTGTCCAAGCACGCAGCGAGCACGATGGCCGCTGCTTTTTCGCCGCACCCGCACCCGCAGCAGCAGGCAGCGCTGGTGCGCAGCGGGAGGCTGGGGCCGCCTTTGGCCGTGCTGTCGCCGCACCTGCCCCTGGCCAAGCAGCACAGCGTCATGCCTGGCGCGCACGGCGCGCAGCAGCGCGCGGCGGGCCAGGCGCGGCCGTCGGGGCTGTCCCCGTGAGCGGTCACCTCCCAGAGCACCTGCCCGCCTCCAGCGCGCTTGCCCAGCCGCTGCGGCGTTCCTTCCTCTGCTCCTTTGCTCCCGGCCTGGTATCTCTTCCTGAGGCACGCTGATGCTGATTCCTACAGACCATCCACCGCCTGTCTGTTTAGGCACTGCACGTCGCGGGGGCATGCTGGCAACTGGCCTGGGACGCGTACCACAGCACTGCCTTTTCGTTCCGGACCAAGACTCTCCTTGACTCTCTCCAGGGAAGCGTGGCGTTGTGCCGCGCTCTTTCCACTCTTTGGCTCTGGCGTCCGGCACTGGCGTCTGGCACCCCCGCTGCGGCTGAAGCTTCTTTCCACGGACGGCTCACACGAGGACTCGGCCCTGCATGCCGCTGAAGCCCGGAGCGCGTGCATGGCTTCTAATGCTCGCTGGCCACTGCAGCAGCAGCAACGTTGGGTGGGCTTTGGCAGTGTTGCGCGGACCTCCGTTGTTTTTCGCGACGCGGTTTGGTTTGGGCGTTGATCCTGTTTTGGGGATGTTGCTCACTTTTAGCTCCGACTGGACCGACTCCCTTTTCCTGGACTCTGTGTCGTCGCCGCCGCTTGTGTTTTGGCTTTGTGGGGGATTCACCAAAGCCTGGCCTGGGCCTGCCACGCCCCGCCAGGCGCCGTGTCGTCCTGCCTCCTTTCTATGCTGCCGTACGGTGGCTCTGATAACCCTAACCGCAGTAGCAGCACAGGGCATCACGGTGGGAGCGCGGTTTCTTTCCCTAGGCAGGACTGCATTTGCCTGCGGCGAGAGCTGATGACACGCAGGCCCTGTACAACACGAGCCTGACGCACGGCTGGGCCTGACACTGGGGCAGGGAAGCAGCATGAAGCAGACTGTGGTGCTTGACGTGTGCTGCTGCGAAGCGCGGACGGGCGGCACCTGTGATGTGAGATTGCGGGATGCGCGGAATGGGTTGTGCACGAGATTGGGTCTTGCTCTTGCTGCAGAATCAAGAGAAGAGTTGCAACACGTGCTCGGCCACCGTGCAAGGCACCTGTGCAGGAAGTTCGCCCACCCAAGAAGAACAGCGCGCACCAGGGCTGAGGCGGCGTGTTTCAGCAGACCCGCCAGGGCACACGCGCGCGCGAGAGAGAGAGGATCTGCACAGGAGTGTAACGGACGGTACTCTGATGCAGCTCGCAGCACGACGCTCGGACAGGTAAGAAAGAGGTGTGTGCACAAGGGAACAGTCACAGAGAGGTGCAGCAAGTCAGGAGCATGGAGGCGGTGCGCGTTCCAAAGCTCAAAGTGTCTCGGGCGTCACGGGACTGCAACCTGGATAGTTCTGCACGTTCACAGCAACATGCGCAGGAGCTCCTGCACATCACTTGTTGCTGTCTGTGACCCTGGAGGATCCTCCTCCTTCCTCGCCGGGCGCCGCCGCAATCGTGTTGCCTGTCAGCCTGTCGCCCGCCGCCGCCGCAATCGTGTTGCCCGTCAGCCTGTCGCCCGGCGCCGCCGCAATCGTGTTGCCCGTCTGCAGGAAGCCCAGCGATGCGTTGTCGAGGTCCAGCGAGGACGCGGCCGTCGCCGCCGCGGGCGGCAGGAGCGGCGGCGTCAGCGGCGGCGTCGTGCCGCCCAGCGCGCTCGACAGCAGCAGCGCGTCGTTGCTGGGGCTGTGCGAGGCGGTGCCGACGAGCGCCGTCCTGGCGTGCTGCGGCTTCTGCGGCGAAGGCGGCCCAGCCCTCCCGTCGAGGGAGGCGGCTGTGCTGCCCCCGCCGTCCCGGCCTGGCGGCGCTGCGCGCGCGGCGCTGCCGCCCGCAGCCGCCAGCACCTGCTGGATGGCGCGGGGCGCCGAAGCGGGGGCGAGCGAGGCGTTTGCGGAGGAGGAGGAGAAGCGCGTGGCCGAGGGGCCTGCGGCGGTGGTCGTCGTCGGCGCGGCCTGCAGCGGGCTCGAGACAACCGGCGTGGTGTGCAGCGAGGACGAGGCTGGGCTGCGCGGCGACCCCTCCATCGTGTCCTCCGTGATGTTTGCCAGGCGCCCTGCAGATGCAGCACACACGCCGAGCACACAGCTGTTGTGAGCGCCTGGGCCCGCGAAGCGCGCGCGCAGGTATCTCGGGATCGGATCCCGAGCAAAGTCGCCGTCACTCACAAGTGTGGGCGTTGAGGTGCCGCGCCGCAGCCTGCCCCCCGTGGCCAGCTGCCAAAGAACCCTCCTCCGCGTGATCAAGGGCCCGCGCAGCGTCGCCCGCGGGCGGCGCCGGGCCGTCCGCGGCGCCGTGCGCCGGCAGCCAGGCCGGCCCCGCCGCTGCACCGCCCGCCGCCGCCGCCCCGGCCGGCACCGCCGGGATGAGCCCGCCGGCCACCCCACCCGCGTGCACCTGCGGCGCGCCCTCCTGCCCAGCCGCCGCCGCCGCGCGCCCGCCGCTGAGCCTCGTTGTGAGCGTCGGCGCGTCTCCCGCCTGCGCCTTGGGCTGCCCCTGCTTGTCCCTGCTGGTCAGGCTGCGCTTGCTCACCAGCCCGCCCAGCGGCCGCAGCAGCGCCTCGGACACCTTGGACAGAGCCTCGCCCGACGCGCGGCGGATGCGCCTGCCCGCGCTGCCCCAGGCGGTGGATGCCGCCGGCGCCGGCACGTCCGAGGCGGCGGCCGGGGAGGCGCGCTCGGCGCCGCCGGGCGGCGGGGCAGCGTGCGGGCTGAGCAGCTGCAGGCCGTGGCCGGCGTCGTGCAGGCGCCAGGCCAGGGCCTGCAGCAGCTCCTCGTCGCCCACGCCGGCGGCCCACGAGGCGCGGCGGGCGAGGTGCCGCGGCGACGCGCGCGTACCAGTGCCGCCGCGGTGGTGCTGCTGCGGCAGCACGGCGCTGGAGCGGCGCGGGGCGGAGCCACGCGGCGTGGCGAGGAAGCGGCCGCCGGTGGAGCGGCAGCTGATGTGCTGCTCCTCGCTGCCGCGGCGCGAGCGCTGCTGCTGCGGCGTGTGCAGCGGCGCCGGGCGCAGGTGGTGCGAGTGCGACTGCGAGTGTCGGTCCGACGCGGGAGAGCGGAGCGGGGCGGGGTGGGGTGGCCAGTGCATCTGAGCGCCGTCGGCAGCGGCTGCGGCGGCAGTGGCTGTGGCAAAGCCCTGCGCGAGCAGCGGGCAAGGACAACCGCGGCTGTCACTGGTGAATGGGTGGTCTAGCGGGGCGCAAGGATGGAGCGGCGCTTGATGAAATGGCAGGTGTGGCAGAGAGGCGAGCGCTCGCCTTGGCGGTGTCGCCGTGCTTGGCGGCAACAGGGTTGCTCGCGCGCACGCTGGGGCTGCTGCGGTGGTGCATCACGTTGACGTTGTTGGGCCGCTCGTAGCTGCGCGCACGGGGAAAAGGGCGGAGGGGCGCCGGGCAAGCCGCAAGCCAGCACGCGCTAAGAGGGGCCGCTCACAGCACTTCACATGCGCTTCGCGGAAGCTGGCGAGCGCTCCTCAAGTCCCCAGCCCGCAAGACGACACCCAACGTCAGGTCATGCGCGCCCTGGGCCAGGCTCTGCCCCAAACATGTTTGTACTCACAAGCAGTGGAAGACCTCGATGCGCTCCACGATACCCTTGAGCTGGAAGAGCCCCAGGCTCTCTGCCTGCACCACCACGTGCGGCTTGCTGGCGCCCCAGAGCCCCGGTGAGTGCCGCGCGTCCGCTACTGCCGCCGCCGACGGCCAGCCCTCGCCGTGCGCGCCGGCGCCCGCCAGCGGGTCCAGGGACAGGGCGGCCTGCGCCGGGCTCGGCCCGCGCCTGGAGCTGCTGTTGCGCGCCGCGGGCTGCTGCGCGCCGCCGCGCGGCGGCGGCGGCGCGTGCGGGCCCACGGCCTCGTGCGTCGCCGAGTGGCCCCCGGCGGGCGTGGCCGTGTCGGCCGACGACAGATGCGGCCCGCCGGCCGCCGACGACAGCGTGAGCGACGGCCTCGGCGGCGCCGCGCCCGAGGCGCTGCCGCCGGCCAGCCCCGGGTGGTGCTGGCTCACGGCGCTGCCGGCGGCGCCGCCCAGCGCGGCCGGCGAGAGGTGCATGGAGCTGGCGTGGCTGGCCTTGCTGCCCAGGCCCGTCACCGACAGGACGGGCGTGGCGACGCCGCGCGAGCCGCCAGCGGCGGCCGGGGAGCGCGCGGCGTGCGGGTGGTGCTGCAGGTTTGCCTCGGCGAGCGCGGCGGCGACGGCCGCCTGCGCCTCTAGGATCTGCGCGTGCAGCGCGTTGATGCCGGCCGTGCCCTGCGCCGCGTTGAGTGCCTCGGCGCTGCACAGCACCTGGCCCGACGAGGCAATGGACGCCACGCGCGCCGCGCGGTTCATGACCTTGCCGCGGTACGCCATGCGCCCCGTGACGGTGTTGAGCGCCGTGAGGATGGGGCCCACGTCGATGCCCGTCTTGAGGCGCGGGCCGCGGTACAGCAGCGTGGCGCCGCCGGCCTCGGGCACCTCGGCGGCGCTCGAGACGGCGCTGCGGCGGTGCAGCGCCGAGGGCGTGCGGGGGGAGGCCGCCGCCTCGCCGGGCGCCGCCTCGGGCTCGCCGCACGCGACAATCACCTCCTCGCACATTTCGTGCGACAGCAGCTCCTCGCTCCTGCGAGGCGCGCGGCGGCGACACGGCTTTGATCGCTCGCCGACCCACACTCCGGAGCGCGGGTCCGCGACGGCTCGCGACTCGCGAGAGCAGCAGGGCGCGCTCACCATGGCTCGAGCAGCATGAGCTCCTGCAGCTGCAGCGCCCACAGCATGGCCGCGCCGGGCTCCTGGAACGCGCTGAGCATGAAGCCAGACACGTGCTCCACCAGGTACCTGTGCACGCGCGCACGCACACGAGGCGCCTCCCCACTTCTTTTGTGTGCTTCCGCGCCACTCAAGGGCCACGGCGGCAAGTGCCCCAGAGTCGCTGTGGAGGAGCAGAGCAAAGCGGCAAGGAGCAACGCGCACCCGTTGTGGACCTTGAGCTCCTGCTGCGCCAGGCGCGTGAACACCTCGAGCGCCTGCAGCGTGACGCCGTAGTTCCACGCCAGCAGCGTCTGCACGCCCACAATGTGCGTGAACACCATGGCGGCGCGGCCCACGGGCGCCGCCAGCACGCCAGGGCTCATGGCCACGCCCGGCGGCGCCAGCTCGAGCGACCGGAACAGCGCCAGGCGGCCCAGCAGCGCCTTGTCCAGGGCCAGATACACGTCCAGCGGGGGCAGCGACGCGCTGAACTGGTACTCGCCGTAGTGGCAGAACTGCGCACGGCGTTGCAGGCGCGCCGTTTCAGGGAGATGGTGTCAGTGCGTCACGCCGCGGCCCGCGCTTCGCCTGGCGGCCAGAGCTCTGGCGGCGCACCCAGCGCTCACCAGGGTGTCGTGCGACATGACCTCGACGGGCAGCTGGCGGAACGTCTGCTGCGGCACCAGGATCATGCCGGCCTGCCCGGCGGCCGCCACGTGCACGGCGATGTCCATGGGCTGCCCAGCAAAGACGATGCGGCCCGTCTCAGGGTCCTTGGTGCGGCGCACCTCGGAGGCGCACACGGCGCACAGGCCCACGCACACCTGCGCGGCGAGCAGGCCGCGGCACAAAAGGGAATGGCTCGCGAATGGAGCGAGCGAGGTCGACGGCCCTTCGCGCCAGCGTGAGCCGTGCTGCGCGACGGCAATGAGGTCGACGGTGCGCAAGCTCACCTGGAGGCCTCGCGACACCAGCACGGCCTGCGGGTTGGCGGGCACCTGCTGCTGCTGCGCCGCCTTGTCCGCGTCCACCCCGCCCTGGCTGCCCTGCGGCTGCGCCGCCGCGCCCGACTTGAGCCGGGCCACCGGCGTCCCGGGCACCGCGCCCGTCACCTCGTTGCCGCCGCCCTGCCCGCCGGCCCCCGGCCCCGGCGAGCGGGGGCTCTGCGGGCCGTCCCACGCGCCGCCGCCGCCCTCGCCGTTGGCCCAGCCGCCGCCAAGCACCACGCGCTGCCACGAGGCAGCGCACTGGTGGCCAAACGTCTGGCACTGGCTCAGCAGCTGCCGCGCCGCGGCAGGCGCCGCTGCCACGCCCCCCGGGCCCAGGCCCATGGCGTCCTTGACCCCGTCCAGCATCGAGGTGCGCTGGAGCGTCGAGTTGAGCGTCACAAAGGGCTGTGGCGACGGCGGCGCGGCGTCCACGCCCACGCCAATGGTGCCGGGCGTGCTGGTGGTGGCGGTGCGCGGCAGCGTGGAGGCCAGGTAGGGCGTGTTTGGGGCAGAGCCGGCGGGCGGGGTGGTGGCGCCATGCATGCCGGGGTCGGAGGCTTGCGGCGCGGAGCCGCGGCCGGCGCCGTGCGCCGACGGCGTGGGGGGCGCGGCCGAGTCCTTGTCCTGCTGCGCGGCGTTCTGCGCGCTGTGGTTGGAGCCGTCCCTGCGGCGAGGAGGGCAGGTGAGGCAGGGCGAACGGTGACGCAGGCACGCGCTGGCCCACGCGCTGCGCGGGCGGGGAGGGCAGTGCGCCGCGCGGGCAGAAGGGAAGCTTTTGCTCGCTCACGTGGGCTCCATGTAGACCGAGGCGAACTGCGGCAGCTCGAGCAGCTGCTTGGGCCATCGCGCCGTCAGCAGCTGGCGCTGCAGCAGCAGCGCAAACATGGCCGCCTCGCCCGGCGTGAAAAAGGCGGCGTGGAGGCACCAGGTGGTCGAGGTGGGCAGCTGCGGGCAGCGACGCCAGCAGCAGCAGCAGCACAAACATCAGCGCAAACGGCGTTGCGACGGTGTGTTGGGCGTGTGGCTAAATGCTGTCAGAGCCGGTACACACGCGGGTGGGGTGCCGCGGCACACTCGCCTGGTACCCTCCGTGCTTCCTCAGCAGCTGCTGCACCAGCGTGTCCCAAATCTCCTGGGTGCGCGCCACCACGTCGGGCGAGGACTCGGCCAGCCACGTGGGCTGCACGTTCTGCGCGGTGCACGCAGCCACACGGCGCACACAACACCGGCCCACGGCAATTCTTCACCGCGCACTGCGCGTTTCCTGGGTCCGCGGGAGCCTGCGCCGCCAGGGCTGTGGTCACTGAGCGCGTGTGCACGGGGCGTTGCGGGTGCGCGCACCGTGACGGAGGCCACGAGCAGCACGGTGTCGGGGTTGGCGGGCGGCGGGCGCACGCGGCCCAGCACGTCCAGGTGCTTGCGCGCGTTGCGCACCAGCAGCAGCCAGGCGGCGAGGGCCACCACGGCGCTCACCACCACGCACGAGACGATGATGACGGTCTGCATGGTGCTGGTGGACGCGGCGGGCGGCGACGGCGACGGAGGCGGGTTGGGGTCCTGCGCCAAGTCACGCAGCCAGCAGGCAGCACGCTCGCGCGACGCGTGTCGGCGGTGGTGGTGATGCGGGTGCTCGTGAGGCCGATGTTCGGAGGAGCGGCCAAAGGGACGTCAAGCCGCGCGCACGCGCGCACCTGCCGGGGGAAGTCCTGGTAGGAGATGCTGGCGCGGTACTCCCACAGGAAGGCCTGCCACGAGCCGTACAGCTGCATGATGGTGTTGTACGCCGTCGTGTTGAGCGCGGACGCCACCTGGGCCGGCGGCGCGCCTGTGCAGCACGCGCGGGCAGCACGGCGGCGCCTCATGTCTCTTGCCCGGCCTCAGCGCACAGGCAGATGCTCCCGCAGCACGCAGGCTGGCGTCAGGTGAGTCCTCACCTGCGGCGAGCTGTACGGCGGCGTCCTGCATGAGGCTGGCCACCCGCACGGCGTAAGGGAACTGCGGCGGCGGCACCGTGTTGGCGCCCCAGTCCACGGTGCGGCGGATGGCGTCCAGGTACGACGGCAGCGAGTAGTTGTCGTACCCGGCATCCACCCACTGGTGCGGCACCATGCCCTCGATGCCCGTGCTCCAGTGCTCGTAGCGGTACGGCGTGATGCCTGCGCGGGGGCGCGGCACGCAGCACGCACTGGTGGGTCGGCCTCGCGACGCTCCAGCGGCACGTCGCGCCCTCGCTGCTCGCCGCGCGGGCGCGCTCACCCGACGTGGCGGCGGTGAGCATCTCCCAGCTGGCGTTGGAGCCCGTCAGGTAGCTGATGAGCTGCATGGCCTGCGTGCGCACTTGCTCGGGCGCCGCGGCGTCAATCACGTTGAGCACCACCGAGCTGAGCATGGGCGCGCGGTTGAGCACGGGCCCGCCCAGCACGGCGGCGGCAGCGGGGGAGGAGCCAGCGCCCAGCTTGCTGGCGCCCAGCTGCGCCGAGTAGTTGCGCGGCGCGAGCAGCGGGGCGCTGGGGAAGAGCAGGCCCATGGTGCCGTCCAGGTGCGCGTAGGGGCACGTGGTGCTGTTGCAGGGCACCAGCTCGCGGCTGGCGTGGTCGTAAACAACGTCGCTGCCCGGCGCCATGGCCACGCGGAACTTGCCGCGAACCAGGCTCGTGTTGAGCTGGCTGTACAGCTGCGCGGCGCGAGCGCGGTTGCAGCGAGGACCGTCCCCGTCGTGAGCAGCTATAGCGGCGCTCGCCAGGCCACAGGCGTGCTCATGGCTCTGCTGATCAGCCCGTGCCAGCCCAAGGGCCCGAGGCAGGAACGGTGGCCTCACCTTGAAGGCGTCTCCGTTGGGGCTGAGCGAGATGAGGCACTTGCCCCGCAGGAAGAGCAGCTGCGCCTCGCCGCACTTGCCGTTGAGCTGCGCGCTGCTGGGCGCCAGCTCCGCCAGCCTGCACGCAACAGCAAGTGGTGAGTGACGGCTTGGGCCACAGGCTCAGGAGACGGCGTGGCCACGCACTGCACACGGCGCCTGACACTCCAAGATGTCCAGCAGCCCCCGCACCTCTGGAAGATGGCCATGGCCAGGCGCCCGCCCGGCGTGTCGATGAGCATCTCTCCCGTCACCACATCCAGGTAGACGCCCTGCGAGGGGCCCAGCGTCTGCATGATGGGAGACATGATGGTGAGCAGGTTGCTGGCGCCGCACAGACCTGCGGGCGCGGGCGGCATGGGGCACATGTCCACAGGCACACGTGCCTGCCTGGCAGAAGCACGCCCACATCCTGGTTGCTAGTCATCGCCTTGCGTCGCGCTGCCATGGACGCTGCGGACTGTGGGCCGCCCCGCAGCACTTCCCCAACCGCCCTGCGTGAGCCGGCGCTCCCCTTCCCCCCCTTCTAAAAGCCACCGAGCTGCCGCACCCGAGAGCTGCCAGCAAAAGCTCTGCTCGGGCAGGCCGTCGCCGTCCCAGTCCTTGCCAGAGTAGTTGGCCGCCAGCTCGATGAGCGAGCCCCACGTGTTGAGTGCCTCTGGCGCCAGGCCCAGCCGCTCAAACACGTCGGCGCGGTAGTAGAGCTGCGCCGCCGAGCTTCCGCTCATGGGCACGCCCGCTGTGACGATGCCGTACAGCGCCGCCTGGAGCCGCAGCGTGGCGTCCAGGCCGTACCAGTTGAGGTTGACGTGGTTGGGGCTGACGTTGAAGAGCAGCTGCGCCGTGATGGGCGCCAGCTGGCTGTGGTTGGACGAGCCAATCATGTTCCCCAGCATCTCGCCGGGGATGACGTACACGTCGGCCTTTGGCAGCGTGACGGGCCGGCTGGACGCGTTCAGGCGGCGGAGCCTGAGGTCCGTGTCGTTGGCGTTGACCACGACCACGGGCCACGTGCCGTTGGGCGCGGCGAGCGCGTACTGCGCGAGCTGCGCGGCCAGCGCGGCCGGGGACACCGCGGAGCCCGTGTCCACGTACAGCCGCAGCTCCTGAGGAGGAACGAGGTGCCGCGAGGCCAACGTCGCAGCGGCACCGTCAATTCGCCACCGCTGGCATCCTCGCGCGAGAGGGAGTCGTTGGGGTGTGGGAGTGCCCATACTGTTTGGTGTGTGAACGCACGCACCCGCACGAGCTCGGTGAGCTGCGTCGAGTTGCAGCTCTTGGAGAGCATCGGGTTGCTGATCTGGCTCGGAGCGGGGCACCTGCGCAAGTGAAGCGCGAGCCGCCGTGTTGTGCTATTGCTGGCGCCTTCCCCCTCAGCGCGCGATGAGAGGGCCACTGGCGCGTCGCGCGCATGTGCCACCGTACATCACAGCTGCGTGCGTTCGCGCCCTGTGTTGCTGCTCGCAGAGTGCATCATGCGGCGTGCGGCAGAGCCATCTACGGGCGCACGGGACACGGGGGGCAAAAGCACACGACGCACCGTGCGCTGCTCTGGATAAAGTCCTGCACCGCGCTCTCGCACGCTGACAACGTGGAGGGGCTGGCGCCCTGAGCTCGCGCTGCCGACCACACTTGTGCGCTCGCCAGCAAGCCGCACATCGCCAGCAGCAGCAGCCTGCGCCCCATTGCGCTGTGAGAGGCCGCACGCCTGCCGCCGCAGCTCCCTCCGCTGCAGCCGCGCGCCATCCTGGTCTCCCCTGCTCGCCTCCAGGAGAGGTGGTTCGCCTCAGCGACGACCACCACCTCCATCAGCTGCGAAGAGGATGCTCATCTGCGTCTGCTCCTACCTCTGAATAGCAGCGCGGTGCGCGTGCGGGATGCCGCGAGCTTCGCCCTCGAGGGCCTGCACCAGACGAGACCAGACAGCAGGACAGGGGAGACCTGCAGAGAGGAACAGCACCAGGACCTCACCGTGCCGCCATGGCGGCGTCCGGCTCACCCTCAACCTCGTCCGCGCCCTGGGGCAGGCTGGTCGTGGCGCTGCTGGCCACGGGCTCAGCCGCTGCGGCCGCCGTCTTCGTGCAGGAGTGGAGGAAGGCACGGAGGCGGCGGTTCGGCGGCCTTGACAGTGAGTGCTGCGCTGCAACGGATGAGGTGCGGGCACGCCCGCCGCAATCCTCACCCTCTCGCGGCAACCTCGCCCACCTGCGCTCGCCGTGGTGCACCTGCAGCGGTGGTGGGCTTCAGCGCGAGGGCTGTGGCAGCGGCGCGGGCCCTGGAGACGCAGCGGGAGGACGCGCTGTTCAGGGATCCGCTGGCGCTGGCGCTGGCAGGGCCGCAGGCCATGGCGCGAGCGCGCACCATGCTGGTGAGCCCCTCTGCAGCGCAGCCCACGACCTCAGGAACTGTGGGCCCAGCTGATCCCTGGGTGGACAGGGATGTTGCGCTGCGCTACACGTGCGCAGGAAAAGCGGGGTGCCGCGGCCAAGGCTCCGGCAGCGGCGGAGGAGGGCGCTGCAAGCGAGGCGCAGGGGGCAGCAGCCGCGGCCGGCAGCGACGCCGCCGCCGCCGCCAGCCCCGCCGACGCCCGGAGTGTGGGCCGTATCGTGATGCGCACGCTGGCCTTTGACAGCGCCGTGCTGCTGTCCACGTGCGGGCAGGAGCCGCCCTTCACCACGCGCGGCCTCAGGGAGGCGTGGGAGCTGGCGGGCAAGCAGCGCTGCACGCAGGTGCGCGCCGTGCAACGCGCACACACTGCGGGCACGCAGCAACGCACATCACAGCCACGACCGAAGGTGCAATTGCGTGCGCTTGGGTGGTCTGTGGCTTGCTGCAGGTGGTGCTGCTGGGCGCGGGCATGGACACGCGCGCGTGGCGGCTGGAACTGCCGCCGGGCGTGGCGTGGTTTGAGGTGGACACGGCCGACGTGCTGGGCGCCAAGCGGGCCATCATGACGCGCGCCGGCGCGCAGTGGCCCGAGCGCGCGGCGCTGGTGGACGGGGAGGGCGGCCGGCGGGTGGCGCAGCGCCGCGCGCAGTTCGAGGGCGAGGGCGACGCCACCGGTGCGCGCAGGAGGGAGGCACGGTGTGGTCGCCATGGTGCCGTGATGGCCACCGGGTCAACAGCAGCGTGAGCTGCCTGGGCGCCGCGCGGACGCTCGCGTGCTCGCAGTGACGGTGGAGGGCAAGGGCCGCAAGGACGCGGCGGCGGCGGCGCAGCCGCTGCCGTACCGAGCGGCGTCCTACGCAGGTGCGTCCCACCACCTCTGCTTGGGGCTTGCGCGTGCCCTTCCTGCGGCCGCGGGGAAGCAAAAGGCGCCTTGGTCTTGTGTTCGGGCGGCGTGGGCCCGCAGGCGTGGCGGTGGACCTGCAGCAGCGGGGCTGGAGCGCGGC
>VFQP010004548.1_pt1 | contig 12788 bp, 15 predicted proteins | sample 3512351 | NCBI WGS metagenome assembly VFQP01 (sample SAMN10412372, study PRJNA504923) | tailings metagenome | isolation source: Relicate 1 Philex TSF1 revegetated site | place: Philippines: Tuba, Benguet | collected 2017-08-29 | reverse complement strand
GCGCGGGCTTCGCGGGCCCGAGCATCGTGGGCACCGGCCTGCCGCGCATGGGCGCCCGCAGCGAGTACATGGGCCGTGTGCGGCCCGAGAGCCTGCGGCCCTTGCCCTTCATGCCCGGCGTGGCGCACGCGGTGTGCGACGGTTACGCGGGCGGCGAGCCGCTGGACACCGACCCGCGCCAGGTGCTGCGGCGCCAGGTGGCGCGGCTGCGCGAGCGCGGCTGGACGCTGTGGGTGGGCATCGAGCCCGAGTTCTTCCTGCTCAGGCGCGGCGACGACGGCCGCTGGGGCGTGGCCGATCCGCGCGACCGCCTCGCCAAGCCCTCGTACGACCTGCGCTCGATCGGCCGCAACCTGGGCTTCCTCGACGACATGCGCGAGGCGCTGGCGGCGCTGGGTTTCGCGCTCGAGCAGATCGACCACGAAGACGCGAGCGGGCAGTACGAAATCAACTACCGCCACGACGACGCGCTCGCCGCGGCCGACCGCTACCAGCTCTTCAAGCTCACCGCGCAGGCCGTCGCCGAGCGCCACGGCTGCACCTTCTCGACCATGCCCAAGCCGCTCGCGCACGCACCGGGCAGCGGCCTGCATTTCCACCTGAGCCTGAGCGACGCGGGCGGCCGCCCGCTGATGGGCGATGGCCAGGGCGCACTCGGCCTGAGCGATGCGGGCTGGGGCTTCGCCGCGGGCCTGCTCGCGCACGCCGACGCGCTGGCCGCGGTCTGCGCGCCCACGGTCAACAGCTACAAGCGCCTGGCCGCGAGCGATTGCGCCTCGGGCACCACCTGGGCGCCGGTGTGGAAGGCCGTGGGCGAAAACAACCGCACCTGCCTGCTGCGCGCGGTGGCGGGCCGGCTCGAATGGCGGCTGCCCGACCCGGCCTGCAACGTGTACCTGGCGCTCGCGGCCACGCTGGCCGCGGGGCTCGACGGCATCGACCGCGGCCTGCCCGCGCCCCGGCCTTGCGAGGACGACCTCTACCAGCGCCACGCCGCGGGCGAGCCCGTGCCCGAGCGCCTGCCGCGCGACCTGCACGAAGCGCTGCGCGGGCTCGAGGCCGACGCCGTGGTGCGCGCCGCGCTGGGCGAGCCCCTGGTGGCGCAGTTCCTCGCGCTCAAGCGCGCCGAGTGGGCCGAGTACCACGCGCAGGTGAGCGACTGGGAACTGCGGCGCTACGCCGAGGGCTGATCGGGCCTCGGCACGGCCGATCGCGATAATCGCGGCCGTGAGTTCTCCCAGCACCACCGCCGGCGCCAAGACCTGGACCAAGACCACCGACCGCCCGCTGCGCAGCGCGCGCAAGTCGCTGGGCATCTGGCTGTTCGCGCGCTTCGTGGGCGTGCCCGTGCCCTGGGCCGCCACGCGCCAGACCGACGCCGTGGCCCTGCTGGCCTTCGAACACCAGCGCCTGCTCGACCTGGCGGCCGCGGGCGAGGCCGTGCCCACGGTGCTCGCCTTCGATGGCCACGCGCTGGTCACGAGCGACATCGGCACCACGCTGGACTACCTGCTGTTCCAGCGCGAGCCCAACCAGCGCCTGCCGCTGATGACCGCGGCCGCGGCCGACCTCGCGGCCTTTCACGCGCGCGGCCACTGGCACGGCGGCGCGCAGGCGCGCAACATCACCTGGGACGGCGCGCGCTTTGCGCGGCTCGATTTCGAGGAGCGGCTGGTGCCGGGCCTGCCGCTGGCCATGGTGCAGCGCTACGACGTGCTGCAGCTCATGCTCTCGCTCGCCCGGCTCATCGAGCCCCTGGGGCCCTCGGCCGTGCACGCCGTGCTGAGCGCCTACGCCGCGGTGGACGAAGCCCAGGGCGAAGCGCTCAAGCGCTTCATCCGACGGCTGCTGCCGCGGCTGGCGCGCGTGGCGCGCATCGCGGCCTGGTCCTCGCGGCTCGACGGCTCGCGCGAGCTCATGCGCCTGCGCACCGTGATGCAGGGCATGGCGGCCTTCGTCGAGACGCGCTGAGGCGCTTCAGGTCTTGTAGCCCGGGTCCAGGCGCTCGAGCTTGCGCAGCAGGGCGGGCCAGGCGATCTGCGCGCCCTGGCCCGCGGTGGCCACGCGCATCACGTCGGCCATGCCGGCGAGGATGCGCGGATCCACCTGCGTGAGTTCGCTGCCGCCGGCCAGCGCGTCGATCTGGATGCGGCAGGTGTTCTCGAAGGTGTACATCGAGAGGAAGGCGTCGGGCACGGTGCGGCCCACGGTGAGCAGGCCGTGGTTGCGCAGCACCAGGTAATTGGCCTTGCCGAGGTCGGCCTGCAGGCGCGGCTTCTCGTCGGGGCGGAAGGCCACGCCCTCGTAGTCGTGGTACGCGAGCGAGGCCAGCACGAAGGTGCTCTGCTGGCTGATGGGCAGCACGCCGTGCTTTTGCGCGCTCACCGCCACGCCCGCGCGCGAATGCGTGTGCAGCACGCAGCCCGCCTCGGGCCGGGCCTCGTGCACCGCGCTGTGGATCACGAAGCCCGCGGGGTTCACGGGAAAGGGCGAGTCGTGCAGCTTGTTGCAGGCCATGTCGACCTTCACCAGGCTGCTGGCGGTGATCTCGTCGAACATCAGCCCGTAGGGGTTGATGAGGAACTGGTGCTCGCCGCCGCTCACGCTGTCGGGCAGCTTGGCGCTGATGTGGGTGAAGACCAGGTCGCTCCAGCCGTAGGCCGCCACCAGCCGGTAGCAGGCCGCGAGCTCGCAGCGCAGCGCCCATTCTTCGGCGCTGACCACTTCTTTGAGGGACGGGATGTGCATGGCGTGTCTCCGCGGCCGCCTCGGGGCGGGCGGCCTGCCATGCACTGTAGGCGCTGGGTCGCGTGCGGGCCTGTCCGCACGGCGACGCGCGGGGCTCAGCCCTTCGTCTTGCAGGTGTTCAGGCCCAGCATCGCGTAGGGCGGGCACCAGCCCACCAGGCCGGTGAGCAGCGGCACCACGCCGAGCCAGCCCCACCAGCCCACGGTGCCGGTGGCGGCCAGGGCGATCAGCACCAGGCCGAGGAGGATGCGAAGGGTGCGGTCGATGCCGCCGACGTTGCGGGTCATGGCTAGCTCCATCAGTGAACGGTGATGTTCAGGGCGATTGGACGCCCGGGCCTGGCGGTTCGCCTTGATCCAGATCAGGGTTGTGTCACGCGCTCCAGCCGCGCCAGCCACAGCATGGCGTGTGAGCGCTCGCTGCCACACATTTCCAGGCTGGGCTTGAGGGAGCTGCACACCGCGGGCCGCTCGGGCCGGCCGAACAGCCGGCAGCGCAAGGCCTCGTCGAGCTGCGGGCAGGGCAGGCCCGCCGGCTTGCCCTGGGGCAGGCCGGGCAGGGGGCTGCTGATGGACGGGGCGGTGCAGCAGGCCGCGCAGCCCGGGCGGCAGTCCATGGCGGGCGGCGCTCAGGGCGCGTTGAGCTTGCGCGCGGCGTGCAGCGTCTGCTCCACCACGCCCTGCACCGCCGCGAGCGCCGTGGCGTTCATGAGCCGGCCCTCGGCGTCGAAGGCCTCGCCGGCCTTGGCGAGCGCGAACTGGCGCGGCGTGAGCCAGCACTGCAGGTTGAGCAGCAGCGGGCTCAGGTGCGACAGGCTGCGCAAGCCGCCGAGCGCGCCCGGCGAGGCGCTGAGCAGGCCCACCACCTTGCCCGCGAAGGGCTTGGTGCCGCTGGACCACTCGGGGTCGCCCTTGATGGGGCTGGACACCCAGTCGATGGTGTTCTTGAGCAGGCCGGTGTAGCTGCCGTTGTACTCGGGCGAGCAGACGATCCAGGCCGGGTGGGCGTGGAAGATTTCCTTCAGCCGGCGGGCCGCGTCGGGCGTGCCACGCGCTTCGAGGTCGGCGTTGTAGAGCGGCAGTTCGTGCTCGGCGAGCTCGAGCAGCGTCACCTGCGCGCCCGCGGCGCGGCCGAGCTCGGCGGCCACGCGGGCCAGGCGGCGGTTGAACGACTGGGCGCGGGTGCTGCCGGCGAAAACGAGGAGGGGAGTGGGTGCGGTCATGGGGGCGGATTCTGGCACCCGGCCACGCGCGCCGCGCCTTGATGGGACAATCGCGGGCTTGCCCGCGCCGGTCGTCCACCGCCGCGGGCTTTGGAGTTCACATGCTGTACCCCCAGGAATTTGATGTCATCGTCGTCGGCGGCGGCCACGCCGGCACCGAGGCCGCGCTCGCCGCGGCGCGCATGGGCTGCGCCACGCTGCTGCTCACGCACAACATCGAGACGCTCGGCCAGATGAGCTGCAACCCCAGCATCGGCGGCATCGGCAAGGGCCACCTGGTGAAAGAGGTGGACGCGCTCGGCGGCGCGATGGCCATCGCCACCGACGAGGGCGGCATCCAGTTCCGCATCCTCAACGGCAGCAAGGGCCCGGCGGTTCGCGCCACGCGCGCCCAGGCCGACCGCGTGCTCTACAAGGCCGCGATCCGCCGCCGCCTGGAGAACCAGCCGAACCTGTGGCTGTTCCAGCAGGCGGTGGACGACCTGATGGTGGAGGGCGACCGCGTGGTGGGTGCGGTGACGCAGGTGGGCATCCGCTTCCGCGCCCGCACCGTGGTGCTCACGGCGGGCACCTTCCTCGACGGCAAGATCCACGTGGGCCTGAACAACTACAGCGCGGGCCGCGCGGGCGACCCGCCCGCGGTGTCGCTGTCGGCGCGCCTCAAAGAGCTCCGGCTGCCGCAGGGCCGCCTCAAGACCGGTACCCCGCCGCGGCTGGATGGCCGCACCATCGACTGGAGCCAGTGCACCGAGCAGCCCGGCGACCTCGATCCGGTGCCGGTGTTCAGCTTCATGGGCAACGCCGCGATGCACCCGCGCCAGGTGCCCTGCTGGATCACGCACACCAACGAGCGCACGCACGAGATCATCCGCAGCGGCTTCGACCGCAGCCCCATGTTCACCGGCAAGATCGAGGGCGTGGGCCCGCGCTACTGCCCGAGCGTGGAAGACAAGATCAACCGCTTCGCCGACAAGGACAGCCACCAGATCTTCCTCGAACCCGAGGGCCTGACCACGCACGAGGTCTACCCCAACGGCATTTCCACCAGCCTGCCGTTCGACATCCAGTACGCGCTGGTGCGCAGCATGAAGGGGCTGGAGAACGCGCACATCCTGCGCCCGGGCTACGCGATCGAGTACGACTACTTCGACCCGCGCTCGCTCAAGAACAGCTTCGAGACCAAACAGATCGCGGGCCTGTTCTTCGCGGGCCAGATCAACGGCACCACCGGCTACGAAGAGGCGGCGGCCCAGGGGCTGTTCGCCGGCATCAACGCCGCGCTGCAATGCCGCGGCGAAGCGCCCTGGCTGCCCTCGCGCGACCAGGCCTATCTGGGTGTGCTGGTCGACGACCTCGTGACCCAGGGCGTGACCGAGCCCTACCGCATGTTCACCAGCCGCGCCGAATTCCGGCTGCAGCTGCGCGAGGACAACGCCGACATGCGCCTGACCGAAGCCGGCCGCCGCCTGGGTCTGGTGGACGACGCGCGCTGGGACGCCTTCAGCCGCAAGCGCGACGCGGTTTCACGTGAAACCGAGCGCCTCAAGTCGACCTGGGTGAACCCGCGTGTGCTGCCTGCGGAAGAGGGCGAGCGTGTGCTGGGCAAGGCCATCGAGCACGAGCACAACCTGTTCGACCTGCTGCGCCGGCCCGGCGTGTCCTACGCGGCGCTCACCGGCATGAACGGCGGCGCCTACGCGAGCGACGCGGTTTCACGTGAAACGCTGGGCGATCTGGCCGAGCCCGTGATCGAGCAGGTGGAGATCGCGGCCAAGTACAGCGGCTACATCGACCGGCAGAAGGCCGAGGTGGAGCGCGCCGCGAACTTCGAGCACCTGCGCCTGCCCGCCGACATCGACTACCTCCAGGTCACGTCGCTCTCGTTCGAGGCCCGCCAGAAGCTGGCCAAGCACCGGCCCGAGACCCTGGGCCAGGCGGCGCGCATTTCGGGCATCACGCCCGCGAGCATCTCCCTGCTGCTGATCCACCTGAAGAAAGGTGGCTTCAAGGGCTTTGCCTCGCTGCGCACCGAGCCGGAGGCCGCTGCGCAATGAGCACCCTGCCCGAAGCCCTGCGCCGGGAGTTGCGCCAGGACCTGCTCGTGGGTCTGCGCGCGCTCGAGCTGGCGTTCGACGAGGCCCAGGTCGAGTTGTTGCTCGACTACATGGCGCTGATCGAGAAGTGGAACCGGGTCTACAACCTCACGGCGGTGCGCGAGCCCGGTGAGATGCTCACCCACCACGTGCTCGACAGCCTGGCCGTGGTCGGCCCGCTGCTGCGCGAAACCGACGGACGCCCCGTGCGCCTGCTCGACGTGGGCTCGGGCGCGGGTCTGCCGGGCGTGGTGATCGCCATTGCCTGCCCGCACATCGAGGTGACCTGCGTGGACACGGTGGCCAAGAAGGCGGCCTTCATCCAGCAGGTGGCGACCGAGCTCGCGCTCGTGAACCTGCATGGCCTGCACACCCGGGTCGAGAGCCTGGATCGCCGCCGGGGGGAGGAGGGCTTCGACGTCATCACCTCGCGCGCCTTCGCGGCGCTGGTCGACTTCGTGGACTGGTCGCACAAGGCGCTGCAGACCGGGGGCGTGTGGATGGCCCTCAAGGGCAAGCACCCGCAGGCCGAACTGCTCGCACTGCCGCCCGGCATCGACGTGTTTCACGTGGAACCGATCGCCGTGCCCGGCCTCAAGGCCGACCGCTGCATCGTCTGGATGCGCGACCGCCGCGCCTGAGCGCGCCCGGCGACGCGGGGCGGGCCGGTTCCGCGCGGCCCCTCACGTACACTCGACCCTCTTTTGTGAGGGGCCACCACCATGTTCGGCATCGCGGACTACGGCGCTTTCGTTATCGCCATCGTCGTGTTTCTCGCCATTCCCGGGCCGGGCAACCTGGCCCTGATCACCTCGACCAGCAAGGGCGGCGTGAAGGGCGGACTGGCCGCCACCATGGGGGTGATCGCCGGTGACCAGGTGCTGATGTGGGCGGCCGTGGCCGGCGTGGCCGCGCTGCTGGCCGCCACGCCCGCGCTGTTCGGCGCGGTGCAGTGGCTGGGCGCGATCTACCTGGCCTGGCTGGGCTGGAAGATGCTCAGCGCCAAGCCCGGCGACGCGCCGGTGCTCAACATCCGCCCGCGCCAGTACTTCCAGCAGGCCGCGGCCATCACCTTGCTCAATCCCAAGGCCATCGTGTTCTACATGGCCTTCTTCCCGCTGTTCGTTGACCCGGCCCGCCACCAGGGCCTGATCACCTTCGGCGCCATGGCCGCGACCATCGCGGCGCTCACCTTCGCCTACGGCCTGGGCATGACGCTGATCGTGCACTTCCTGGCCGAGCGCCTGCGCGCCAACCCCACGATCGGCCGCGTGCTCGAGAAGGTGGCGGGTGTGTTCCTGATCGGCTTCGGTGTGAAGCTGGCCCTGTCCAAGTAAGCCCCATGGCCAAGATCTTTTGTGTTGCGAACCAGAAGGGCGGCGTCGGCAAGACGACCACCACGGTGAACCTGGCGGCGGGGCTGGCCAAGGTGGGGCAGCGCGTGCTCATGGTCGACCTCGACCCCCAGGGCAATGCCACCATGGGCTCGGGGGTGGACAAGCGCGCCATGGCGCTGTCGGTGTACGACGTGCTGCTCGAGTCCGCGTCGGTGGCCGAGGCCGCGGTGTTCTCCGAGAAGTGCGGCTACCACGTGCTCGGCGCCAACCGCGAGCTCGCGGGCGCCGAGGTGGAACTGGTGGAGGTGGAGCGCCGCGAGCGCCGCCTCAAGCAGGCCCTGGCCGCGGTGGCCGACCAGTACGACTTCGTGCTGATCGACTGCCCGCCCTCGCTCAGCATGCTCACGCTCAACGGCCTGTGTTCGGCGCACGGCGTGATCGTGCCCATGCAGTGCGAGTACTTCGCGCTCGAAGGCCTGACCGATCTGGTCAACACCATCAAGCAGGTGCACGCCAACCTCAACAAAGACCTGCAGATCATCGGCCTGCTGCGCGTGATGTTCGACCCGCGCATCACCCTGCAGCAGCAGGTGAGCGACCAGCTCAAGGCCCACTTCGGCGACAAGGTGTTCGACACCGTGATCCCGCGCAACGTGCGCCTGGCCGAAGCGCCGAGCTACGGTCTGCCCGGCGTGGTGTTCGATCCGGCCGCGCGCGGCAGCCAGGCCTTCGTCGCCTTTGCCGAAGAGATGGTCCAGCGCATCAAGAAGATGTAAGGGGAGGGCGTTTCACGTGAAACCCGAGAACGTGCTGATCCTGCCGGGTTGGCAGAACAGCGGCCCCGCCCACTGGCAGAGCCGCTGGGAAAAGGCCCACGGCTACCGCCGCGTCGAGCAGCACGACTGGATGACACCCCAGCGCGGCGACTGGATGGCCCGCCTCGAAGACGTGGTGCTCGGCGCCGACGGCCCGGTGGTGCTCGTGGCCCACAGCCTGGGCTGCATCCTCACGGCGGCCTGGGCCGCGCATTCGCGCAGCACCGCGCGCGTGCGTGGCGCGCTGCTGGTGGCGCCGGGCGACAGCGAGCGGCCCGACCTGCGCGATCAGCTGCCGAGCTGGTCGCCCATCGTGCGCCAGCGCCTGCCTTTCCCGGCCGTGCTCGTGGGCAGCCACGACGACCCGTACTGCAGCTTCGAACGCGCCCAGGGCTTCGCGGCCGACTGGGGTGCGCGCTTCATCGACCTCGGCAACGCCGGCCACATCAACGCCGACTCGGGCCTGGGCGACTGGCCCCAGGGCCGGGCCTGGCTCCAGGAACTCCAGAAAGACACGCACTGATGGTCACCAAAAAACCCAAGGGCCTGGGCCGCGGCCTCGAAGCCTTGCTCGGCCCCAAGGTCGACGACACGCCCGCGGGCGCCGAGGCCCAGGCCGGCGCGCCGTCCACGCTGCCGCTCGACCAGCTCGTGGCCGGCCAGTACCAGCCGCGCACGCGCATGGACGAGGGTGCGCTTTACGAACTGGCCGAGAGCATCAAGGCCCAGGGCATCATGCAACCGATCCTGGTGCGCAAGCTCGCGAGCGGCCCGAACGCGGGCAAGCACGAGATCATCGCGGGCGAGCGGCGCTTCCGCGCCTCGAAGCTCGCGGGCCTCAGCGAGGTGCCGGTGCTGGTGCGCGAGGTGCCCGACGAGTCGGCCGCGGCGATGGCGCTGATCGAGAACATCCAGCGCGAAGACCTCAACCCGCTCGAAGAGGCGCACGGCCTGCAGCGCTTGGTGAAAGAGTTTGGGCTCACTCACGAGCAGGCGGCCCAGGCCGTGGGCCGTTCGCGCAGCGCGGCCAGCAACCTGCTGCGCCTGCTGCAGCTCGCCGAGCCGGTGCAGACCATGCTCATGGCCGGCGACCTCGACATGGGCCACGCGCGCGCCCTGCTGCCGCTGGACAAGGCCACGCAGATCACGGCGGCGAATCAGATCGCGACCAAGCAGTACTCGGTGCGCGAGGCCGAGAACCTGGTGAAGAAGCTCGCCGCCGAGTTCGCGCTCGCGCCGCAGAAGCCGCGCAAGGAAAAGTCGCGCGACATCCGGCGCGTGGAAGAGGAGCTGGCCGACCTGCTGACCGCCGAGGTCGAGGTGCGGGTGAAGAAGCGCGTGAAGCGCCACGGCCGCGTGGAAGAGATGGGCGAACTGGCGATCCAGTTCGGCTCGCTGGAAGCCTTGAACGGCATCATCGAGCGGCTGAGGAACAGCTGAGCGCCCACCGCGCTTCGGGCGCCCCCCGGCCGGGGGCTTCCGCTCAGAGCGCGAAGATCTTGCCCGGGTTGAGGATGTTGTCCGGGTCGAGCGCGCGCTTGATGGTGCGCATCATCTCCACCGCGCCCGCGCCGGCTTCGTCGAGCAGGAAGCCCATCTTGTGCAGGCCCACGCCGTGTTCGCCGGTGCAGGTGCCTTCGAGGCGCAGCGCGCGGGCCACGAGCTTGACGTTGAGCGCCTCGGCGATGCGGCGTTCTTCGGCGCTGTCGGGGTCGATCAGGTAGCCGAAGTGGAAGTTGCCGTCGCCCACGTGCCCCACGAGGAAGTAGGGCAGGCCGGCGGCGTCGGCCTCGGCCACGGAATCGAGCAGGCAGTCGGCCAGGCGGCTGATGGGCACGCAGGTGTCGGTGCTCACGGCGCGGCAGCCGGGCTTGCTCTGGATGGCCGCGAAATAGGCGTTGTGCCGCGCGGTCCACAGGCGCGTGCGCTCCTCGGGTGTGGTGGCCCATTCGAAGGCGTTGCCACCGAACTCGCTGGCGATCTCCTGCACCGTCTCGGCCTGCTCCTGCACGCTGGCGGGCGAGCCGTGGAATTCCATCAGCAGCATGTGCTCTTCGCGCAGGCCGAGCTTGCTGTGGGCGTTGACCATGCGCACGGTGTTGGCGTCGATCAGCTCGCAGCGCGCGATCGGCACGCCAAGCTGGATCACCTGGATCACCGTGCGCACCGCGGCCTCGATCGTGGGGAAGGAGCAGATGGCGGCCGAAATCGCCTCGGGCAGCGGGTAGAGCTTGAGCGTGACTTCGGTGATCACGCCCAGCGTGCCCTCGCTGCCCACCATCAGGCGTGTGAGGTCGTAGCCCGCGCTGCTTTTCTTGGCGCGCGTGCCGGTGCGCAGCACCTCGCCGCGGGCCGTGACCACCTCGAGCGCGAGCACGTTTTCGCGCATGGTGCCGTAGCGCACGGCGTTGGTGCCGCTGGCGCGCGTGGCCGTCATGCCGCCGATGGAGGCGTCGGCCCCCGGGTCGATGGGGAAGAACAGGCCTTCGCTCTTCACGGCCTCGTTGAGCGCCTTGCGCGTCACGCCCGGCTGCACCGTCACGGTGAGGTCTTCGGCGTTGATGGACAGCACCTTGTCCATGCGGCCCACGTCGATGCTGATGCCGCCCTGCACCGCGAGCAGGTGGCCTTCGAGCGAGGACCCCACACCGAAGGGGATCACGGGCACCTTGTGCTGTGCGCACAGGGCCACGGCATCGGCCACGTCCTGCGTGGACTGCGCGAACACCACGGCGGCCGGCGGCGGCACGGTGAAGGTCGACTCGTCGCGGCCGTGCTGCTCGCGCACCGCCAGCGCGGTGGAACACTGGGCGCCGAAGCGCGCCTGCAGCGCGGCGATGAAGTCGGCGGGCACCTCGCGCTGCGCCACCGTGGGCAGCAGGTGGTGGATGTCGGTGGGGGCGTTCATGGGCGGTCTCCGGCGCGTGTTCTGCAGAACGCGGCAGTTTACGCCCGGGCCTGGCCGCTGCGCTCAGCGCGGGGTCATGGGCGCGGCAGGCGCGCCGTGAGCGGCGGCAGGCTGCCCGTGGCCGCCGACGGGGCCGACTGCGTGCTGGCGCCGCTGCTGGCGTGGCGCGAGGGCAGGGTGTTGTGGGCCGCGGTGAGGCCGCCCATGGCCAGGGTCCAGGCCGCGATCAGTTGCACGCTGCGGCCTTCGAAGTGCAGTCGGCTGCGGGCGGGGCTGCGGGCGGGCGTGTCGGAGCTTCGTCGCATGGATGGAGGTCAGAGGCTGTGGAACGAAGCCGCATTGCAGCCCGGGGCGGCGCCGCGCGCCAGGCTTTTTGCCGGGCGTTGCGCGCTTGACCGCGGCTTCACGCGGTTCACATTTCCCTAAGGCCTGTTACGTGCAGGGCATCGCGCACAATCGGTTTCCGTTCGACGAGGATCACCATGGGCAACCGACTCACGCAGATCGCCACGCGCACCGGCGACGCCGGCACCACCGGCCTGGGCGACAACACCCGCGTCTCCAAAGACAGCCTGCGTGTGCACGCCATGGGCGATGTGGACGAGCTCAACTCCCACATCGGCCTGCTGCTGTGCGAAGCGCTGCCGCCGGGCGTGCGCGCGCTGCTGGTGGAGATCCAGCACCAGCTGTTCAACCTGGGTGGCGAGCTCTCCATCCCCGGCTACGAGCTGCTCAAGCCCGAGGCCGTGGCCGCGCTCGACGCCGCCCTGGCCGAGCACAACGCCACCCTGCCGCGCCTGCAGGAGTTCATCCTGCCCGCGGGCAACCGCGCCGCCAGCCAGGCCCATGTGTGCCGCACCGTGGCGCGCCGCGCCGAGCGAGCGGTGGTGGCGCTGGGTCAGGCCGAGCCGGTGAACGATGCGCCGCGCCAGTACCTGAACCGGCTGTCCGACCTGATGTTCGTGCTGGCGCGCGTGCTCAACCGCATGAACGGCGGCGACGACGTGTACTGGAAGAGCCAGCGCCTGCAGCAGGGGGACGCCGCGTGAACCGGGGCACCGCACGCGGCCTGGCCGCGGCGCTGGCCCTGGCCGCGCTGTTCGGCCCCGCACGGGCACAGGCCCCGGCGAGCCGCCCGGCCGAGGTGGTGCTGGCCTGCGACGCGGTGTACCTGCCCGCGCGCACCAACTGGGTCCGCGAGGTGCGTTTCACGCTCGACGAGCGCCGCATCCGCGGCGTCGCCATCGACGGCGTGCCGGTGTACACCTTCACCGTCTACGAGACCGTGCTGCTCACGTCGCTGGACAACGAGCGCATCCAGCTCGACACGGCCACGCTGACATGGCGCAGCGATTTCCGCGGCCAGTCGACGTCGGAAGGCCGCTGCGAGCGGCGCTGAACGCGCGGCCCGGGGCGCCGCCACCGCGGCCGGCGCCCCTTGTTTTCAGGCCTTGGCGTTGCCGCGGCCCAGCAGCCAGTACAGCAGGATCGCGCCGAAGGTGGCGGTACCGATGCCGCCAAGCGCGAAGCCGCCGAACTTGAGGGTGTACTCGCCCGTGCCGAGGATGATGGGAATGGCGGCCACGAGCAGGTTGCGGTTGTCCGAGAAATCGACCTTGTTGTCGACCCAGATCTTGGCGCCCGCGATCGCGATCAGGCCGAACA
>VFQP010004547.1_pt1 | contig 12793 bp, 11 predicted proteins | sample 3512351 | NCBI WGS metagenome assembly VFQP01 (sample SAMN10412372, study PRJNA504923) | tailings metagenome | isolation source: Relicate 1 Philex TSF1 revegetated site | place: Philippines: Tuba, Benguet | collected 2017-08-29 | reverse complement strand
TGACGAGGCCACCGCCGCCAGCGTGCAGTCCAACATCTACGAGGTGAGCGCTTTGCGCTGCACGGACAGGAGCGGCCGACGTGTCCCATGGTCGCTCTCGGCCGCCTTGCCCACCCGTGCATGGAGTGCAAGGCTCACTGCTGCATCACCTCTTGCCCCCTGGGGCGGCCGACGCCATGTGACGTGCGCAGCTGCCCGACGGGACCCAGATCTCCATTGGCGCCGACCGCGTCAAGGTGAGTCGGCGGTTGAGTGTTGCGTTGCCACACGCATGTCTGTGCGATGTGCTCTGCACCTCTGCCTGGGTCACTGGGAAGGGCTCCTCGCTGCGACCAGGCCGCTCAGAGACGCTGCCTGACCTGTGCAGTCATTGTAGTGCCGCCCAGCCTGAACGCTTGCCACAGCGTGGTGCCCTTTGCGTGGCGCGTGGCGTGGCATGCGCAGGTGCCAGAGACGCTGTTCCAGCCGCACCTTCTCTCCACCTTCCAGGGCTTTGACCCCGACTCGCTGCCGCGCAAGCCCGACGGCTCCAGCGCCCTCCAGTCCCTGCCCGGTGCGCGCCGCCCCTCCTCTTGCCCCTCCCTCTTCCTGAAGGTGGCGTGAGGGGCTCTCGCTCGCCTGTCGAGCCTGCTACCCAGCCCGCGCGCAGCGCCCGCCTTGACGTTGCTCACGGGTGTGCCGGGTGTGGGGGCCCGTGCGTTGTGCCGCCCGTGCCCACCGCAGCGGCGGTGCTGGACTGCGTGAGCAAGTGCGACGTGGACGTGCGCAAGGACCTCTACCAGGTGCAGATCCGTTGCGTTGCGGGCACGCGGCGCGGCTGCGCGCTGGCTGCTGCCGCGCCTCACCAGCTTGTGCACCAGCTTGAGGAGGGAGGGGCAGGCGACGGCAGGATGGCTGGAGCAGCAGGGAGCAAGGCGTGATTGTGGTGCGGGCTGACTTCTTGCATGTGCGGGTGGCGGGGGCGTGCGTGCGCGCGTGTGCCGCAGAACGTGGTGCTGACGGGCGGCGTGTCGCTGACGGCCTCGCTGCGCGACCGCCTGGAGAAGGAGCTGGTGGAGCAGGGGCCGCAGGTGCGCGCGTGTTTGCCAAGGGGTGGGAGCCAAAGCACGAGGGCCGGCAGGTGGAACCAGGGCGGGTGCAGCCCTTGCGCTGGCGCTCGGGTGTGTACTCGTCGCTCTGTCCTTGAATGTCCTGGTTGGCCCAGGCGAGCAAGTTCAAGGTGATTGCGGCGCCCAACCTCATGGAGCGCAAGTTCAGCGTGTGGATTGGTGAGTCAAGGCTGGAGGAGTGGCCCAGGTGCTGACGCGTCGTCGATACCTCCGCTGCTGGGGACGTTGCTGAGGGTGGCGGTCCCCTGTGCTGTGGCGGTGCACGCGTGGCGCGCAGGCGGCTCCATCCTGGCGTCCCTGGGCTCGTTCCAGCAGCTCTGGATGAGCAAGAAGGAGTTCGAGGAGCACGGGGCGAGCCTCATCCATCGAAAGGCGCCCTGAGCGATGCCGGGCGACGCGCCTCGCCCCTGGTGCACACTGCTGTTGCTGATGGCGTTCTCCGGACGCCTGATGTTGCATCCAGTGCAAGAGCAACGGGGACGCGGCAGGGGGGACTGCAACGCCAGGGAGTCAGGGTCAGTCCTCCTCGCCGGCAGTCAGGCGCTCCAGGCCCTGGAGCAGCGCGGGGTTGCGCTGAGCCAGCAGCGCCCTGACTGTCCGCATGGCGTCGTCCTCGTCTTCCTCCTCCTCAGATCCTTGGTCCGCTCCTGACGCCTCCTTGCGCTGCGCGTCTGACCCGCCCGCCCTAGCGACGCCGCCCTTGTCGCTCCTCACGCCGTTGGGCCTGGCGACGCCCGCCGGCGACGCCTCCACAGCCAGCCCAGCAGCAGCCTCGCCTGCGGCAAAGCCGCCGCCGCCGCCGCCGCTGCCGTGATCCGCTGCAGGCGCGCCAATGCCGCTCGCTGGGCCGCCCGCCTGCAGCGCTTTCCGCGCCGCCGCGTCGCCACCAGACAGCTGCCGCAGCATGGACCGCACGCCGGCGGTGAAAGGGAACGTGACGGCTGGGAGCGCTTGCAGGCCCCCAGCCTCGCCCGTGTCGCCCCCGCTACCTGACCCCCAGCGAGCCCCGGCGTCATCCCGCGCCGCCAGCGCGCCGGGCGCCGCCCCGCCGGCGGCAGCCGTGCCCGGACGCGCAGACGCCGTAGGCGGGCGGGGCGGCCCCGTGAGCAGCGCCTGCACGCCCACCAGCTCCGGAGGCCCAGACCGCCTCCAGTGCTGTTGCTGCCCGCTCGCGCCGCCGCCGCCGCCGCCGGGCCCCGCCCCCGCCCCCGCGGCTGTGACCGTGCCAGGGCGCTGCCCCAGCGCCGTCGCCGGGCGCCCCTGCGCGCTGCCGGGCCTCCGATACGCGCTCCCGGGGCGGCCGGCGGCGGCGGCGGTGAAGGGCCGGCCGGCGCTCCGGCTGCCCCCCGACGCGCTCGGCGGCGGCGGCGGCAGCGCTGCGCCGGCGCCAGGGCCTGCCGTGCCGCCGCGCGTGAGCGGGCGCCCCTCCTGCAGCTCCCGCAGGCCGCCCTGTACGTGGTTTGCCGAACGGTAGAGCACAGCGGCGCAGGCGGGTGGCAGGTCCTGCAGGTCGTCCAAGGTCAGCTGCACCAGCTGCGGGATGGCGCTCGTGGCGATGTCGGTGCCTCCTCCGCCTCGTTCTCCTCCTCCTGGGTGCTGCTGGGTTGTCGTGCTGGTGGTGGTGGTGGAGGTGGGGCGGGGCGAGGGGTGTGGCATGCCGACGATGTCTATGCCCGGCGCGTCCAGGTCGATGAACTCGTCGGCAGAGGCCTCCTGCCAGGGGCTGGACGGCGCCACCTTGTTGGGGCTGCGGGTGGGCGCGCGCGGCTCGGCGCTAGCGGCGACGTCGCCATCGCCGTCCAGGATGAGCACGTCGGGCTGCTGCTGCTGCTGCCGTGCGGGGCTCTGCCCTGGTGCAGCGGTGGCGGTGGTGGCAGTGCTGGCGGTTGCCATGGTGGGCGGGGCGCTGCTGGCCCCGCCGGGGGCGTGCTTAGTGCGCGCGAGTGGGTTGCCTTCGCAGCAGAGGTCCGTCAGTGCCGGGAGCGCCTGCCGGAGGCCGGCGGGCAGCGCGGCGAGCCGGTTGAACTGCACGTGCAGCACCTGCTCGGCAGCAGCGGGCGGCACGCGCGCGCGTCGGTTGAGCATCGGGTGCGGTTGCGACGGCCATGTGCACATGGGCTCGCTGCGCGGTGCACGGGGCACAAGTGGGTCACTGACCTCGAGTGCGGTGAGCTGCAGTAGCTCTGCGGGGAGCGCGGCGAGGTGGTTGTCGTTGAGGCGCAGCTCCTGGAGGGACACCAGGCGCCCCACCTGCACGTGGGGGGCCAATGGTGCAGCAGGTGGGGCGGCATGTGTGCGCCGCGTGGGTGGCGACGATGCAAGGTGCAGAGCGCGTTGCGTGGCGGTGAGCGGTGGCGGGCGACGAGGTACCTCGGGCGGGAGCGCGGCAAGGTGGTTGTAGGAGAGGTTGAGGTGCTGCAGGCGTGTGAGCGCGCCCAGCTGCGGCGACACCGCCACGAGTTGGTTGTAGCTGACGTCCAGGTGCAGCAGGCTCTGCGGGGTTGCGGCGTGCACAGCGTGGCCGGCACGGTGCGTGTCGTGGAGCACGCCGCTTTCTTGGTCTCTCTGGCTGGCATCCCCTCCCACAAGCCAGCAGAGGGCAGCGAGGCGCACCTGCAGCGCGCCGAGCGCCGGCGGGAGGTGGACGAGGCTGTTGGCCGAGAGGTTGAGCGACGTCAGTGAGGCGCACGTGCAGACGGCCTCGGGCACCGCCTGCAGCTGCCTGCGCACATGCGCGTGGAGCGCAGCGTGGGTCCACCTTCAACCCCTGAGGCGGTGGGTGCGAGCGTGCGGCGGCGGCGTGTGCAGGAGCACAGGCGGGCCTGCACCTGCACGACAGGTCGAGCTCGGCTGTGTGGTGGGCCTGCTCGACGAGCGCCAGGACGCTGGCCTGCGAGGTACGCACGGCAGCGGGACATGCGCGGGGATGCTCAGGTGCGATGTCGGCACTTCCTGTGCAGTGCATTGCCCTGGACGCCGCGCTGCTGCAATGCTGAGTGAGATGCTCGCTTTCTGCTGCGATGGCATCGCAGGCTCCCAGCTGCGCGGCGGTGTACGCCAGGCGCATCATGTACCTGCGCCATCGATGCGCCGTCCCAGCCGGCCAGCACTGGGGATCCTCCAGCGCCAGCAGCAGTTGCTACAGTAGAGTCCCGCCGTTGCCTAACACGCTAAGCAGCCTGCTCGAGCCGCTTCTCCGGCCGCTTCTCGAGTGCCCTCATGCCAACCGCACGAACTGGAAGAGCAGCAAGCGCGGCACCACGCACGGCCTTACGCACCTCACGGCGCACAAGTCACGCGTCACGCAGCGGCGGCAGCAGACTTGTCCAGGCCGATGCGCCCCATGAGAGCCTGATGGTGGTGGCTCACGCCATAGGAGCACAAGCAGAACTTGCAGCCGCCAGCGTCGCAACGTGAGTGGCTTGAGGCGCATCGTGGCAGGGCTCGCCCCGCGCGATGGCCCCCTCTCTGCCTTGGGGTGGCCCCACACGAATCGAGGCAGCCGAGCAGCGTGTGCAGAGGGCGCGCACGCGCACGTCCGCAGCACGAGCGCCGCTGCTGGGTCACATTCACGGTCCACGCTCGTGCCCTGGCCTGCGCTGCTGCTCGCCCACAACTCGCCGCACGCCTCTCGGGCGCACCTCGTGAGGCTCCTCTGTGTGCACCTGGTTGCGTGGCTCCGCGCGCAGGTTGCTGCTCGCAGTCCTCGTGCTTGGGCTCTGGCTTCATAGCAGCAGCGGCGGGAGCCGCTGGTGGTGGCCGCGCGCGGGCCGGGCCCACTCCACTCACCGCTGGTGGGACACGCCCCCGCAGGCAGCAGCAGACAGCAGGCAGTCACTTTCAGCAGCAGCAGCAGCAGCAGCAGCGGGAGCAGCAGCAGGAGCCAGAGGCGGGCTGCCGAGCTCGCCGTCTGCCGCCGCCGCCGCCCGGCGCCGAGGCAACTTGAGCGCGCTCGCCGGCCTGCGCAGCGCAGACGCCATGGCGCGCTCCGCCGACTGCGCCAACTGCAGCGCGCCGTTCGCCACGCAGAAGTGCGGGCAGTGCAGGACCGTCACCTACTGGTGCGCCAACGAACCGATCGCGCCCCCACGCCTCCACGCGCACACTGCCACAGACACTGTGCTCCAACGAAGAGCCTCACCCGTGCCCTCCTTTGGTCCCTGCACCTCCCCTGCGCGCAGCGGCAAGGACTGCCAGGTGGCGCACTGGCGGTCGGGCCACAAAGCCGAGTGCAAGGCGCTAGCCGCGCAGGCCGCCGCCGCGCAGCAGCAGAACGGCGCCGCAGCAGCGCCCGCCAGCAAGCAGCCGCCCGGCGCGGCGAGCAAAAAGAAAAAGGAGGAGGAGGAGGACGACGAGGTGGTGCCCGTGCCCGAGCGCGTGCTGTTTGACTACGGGCGGTTCCTGCGGCTGATGCGGCCGCCGCTCGAGCCGGGCGCGCTGGGCGTGGCGCCGCCCGTGGGGCTGGCCAACTGCGGCAACACGTGCTTTGCCAACGCGCTGCTGCAGTGCATGCTCGGCACGCAGCCGCTGGCCGCCTACCTGGGGTGAGCTGCTCTCCTGGGGCGACGCACACGTGTGGCGGCAAAGGGCGGGCCGCAGGCGCGAGCGGCAGCGCCCCATCTGCGATGCGGTGTGTGTGTGTGTGTGTGTGTGCGGGCGCAGGAGCGGGGACCACGCGGCGACGTGCAGCAGGCCCACCAACGCGACGTGGTGCCTGCTCTGCGAGATGCAGAGGCTGGCCGAGCAGGTACGAGGGGGCGGCCCTCCTCGCGCACGCGCGCGCGCACACACGTCCCGCTGTGGTTGCGGCAATGGGGTTGAGGGGGGGCCGCAGCATCGCGTGGCGTGGCCGCGCAGCGGATAGAGCGCCCACCGTGCGGCGTCCCGACGGAGCACTGCCAGCCGCGAGGGTGACTGAAGCTGGCGCGTGGGTGGTTTGCGTGCGTGCGTGCATGCGTGGGCGCAGGTGCAGGAGGCTCAGCGCGAGGGCCCGGGCGCCGTGGTGGCGCCGCGCGGCATCACGCGGCACGTGCGGCAGATTGCGCCGCTGCTCACGCCCGGGCGGCAGGTGCGCCCCGCCTCCCACGTGGTCTGCCCCACTATTCCCCTTCTCCACCCCCAAGCACCCACGGCTGACACGCCACACGGTGCCTCCGCCCCCGGCCCCCGCCAGCCGGCCTCCCGCGCCTTCCCTGCACGCGTGCTTCGCTCTCGGCTCTCTCCCTCGCTGCCTGGCCTCACCCGGCATGCACATGGAACAGCGCGACTTGTGCGGCGTGGCGCTCGCGGCAAAGGCGTTGTTGCGCTGTGCGCGCTGTGCGTGCTCAGGAGGACTCGCACGAGCTCTTTGTGGGCATGGTGGAGCAGATGGAGGGCGTCATGCTGCACCAGGAGGGCGGCAAGCTGGCTGTTCCCGACGTGCGCAGCCAGGAGACCACCTTCATCGGGCACTGCTTCACGTCCTACACCTGCCTCCAGGTGAGGCTGGAGGCTTCACGTCGCGTGTAGGGGCGCCTGCAATGGCCCCAGCCGCTTTCGTCGGGTGGCGGGGGAGGGCGCGCATGACGACGGGGCGGCGTTGCGAGGGCCTGCGGTGCCCTCGCTGTGCCCGGGCCTCGATGCGACGCTGCCTGCTCGCGCCGCACGCTGCGCCCCTGCGGCCACAGACCGAGTGCCCGTCCTGCTCAGGCATCTCCCAGCGGTACGACTCCAAGGTACGCGCGTCGCCTAACCCGGCACTCAGGGGACGCTTGCTCTGCTTGGCACGGGCCGGAGGAGAATGACGGCACGCCCCGCTGGCTCCGCAGCCACCCAGACCCTAGCACAACGCCCGCCGTGTGCGCGCGCGCGTGCCCCGATACCGCTGCCCTGGCCCCTGCAGCGGTGCCTGGAGCTGTCCATCAACGCGCGCACGCCGATGGTCGAGGCGTGCCTGGCGCACGAGTTTGCCGACGAGCAGCTGGACCAGGACAACCTGTACAAGTGCGGCAAGTGCAAGCAGTCGGTGAGCACGCGGGCGCACACGAAGTCGAGGGGACGGCGTTGCGTGGGCGGCAGCCGCAGTGGCGCAACTCAGCTCGCAGCGCCGGCGGCACGCCCTCTCATCCTTCCTGCTCTTGCCTGCCGCCGCTTTTCTGACCCGTGCGCTCTCCTTGAGAGCGACCTGACGTGCTGCTCCTCTCACTCGCCGCCCGCTTGTGCCGCCTCCCTGCACACCGGGTAGGTGCGTGCCACGCGGCACTCGTGCATCGAGGTGGCGCCCAACGTGCTGGTGCTGGAGATCAAGCGCTTCCTGGGGCGCTGGGCCAAGGACAACCGGCACGTGGCGTACGGGGAGACGCTCGACCTGGAGCCCTTCAAGGTGCGAGGTGCTGAAATCTGCACAGGGGCTGCGGCCTCTGCTTGTGGGAAAGCGAAGGGTCACGGTGGGGGCGGCGTGGCCCTGGGAGCATCGCCAGCAGGACTGCGCTCGCAGCACAGCCCTGCACCCTGTCTGGCGGGGAGTCTCGCCCGCACGCCGGCCCACGCCTGTCGCCTCGCTGCCCCCTTCCCCATGGCGCGCAGGCGGAGAACAGCATCGACACGACGCCCGCCACGTACCGCCTCTACGGCGTGCTGGTGCACGTGGACCACATGAACTCGGCCATGTTTGGGCACTATGTGGCCTTTGTGCGGCGGCCCGACGGGCGCTGGTTCCTCTGCGACGACAGCCGCGTGCAGCAGGTGCGTTCCCTGGCCTGGGGACGGTTGCGCCCCGCCACACACCTCACGCTCGCACGACCCTGCCGACCCACGCGCCGCCGCCGGCGCGACTCGCTTGCTTGGGGCTGGGCCGCGCAAGCCGTTGCGACGGGAGCCGCCACCGCCCTAGGGCACCTCGCCTGCACGTGCAACGCAATGTCTGCCAGTGGAAACGGTTCAGTGGGCCCGGTGCGTACCAACGGCGACGCCGCACGTGCGTGCGGCGCGTGTTGTGACTGCGCAGGTGAGCGCCCACGAGGCGCTGGCCCAGAAGGCCTACATGCTCTTTTACCTGCGCGACGTGCCGCGGCCCGCGCCCGACCCCGCGCTGCGCCCGCCCCAGGGCACCAAGGTGGTCAGCCAGCCGCGCCGCTGCAAGGGCACGCCCGCGCCCGCCGCCGCCCGCAAGCCCGCCGCCCCGCCCTCCTCCTCCCACCCGCTCAACGCCACGGCCAACGGGCACCACCACCACGAGCCCGCCACCGCCAACGGGCACCACTACCCCGGGCGCCACGCCGGTGACGCCGACGCCAACGGGGACGTGGCGCACGACGCGCCGCGGAGCAACGGCGTCACGTTCGCGCCGGACGTGGCGGACGGAGGCGCGGCGGCGGCGACGGTGTTTGCGCACGGCAATGGCGACGGCGACGGTTTCGCCGGGCTGGCGAGCAAGCCCGGCCTGTCGGTGTCGACGGGGCACATGCTGCGGCCGTCGCACAGCCACCAGCCGGCGACGCAGCAGCAGCAGCAGCAGCGGCACGCGGCGTCGCCGCGCTCGCTGGGCGGCGGCGGCGGCGGCGGTGTGGCGCTGCCACACAGCCCGTCGGCGCCGCTGTCGGCGTCGCCGGCGCACGCGTCGCCGCGCGGCGGCGCGCCGTCTCTGCTTGGCTCTCCCTCGCTGCGCCGCGAGGCGTCGTCGTCCTGCGCGTCGTCGGCGCTGTCGCCGCCTCCGGCGGCGCTTGCGCGTCGCGCGCACGTGCACCGCTGGGCGGGCGAGCCGCCGCCGCACCGGCTGCACTTTGCCGGCGTGACGGTGCCGGGCAGCCAGGCGGCGCTGCCCGTGCCCTCGTGGAGGGTAAAGGCGGTGCCGGCGGGCGCGGCGGACTCGGCGCGCACGTCGGCCAGCGGGGCAACGGGGCACGGGGCGGCAGAGCCCGAAGCCAGGACAAGCGGCGACGGCGGAGCGGCGGGCGCGAGCGGCAACGCTCCGCCGCAGCCGCTGCTGCAGCTGTACGTCAACCTGCCAGGCGTGGCGTCGGCCGAGGCCGTACGACTGGCGATTTTAGGCAACGAGGTGCTGGTGTGGGTGCCCGGCGCCTTCCTGCTGCCGCTGCTGCTGCCCAGCGGCTCGGCGCCCTCGGACCAGGCGGCAGCTTCCGCGCAGGTCCCTGCTCCTGTGGCGCTGCGGTGCTACGCGCCCGTCAAGTACCAGTTCCGGGCCGTGCCGCAGCAGCTAAAGGTGCTGCTGGACGTGGCGGAGCAGCCAGCGCTGTTTGAGGCGGGCGACTTCACGCACCTGACGGCCGAGGAGCTGGCGCCGCGGCCGGCGAGGTCGGCGGGCGGCGGCAGCGGCGTGCACAGCGGCGGCGGCGGCGGACCGGGCAGCCCGGCGGGAGGCTCGCGTTCGTCGCAGGGGGTGTCTGGTGGGGGGGCGTCGGGAGGTGGTGGCGGCGCCGGGCAGCAGGGGTGGGCCGGGGCGCACCCCGCCTTGGCGGGGCCAGCGGCGGCGGCGGCGGCGGCGCTGCGGGTGGAGGGTGGTCGGAGCGCCGCAGAGGTCAGGAGCTGAGAGCGCGGCGTGCTTTGTGGACGGCGATTCATCGTGCGCGGACGGACGGGTCTTTGCTCAGGGCAGCCCGGACGCTTTGTGATGGCCAGCTTGCTGAAGAGAGAGCGCACGAAGACTGCAAACGTCTTCTCCTGCGCTGGTGCCGCACCCGTCGTGCCCTCGCGCATGCGCAAGCAGGCAAAAGCGCAGCATCGACGTCGCTTGCACACAGCAGCAGCGGCACCAGCAGCACTCGCACCACCCGCACCAGCGCTCGCCTTCGTGCTCGGAGCTCTCGTCTTTCGTCGTCGCCTCCACAGGAGCTCCCTCACCCCAGGCGCTGCACCAGGGCGGCCAGTTCATGCCCGTTGCTCCTCACGAAAGACAGCCAAGCTGCCTCGTCAACAAGTGGCACTGCCTCCAGCGGCGAGGTTTCTGCGAATCAGGTCCTCCACGCGAGTCTAGGTGCCCGCACGAAGCGCCTCCACAGCAGCAGCACCAGGTGAGGGCTTCTCCACCGCCGAGCAGCTGCCTTGCGCGTGGCGTGTTGGCGCCGGCGCGGCCGCGCGCGTGTGGAGAGGGGATTCCGTGGTGCGTGAGGTGCCCGGCCCTCGTGCGCGCGCAGGCAGCTCTCCACTCGGCGGCATCATGGCTACCATCAACATCGGAGCGTCCAACGCCGACGATGCCTTCTACAGGTGCGTGCTGGCACTGGTGGGGGGCCACCTTGCTCCTCGGCCGCCGCTCTCGCCCCACCTCGGCAGGCGCGCGCGCCACGCCTGGTGACGCAGGTACAAGATGCCCAAGCTCGTCGCCAAGGTGCGTGCGCGGGAGCAAAGAGCTTGCGCGCGCGTGGCGGGGGGCTGCAGGGGGCTGCAGCGCGGGGCCGCACGCGAGGCCAAAACAGCACTGCTGCGCGCGTGCGCAGATTGAGGGGCGCGGCAACGGAATCAAGACCAACGTGGTGAACAACGTGGAGATTGCCAAGGCGCTGGAGCGCTCGCCCGAGTGTGAGTGGACACGTCACGCCCGGGCGCGGCACGTGGGCAGCTCTGCAGCGCAGCGCAGCACGCGCTCTCTCAGAGCAGCGCAGCGCATGCAGGGGCGCCGCGCGCGTGCGGGGCTGTGCACGTGGCTCCGGACGGGGCGCGCCACCTCACCCCCGGGCCCGTCCTTGCCGACACGACCGTCACCGCAGACGTGCTCAAGTTCTTTGGCTGCGAGCTGGGCGCCCAGACCAACTTTGACAAGACCACGGTCGTGAGCATCGTCAACGGCGCGCACGACGCCAAGAAGCTGTCCGAGCTGCTCGAGGGCTTCATCAAGCGCTTTGTGCAGTGCTACTCGTGCGGCAACCCCGAGACCACCATCAAGATCAAGAAGGAGCTGCTGCACCTCAAGTGAGCACCCGCAGCAGCAGCTCACTCGGGGCCCCGCAAGGGGGGGGGGAGACGCAGGGTGGCCGTGGGCGCCTGTCGGCCGCGCGAGGCTGACGAGGGACGTCCGATGGCACGCGCGACTGCGTGCAGGTGCAAGGCGTGCGGCTTTGTGTCGGACATTGACCCGAGGCACAAGCTCAACACCTTTATCCTCAAGAACCCGCCCGAGAACAAGATGAGCAAGGAGGAGAAGAAGTGCGTGCGCGCGAGCGTCAGGCCCCTGGCGAGCGCTGGTTCGCCAGGGGGGCGGGCGCAGAGTGCCGCGCTGTTGCCGCCTGAGCGGCGGCCTGCGCCACGCGCTGACCTCTGCGCCCCACCGCAACGCTGCCTGACTTGTGGCACGCGTGCGCTCCCCTCAATCCCCACACCGCCCACACACAGGCTCAAGAAGGCCGAGGAGGAGCGCCTGCGGGACGCGGAGAAGGCCGAGAAGCGCGAGAAGAAGGAGAAGGAGAAGGAGGGCAAGGAGAAGAAGGACAAGAAGTCCAAGAAGTGAGCTAGCTCCTTGGCCGCCCTCGCACGCACTGCCTCGTCGTCACGCGCACCGGCCGTCAGCTCAGGCCCACCGCACGCTGCTCTGCCGCCGGCTGCTGCCGCAGGGACAAGAAGTCCAAGGACAGCGGCGAGGAGGGCGCCGAGGACAAGGACAAGGACAAGGACGCCGAGGAGGAGTCGGTGAGTCACCTCTCCCCCTATCCCTCAACACGGCGCTCACCGTCGCCCAGGCAGGCGCATGCGTCTGCGCCGCCGACGCCGACGCGCCAGCCCCAACGGCGTGCGCTCACATGGGCCTTGGCGCTGCGCCGCCCTGGCGCGCATGCGAGCGAGGAGCAAGCGCGGCGTCTGCGGCCTTTGCTTTGCCCCTCGCAGGAGGAGCAGGAGGAGGAGGAGGACGACGACGGCGTGGTGTGGATGACCGACACGTCCGCCGAGGCGGCCAAGCGGCGCGCCGAGGAGCAGCTGACGGCCGCCACGGCCGCCATGGTGACGCAGGGCAACATTGAGGCCGAGCAGGAGGAGGCGCGCCGCAAGGCCGAGCGCGAGGCCAGGAAGAAGGAGGAGGAGGAGGCCAAGGCCAGGGTGAGGCGGCCGCCAGCGCACACACTCCGCTCAGCGGACGCTCGCACCCACCCCGCCACGGGCTGCTGAGTGCGGACCAGCTGTGCTGCGGTGGTGTCAAGATGAAAGCTGCTGCTGCTGCTGCGTGGTGTGCGCAGGCCGAGGAGGAGGCGGCGCGCCTGGCCGCCGAGGCCGAGCGCCTGGCGCTGGAGGAGGAGGCCAAGGCGGCGCACCAGGCGCAGGTGCAGGGCCTGCGCGAGCTGCTGGCCGAGGGCAAGCCCGCCGCCGTGGCGGCTGCCGTCAAGGCGCTGTCGGCGCCCAACCTCGCCGGTGAGCCCGCCACCACGCCACCCACCACCCCTGTCTGCTCTTTTCGTCGCCCCAGGGCGCCGCCTGCGCTGCGCGAAATCCATCGTTGCGCCGGGCTCGGAGGAGGAGGAACGCGCGGGGCGTAGCTCACTGTTTGTGTGTCGTGCGTGGTGTTGTGTGCGCGCAGCCAAGGTGGCGGTGCTGTACGAGGCGGTGCTGGGCGCGGCGGCGCCCGGCGAGAAGCTGGCCGAGGCGCTCAAGGCGCAGGTGCCCGCGCTGCGCGCGCTGGCGCAGGACCCCGCCGGACAGCTGGCGCAGCTCGTCGCGCTCGAGCACTACCTCGCCGGTGCGTGCGTCTTCTGCTTGCGTCC
>VFQP010004546.1_pt1 | contig 12794 bp, 16 predicted proteins | sample 3512351 | NCBI WGS metagenome assembly VFQP01 (sample SAMN10412372, study PRJNA504923) | tailings metagenome | isolation source: Relicate 1 Philex TSF1 revegetated site | place: Philippines: Tuba, Benguet | collected 2017-08-29 | reverse complement strand
TGCGCGGCATCCCTTGGAGCACGGTTGGCCCGGTGGTGGCGGTGACTCTGTGCGTTTATGTGACGGTGGTGGTCCCCTGGTGGCGGCAGGAGGAGGAGGTGCGCGTCGGCGCGTGCACGCAGAGGTGATACTGACTCACAGGACAGCAGGAGGCTTGTCTCGGGCTTCACCTGGCAGTGCCGGTTTTGCTTTGCACACTGAAGATGAAAGCACGGGTCGGAGCAGAGTGCGGACGACCATATGGTACAAGCTGGCCGGAGGAGGAGCCAACACGCGCTGTGCAGCACCGCGCCACACGAATCGTCAGTCAGAGCAGGCATCATGATGAGCGCAAGGGCGGTCACCTTGCTGCCATGAGGGTGGAGTCAGTCGTCACCCAGCAGTCTGCAGGTGCCCCATCGCCAGCCGCACGGTTCAAATCTGGAAATGAAACGACGGGAAAGAAGAAGGAAGACGCAAGCAGCGGCCAGCTGAAGCACCACCGCGAGCACTCAATCCGCGCTCTGTGGGACGCATGGATACGGTCCTTCTGGTGCCAGGCGAGCAATAACGGGCGAATCTCATCTGCACACGCTCCCAAGCCAGGCGCCCGACACACGAACCCCCTGAACGAAACAAGCTCCCCGGCCGGCCAACACGCACCATGTGCGCTGCCGCGCTCCCTCATCCAAACCCCGCGACCCCGTGTGCACGTGCCGTGCTACTACTGCGCTGGGTGGGCGCACACTCTATGAACCGGCCACATGCGGTGGCGCCATACACACGCGGCCTTCTCCGCTCAGGCCCGGACACCGCGGCACTCGACAGCACTCGCACGACGCAAGCGCGGGCACGCAGCCCGCACGCCTCAACACCCTCCCCTCCTGCGTTTGCTCCCTCAAGTACGTGCTCCTCCCTCTCGGTTGCCCCTCACAGGCCCCTGCGCGCGCCGACCACCTCCACCTCGGCCGCGACAGAGGCGGAGGACGCCGGCGACGCGGGCGGCGCCTGCTGCATCGAGGCGATGCAGTCGTCCAAAAAGTCGACCACGACGCCGCCGACGCGCCGCACGTCCTGCTCGGCGCGCAGCTTGGCCAGCTGCGCCAGCGCGTCGAACGGCGTGAAGACGGGCCCCGGCCGCCAGCGCAGGTCCGCCGCGAACGGCGTGGTGTGCGAGCCGGGCAGCACCAGCGAGCTGACGTTGTCGGGGTCGGCCGAGGCCAGCACGGGCGCGATCTCGCGCGTCTCGTCGAGCGCGTCGTCGCTGAAGCGCACGAGCAGCACCGGGCTCTTGGCGGGGTCGTAGCCCTGCTGGATGATCTGGCGCGACTCGGCCGGCGACGGCTCAAAGTCCACGTAGCCGTCGCCCATCTGCGCACGCACGACGAGGAGGACGCGATGGGGAAAGGCAAAGCACGCTCAGCAATGCAATGCGCGCAGAGTGTGCGGTGCGCGGCTGCAGGTGCAGCAGAGGTGGGAGCTGGCTGGGTGGGCGGGAGCGCCGTCGCGGCCCCTGGCACTGCTCCCCCCCTCCAGCACAGGCGGGCGCCGCGCACAAAAACGAGGGGCAGCGCGGAGGCGCACCTCGGTGAGCACGCTGCCCAGCTGGTCGATGGCCAGCCTGGCGTTGGAGATTTGCCCCTGCGAGTCGAGCGGCACGGGCACCAGGCGCGCCACCGCCCGCAGCACCTGCGCGCCGGCAGCAGCCAACCACCCACCCAACCACACAGCTTGGTGGTGAGAGCTCTCATTGGCGCGCCGCCCGCGCCGTGCCACCGCCAACCGTGCGGGAGGCTGCGCACGGGGCCGCGCCTGCGCGTCACGGGGGGGGGCTGACGTGCGATGGAGCGGCGCCCGGCGCGCACCTCTGCCGTGTCGGGGGGCGGCAGCACGACGGGCGCGCCCTTGAGCGCCGCCATGGTGGGCGCCGCCGCCTCGAGGAACCCCGGCAGCGGGATGGCCTCAGACACGGGCCTGCGCGCGAGATTTGCGCCAGTGAGTCGCGCGAGCGCCGCACTATCGCCTCTGCAGGAGTCTGGCGCAAACAACTGGCACCAAAGCGTGCCCGGTGGACGGCCGAGCACGAGTCGCCTCTGCAGGCCGTGTGGGAAAACCCAGTGGTCGGCGCGGTGCTGCCGAGGGCCTCACTTGTTGTTGAAGGACATGATGACGTTGGCCTGTGTGGCGCCGGGGTTGCGCGCGTTGATGAGCAGGTGCAGCAGCGAGCCATTGCTGTGCCCCACGCCCAGCACCGGCTTGTCCACCGGCACGAGCGCCGCGTGGAACGGGTCCTTGCGCATCTCCTGCGACACGATGACGGCGTGAGAGGGAGCGCGGCAAGGCTTTGAGGCGCAAGCAAGGGACACAGCGCACTGTTGACGCAATGCTGCTCAAGCGCCGCTGCTGTGCTGCTGTGCTGCCAGGAGGCTGCAAAATGCCGAGGCGCAGGCCCGCTCGCCCTCACGTTGACGGCCTGCAGGAAGCTCTGCCGGACCATGTCTGCGCAATCGAGGTGCTTGAAGGTGACGGCGTAAGGCGTGGCGATGACCGTGTAGCCCGCTGACGCAATCAGCTCCAGCAGCACCGAGTACACCACCTGCAGGGTGGTGCGCACGCAGGAGGCGTGTGGCCGCGCGCGTGGCGGGACTTGCGTCTGTTTGGGCACCTCGGCGGGGCTGCGAGTCTCGCAGCACGTGCGGGGCGCGGGTGCTGAGGCGGGGAGGTTGAGGCGTTGTCCGGCGTGCTGACGCGTGCACGCCCGGGGCAGCGGAGCCCGGCGGGCGCCCCAGATGTGGTGGTCCTGAGGGCGAGCCACACGCGCGTGCTAAGCACTCGCCTGCGGCGCCGAGCCGATGAAGGCGCCGCCCAGGAAGTGGATGACGCCCTTGGGCGCGGGGGCGCTCCTGGCGCCCTTCTTCTTGCCGGGCGTGGCGACCCAGGCGTCGCCCTGTGTGTGGGTGCGCAGCGGCGGGCGGCGACTGGCCGGGCGTCAGCGGTGAGCTCGGCGCGGGCCGCTGCGCCGAATCGGCTGCCTGTGCACCGCGCCAGCAGCTGCCTGATGTCCAGCAGGTCTCGAAGTGGCCCACGCCGAGCCCAGCAGGCAGCGATGCGGAGCGACGCGTCGTGCGCTGGCCGGCCCACCTCCCCCGCGTGTGCGGCTGCACACTGAGCCCTTCAGTGGTACGCACCAATTGAAACAGCTCCGCTCGAACCACCATCCTGCTCCTCCTGCAGCCGATGCTGAGCGCGCAGCTGGACCTGGAGCGTGTGGCGCCCAGCCGCGCACGATAGTGCCCCGCGAGCGCCATCGTCGGATGGCCCAGATGCGACCCCTGGCCAACGACACGCGAGCTCGGCAGTCGCGTTCGGCACAGCGCGCCGCGGATCTTGCGCGCGCTCCTTGCGCACTTCTCGCGCAAGACCTGAGACCCATGCAGACAGCTCGCTCAGCACCGCTCCCCGGGCCCCCGAGGACGCGAGCGGAACGTCTCGAGCGCCGCACAAGGCGGCCACCACCCCTCCTGGGCGCTGAACACGCTCGCCTCGGTGCTGACGCGGAGCCATGCTCGGGCGCCAGCGGCTCCAGGGGCAGCAGCACCAGGGGCACGCACTGCCGTCATGCGTGACGTCGGCCCACAACAGGCCATGCATGAGCCGGAGAGCTGGAGCCGTCTCGCTGCCCGCGCCGCAGCACGCGCCGTGGCGACACCAACAGCGGCTGCCCCAAGGGAGACCCCACCACGACATCTGCGTGGCGCCACGCGCCGTGGGGCTGGACACGGCGCTGCTGGCATCCACGCCACCAGCGCTGCAGGACGCCCTGATGTTCGTCCTTGCCGCGGTTGGCGCCAAGGCCTGGACCAAGCTCTTTGACGTGGCCGTCTCCGCCGGGCTCTTCGACCAGGTGTGACTCTCCACAAGCTTTCATGCTGCCGACGTTGATGGCCGGCAGCGCTCGCGGCCCACCAGCACCCGCCACCTCGCCCGCCACCTCGCCCCACGCCTCCCCCTCCGCGCAGAAGCTCAGCCGCAAGCTGGTGCACATCACCACGGGCCCCATCTTCATGCTCACGTGGCCGCTCTTCAGGTGTGCCGGGCGCCGCCGCGCCCGTTCAAAACGCGCGCGCCCGCAACGCAACCTTGCCGGCACTGCGCCGCCCTTCTTGTGCCCGCGCCCGCAGCGGCAACCCCTGGGCGCGTGTGTTCGCCGCGCTGGTGCCCGTGCTCAACGGGGTGCGGCTGGCGTCGGTGGGCCTGGGCCTGGCCAAGGACGAGGGCCTCGGGGCCTCGGTGTCACGCTCGGGCGACCGCACCGAGCTGCTCAAGGGGAGAGGGGAGGGGAGGGGAGGGGAGGGGAGGGGAACCTTGCGCGTGTGTTGGGCTTCACATGTGGTGCAGCCACGTGCTCTGCCAGGCGGATGACGTCGCACGCCGCATGCTGTGGCCGGGGCCGCCCTGCGTGGTGTGCAGCTGCGGGAACGAGAGCGCGGCGTGGAGCAGAGAGCGCAATGTGCTGCTGCTTGCTTTGTGTGTGCGTGTGTGTGCGGGCCGCAGGGGCCCTTGTTCTACACCTTGGTGCTCATGGCCACGGCGCTCTTTTGCTGGAGGGACGACCCCACCGGTGCGGGCGCCGGGGCTCCCGGGCCGCCGTTCAACTCTCTACCTGCCTGCAGCTCCAGCAGCGCGCGTGGCAAGCGCTGCCGCGTGGAAGCGAGCGAGCTCTGGCGTGGTGCGCGCTCCTTGGTCTGCTTGCGGGACTGCAGGCATGGTGGCCGTGTGCCTCATGTGCGGCGGCGACGGGCTGGCCGACATTGTGGGGCGGCGCTTTGGCGGCGGCAACAAGCTGCCCTGGAACGGCACCAAGAGCGCGGCGGGCAGCCTGGCCATGCTGCTGGGCGGCACCGTCATGGCGGCGGGGTGAGTGAGGGGGAGGAGGAGGACGGAACGGGCGATGCGTGCTTGGGGGACGGCCATACTCCGCGCCCGCGGCTCAACTACTGCCGAAAGCACCTGCGCGCTGCGGTTCACACGGAGTTTGTTGGGGTGCCTCGAGCGCCGGCAAGCGAGCGCGGTGCCGCCCTCTACTGCGCCGCTGTCACCTGCAGGCTGGTGGCCGTGTTCTGCGGGCTGGGCTACTTTGAGTGCTACTCGCCCGGCGTGCTGCTGCCCTACCTCCTCGGCGTCAGCGCCCTGGCCACGCTGGTAGAGTCCCTGCCCGTCAACCAGGTGAGCTGTCAGCTCAAGGAGCAAGCGCCTCTCCCGCCGCCCGAACACCGTGCAATGCTGCGGGGCTGGGCGCGCCTCGCGCCAAGGCCTGGCGACCCACCCCGGTGGTCGTTGTGAATGCACGTGTCGCGTGCGGACCGCAGGTGCTGGACGACAACCTGTCGGTGCCGCTGGTGTCGGCGCTCGCCGCCATGGTGCTCATGCCGCACGCCGCCGCCGCCAGCACGGCCGGCGCGCTCGCTGCCGCCGCTGCCGCCGTCACCACCATCAGCCTGTGACCTGACGCCCTGCCTGCGCGCGAGTGGCCTGCGGGAGCGCTGGGGCACGGGCGAGGAGGGCGCCCCTCTTGCCATTTCTTGAGTCCGGCTGACGGGCGGGGCCCTGGGTGAGGCGGGGACCGTTCTCCAAGACCAGCCCTTCGTGTGACACAACGATGTGACTGCAGACAGGCTCTGCCCTGCGCTTGCTCTTAGCGCTGGCGCGTGGAGGACGGGGCCTCCTCCTTTTTTGGCGCTGCTGGGCTTGTGATTTGCCGCACCTCGCCGCACCTTGCTGCTTCTCCCCCTGCGCCCTCTTTCCTTTTTCGTGACCGTGGTGCACCCCAGCACCACCAAGGACTTGTGCAGGGCGCTGGCTGGGCATTCGCGTGTGCGTCGCACGCCATGCTCCTGCCCGCCCGCGGCACCTGTGACAATACCTGACCTCGCCGAGGTGGCCGTTTTTGCTGGATCCTGCCTGCGGCACCGCCCCGGGGCGCACGGGTTTTTCACGCGAGAATGCGGCTGGCTCTGCGGGCGCGGTTTGTGGCTGCCATGGTTCGTGCGCATGAGAGGGCTCGGAGCTGGTGCGGCTGCGTTCCTGTGGGGCCGGACGTTTTGGTGCCAGTGCTTTTTAGTTGCCGCCGTCATTCATGGTCAGTCCGTCCGCTCACGTGGCGTGGAGTACCCACATGCATCGTGCCGTTCAATCCCGCAACGCTCGTCCTGGGACTTGCAGAAACCTCGCGCTGTGCACACACTGTGACCGGTCCGCGTCAACAGCAGCCAGACCAACCACCCCAAGTGGTGAGGGGCCTTCCTAGCGCGTCCGTCGGCCGCCTTCACCGCTTCTTGGGCGCCACGTCCAGCTCTTGCTGCGCACGCAAGCAAACACGAGCACAGCCCACAGCGCAGCGACGTCATCAAGCAGCAGCTGCGCCCGCCAGGCCCAGCCTGGCACCAATATAAGCTGCAAGCCAGCCATCCCACGTGCCGCCATCCCACCGCCATCCCACGTGCCCCCCCATGGGCAGGGCGCCTCACCAGGTTGAGCAGCAGGCTGTCGGCGGGCAGGTAGATGCGGTTGGCCGACTGCGACACGGTGCCGGCAATCTCGCGCGCCGCCTCAATCTTGCGCAGCGAGATGAAGGCCGGGTTCTGCTGCACCGCCTCGCCAATCAGCTTGGCCGATTGCGCCTGCACACCGCGCCGTGCAGCACCCAAGGCAGGTGGTTCTCATGCTGCCGCACGTGCGCGAACAGCCGGCACGTCCTGTTGGCCGTGCCACCACCGCGAGCCTGCCCCCTCCCAGTTGATGGACGGCGCTCGCCAGCAAACGAGGCTCCCCCTGCATGCCCGCGCCCCTGCTGCCCCACAGCGCCGCACCTCTCCCTGCGCCTTGACGATGCTGCTCTGCTTCTCCTGCAGCGCCTTCTCCACCACGAACTTGGCCCGCTCCGCCTCCTGCTGCGCCACCTGCTCTCGCGACATGGTCCCACAAGGCGGCGACGCCAGCACTGCTGGTGAGACTCGTGCGCGTATCACCTCGCCCGGCCCCACCCGCACCTGCACCTGCAGCGGGGCACAGGTTGTGAAGCTTGCCAGCCACTCAGGCCCTCACCTGCTTGGCCTCGACGGCCGCCTCGTAGACCTTGCTGAAGGTGAGGTGGGTGATGGACACGTCGTCCAGCACCAGGTTGAAGTGCGTCGCGCGCTCCTGCAGGATCCGGCGGATGTCCCGGCTCACCACCTGCGCGCGCACGGGCGGCCCCACGCGCGGCCCGGAGAGTCGGGTGGCGCGCAGGCGAACCGGGGCGGCGCGGCGGCTGCTTCAGGAAGCGGTGCCGCCCCGCCGCGCCACGCACCTCACGCATGGTGAGCAGCTGGCTGGCATTGTACTGCGCCACGACGCTCTTGAGCGTCTCCTGCGTGGCGTGGGCGTGAGAATGGGCACGGCACTGCAGCGGTGTGGCACCACGCCCCGCCTGCCCCCTTCTCCGTGGCATGGCTGCCTCTCAGCCCAGGCACGCCACCAGCTCCTCCTTCGCCGCTGCCGGCACCTGGATGATGGAGGGCAGCACGCGCTCGGCGTAGTCGGTGCCCAGCGTGCGGTAGATCTCTGGCAGGTTGGTCGGGTTGGGCCGCGTGAGCACGCGTATCCCGATGTTCACCTGCACCCACGCCCACGCCGTGCATCAATCCGCGCGCGCGAGACATGACGGGAGCTCGCTCTCGCGTTGGGCGGCGACGCATCATCGGTGGGTCCCGCGCAGCCATCACGCGATCGATCGCGCGCGCGCCCCCGCCAGAGGGCAGGACCGCACCGTCTGCAGGTCCTTGCTGCCCGACTGGCTCTGGATGTTGACGGGCTTGGCGCGCACGTCGTAGATGATGGGCCGCTCGAACCACGGCACCATCAAGTGCGTGCCTTCCTCATACACCGTCTCCTTGATGCCGACGAGCCGGTTGAACACGACGGCGCGGTGGCCACCCTCCACGTTGAACAGCGAGTGCGAGAGCCCGTAGACGCCCAGGCCGCCCACGACCGCCACCTGCGCCAGGCGCCCCAAGTTCACCAGAGCCGCAGCAACCTGCTGCGGGTTCACCGAGCCCATCCTGGAGTAGCGCTGGATTTGCAGTCCGTGCGGGGAACTAGGAGCTCGCTTCCAGCGCCCCCGAAACATGGACTGCGGGCTTTGCGGGCGTTGAAGCTCCGAGAGAGAGCGCAGCCGAGCGCAGCACCTCACGACGCGATGCAGTCCGCCCAGATGCAGGTCGGCAGCGGCTCTTCGCGCCCCTCGGCGCCCCTGGCGCAGCGCGTCAGCCGCAAAGCCACTCGTGGTGAGCCTTTGCGGGCCAAAAGCAGCGGGCGACGCCCCAGGCCGCGCGTCGATTGGCGCAGCGGGCGGTCGTGCGTTGAGGTTGGGCGTGCAGCTCGGTCCAGGGCCGCGGCGCTGGCCTGGGCGCTCGAGCGGGCACTCACGAGCTCGCAACGCATGCACCCTCTCGTCCGCGGCCACGCAGGCGCGGTGCGCGTGCAGGCCGCTGCGGCCAAGCGCGACCCCAAGCAGCGCGTGGTGATCACCGGCATCGGCCTGTGCTCGGTGTTCGGCAACGACCCCGACCACTTCTACTCCAAGTGCGCAGCTGCAGCAGCGAGCTCCTTCTCCCGCTGCGTGCGGGGCAGAGAGCAGAGAGCAGCAGCAGCAATCGGGCGTGCACGCAGCGTTCGATGGGGCGGCGCGCGCGCGGGGAAAGCCTTTCATCATCGAGATGAGAGGCACCCCAAACACGCGAGTGCAGGCTGCTGGACGGCGTGAGCGGCGTGAGCCACATCGACAGATTCGACGCCAAGGACTTCCCCACGCGCTTCGGCGCGCAGATCAAGGGCTTCCAGGACGAGAAGTGCGTCTGCAGACTCTGGCGGCCGAGGCTGCGTCAGCTTTGACCCTCTCGAGAGAGCGCGCCCGCGCGCGCGAGAGCACAGCAGCATGGTCAGCGCGCCAGTGGCAGCCGCTGGAGCTGAGCGTGTGGCAGTCGCGAGCAGGCGTGGATCCACTCCTGCTGTCCTCCTCGGCTCCTCAACGCTCGCAGGCTCATCGACGCCAAGAACGCCCGGCGCTACGACGACTGCCTCAAGTACACCATGGTGTCGGGCAAGAAGGCGCTGCGCATGGCCGGCCTGGAGAAGGAGGCCAACGCCGAGGCGTACAGCAAGCTCGACCCCACGCGCGTGGGCGTGCTGGTGGGCACGGGCATGGGCGGCCTCACCGTCTTCCAGGACGGTCAGTTGCGATGGATGGGGGAGTGCACAGACGCAGGGCAGTAGGACACAGGCTGGCGTCGGTGGGAGGGCCCGCAGGTGCGGGTGCGCGAGCATCATCACATTGCGCCCCGTCCCTCGCAACCCCTGCAGGCGTGGTGAACCTGGTGCAGAAGGGCTTCAAGAAGATCTCGCCCTTCTTCATCCCCTACGCCATCACCAACATGGGCGGCGCCCTGCTGGCCATTGACCAGGTGCGTGCCGCTCATGCGGGGACGGCAGGCACTGGTGTGCTCAGGGCGTCGCGTGACCAGGCCTGGCGGCAGGAGCAGAGCACCACGCACGATTGCTGCTTGCTGCCGTGCACCACTCACTCACCCCAGGGCTTCATGGGCCCCAACTACTCCATCTCGACGGCGTGCGCCACGGCCAACTACGCCTTTGTGTCGGCGGCCAACCACATCCGCAACGGCGACGCCGACGTCATGGTGGTGAGCGCGCGTGCGCCGGGGGCGCGCCGCACCGCCGTGCTGCGCGCCAGGGGCTGGCGAAGGTTTGGAGGAATGGGGAGCAGCAGAGTGCGTCAGCAGGATGCTGGAGGGATGCGCCGCCTGACGAGCGGGGGGCGGCGAGTGTGAGCAGCCACACTCGTGTCTAGGGTGGGCTGAGAGCAGCGGCCGCTGTTGAGGTCCAGGGCGCGTGCCGCGCCGCCCACCACGCGTGGCGTCTGCTGGGGCATCGTGGCGCCCTCCCGTGGGCAGGGGCGCGTGGCGTTGAGTGGCTGCCCGCGCCTCCACGTCACCCGTTGACGCCGCAGGTGGGCGGCAGCGAGGCGCCCATCATCCCCGTGGGCCTGGGTGGCTTTGTGGCGTGCCGCGCGCTGTCCACGCGCAACGACGAGCCGCAGAAGGCCTCCAGGTGCGGTGCGGGCGGCGAGCGTGCCTCGCCTTCGGGGTCGTGCGCACCTTGGGCGGCGTGGGCAGGAGCAGCTGCGCCTCGCCAGCCTGCCCGAGCTTTGTGAGGGGAGGGGAGCAGCGGGGGTGCTGCTTAGCGTGAGAGGGGCATGAGAGAGGCCTGGCTGTCCTCTCCGATCACACGTGTGGCTGGTGTGCACCCGCGCAGGCCTTGGGACGTGGACCGCGACGGCTTTGTCATGGGCGAGGGCGCCGGCGTGCTGGTGTTTGAGTCGCTGGAGCACGCGCAGAAGCGCGGCGCCAAGATCATTGCCGAGTACCTCGGGGGCGCCGTCACGTGAGTAGTGGCGTGAGGTTGGGGGGTGGGGGGCACGAGGGGGCGTTTGGGAGGGCAGCTGCGGAGGCGCCGTCACGTGAGCGCTCAGCGACGCAAGGGGAGGGGAGAGGGCACAAGGGGGCGTTGGGGAGGGCAGCTGTGGAGGCGCCGTCACGTGAGCGCTCAGCGACGCGAGGGGAGGGCAGAGGCTGCGGCCCCTGAGCACGCGCCCTAGCCACCTGCCAGCCTGGACGCGGTGGGCAGCCGCAATGGGTCGCGGCCGCAAACGTCTGCGGCTGCGGCGTCAGCACACACCGCGTGTGGCGGGCTGCGGCGTGACGGCTGCTCTGTGCGCTGCCCCTCTTCTGCCCTGGGCCCGCAGGTGCGACGCGCACCACATGACGGACCCGCGCGCCGACGGGCTGGGCGTCAGCACGTGCATTGAGCTGGCGCTCAAGGACGCTCGCATCGACCGCGACCAGGTCAACTACATCAACGCGCACGCCACCAGGTGCGCCCGTACAGCGTAGCAGCGCGCCCGCGCGGCTGAGGCCGCGGGCGGCCCTTTAGAGGAGCCGAGCACCATTTGGGGGCGCCTCCCGCCTCGGCCGTGGGCCTAGGGCAGCGCGTGCCGGGGGTCGGTGTCGCCACCGCTCACCACCACTGAGGCGTGACGCGTGGCGCGACGGCCGCTTCTTTGCTCCTGCTTGCTGCTTGCAGCACGATTGTGGGCGACATTGCCGAGGTCAAGGCGGTCAAGAAGGTCTTCACCGACACCAAGCACCTAAAGATGAACGCGACCAAGTCGATGATTGGGCACTGCCTGGGCGCGGCGGGCGGCATGGAGGTGCGCACTCGGAGCGCTGCAGCTGCTGGTCTGTATGACGCGGGCACGCTGGCGGGTGGGTGCTCGCGCGAGGCGATGCTGCTGCCCCCTGTGCTTTGCTCCGGCGACACGCAGGCGATTGCCACGATCAAAGCGATTGAGACTGGGTGGGTGCACCCCACACTCAACCAGGTCAACCTGATTGACGAGGTGTCGGACATTGACACGGTGCCCAACGAGAAGAAGCAGCACAAGGTGAGGATTGCTGCGCTCGCGGCGCCAGCTGCGCTCGGCTCGCTCAAGCATTGAAATCAGGACGCCGCTGCCCTGCTGCTGTGCCCTGCGTGCGCCGCAGATCACGGCCGGCATCAGCAACTCGTTTGGCTTTGGCGGGCACAACTCGGTGTGCGTGTTTGCGCCCTTCGCCGCCTGAGCGCACACCTGCCCCTTGCCCTGCCCTGGACGCAACGCAATCGCTTCCTTATGATGATATGCTGAGCTCCTGCCTGAGCTCCTGATGCAAATCGGACACGCTCCCAACCTGAAGCGGCGACCCTACGGCGTACCCTAGGTCCAGGTGTCGCGTGCGCTCCCCAACACAAGCACAAAGCAAGAAAGATGGAGTCGCTTGGAGGCAGCAGCAGGCAGCACCACAGGCGTGAGGCCATCCCAGCGCCGAGCCCACCACCGCGGCCGCACGAATCACCTCCTCGAAGGCCAACGTCTCCGAGCCACCACCACGTGGTGCCCATCGCGACTGGCCTGCGAGCGTCTCTTGGCGCAGCGCTGCCGGGGCAGCAGCACCTGCTCGTCGAGGTGCTGCCCAGCCCCAAGGCGGAGCCCACATTCGCGCTCTCAGCGGCGGCGAGTCGGGAGCAGCACGGCAGCCCCAGCAGAAGCCATGACGAGCTTCAGCGGCCGCGGAGCGCGCCGGCGCAGCCAGGCGCGTCCTCCCCTCCCCGGCTTCGGCCCGTCTCTGCGTCCCCGGCGTCCCCTAGCGTGCAGCACGGGCGGCTCAACCTGTACGAGTCGCAGCACATCGGTGAGCTTGTGCTCTTGGTGTTGCAGGGGCAGGAGAGGCCCTCTGTCTCTGCTTGCGGACGGGAGGGCAGCATGAGCGGGACGCGGCATGATGCCGCGTCCCGCTTCAAGCACGGTGCCTCCCCGCAGTGCCTGGTCCAACGGTCCTGCGCGACTGGCAGCGCTCCATGGCGTCCCCCTACCGCTCCCCCGACCAATTCCTGCGGCGCGGCGACGGGCGGGATCTGAGGCACCGCACAAACCTCTCGCAGGTGTGTGTCGCGATAGCTGTGCCAGGCCTGCATGCAGCGCCTGCTGCAGCAGCCCCGTCGCATCACCCCTCCTTGCGCCCTCCTTGCCGTGCCCCCCGCGCAGTGGCTCAAGCGCCACCCGCGGCGGGAGCCCCCTTTGCCCTTGGGCGACGCCGGCGTGCGCCTCAGCTGGGAGAGCGTGCCGGCCTCGCCCTCGCTCTTCCGCTACCTCTACGACAACG
>VFQP010004545.1_pt1 | contig 12796 bp, 28 predicted proteins | sample 3512351 | NCBI WGS metagenome assembly VFQP01 (sample SAMN10412372, study PRJNA504923) | tailings metagenome | isolation source: Relicate 1 Philex TSF1 revegetated site | place: Philippines: Tuba, Benguet | collected 2017-08-29 | reverse complement strand
CCGTGTGCGGCTCCGCCTGCGTAACACCGTCGTGAAGCACTGGCACGGAACCCGATCGAGCGCCGGGGAACAGCAGGGAGCGCAGCCACGCTCAGGTTCTCTCGTGAGGGGGCTCACCGCGTCAAACAGCGGCGCCCACTGCAGCACGTCGCCGCCCAGGTCCGCCGTGATGTTGCGGAAGCCGGGGCTCAGCGCCGACGCGCGGCACAGGTCGCCCCACACCTGCGTGCAAGCAAACGCATACCGCCGGCAACATCATCGCTGTGCGCGCTTCCTCCTCCCCCGCGCAAATCAGTGTCATGCGCACGAGGCCGCTCAGCTGCGAAGGCCACCTGGCCTGCGCCCACCTTTGCGGTCAGCCAGTCGGGGGCGTTGCCCGGCCTCGGCGGGTCCTTGTCAGACACACCCACACCGCCTGCAGGCAGTCCACAGTCCGCACACAGCCCGGGGCGTTGATGGCTTGCGCTTCAGACCGACCCGCAACCGCGGCGCATCGTCTGGGCTTGCCAGAGACGGCTGCGGCGGATGTGCAGCTCAGCACGCACCGGTGAGCAGGAACTGGTAGTGTCCGGGGTCGAGCTCCTTCTGGCCCAGCATGATGCGTGCGCAGAGCAGGAAGGCGAAGAGAAGCTTGTCCTTCTCAAACAGCGACCTGCAGCGGGAGCAGCGGTGGCGACAGTGCGCAAGGTCAGCGCGCCAGGGGCGAGCACAGCGCTGCACTGCTAACCGTGCTCCTGGCGCTGCCCAGCTTGCAAAGGAACCGCAAAGCAGGCCCAAAGGGCCTGGCCCAGGCCGCAGGATGCGGGCCGCACCTGCAGATGTTCTGGTAGAGCGCAAAGGTGAAGTGCCCGTTGATGGCGGCCAGGCGCTGCGGCAGCTCCTCGCTCTTCTCGCTGCCCTGGATGCTGCGCACAAAGAGCTGGATGAACCAGTTGAGGCTGTACTGGTACATGGGGTCCACGCCCGCCTGCGGCCAGCGTCACACCGCGCACGCTCAGCACATGTCACGCCGCTTCTTGTCAAGAGAACCAAGGAAGGCGGCTGAGCAGAGAGCACGGCCGTTGAGCTGGCCAACGAGATGAGGCGGCGAGTACACGCTGCGTCGTCGCCACTGCGTCTTTAGCGCACCATGTCGCGGATGCAGAAGAAGAGCACGGCGTTGTACGCGCCGCACGGCTTGTACCCCACGCGCGCGTCCTGGATCTCCTTTTGCGTGGCCTCGGCCACCACCTCCTTCTCGCTGATCTCGTTGCTGACCACCTTGGCCTCGCTCAGGATCTGGATGGCCGTGGCGTCCTCCAGGATGTTGCCCTGCGGCATGCCACACCCACGCACCGGGGCACAGCGCCACCGTTAGCATCCGTCGGGCTCAGGGCGATGTGACAGAAGCAGAAGGGCGGCGACTGCTGCACGTTGACCGTCGCCCTGCCGAGCTGCTGTAGAACCCCGACTGTCCCAGGCAAACGCACCTGGCTGCTGCTCAGCACGTGCAGGATGCGGTCCTCAATCTCCTTGAGCTTGCGCTTGTTCTCGGCCGACTCAACCACCAGCTGCTGCCTCTGCGCCTCGAGGGCGGGACGCTCCTGGGCCACCACCACGCCCAGCAGCTGGTCGCTCAGCCCGTCCAGCGTGATCATGAAGTTGAGCAGCGTCACCTGAGGTTGCCACAACAGGCAAAAGCAGTGTGAGCACACGGGGCGGGCTGAAAGAGCGAAGAAGCGCGTCACCATGTGAGCCGTCCGTGTGAGGCGCACTCCTTGGCTGCGCCGATGTGGCTTGCATGCTTGGGTGGCCACTCCAACCCTAACGCAAATGCTAGGGCAAGCGCGCGCACCTTGACGGCCGTCTCTGGCAGGTAGTGCGGGTTGCGCAGCGCCGTGGTGATGTAGAAGCGGAACTGGTCGCTGAACTCGACGGTCGAGTCGCCCAGGCGGATGTAGTTGACGCCGCCCTGCTTGAACACCTGCGCCGCCGCGCGACACGACGGCCAACACGACAGCACACGCCACGTCGCTCAGGGTGCGCTGCGTTCCTCTTTTTTTCTGCGCAGACTGAGGACTCGTTCGGAGACCGAGGACTGTCATGATGGGAGAGGGGGGACGAAATCGGCGTCGTGACCCACCTGCTTGAGCAGCAGGGGCTCCAGACTAGGGTCCAGCTCCTGGCCTGCAGGGTACGCACACGCCAAGCAGGACGGTGCAGGGCAGCGTGCGGGTCCGCGCTGCCTGAGACAGCTTGGAAGGACGCAGGCAGGCTGAAGAAGGGCAGACCTGCGACATCAGGCTGGCTGAGGCTGCGAATGCGAGGCGCGGCGTGCTGGCGCGTCGCGTTGGGCATGGTATGGGTAAGCACTCACCGACGTTTTCGAGCAGCACGGGGATGCCGAACTGCACGGCGTTCTCCAGCGTGCGCATGTAGTCCCCGTCGGTGAGCTTGATCACGCGCAGGTCGTGCGGGCGCTCCATGTTCTTGACCCACTTGTTGGCCTGCAAGCAGAACGCAACAAAGCGAACCTTCAGAGCTCGCAAACTTGTGCCCTGCCTGGCACGCACGTCGAAAAGCAGCGAGCAAGCAGGGCTGTCACAGACAAAGCCGCAGTCGTGGAACCAGGCAGAGAGGCGTGTGGCGGCGCGCGGACTTGACGCGCACCTGGGTCTGGGGGTCAATCATGAGCGGCCAGCGCCTGGCGTTGGCCACCATGATGCCGTTGTCTATGGAGAAGGAGTCGTTGGGCAGGCCAGCGATTCCCCAGGCGCGGATGAGCACCGGGTCGCCCAGGGAGGCCGTGAGGGAAAAGGTGGCGCTGCTGGGGATACCAGAGGCGGCGCTCAGCTGCACCCACTTGCCCACCACCTGCAAGCAGTCACACGTACGCCGCCAGCCAGCACGCCACGTGGTGCCCCTCTTTTCTCACGGGTCACACTGTGTCCATTTCCTTGCGTTTCATTCAGACGGGAAACTGCAGCGTCCGTGCTGAGCCGTTCACGCCCGGGCGATGGCCTCGTGGCGCCTGGGACGCGCTAGGGTCGCAGGCCTGGGTTCACCTGCTCCCTGTAGGCCATGGTGAAGGCGCCCAGGTACGAAATGACGCCGGCGCTGATGAGCATGTCGCCAGTCAGGTTGTCGTACCTGATGCAAAGGCGACGCACGGCACAAAGGCAAAGGTGCCACTGGGTCCAAGCAGAAGCAACCCAGCTGTGATGGAGCGTCAGCAGGAGCAGCGGTGCGCATCTCACTTGACGGCAAGGGCGGCGGCCGCCTCGGTCCAGCGCGCCTTCTCCCCGCCCAGCCCGCTGATGAGCTTCTCGGCGCGCTCCAGCTTGGCCGTGCACAGCTCCACCTCGGCCTCCAGCCGCACCTGTCATGCCAGGGTTCAGGTTAGGGTTCGGCACCACCATGCCAAGCCGGCGGGTCAGTGCCCCGCTGCCGATGGGCCAAGGGCCTTGCAGGTGAAAGCAGGTGATCTCAATTGAGGTGCTGTTCACCTTTTCGGCCATGCTCTTCTCGAGCTGGCTCTCCAGCGCGGCCAGCCTGTCCATCACCTCCTTGAGGTCCGCCTGCACAAGGAATGGTGACACAACCACACAGCACCAGTGGCGCCAAGCTCCTGGGCCCCCCAACGGCAGCCCTGCACAAGCTGCTACCCCCCCCCAGGTGGCGCCGCCGCACCGGCCTGGTGCCACCCGAGCACACGCGCTAGCCAGTTGCATCGCGCGTGCACGGGTGGTCCCTGCCGGTCGGCGCTTACCTGCTTGGCCCGCAGCGCCGTCATGACCTCGTTGTACGCCGCCTCTGCCTCGGCCAGCGCCGCACGCTTGGGCGCCACCACCTTGGCCACCTTGTCGTAGCTGTCCATGGCGCACACCCACCTAGCATTCGGAAAAGGATTGAAAGGCAAAAGGGCGGCAGGACGGAAAGGTCGCTGTCCGGGCACTGTCTCCTGGAAACAGGTGGGTTCAGACGCACGCGTGGTGGGTGCGGCAACGCTAGCCTCAAACCCAACGAGGGCTCACTTGCACAGGCCCTCGGCGGCGCTGGAGGCCTTGGCGGCGTTGGCGGGCGTGAAGTCCGGCAGCGACGTGTACTCCTTGCGGATGCGCTCAATGATCTGCGGTGGGGGGGGCCAGCGGCACGGTGTTGCTCAACCCACCCTTCCTCAGGCGCTGCCTCAGCCTCGCTGCTCGGCCCAGGCCCCAGCGCAGCTTCGCATCGCCCCTCCTACACGGCTGTGCCCTCTTCCTTCTTTCCTCTGGCAAACAGAAAAAGAGAAAGAGGAAGAGACAGGATGCGGAAGGCTCACCTTGGGCGGCACGTTGTCCTTGTCGTAGTCCTTGAGCGTGCGGATAAAGTTGGGGTCGGTGAGCACCTTTTGCGCCGAGGGCCAGTAGTCGTCCACCATCTTGCCGCTGCCGCCGGGGTCCTTGACGCGCGTGGGCTTGACGTCCAGCAGCACGCACACCGCCTCCATCACCTGCGCATTAGGGCGTTAGGGTTTCAGGCTAGGGTTTGGGCGCGCTCGCAACGCGCCCGCCGCCGCCTGCGCCGCCCGTGCGGCTGCCCGGGGCTTGGAGACAGGGTTGAGGGCGCGGAGCGAGTGGGGGGTGTGCTTGGGAAGGGAAAGGCAGCGATTACTAAACTCACCAGCTTGATGGCGCCCGGCGGGTTCTTGAAGCTCTGCACCAGCTTGATGTCGGCCGGCTTGATCGTGTCCAGAGCAGAGATGGCAGACTCCTACGAACACGCATGCACACACAGCACGCAGCAGGTGCAGGTGACGAGAAGCCACATCAACCTGCGCGCAGCACGACGGTGCATGTGCAAAGCCCTAAAGCCCTGAGCCCTTGCATGCGCACCAGGATTGGGATGGCCTCGGCCAGCGCGTCCTCGCACTCGGTCTTGATGGCGTTGGCGGCCGCCGCCGACTCCTCGGCCTTGCGCACGTCCTCGTCCACGATGGCCTTCTTGGGCTCCACCACCTGCATGGGCGTTAGGGCTCAGGCTAGGGCTATTATGCCCTGCCAGGCACCTGCTCGTTCCCGCTGTTCGATGGCCTGGCTGCCCCCGGGGCGGCCGCACGCGCCCTTCCTCGCGTGCCCTATGGCCCCAAGAGGGCTGCCAACCCTAGGGTTGGCGTGGGGCGCGTCGCACCTCGGTCTTTTCCTTCTGCACCGTGGCCATGAGGCGCTCCGTCTCGGCGACCGTGGTGATGAGGTTGGGCTTGAGCGCCGTCAGCTCCGCTTGCATCACCACCACCTGCAGTGGCAAAGGAAAAGGAAAGGAAAGGAAGCCACGCCCTTGTAGACCTGTGTGTCCTGTGCGTCTGGCCATGCGCTGCTGAACGGTGCAGCTGCAGACCCTCGCCAAGCCCTCACCTGCTCGGCGGTGAAGGCCAGCTTCTGCAGGCCCACCTCGTAGCGCTTCTTGGCGCTCATCACCTGCGCACGAACCATCAGCAGCGGCGTGGAGCACAGCACGGCAACTTGCGCGGCGCCAGTGCCAGAGGGACACGAGGTCGTTGGTGAAGGACGCCCTCTGTCCTCCAAAAAGGTGCACTTCTCCCCTCTTGGTGCCTGCAGAGAACCCCCTCTGTCACCCCAGAAAGAAGGCGCACCTCTCCCCGCTTGGTGCCCAGCAGAGTGGTGAAGGTGGTGATGAGCTCCAGGTACGAGGTGGGCGTGACATAGTTGATGCGGCCCGCCTCGCGCCTGCATGGGTTAGGGTTCAAGGCATCCCCCCATGCCACGCCTCAGCTTCATCCCAAGTCGTGTCCCAAGTTGTGGCGTCAGGTGCCATGGATGTGCAACCCTAGACGGGCGCAGCCTGTCTGGCGCATGGCCTGTGCTGCTGAGGCCTCAGGCACGAAGAAGGGGAGGCGCACCTGTACTGCTCGCTGAGCTTGTGCACGTCCTCGTGGAAGGAGCGGCACGCGTCGCTGACGGCGCGGCGCTGCTGCGGCGTCACGTCGAGGTCGGCCAGGAACTTGGCCGCCACCGCCTCGAGCGCGTCCACGGGCCACTGGGAGAACCTGCGGGGCAGGGAAAGGAACGGACGGGGGGGTTGAGACATAACCGCTCAAAGTTCATGGCAGCGAGCGTGTTCGCGGGCCACTGGGAGAACCTGCGGGGAGCGGTTAGCAGGCTCATGGCCTTGAGCACGTGGCGGACTTGGGTGGGAGGACAGGCAGGCTGTCACCGATGCTGGTTGCCGCTCGCCAAGCCCAGCCTAAGCACAGGACCGCCCCCTGCACCCCAGCTGACGAGCCGGCCCCCGCCCCACCCGCGGCGGCCCTCCCCACCCCCCCTCAGCCGCAGCTGTGGGGCTCAGCTGTGGAGTTTCTTAAGCTTGCGCCCGCCCGCGTGACGCTCACCAGTCGATGGTGCAGCAGTTGACCAGCGAGGGGAACTGCCTCAGCCGCTCGCGGAAGGCGTCGCCGATGGGCGAGAAGCACAGCACCACGTGCAGGTTCTCGCGCGTCTTCTCCACGAAAAAGCTCCACAGCTCGACGGCGCTCTCGAGCTGGCGCCCCTCCTTCTTGCTGAGCTGGCGGCACTGCTCCAGCACGGCGGCGCGCTCATCGTACGGGAACATGTTGGGCACCTGGAGAGGGTTCGCATGGGCAGCGGCGGCGGTTTAGGGTTGAGGGGACCTTAGTCTCACGATCCCGATGGGTCCAAACCTCATCCAGGGGCTTCCATGCTGAGCAGCCATGCGTTTGGCGGGGTGGACCGTTCAACGTCGTGTGCGTGGGTGTGGACGCCAGCAAGGCAGCGCGCACAGCGTGCTCACCTCGCCGCTGTTGAGCAGGTTGTTGATGTCCTCTACAAACGACTCGAGCTTGATCTGCGACCAAGCACATGCCACGGAAAGGTGTCAAGGCGCAAGCCGCTCAGAACCGCGACCCAAGCGGAGCGAGCCCGCCGTCAGACACAGTCAAGCCAGGGACTGAGCGGACTGGAAGCCCCGGCGCCAGGTGCGCAATCCGAGGCAACGGACCGCAGGACGCCCGCCCACCCATGCCGCGTGCGCAGAAATGCGGTTTGAGATGTCATCATCTGCTTGCCAGAAATGGCTCCACCAGATGCAAAGCGCAGCACACACCTGCGTGTCGCTGAAGAGGAAGACGGCGGGCTGCCCGTTGCCGCCGGCGTGTCTGCACATCTTCTTAAGGTCCTCGCGCCACTCGGTGGCCGTGTAGCTCTTGCTGATCTCGATCTGGAACGTCTCCATGCCGCTGATGAAGGCGGCCAGGCGCGCCAGCGACTGGCGGCCGCTGCCGCCCACGCCCACGCACAGCATGTGCGCGCCGGGCTGCTTGAGCACGCGCGCAATGCGGGAGATGTGCTCCACCGCATACCTGCGCGCGCATGACGTTAGGGTTGCCGTTAGGGTTCGGCATCTCAGCCCAGGGACGCGGCGGGCGACGCCGCCCATGTGGCCTGGCGTTGGGCCGACTGCGATCCCCGTGGGGCGGAATCCTTTAGGCATGTGGCGAAGAGGGACTCACAGGAAGATGGCGAGGTTCATGGGCCGCTTGCTCATGGCGTTGTGGTCGACCAGGTACTCCTCCATGCGCGCGATGAGCTTGGGGATGTCCGTCACCTCATCGTAGACCCTCTTTGAGGGCTCCTCGGCCTCGGCGTCCATGTAGTCGCCAAAGAAGAGCGAGCGGACCTGCGCGGCGCACGCAAGCGCGCAACGCAGCGGGCTCGCCACACGGCGGCTGGGCACGCGTGGCATGCACAGCATGCACAGCAGGAGAGCCTCCAGCGTCCATAAAGCAGAACCTTTGCCCTGCTTGTGAAGTGGTGCGGAGTGCAAGGAGGTTGAGGCGTGCAGTGCATGACGGCAGGTGCGCGGGCGATGAGGGTTTATTCGAACCCTAAACCCCCATGTACCTGGTCGACGCCAATCTCGGCGGACGCGGCGCCGCCGGGCAGCAGGTGCGCAAACAGCTTGTCCAGGTTGGCCTGCGGGAAATGATTGTGCAGCACGGTGGAAGACGGCCGAGACGTGTGAAAACGCGTGGCGTGGGGCCCCACAAAGCCCTGAGGACCGTGGTGGTGAGGACCACGGCCCGTGACCTGCGTGGCCATGGCTAGGATTCCGAGGCCTAGGGTTTACGCTCTCACCTGGAAGCGCTCGGCCAGCACGCCCTTGAGGAAGCCGAGGAACCACGTGCCGTCCTTCTTGTCCACCAGCCGGTCGTAGAACACGCGCAGAATCTGCATGCAGCATGGAGGTTAGGGCTTGGTTAGGGCACGCTGGCAGGGTGTCTTTGAAGAGAGTAGGTACAGCAGCGGGCGCGTGCGCGTTGTTCGGCAAGGTTCGCAGCCCTAAGGGCTTAGGGGGGCCGCGCACCTCATGCACCCAGAGCCGCAGGTACTTGTCCTTGGCGGCGGCGCCGGCGCCCAGCTGCGCCGGGCCCATCATCAGGAACCCCTGCGAGCAAGCAAGCGGCAGCGACGACGACGGCACTTTCTGTTGAGCAATGCGACGCGCTGGTGTGCAGGTGCACCCTTGTGATGGCATCGCGCAAACCACGAGCTGAAGAGCATCCTGCCCCCCATTGAGACCAAAGGCGCACGTAGCGCAGCAAATCCAGGTGTGGCCCAGGTGCGCGCACGCACCTGCATGACTCGGCTGATGTCCCGCAGGTTGAAGGTGTAGTGGCTCTTGGTGGGCGTCGGCAGCAGGCTGCTCATCACCTTGCGGTACACGTCCAGCGTCGCCTCCACCACGCTGTCCCGCAGCTCCTGCATGCATGGGGTTCACGTTAGATCTCACATCAACCGCCACTGCGCCGGCTCACCACCACTGTGGTTTTCATCTCAGGGCTTGCAGGAATGCGGCCGAAACGTGCGCGCACCTGTCAAGTAACTGTCAACCGACAAGAGCACGCACCTTGATGTTGGTGGGGAAGGGCGCCTTGTCCAGCGCCCAGCTGAGCAGGCTGCTGAAGATGCGCCGCAGCGTGGCGTCGTCAAAGTCCGTGATTGACACCACGCTGAAGTGCCGCGCATACCTGCGCAGCAAAGCGCACGCGTGACAAGGGATCCATCCACAGCACATGAGGGAGAGGATCCTGATCAGGGGAGAAACCAGCGCTGATCGTGACTGCGAGGGCGTGGCACAGCATAGGAAGCACATGGCTTGCAGCGAGGTGCGTGGCTCACCGCGAGGTGATTTGGTTGCGGCCGCCGCCGGGCGGGCCCATGGCCGCCACGAACTGGCAGTCGTCCATCTTGCGGAAGGTGTTTTGCCGGTCGTACCTGCATGAATTCAGGGCTCGGGCGCGTCAGGTGCCCGACTGCGGTTCCGCGCAGTGCTGGAAAGCGATTAGCCCTGAAGGTAGGGTTGAGGCGCACGCACCAGCCGCCGTGGTCCATGTACTGGCGCAGCAGCTCGATGGGCGGCTGGGCGCCGTACGTCTCCAGCTGCAAGCAGGAAAAGTCGCAAACGCGCACGAGTGAGGGAGCACAAAGCGCCCCACGTTTGCGCAAGGCCAGGCCACGTGCGGGGGACAGAGGGGCGGGGCATGCGCATGCGCACCTGGGGCATGTTGAGGTCGTCGACAAAGATGACGGCCTTCTTGCCCACCGGCGGGCCGAACACGCCCTTGCGCCTGCGGGACACGAACGGCATCGTGAACGAGGTGGCACGAGCGACCGGCAACAGAGCAGGCGGCATGCAGCGGGGCATACCTCAACCCAAACCCAACCCTAGATGCATGGCGCACCTCCTGTCGAGCTTGGCGTCGATGAGGTACTGCGTCATGTTGGCCGTGGTGCGCGCGCTGAAGCCAATCACGTTGGGCGGCACGTAGCCGTCGGCGGGCAGCGCGTACAGGTACTTGGTGACCAGCACGCTCTTGCCTGCAGGTGCACATGGCAGCGCACGCACAACAGGGGATGGGGTCAGTGCTCCTTGGTCACCAGCACGCTCTTGCTTGCACCACGTGGCCACCAGGCAACGCATGCGTGTGGCAAACCCAGCTGGCTGAGAGCATAGCACCGTGGCGCAGCACCGTGGCGCACAGCAGCTGCTCTCCACTGCTGGCTGGCACACAACCCGCAGCCAGCCTTGATGGTTCAGGGAGGCCGTCGGCATCAGGCAACGTGCGACTCCAGAGTCTGACGGGACCCCCCGCGGGCGCGTGTGTGCACTTGCCTGTTCCGGTGGGGCCGACCACCAGCGCGGGGTGGCTCTCCCGCACGGCCAGGTCCAGCAGGTACGTGTACCTGTTCGCAGTCCCGCCACCAGGGAATGGCACAGTGAACGCAAGCGTGACGGAGACGCGCGCTCCACGCGGAGCCCTCTCTCTGAGTGCTCTGGGAGATCTCCCAGAGCGATCCCGCAGTCCCGCAGTCCCGCACCTTGGAGATCGCCGAGGTGCGGGACTTTGGGATTTCAGTCGAGGAAAGGGGAACTCACCTGACCGTGTCGACGGACGGCACGATGATTTGCCGGAAGTTGGCCTCTGGCGGGATGGGCTCGGTGCTGATGAGGCTGGCCCAGGGCACCCACTGGTCCTTGGCGCTGTCCCACATGTAGTCGTAGCAGGTGCTGGGCTGCCCGCCCGGCGCCAGCGGCGCGCTCGGCATCACCTGCATGGCGCGTGGAGGTGCTAGGGTTCAGCGCCCCTGACGCGTGGCGCTCGTGCGCGGGTGAAAGACTGGTGTGAGGCGTGTGCTGGCGGGTGCTGTGTTCACGCACCTGGCAGGCCTGCAGCGTCACGTGGCCCTCCGGCACGTCCTCGGGCAGCGTGTACCTGCAACAGCATGTGAGCGCAAGACGTTGTTCAGCTGCTGCTGATGCGCCGGGCTCCTCCAGCTGGCCTGCACCACCCGCTGCCCAACCCTACCTCAACCCTAGCCACCACACGCGCGCTCACCGCTCCCCAGTCGGCCCCTCGTAGTCGGCCAGCTGCGACGCCACTGCCTTGCGGAAGAAGGCGTCGAACGCCAGGCGGTTCTCGTTGGTGGCGCCCGTGCCGCCGACGGACCAGACCAGCGAGAAGAGAAAGACCGCCTCCACGTGCTGGGTCACCCGCTCGGGGCTCAGGGCGGCGAAGGCAGCGGGGTCCTGCAGGCCGCAGAGGAAGCACACAATTTCAAGTGACGACCGGGACAGGGTGCGCCTGGGCCGGTGCGCCCTGGGGCCCCCGCTCACCTCGAAGTGCTTGGTGAGGGTGGAGAACATGCGCATGAGGGCTTGAACCAGGTTGGCGTCCAGCGTGGGGCACGCCTCGCGCGTCTCGCGGCGCACCCACCGCAGGCTCACGGGCACCAGCCACTCAAAGAGGCCCGACAGGTGCGCGCGCTGCGCCTGCGCAGCACACACACCAGAGGCAGCGCAACGCACACGCGCATACGCACGCACGTCTTTGCAGTTCCTTCCGCGTGCTTTGAGACGTCTGCCACGCCACGCCAAGGTGTGGCGAAACAGAGGCGCATATATGCAGGAGGAGCGCGCCGAAGTCAGGTGCGGCTCGGCCCGGGACCACGCCGCACCTCGGTGATGTGCGCGGGCAGCGTGTTCATCCACGACACCTTGAGCGGGCGCCAGCCCAGCTGGTGCGGCTCCAGGTACACCTGCGCGCGTTTGAGGCCAAGCATCACGCCTCTTTGAACAACGCCTCGCGCTTTGCGCGCTGTGGCCACGCGGCCGGCATGGGCAGCGTCTGATGCACGGGTCAACGCGGAGAAGGCTCGAGGGTTGGAGAGAGAGGAGGCGCATGTGCACGAGGTTGCGGATGCGGGGCCGCCGGCTCACCATGCCGCAGCGCGAGACGGTGGCGGGCGAGGCCACCGCCAGGTCAGCCACCTCGAAGATCATGTTCTGCGAGGCGCACGAGCGAGTCAGCAAGGCTTGAGTGTCAGCCCCACCGAGCCCGCGGCTGTTAGCGTGCAAGGTCAGCTGTAACCCTACAGCAGCAACGGGCCCAGGCCCTAAGCGAGAGGTTTGCCTGCGCAGCCAGATCTAGCTCACCATGGAGGCGCTCATCTGGATGATCTCGCCGCTGTTGAGGCACAGCTTCTTGTTGTCGTCGAGCACTGCGGGCGCATGCCGGGGAGTCGAGCTAGGGTTCAAGCTAGGGTTCCGGGCGCGCTCCTCGACGCACAGCCCCACCCCCCCTCTGCTGCTACCCAAGGGAGGAGTGCCTGTGTTTAGGTGTGCACAAGGGCACGGCTCAAGCCCGCAGTACGGGCCACATCTCGATCCGGACGGCGTCCCCGCTCCGCCCAGAACCGCCCGCTTGCGCTCACCCGTGTTCATGTTCTCGATCCAGATGGCGTCGACCGGACCGTCCAGCAGCAGCCACTTGCGGTGCGGCGCCGGGTTGGACGCCACGGCGCGGAACGTGACGGCCAGGATGCCGTCGGTCCACTCGTGCGAGACGGGGTCGAACTGCGCACACAACACAGCAGCAGCACACAGCGAGCACACAGCGTTTGACTCTTGAGCTTCTCCTGAGGGTCATGTGGACGGCAGTTGCGTCCAGGCGCCACTGAGAAAGGCCGAAGACAGCGCGCTGCTGCCGAGGGGGGCGCCGTCCTGGGTTGCGCAACGACGATGAACGGTGCCAACGGCAGTCTGAGCGGCGCACCTGTCCGTAGAGCTGCCCCATGGTGATGGACTTGGGGTTGATGACGTGGTACTCTGCCTTCTGCTGGTTGTCCTGGCCGCGCTCGTGCATCAGCGTCAGCGCGCCCGCCAGCACCCTGCAGGCACGGGCCATCCATCCATCGCACGCACACATGGACGCTTGAGCAGGACTTCAATCTGTTGCGCTCCG
>VFQP010004544.1_pt1 | contig 12813 bp, 11 predicted proteins | sample 3512351 | NCBI WGS metagenome assembly VFQP01 (sample SAMN10412372, study PRJNA504923) | tailings metagenome | isolation source: Relicate 1 Philex TSF1 revegetated site | place: Philippines: Tuba, Benguet | collected 2017-08-29 | reverse complement strand
CAGCCCCAGCCCCAGCCCCAGCCCCAGCCCCAGCCCCAGCCCAAGGCCAGGCCCCAGCCCCAGCCCAACGCCAAGCCCCAGCCCCAGCCCCAGCCCCAGCCCCAGCCCCAGCCCCAGCCCAAGCCTAAGGCCAGACGCGCACCTGGTCCTTGAGGGCTGCCCTGGCCAGCGCCACGAACAGCCTCGGGTGCTTGTGCCGAGAGGTGGTGTAGGCCCAGGCCAGGTCGCACGCGCCCTGCGCGTCCAGCTCCTGTGCGGCCGCAGGCAGAGGGTGAGGGGCACGGCGGAGAGTCAGGTCGCAGGTCGCACGCGCGCCCTGCGCATCCAGCTCCTGCGCGGTCGCAGGCAGAGGAGCAGGGAGACGGCGGAAGGTCAGGCCGCGCCCATGTCCCGTGGATGCAGCGCCTGCAGGGCGACAGGCCCACGGTGCGCGGCGACTTCTCAGCCTGGCTAAAGCGAACAGGATCGAGAGTAGGGCAGGCACACTTGCGGCCCTGGCCAAAGAGCCAAGGCACGCTGTGCCGTTCGCGAGAGGCGCTGCCCACGCGGGCGTGCCCTCCTCAGCGATGCAAAACCCGCCACGGTTGAGATGCACCACGCCTCGCTGCCGCCCGCACCCTCCTGAGCGCCCCCCGCCCCTACCCAGACCACGCACCTTGCTGCGGTGGCTAGGGCACCCACGGAAGCTCAGTGGGATGCATGATGCCCTAGCCTTCCCACACTTCGTTGCATCTGCCCTTCACACCTTGCTGCTGGCGCCGCCGTCGTCCAGCCCTGAGCCATCCGCCGCAACCAGCGCGCCGCCCGCGCCGCCGGGCTGCGCCAGCGCCAGCGCGTCGCCGCCGCCCGGCGCCAGCAGCTTTTGCTTGGCCGCCTGGGACGTGGCGGGGTGCAGCGCCGCCAGTTCCGCCTCCCGCCTCTGCCGGTACAGCTGCCTGTAAGTGGCAGCAGCAGGTCGAGAGCAAACTTCATCCCAGAATCGTGGTATGGAGTTGCCATGCGAGGCCAGGCCCGCACCAGATGAGCACCACGGCACGCCGCAGGCGCAGACAGCGAGCAGAGGCGCCGTGCTCCAGAAGGAAAGGTTCCAAGAAGAAGCACGCTTCAGCTGGAACGAGGGCACACCTGCGCTGCCGGAACGTCATCTGCGCCATCTGCTCGGTGCTGGGCATGCGCAGGCCCTGGCCCAGGGCTTGGGCGCCCGCGGCGGCGGCGGGGCACAGCGCAATGGCGCGCTCGGCCATGACGTTGAACAGGCCCGGGTGGTAGACCCTGGCCGAGGCGAGGGCTTTGGCCATGCGCGCCAGGTCCTCCGCTGCAAAGCACGCGCCGGGCAAACGCACAAGCACACCCACAGGACGCTCGGTTGCTGCGCGCCACGCAGCATCAGGCGTGAGCGTGCGCCGCCCCTGAATCAGGCAACCGCAGACTGCCCCCTCACCGTGCATGCCGCCCGCCACCCTCAGCGCGTGCTTGACGACGTACGGCCACACCACCTCGGCCGTCAGCGGGCCGCCGCCGCGGCCGTCCTGGCGCGCCGCCACCAGCAGCGCCCCGCCGCCGGCGTCGTCGTCCTGCTTATCGCGCCCGCCGGGCTGCTGCAGCGTGGGGCCAAACAGCTCCTGCGAGGACGGCACCGCAGCGGCGGGCAGGGGCGCGGGCGGAGGTGGGCGGCGCACTTGAGGGAAGAAGCGCGGTTGAAGCCCGCGCGGCCACGGCGGAACGACTGGCCAGAGCAGCCTGCTTCGCTCCCAATCGCCAAGACCCAGCCAGTGATCTTCGGCCAGTGATCTTCGGCAGCCTTGCCCCGCGGCAGGCTGCTGTGCGCGCAGTGCTGGGGCGCTTTCTCCAGCTGGCCTTGTGCGTTGCAGAGGGCGCCGCAGTGCGAACGTCTGAACGGCCCAGCACCCACCTGCAGCGTGGCCAGCGACCAGGCCAGGCTGCTCGTATCAGCCGGCGGGCATGAGTAGAGCGGAAGCGACGTCGCCGCCGCCGCCGCGGCGCCGTCCTGCCCCCGCCGGCCTGGCTGCGACTGTGACGTGGTTGTGGGCTCCAGCAGGGCCGCTAGGAAGGCGGGCACGACGCCGGGCGGGCTGCACTGCAGCCGGGCGCACGCCCACACGCAGCCCGCCAGCTCGCGGCCGCGCAGCGCTGCCAGGTGGTTGGCGCGGGCGGGCGGCGCGGCGACCAGCGACTGCGTGGCGATCCTGCGGCCGGGCGGCGACACGGATTATGGACACGTTGAGCGCGGCTGTGCGGAAAGGAAGTGATGCGCTTCGGTGCTGCACTGGGTGGCAGAGGGGAGCCTGTGAACTGGGTCCAGTGTGCGAAGTCCTTTGGATCAAGGGCCGCGTGTGTACCCCGGATGTCGAGCTCATTTTGCGCACACAAGCGACTGACCTGACGATGGCGTGCGCGCGCTTCTGCGCGTTGTCCACGCGCGCGTCCAGCGAGGGCAGCGCCACCAGCAGCTGCGCCACGTGCCGCGCGCGCATGCGCCGCCCGTGCGCGTACAGCAGGGCCTCGGCGTCGGGCAGCGTGCGCAGTGCGGCGATCCATTTGGACAGCTGCGCGCCCGTGACCGTGGTCGCCTCGCCCGCTGCGCCGCCGCCATCTCCGCCAAGGACGCCGTGCCGGGGCCGCGATGGCAAAGGCGCAACGGTGCGCTGGGCGGTGACGGCGGCGCCGCTGCCCTCGCCTGCTGTGGCGTCCTGCGGAGCGGTGGAAGCTGCTGCGGCTGCGCCGGAGAGGAGAGGAGCTGAGGTGCTGCTGTGTGCGCGAAAGGATGCGCCGGGGGGGTGCTGCGCCGCGCCGCCGCACGCGGCGAGGCGCGGCCAGGATCGCTCTGCTGGGCTGCTGAGCAGGCGCTGCACGGGGGCATTGTGCGGCTGAGCGCTTGCCAGCTGCTGCCAGGAGAGCTGCAGCGCTGGCAGCTCCGCGCTGCGGTGGGCGGTGCAGGGCTGAGGGGGAAGCAGCAGGCGCCGCAGCAAGCGCTGCAGGCACCTGCGTGGCGCCATCGCAAGGACAGCGGCACGAGCTGCGCGGCCGCTCACCTGGTCCGCCCTAAAGCCCGGACGCCATGCAAGCGGCCAGGAAGCTGCAGCGGGACGACGCGTGCAGCGACTCAAGCACGCATCTATCAGCTGATCACCAGCTCGCAGCCCCGCCAGGAGCCCATGACGCCGGGCACGACGATGACGCGCCCGGCGCGAGCGGGATGCAGCTGCGTCTTGCTCGTTCTTCTTCTAGCAGCGCTGGGGCGAAGCAGCGCTCTGCGCGTTCCGTCGCTGCTGGACCGCGGCGCGTACGTGGAAGGCCGGGGGCAGCTGTTGAAGCCAGGTCGGGGGGAGCAACAGAGCAGCAGCATCAAGAGCAGCAGTGAGGGCGTGCACAGCCAGCAGAATGAGGTGCGTGGTGTGTTGCTGTTGAAGGAGGAAGGGGCAGGGACGCGGCACGTCCACCCCACCTTCCGCCCGCACCCCGATGACGCTGACGCCACGCAGGAGCACGTGCCGTCGATCGAGCTTGCGGCCCGCCAGTTCCTCTTCAACTACGGCGCTCAGCGGGGGCTGGACATCCTCCGCGACCGAGTGCAGGACCTCCAGGTGAGCAGGCGCCCGCAGCGTGCGGCATCACGCATCGCGCCTGGGGAGAGAGCACACAGCGCGAAGGCCGGCCCTTGAGAGCCACACAGCCTTGCGTGCAGGGAGCGCGCCCCCACAGCAGCCGCTCTGGGCGTTGTCCGGCCATGGGCAAAACGAGCGCCGCGCGGCGGCGTCCCGCCTGCTGCAGGTGCCTGACGTGTCCAAGGCGTTCAACCTGCCCCTGGTTGGCGAGTTCAAGCTCCAGCTCAGCAACATCCGCGTCACGCAGTTCAACGCCTCGTCGCAGGAGGCCAAGCTCAGCATCCTCGACGGGAACTTTGACCTTTGGGTGACGCAGGTGCGGCGCCCATGCAGGGCCTCGCCAGCGGGGGCGGCGGGGGCCCTGCGAGCTGCGGTGGCTTGGCAGCGGGGGACCAGGGCCCCGACAGTCAGTGGTGCCTCGCCAGCAGGGCCTGCCGTTGGGCAGGCAGGCGGGCGTCGCTTCCAGCTGGATGGGATGCGCGGCCGCTGGCTCGTGTGCTGCCGACAGTGACGAGAGGCGCTGACGGCGGGCATCGCCCGGTGGCACCCGCTTTGCGCCGCTGCGCAGGTCGAGGTGCAGATCCTGTTCCAGTGGCATTGGGAGAAGCTCGGAATGCAGGTGCGGAGGCACACCATCGCCGCGGGCGTGCGCGCGCTGCCAGCGTCACGCGGCACGGGCCCAGCGATTCGCAGCAGGGCTTCCGCGACGCCGCACGGCGCCCTGCACGGGACGGAACGCTCCTTCACGCCTCTAAGCGAGCGGCCTGGCGCCTCGACGCGACTGCCGCGCATGTCAGGGCGGGCGCGCAAACCAGCTGCCGTGGTGGCTCCCGTCTTCGCCGCCGCGTGCAGGGCACGGGCAGCGGGGAGCTGGACCTCCACGGTGGCAGCATCGACTACAAGTTTAGGGTTAGCACCACGGACGAGGTGCGGCACGTCCCGTCCCCGCATGGGGAGGTGCGCCAGGAGGGGGACGGCCATGCCAGGAGAGGGATGGTCGCGCCCTGCCGCTTGCCGTCGCACCCGGCGCGACGCCCACAGCGGCGCCCAGCCGGGCAGGGGATCGCGCGACGGTTGCGGCGGTTGCGGCGGTTGTCGCGTGCGCCCTGCGTCGGGCACTGCTGTTGGGACCTGGACCTGACTCGCTCATCCGCGCGCGGCGCGGCAGCAGCAGGGCCAGCCCTTCCTCCCGATGAGGCCGCTCAGATGCCCACGTTCCCATTGCCCGCGCCCGCGCGTTGCCGTGAGCAGGGCAAGCCGCGGCTGCTGGTGGACGACGTGAGCTCGCGCTTCTCCTCGGTGGACCTCACCATCCGCAGCTTCAGCGCCGACTGGCTCTACCAGGTGCGTGCACGGTTTGGTCTGGGCAGTCCGCCTCACTTGTGGCCTGGGCAGTGGGTGCGCGCTCGCGGCAGCAGGAGGGCAGAGCGGGGAGCGCTGCCGTGGGTGGAAAGGCCTGCACGCCTGCACCGCGGGTCGGCGCCCAAGCGTCATGTGTGCGCACGTGCGCCCGCACAGCCAGTCGTGCCGCGGCGGCGCCTGACTGACGGGTGCGCAGGCCGTCATGTCGCTGTTCAACGACCAGATCCAAAAGGCCATCCAGAACGGCATCGCCAGCGCGCTGCAGGTGTGTGTGTGTGTGGGCTCTGGCTCCATTCCTCAGGCCCGACAGGGTGCGGGCGCAGTGTGGTCAGCAGCCACCTCTGGCCTGGCAGGAGCCCAACCGGAGGCGAGTGCAACCGGGCCCCGCCGGATAGCGCGGGTCACTGGGCGTGGTGCGGCGGCCCAGCGGCGGTGCCGCAGCGCCTGCCGCCTCCGCCCTGCGCTTCCAGCGTTCGTCGGGAACTGCGAGCGCGGCGCCCGCCCGCACGTCGCTCATGCGTGCGTGCGTCGTGCGTTCCTCGCTTTGCGCCTGTGCGCCCCGAGCGCAGAAGGACGTGCCCGAGGGCATCAACAAGGTCCTCAACTCGCTGCCCACGCGCGTCAACGTGCAAGGGCTGCCCTTCACCCTCGACTTCCAATACTCTATCTTTGACCTTTCCTTCGTCATGGTCCAGGGTGAGGAGCTGGCCACGACATTCGGTGGCCTCAGGCAGGCCATGGCGTCGCTAGAGGCCGTGACCGCCCAGAGGGAGGGGGCGCGTCCTGCCGCTGCCCGTCGAGCTCGCCGCGCGAAACGCCTGGCCGCGGGGCACGGTGCCTGCGCGAGCCAGCAGCCCTGCCATCTCCCTCTGGTCTCGTGACCACTCTCGCGCGCAGGGTACGGCCTGGTGGACTCTGGAGGCAGCAGCAGCAGCAGCAGCAGCAGCAGCAGCAGCGCAGCTGTCGCAACCACTGGCACCGGCACCACCAGCGATGCGAGCAGCGGCGCCAATACTGCCGTCACCGCCGCTGCCGCGACTGGCGCTGCGCTTGCCACGAATGACGTGGACAGCGCGCGGCGGCGCCGGCGGCTGCAGGGCCTGTCGCCGTGCCCCTTCCCCTCGAGCCCGCTGCCGCTGTCGCACGAGCAGATTGCCGCCGACGGGCGCATGGTCACCATCTACCTTCACCAGAGCATGGTCAACTGCCTGGCCTGGGGGCTCTACAGCGGCAACATGATGCAGTTCGACCTGGTGGTGAGTGCACGCGGGGAGAGCCGTGGAGAGCTGCTGTCCCCCTGCTTCGTGTGCGTTCGCACGAGGCTCTGCTCCACGGAGCAGGACCTGGGGGGCGTGGGAGCGCACGTACGTGCACGGAGAGCGCTCGGCCTGCAGCCAGCACGGCGCGCGCCGGGGCGCCGTCCGCCTCTCACCGCGTCCCCCGGGATGCCAATCGTATCGTGCCCGCTGGCGCGCAGGACGGCACCATCCCCAAGCTGCACCTGACGACCGACCTGCTGGTGATGCTCATCCCCGGGCTGCCCAGGGCCTACCCGCACCAGAGCATCCGCATCACGGGCCAGGCGCTGGCGCAGCCCACCGTCGCCTTTGACGCGCAGGGCGTCACCATCACGGTGCGTGGGCCTGCACCTTGCGCCGCGCCGCGCCGCTCTCCTCCCTGCCCCGCCCCCAACCGGGCTCAGCTCTTCCAAGGCTTTCCCCACGCTTTTTGCCCAGGCTTTTGCCACGGGCAGCAGAGGCGGACTGGAAGGCGCGCGCAGGGTGCAAGCGCGAAACAAGAGGGATCATGCCATGTGAGCGTCGCGGGCTCAAGAGTGCACGTCGCTGCCGCTGCATGCCCCGCTCAGGTGTCGTACCGTACGTCCATCTACGTGGCCAACGAGACGGCGGGCAACCCCAAGATCGTCACCATGGCCGCCAACCTCACCATCCAGGGCCAGGTGAGAGAGCTGAGCGAGCACGCCCGTTGCCTCGCCGGCTTTGTGCGCTCCCCGTGACCGGTGGCGCTGGGGCTCCCGTCTGCCTGCATGCCACGGCTCCCCCACGCCGAGTTCCTCGCTCCGAGCCCAACTTGAAGTCCCAGACGTGCAGCATCAGAGCACCGCTGCTGTGTGCGCGCGTTGCTGCTGCGGTGTTGACGCGAGCAGATCAACTACGACACCACCATCATCACGTCGGCCGTGGCGAAGCACACGGTGGAGGACTCGTCCATGCCCGTCAGCGCGCCGCAGTGGGACAACACGGTGGCCTGGTTCGTGCAAAACTGTGAGTGTGCAGAGCAGGGAGGCGGGGCGCCGTAGTTTGGTGCGGGCGGGATCTGCTTGCGAGCCCTCCCGCCCTGGCACGCCCCCAGCGGCAGCACCGCTCCCGTGCGTGGTCGCATGCATACCGCCGGCCACAGCGCGCCTGGCGTTGGGCAGCGGGCAGGCGAATTCAATGCTCAACTCGCGCGCTGCTGGGCTCCGGCAGGCCTTGAAAGATGACATGGTGGTGTTCGTGGGGCAGCAGGATGGCAAGGGCAGGGCACGCGCACACCCCTCCTGCCCACGCCCCTTTTCCCTTTTTGCGCGTGTGATGCCGTGCAGACGCCGGGCTGTACCCTCTCCAGTTCCTGATCGAGCACTTTGTGCAGACGCCCGTCACGTCGCTGGTGGGCCTGGTCAACGCCGAGGCCGTCACGTACGACGGGGGCTGGTACGCGCTGTCCGGCGATGTGGTGGTGCACCCGGCGTGACGACGGTCAGGAGCCGCGGGGTCGGAGCTGCCGGCGGGATGACCCGGGGGCCGCTTTTGCCGCGGCTTGAAGCAGCAGGAATGAAGCGCGCTAGCGGCAGGAATGATTCGTGACGTGAGCGCGGTGCTCACGGGCAGGATGTAGCTGGCGTCCTTGACCAACCATGACGTGCGGCCCAGGCTTGGGTGGTGGGCGTGGTGCTGACGCGTGACGTGGAGCGTGTGACCACGCGCCCTCTGTGTATGCAGGCTGTGGGGCGACTCGCCCTCTCCTCTTTTTTGGCTGTGTGTAGTTCTTGCAGCTTCCCGTCGTTGCATTGTGCGTCCACACTTGCCACTCGCGCGCCTCGTGGCCCGACACAGCCACGCGGGGCCGCCGCTGCGGCAATGGCACCTTTTTTCGTCCCCCTTCGCTGCTTTGCGTGTACTAGCGTCCATTCGTTCCCCGCAAAAGGCTTGCTGACTCCATGACATGCTTCGAGCTGTGCCTTGCTGGTCCTCCTCTCCTTTTCAACGGCCCCGTGCACCACCGCTTGCAGAGCGCGGCAGAAGCAGCAGAGCAGGTGGCGAGCAAGATCCACGCCGCGCACAGCAAGCCCAGCTGCTACCAGCCTGCTACTGGGGCGCGCTGAGCTTGGCCACCAGGATCTCCTTCATCTTGCGTGGGTCGGCGCGGCCCTTGCTCTCCTTCATGAGCTGCCTGCGCACAACGGAAGCAGGTGCGCACGCGACAGGGGAGGACACACCACATCACGTGAACAGGTGCCTCTGCCCGCAAAGATGCTGTAAAGCCGGCGCAGCTGCTCCTGTGCAGCCGAGCCAGGAGAGGCGCGTTGCCAAGGGCGCTGTGCGAGCGCGCCTCCCTCACCCCTCGAAAAAGCCCATGAGCTTGACCTTGCCGCCGCGGTACTCCTCCAGCTGCTTGGGGTTGGCCGCCAGCACCTGTAGTGCGGCCGCCGCACCAAACACGGCACGCCGCACGCGTCAGCATCCTGCAGCAACTTGGCGTGTGCAGCATCCCGCCAAACGTGCGTCGGACGTCCACCGCCGCCAACCCTAGCGCGCAACCCTAGCGCACACCTTGTCGACCATGGCGGCGATGGCGCCCTCGTCGCTGATCATGAGCATGCCCTTGCTCTCCACCAGCGCCTGCGCGCCGCACTCGCCGCACGCGCCACGCCGCAATGAGCAGCCGCGTCGCCAAGCGCGGGGTGGGCGCCTGTACGGTCTTGCCGGTGGCACGCCGAGTGTGGAGTGGGAGCGCACGGACGCTGCTGTCGGTTCAGCGGCGCAAGCATGGCCCTCGGCCTGACGTGGGCGGCCCTTGCCCAGCTGCTCTTCAAATGCTTTCTTTCCTCTCTCTTCCCTCACCTTGACGCCCTTTTGGTTGGCCTTGCCCTGCAGCAGGTCGGAACCATTCCCTCCCCTCCTCACCTTGACGCCCTTTTGGTTGGCCTTGCCCTGCAGCAGGTCCGGCAGCACCTCCTTGGCAATCTTGCCGCTGATGACGCCTGCGGGGCGCACGCGCGCGCACACACACCCACACCCACACCCACACTCGCACCGCTTTCAACACCAGCCAGCGCCCCGCACCGCTCGCCTCAGCCCGGCTGCCAGGACAGAGCGGCCGTGTGCGAGGACTGCCAAGCAGGCGGCAGGCTGCGGTGGCTCAGCGCGCGCCACCCGCCAGCGTCCCGGCCCCAATCGCCGTTGCGGTCGCGCGCGGTTGCGACGAGGCCGCTCTTGTGAGCCACGCCGCATGCAGTGGTGGCGCAAAGGTGCAACTGTGGTGGGCTCGAGCTCGCACGCACCCGAGTCGATGAGCTGGATCATCTCCGCCAGCACCTGGGGCGAGATCTGCAGCTCCGACATGGCCACCTTCTTGTCCTGTGGGAGGGCAGACACAGGTCGTGTGCACGCGGAACGGCGCGGCCATGAGCACCGAGACGCGCGCGAAAAAACGGAGAGACGAACGTCGGTGCGGCTGCGGCGCCGCGGCGCTGCGGCGGGCGGGAGGCGAGGGAGAGAGCAGCGTGAGGCTGACTGACTGACCTTGCAGTAGGCCTGGATGTCGCCGCAGATCCAGTTGGTGGCCTGCTTGGGCGCCACGCCCGTCGCCTGCGCGCCAGCCGCGCCAACACAAGCGGGCACGACTGTGAGTGAAGGCGCTCGACCTTCCTGCCCTGCCGAGCGCCACCTAGGCGAAGGCTGATGCAACGCGGCGACGCAGGCGGGCAGTGCGCACGCGACGGGAGGGCTCCAGGGCTCCAGCCCGTATGGAGGCACCCAGATGGATGCGAAACTTGACCACCCAGAGGACCACGCTGGTCCTCTGGGTGAGCCATTGCTCACGCGCACAGGCAAACCTAAGCCAAGGCGAGCCACCACAGGCGCGCTCACCAGCACGGCGTCAAACATGGCGGCGGTGCTGGGCTCGTCGGCCAGCTGCAGCACGTCCTGCATGGGCAGCCCAAGCCCTAGGTAGCGCTGCCGCCGCGCCGCCGGCAGCTCCGGCAGCGTGGCCTGCGGTGAGCACGCGCGAGGTGGCCGCCGCCGCATGGCAAGTTGACGCGAGGGCGGTGGACGGTGGCGAGAGCGTTTGCGCAAGGCTAGATTCGGGCTGTCTGGCGTCAGGCCGCCGCAAACGCAGGCAAGAGCCGCGGTTGAAGCAACGCATGGTCGGGAGGTGCGGGGGCTGTTGCCGGCGTGGCCGTGGCGCGCGCTGCGCACCTGCACGTCCTGCAGGGTCTGGTCGTGCACCACCAGGGGCGGCAGGTCCGGCTCGGGGAAGTACCTGCACGCACGCACCACCGCACGCACGCATGCGACATCGCTCGCTTGGGTGTCGCCACCGCAGCACCGTCGCCGTGGCAGCCCCAGATCTGGGGCTTGGTCAAGGCAAACGCCAAGGAGCCAAGCAAGCCCGTGCGGCGGCCGAGATGGCGCATCGGCGCAGCAGTGCTGGCTCACCGGTAGTCGGCCAGGCCCTCCTTCTTGCGCATAGTGGTGGTGACGAGCTTGAACTCGTCCCACAGCCGCGTCTCCTGAACAATCTCGTGCCCCCGCCCCGCCTTGAGCAACCCCACCTGCGGGCAGGCGCACACAACGTGTCTTGGCGTGCTTGCGTTGTGCGCTGCAAGAGGCATCTGACGCCCCCGACCGCAACGGGCGCGCGAATCCCGCGCGCGCAAAGCCACCAAGCGTGAGCGTCGCGGCCCTGCAATCCGTTCCCTGCGCCAGTGTCAGCCCAGGCCAGCGCCTGCCGCTCCCTCGTTTGCGGGTCGCGTGGTCAGGGGCGGGGAGAACGGCCACGAGCAGGGGTGCCAACCGCCCCCAGGCGCGCGCCTGGTGCCGCACCTGTCGCTCGAACTCAAACTCAATGGCCTTTTGCATGTTGCTGAAGCTGTTCATGTTCTTGATCTCGACCTTGGTGCCAAACTTGTCGGCGCCCTTGGCGCGCACCTGAAGAGGCGCGCCATTGCAGCACAACACCACCCTCGATTCGCCACTGACGCGCTGCGCACGCCACGCCGCCCTGTGCCCACCCACCTCACTGGCGCCCTGGCCAGCCCACTCTGCGCCCAGCGCTCGCCCCTCCCCACCTCCCGCCCGCCCCGCCCACCCCAGCCCCTGCATGCGCTCACCGAAATGTTGACGTCGCAGCGCATGGATCCCTCGCTCATCTCGCCGTCGCACTCCCTCCCACACGTCCCGCCCACCCCACCCCGCCCCCAGCGCCGCTCACCGAAATGTTGACGTCGCAGCGCATGGATCCCTCGCTCATCTCCCCGTCGCTCACGCCGGTGAAGCGCAGCAGCCGCCGCAGCTCCTCGCCGTACAGGTACGCGTCCCGCCCGCTGCGCATGTCGGGCTCGCTCACAATCTCCAGCAGGGGCACACCTGCACGTACGCACGCGGCGGCAACAGCGCGCGCGACGACGAGACAGCAGAGGTGCTTTACGGCACGCCGGCATCCATTTCGCGGTGCAGGCGCCTGGACTGCTCCTGGCGGCCAAGTCTCCGCTGTTCCACGTCCCAATTCACTCCCAGGGAGACGCGCGCGCACGCTTCACTCCCAGGTCCGTGCTGAGCAGTCGTCATCTCGCCGTGCGTGCTGCGCGTGCTGTGCAGCGCACCGGCGCGGTTGTAGTCCACCAGGCTGTACTCGGAGCCGGCCAGCCGGTCGGCGCCCCCGTACACCGTCTTGCCAGAGTCCTCCTCGAGGTGCGCGCGCGTGATGCCAAACCTGGCGACGCGGCGCAGCGGCGGCAACGGCAATAGGGTCCTCACATCCCCCACGGGGCTCACACCAAGACAGCGAGACAGTCAGTGGCGGCTGTCCGCGAGCTGGCCCTGAGGCGCTGAGGCGCGTGCTGGCGAGGCTGTGACGTTTCACAGAGCAGCGCCGCTGCCCCCCGCGCACCTCTTGGTGCTGCCGTCTGGGAGGTCCACCACCACCTGCCCGCCCGAGCAGATGGGCTCGTCGTACTGGCTGATCTGGTACCCCTTGGGCAGGTCTGCAGGCAAAAGGCATTCCAGCGGTCAGCCGGTGCTGTGCGGGCGCCTTGGTGGATTGGCTACTGGCCGCTGGCTGCTGGCGGGCACGTGCTCCTTCCGCCTCCCTGAAGAGGCCCAACTGCTCTGCTCCCCTGTTTGCCCGCAAGCGACGCCGGTTGCCCGCTGCCGCGTGGTGTCGCCCACCGCTGATGCAAGCACTGGCGCTCTCCCCGACGACGCCCCTGCCCTCCACCGCCCCCACCTGCGTAAAAGTACTGCTTGCGGTCGAACTTGGAGCGCTGCGCGATGCGCGAGCCCAGCGCAATGCCGGCGCGCAGCGCCAGCTTGACCGCCTCCTGGTTAGGCACCGGCAGCGTGCCCTGCACAGCGCGTGCATGCGGCCGCCGGCACGACCATGTCTGACGCGCCCAGCCCTTGGGCTCCGGCCCTCGCTGAGGTTCCCAAAGGTTCCCAATCAGATGCAACTCTCAGCACAGCGCGCCCGCTGGCACGTCGGTCATGCGCTGCGGTGCGGGACGCCTGCCCCGCCCCCTCGCCCTCGCCTCACCGGGTGG
>VFQP010004543.1_pt1 | contig 12813 bp, 13 predicted proteins | sample 3512351 | NCBI WGS metagenome assembly VFQP01 (sample SAMN10412372, study PRJNA504923) | tailings metagenome | isolation source: Relicate 1 Philex TSF1 revegetated site | place: Philippines: Tuba, Benguet | collected 2017-08-29 | reverse complement strand
GCCGCGCGCCCGCCGCCGCCATGGCGCCGCCGCCCGGCAGGGCCAGGCCAGACACCGTCACGTGCAGCGGGCGGCGCACGCTGCTGCCCGGCGTGTCGTCCGGCTGATCCCCCGCCACCTGCGCGCGTCCGTCACACAGCACTCGCTCCTCTCCCTTTGTTCATCTCTGCCCTGCCTCACGCTCCTCCTCGCACTGATGCTTCACGACGGCGACACCTGGCGGCGCACGTGCGTGCCATGGACGAGGTCCAGCTACCCACTCCCTCTCACCTGCGCCTGCAGTTCCTTGAGTAGCTGGTACAGTGACCTGTGGTCCTCGCCCGCCTCCATGCTCAGGCCGCCGGCTGCGGCAGGCGCCGCGGCGCCGCCCGCCGCCGCCAGCGCCGCCGCCGTGGCCTGCGAGCCGCTGTACTGCTGCAGCTTGCCGCTGAGCACCAGCGCGCGGATGTACTGGATCACCACGGCCGCGTTGGTGGCGTACTGCGCGGGCGCGGCAAGGCGGCGGGATGACGTGAGCCCCTGGCGCGCGCACGCATACGCAGAAGGAGCCTGCAGGAGCGGTGCTGGCTCCGTGCGCAATTGCGGAAGGCCCTTTGCCTCACCTCCTTGCTCTCGACGCGCGCCAGCACCTCCTTGGGCTGCACCTTGTTGAGCTCGGCCAGGTAGGCCGCGTGCTTGTTGGCGTCGCGCGGGTCCTCCTCGCTGAGGTCCCTCAGCTTGCGCAGCTGCTGCGCCTGCACCCAGGCCGGCAGCCGCTGCACGCTGCTGAGCAGCGAGAAGAGGAACGCGCTGATGGCCGCCAGCGCGGCGCGCAGCTCGCGCCACGGCGACGGCAGCTCCTCCGCGTTGTTGTCCTGCGGCTGTTGAGGCTGCTGTTGAGGCTGAGCGTCGTCGCTCGCTGCCGCTGGCGCTGCTGCGTGCGCTTGGGCCGAAGTGGTGGTGCCCCCTTGTGGCGCAGAGGAGGGCGATGCCGCGAGCACGGCCGAGGAGAACTCCACCGCCTGCAGCTGCTGCTCTGGCTGCTGCTGCTGCTGCTGTTGAGCGGTGCTCACGCTCTCATCGCCCTGCTGCTGCGTGGCCCTCGCGTGTGCTTGCCTCCACCTCCCCGCGCGCGATGAAGCGCCGTGGCGCCATGGTTGTGCCACGCCGCTGCTCTGGTGGTGGTGCTGGTGGTGGTGCGGCCCAGCGGAAGCGGCGCTGCGATGAAGCGCCGAGCTGCTGCAGGGCTGCAGAGCCGAGTGCTGGGGCGCCCTGCTGGTGGTCGGGAACAGCACCAGCGGCCCAGCGGAAGCGGCGCCGTGGCACGCAGAGCTTGAGCTGCAGCGGCGCGACGCGGCTGAGTGCTGCGGCTGCATCGCCTTCGTCAGGGCGGGGGCACTCGCCACCCCAAGCTGAGCGCGCGCGCTGCGATGCACGGCCACACACTGACCGCTGGTGTGCTAAACGAGGCTGCTGCAACACGATTGATGGCGCTCACGCGCTTCGCCGCTTTTGCGGGGCGGACCTGGGGCTTGCACGCTCGACGGAAGGAAGCAAGCGTGGTGCGTGCGGCTGAAGCGTGCATGCTGATGACAGCGCTGTGAACACGCGAACCTGCACCTCAGGCGCCACGCTCAAGGCCCATGCGCTCCAGGCGCCCCGCGGGCGGGGCACCCAACCCCACGCCGGCCACGCTGCCTCTCTCATCCCAGCGCGCGCCACAGCCCCAGCAGCGCGTCCTGCTGCTGCGCGCCGCCCTCGCCCAGCGCCAGCACCCGCGGCGCTGCCTCCACCAGCAGCTCCCCGTCCACGCAGTGGCCCGGCAGCGGCCGGCTCGCATCCTCCGCCCCAGCCCCTCCCGCGCCCCCGCCCTGCTGCGCCGCCCCGCCGCCCGCCTCCGCCAGCGCCGACAGCCCCCTGTCCCGCGCCACGCTGAGCCCCCACCGCGCGCCGTGCGGCGCGCTGCCCGCCAGGCCCAGCCCCAGCCCGCCCTGCCGCGCCTGCACCCACGCCTGCAGCTCCAGCAGCGCCCGCGCCGGCCCCTCCTCCCCGCCCGGCAGCAACGCAACCTCACACACCGCGCCGTCCGCCGCCAACGACGTCGTCCACCGCGCCCGCCCGCCCCACCCCGCACCACCCTCCGAGGACCACCCACGCAGCCGGAGCCCCAGCCGCCCCGGCAGCAAATGGCACAGCGCGTGGCGCAGCCGGCACGCCGCCACGACGTCCAGTGGCGCCAGGCCCGAGATGGCGGTCAGTGGCTCTCGCGACAGAGTCACATTGCCGGCCGCCGCCGCCTGGCCCGGCGGCAGCGGCGCGCCGCCGTCGTGGTCGGCGGCGCCGCGCACGGGCGCCGCGGCGGGCCCGCCTGCGTTTGTGTGTCGTGGCGCAGGCATCGCGTGCGCCGTTGCGCTCGTCGCAGGCTACGTAGCGCACGGTCAAGAAGCAAGCCGGCGCCACCTCTTTCCCTCTCTGTCCCTGCCACAGGAAGGAGCTTGCCTGACAAGCAGGCAGAAAGGGTGGAAGAAGTGCGCGCGCACCTGCTGCCCACTGCGCTTGCTCTGCCGTGAGCGCATCGCCGCCGCCGCCCGGCGCCTGCCTTCCTGAGCCCGCGCGCAGGCGCTCCAAGGCGGCCTGCAGCGCGCCGGGGCCCTGCGCGTCGCACCGGAGCGCCACCAGGCCGTGCGGGTGCGCCGACACCAACGCCACGTCGCCGGACCGAGGCAGCGCGGCCTGCAAGGAAGGCGTTGCAGCAGCGCGGGCAACAGGTGTGAGTTGACGGGGTTGGATGCGGTGCGGAAAACGCTGGAAGAAGTGTCGCGTCTGGAGGCGGTGCAGTTTCATGAACGGAGCAAAGGCGAGGGTCGCGGAGCAGGAGGGCCCGAGCAAGACGCAAGTGAAGCGCAACGCACCTGGGCGTAGACGGGGAGGTGGTCCGCCGCCAGAGGCACCAGCAGCCACGCCGGGCGCGCCCCCGCCGCCCGCTGCTGCTGCTGCGGCGCCGGCTGCTGCGCCTGCGCCGGAGGGCCTGGCCTCTCTCGCGCCGCGGGTGCCGCCAGGCCGCCGGGGGGCCGTGCGGGGAAGTGTGAGGACACGAGCTGGAAGAGTGAGACAGAGGCGAGGAAGTCTGACGCCAGGATGAGCGCGCCGCGGGTGGACAGGTGCGTGACGGAGGAGGCGGCAAAGGTGAAGGCGCTCGCCACCTGCCCATGGCAGCGGCAAGCCCCGGGTAGGGTGAAGCAGGCGCGCGCACTCCGTACTGCTTTCTGTGCCTTGCTCGCAGCATCGCAATCCATCGGCAACGGCCGCCTCACCTCTTGCAGCGTGACGTGCTGCCCCCAGTCCCGCGCCAGCAGCCCCGCCATGCGCTGCAGCGCCTGCCTCTGCCGCCCCTCTGCCGAGCCCTCCTCCTCCTCCGCCAGCTCGGCACCCCCGGCCTCCTCCCACTCCTCGTCGTCCCCAGACCCGCCGCCGCCGCGCCCCGCCTGGCCCGCCGCACGTATCCTGCACGCGCGGCACCAGCGCAGCTCGCCGTTTGTCTGTCTTGCGGCCTGCTGCATACGAGTCTGATGGCTCGGCAGCTGCGGCGTGCATGCTACGTGCGTACTGTATGTCATGTCATTCCCGGCCGTTCATCAAGTGCAAGCGGTCTCTCTCTCGCAGCACGCGCCCGTCCCTGACTTGTCCAACCGATGCGCCCACGCCCACAAACTCCAAAGCAAAGAGACGCCGCTCCCCCCAGCCTTTCCTCGCACCTGCGGACCTCGTCCATCATGTCTTCCGCCCACGCCTCCTCATCCTCCTCGTCCTCCTCCATCGCGCCATCGTCCCCGTCCTCCTCCATCGCGCCGCCGGCGCCTGGCCCCTCGCCCGCCCCGCCTGCCGCGCCGCCAACTCCCCCGTCGAACAGCAGGCCTGGTGCAGGGCGCGCGCCCGCCCACCCCGCCGTCCCGCCCGCCCCCAGCAGCGACGCGCCGGCGCCGCCGCCGCCGTCCTCGGGGGCCGCCGCCGCCGCCGCCAGCAGCCGCCGCGCCGCCCGCGGCCCCTCGCACCCCACGTCGTCCACCAGCACGTCCAGCACGCGCACGCCTGCATACAGCAACACAGGAACAAAACAAGTGCCCATCCCATCGTCGCGCAGCGATGGCCATCGCAGCATTAAGCGCGCAGGAAACGCACCGTGGCCGTACGCCGCTACCAGCATGGGCCGCCCGCCGCCGCCGCCCCCTCCCTCCCGCCCCCGCGGAACAGCCGCCGCCACGCCCTCCAGGCACGTCACCACGTCCGGCATCGGCAGCGCGCCGTGCAGCCGCAGCGAGTAGCGCACGCCGTCCGCCGCCGCCGCCGCCGCCCCCTCCTCCTGCTCTGCTGCGCTTGCAGCGGCACTCGCCCCGCCCGCCGGCGTCCGTTGCACCATGAGCTCGAAGAAGCTGAGCAGGGCCTGGCACGCCTGCGGCGGAGCCGCCGCCGCCGCCGCCGCCGCCGCCGGCGGCTGGGCGCTGTCTGCTGCGCTGGGGGCTCCGTCGATGAGGAGGAAGGAGGACAGAACGATGAAGTGCTTTGTGCCGCCGCTGCCCGGCGCGGTGGAGGCGGAGGCGGCGGGCGGCGGGTCGGGGCCCAGCGGCGGTGCGCCGGGTGCCGCGTGCGCTGCGGTGCCGTTGCTGGTGCTGGTGGTGGTGGTGGTGGGGTTGCTGGTGCAGGGCAACGGGAGCACTTTGAGGGCCACGAAGCGGTGGCCAGGCGCCAACCTGCGGCGCGGCGCGCAAGCGAGCCACACAAGAAAATCAGCGTCTAGGGCAGTGCTGCCAGCTGGGTGGCATTTTCCTGTCTGCAAAGGAGGGGGGGGGCGCTGGACGCACCGCATGGAGAGCAGCGGCTGCAGCGTGTCCCCGTGCACGACCCTGAGGGCTTGCTGCCCGGCGGCGTCCTGCGTGGCCATGACGTGGCAGCGGCTGGGCGCGTGGTGCGCCACCGCCAGAGGGGAGTCGCCTGCACAGGCAACACGCGGCAGGGCGCACACCACAGAAGGGCGGCGCGCTTGCTGAGGTGGCTCCTGAGCACAGTGCCCAGGACGCCACGTTTCTACTGCAAGGCCAGAATGACAAAGGGAAGAAAGGACGGAGCCCGCACCAATGAGCGCCGTGGTCCACCTCAGCTGCACCCGCCCGTCCAGCGACCCAAACATGAGCTGGTTGGCCGCCGTGACCCACGCCCAGCTGTCGGGCATGCCGGCCGTGTGAACGGGGCACGCAGAGTGAAGCCAGCTGGCGCCGTGCACGCGCACCACCTGCGGCCACCACAGCCGTATGGGCGTTGGGGCGGCTGGGGGTAGCCAGTGTGGCGGCCTGGCCGTGTGAGGCACCGCACCCGTGCCGCGTGCGCAGAAATGCGGTTTGTGATATGATGATCTGCTTGACAGAGGTGCCTCCACGTACAGCGCTCCTCGCGCGACCCTCAGCCGCCTCTTCCATCGACGAGCCTCAGCACTGTCGCCGAGCCCAAGCCCTTCCTCGAGTGTGCCTTTGCCTGCCTGCTCAACTGCCACATATGCGCACGGGCGGAGGGGCGGCGGGGCGGGGCGGGGCTGCCGACGTTACAAACCTCACCTGCAGAAGACTGGACAGAGGCAGGCTGGAGAGCAGAGACGATGACGGCGACGACTGCGCCGCTGCCGCCGCTGCCGCGCCCGAAGACGAGGGAGGTGCGAAGCCTGCGCCAGCCGAAGCGGCGGCGGCGGCGGCTGGGGAGACGCGCAGGACTGCCGCTTGGCCCGAGTGCGCGTATAGGTACGGCCACTGCTGCTGCAGGTCGTGCGGTGACAGGGCTCCGCCTGCGAGTGATGGGGGCCAGGCACAGCGAGCCGTAGCACACGCACGCGGCCTGATTCCACACACCAAGCGCAGCGCGACGCCAGGCAGCGAGCGCGTGAAGGACAAACGGCCCCCACCTGGCGGCGGCGACGGCGGCGGAGGCGCGCCCCTGAACCCTAAGCCCTTGCCGCCCGCCACCATGACCTGCACCGCCACGTCGCTGACCTGCACAGAGCAGTGCCCCCACGCCCCCCCCCCCCCCGCCGCCGCGCCGCCCGCCTCCCCGCCCCCCTGCGCTGGTGGCGCAGCGGGGCCTCCGGGCGCCACCTCCCACAGCGCCACGCCGCCGCTGTTGCCGCCCACCGCCAGGCAGCACCGCCCCCCGGGCAGCGGCAGCAGCGCAGCGGACCGCGCCGTCTGACCCTGCGCCGCCGCCGCCGCTGCCGCCCCGCCCCAACCGCCGCCGCCGCCGACAGCCCCATCCAGCGTCAGCAACCGCCGCGCTAGGTCAGCGGCGTCGGCAACCACCACGCGGTTGCTGACCCACTCGCCCCACACCACCACCGCCTCTGCGCCGCCGTGCATGCCCGCACGCCCTGCTAGGGTCTCCAGCGCCAGCGCGGACACCGGGTGCTCGCAGTGCACGCTTGAGACGACGCGCAGCGCCGCCGCGCTGCTGGCGCCGGGCGCGCCGCCGCCCGGCGTGGTGAGCGCGAGGCAGTAGATGCGGTCAGAGGTGGCGACGGCTACCAGGCCGCCCGCCGCCGCCGCCAGCGACACCTGGGGCTTGGCACGCGAGGCGGCGGCGCCCACGGGCGGCACCCACTCGGCCAGCAGGGCCGACGATGAGGGTATAGGGCTCATGAGCCGCACGCCGCCGGCGTGCACCTGCGCCGCGTCCCGCCGCCGCACACAACCGAGCCGAAGCTCTGCACCCTAACCCTGCGGTGGAGGGCGCGTGACGGCGCTGTAGCGAGTGCGGTGGGCGGGGAGGGGGGCCGGGACCGCGCACCTGCACCACGTGGCCTGAGGGCTGCAGCGTCGCCAGCAGCAGCGAGGCGGCGTCCGTCAGCAGGCCTGCCAGGGGAGCCGGCCGGAAGGTGTCCCCGTCCAAGGCCAGCACCTCGGTGCGGTCAGAGGCAGCGAAGGAGAAGCCCAGGCAGGCTGTGCCGGGGTGGCTCTCGGGGGCGCCGCCGCCCGCGCCGTGCGCCGCCGCCTCCAGAGCAAACAGCTGGGCGTTGCCCTACGGGGCGCACATTCAGGACGGGCGGGCGGCGTGGGCACCGCTCGCCGCCGCGGCTCGCCCAACGACACAGGGGGCGCAAAACGACGCCCCAAAACGACGCCAGAGTTCAGGGAGCGCACCGGCAGCGTGGCCGCCGGCGGTGAAAAGGGCTGCAGCGCCACGCCCAGCCTGGCCCTGGCCAGCCGCCCGAACGGAGCGGTGCCGCAGCCAAGCAGCAGCGTGCCGTCCCCCTCCTCCTCCCGCTCCTCCTCCCGCCCCTGCCCCTCCCAGTCTGCCCCATCGCCCTGCGCCGCCGCCTCCCCTCCCGTTCGCGCCACGCCCTGCCCGGCGCCACCTGCCACCGCGCCGCCGTCCCCAAACGCGCCGCTGCCGGCCGCGGCGGCGCCGGTTGCCGCCGCGGAGGAGGAGGCGTGCGCGGGAGGCAGCAGCTCCACGCAGCGCACCGGCGCCAGGCTCTTGATAAGGGCCGCGTCCACCAGCCTGGCCCGAACTGGGCCCTGCTGCAGCTGCTGGTGGGGGTCTGGCGCGGCCGGCGCTTCGCCCGCCGCGGCTGCAGGTGTGCCGCCGGCGCTGGCGTGGGCGTCCGGCGCCGCGGAGGGGGAGCAGAGGTGCGCCGGCAGGCTGAGCAGCTGGCTGTTGGCTTCGTGGCTGGCCAGGAAGACGAGGGAGCTGACGGGGTGGTGGGTGGGTGGCGGCGTTAGTGGGCGGGAGCCCAGGTGCAGCAGCAGGGAGGGCGGGGAGACGGGCCCCCGCACCGCCACGCGCTGCGCAAAGGAGCCGCGCCGCCCGCCCACGTGCAGCACGTGCAGTCCTGCGAGCGCACGTGCGCGCGGGTTGGGATTCGCACCTGTTTGGTCACCGCGGCGGTGCCGGAGCCCGGCTACCAGGCGTATCCAACGTCTCGCAGCGCAAGGCGTGTGAGTCAACACGTGTGTGTGCACTGCACGCGCGCACACGCTGCGCCACACAGCCGAGCAAACGACCCTCACGCCGCCCCTCACCTGCCATGGAGTCGCCGACTAGAAGCCTCAGCGCGCCGGTGGCGGCGTCTCCAGGCAGCTCCGCCAGGCACGTGGGCACGCCCTCCAAGCTCCAGGACACCACCTCGTGCCGCGCCGGCCTCCCCTCGCCTAGCCTCGCCATCACCGAGGCATCCGCGCCGCCGCCGCTGCCGCCGGCGACGTCCCCTGCGTGCGGTGCAGCCGTGGCCCCCGGGGAGAGCGGCGCGGCGGCGGCGGCGGTCGCGGCGGTCGTGATGAGCGCCACGGCGGTGCTGCTGAACACCAGCAGGCCTGCTGGGAGGGCGGGTGTGGCGGGCGCGGCGCGCAGCAGCCGCGTGGAGGGGTGGACGTAGCGGCAGGACCAGGGGCCCTCGGACAGCTGTAGTTCAGGGGCCAAGGACGCCGCAGCGGCGTCGGCGGCGGCGTTGCCGCCCCGCGGCTGCTGCACGCGGGGCGGAGGAAGGGCGTCGAGGAACTCCAGGCACTCGACGTCCGTGGCGGTGAAGCCGGGCCCTGCAAGCGACGCGAGTCGGTGGGGAGGCAGCGGAAGCGCACCCAGCGACGCCTGGGCCCTCGCCGGCGCGGGCGACCGCTCGCATTCCTGGGCGGGTGAGTGCGCCCACCCCGCGTTTGTGCACGCACGGGCCAGACAGGAGCGAGTGCGGCGCGTGACGGCGCAGGCAAAGAGAAGCGCGTGCGGCGCGGGGCGCACCGGAGACGTGTAGCAGCAGCGACAGCAGCGCGCTGCCTTGGCCCTGGCCCAGCGGGTCGGGGCAGGGGTGCAGCTCGAGGGCCAGCACGTGCGCCAGGTGGGGCGGCCGCAAGGCGCCGCGCTGGTGGCCTGCGAGCACGGTCCCGCCACAAGCACACACACAAACGAGGGCGTGCGAGTTGAGCGCCCGCTCCTGCATCGCGTGGCGTGTTGGTTGCGCAGGCCCCTGAGTATGAAGGCCTCATCGCGCGCACTTGGCTTGCAGACCGTGGAGCACTCGTGCAGGTTGAAGGCCGGGGAGCACTGAAGCAGGGGGGCCGGCACGGGCGCTGCGGCCGCGCTCGCCGGGTCGGGGAGCAGGATCCTGAGCACGTGCACGTGGCCGGAGTGCAGCGCCAGCGCCAGCAGCAGGCGCGTCGGCGTGAGCGCCAGGAGGGGGCTGCAGCAGAGCCCGTCCAGGCGCCTGCTCACGGCGCCCTCGGCGCCGCCCTCCGAGGGGAGCGTGAGCTGCACCGCGCTGAGCTCCTCCAGCACCAGTGGTGGCCCTCCATGGTGCTGGTGCTGGTGCTGCTGCTGCTGTTGCTGCTGGCCGTGCGTGCCGCTGGCATGGCGCACAAGGCGGGCCAGCACCGCGCGCCCCAACACCGCGCTCACGAGCAGCAGCGCGTCGCACGAGGACGGATTGCTCGAGCTGGAGCCTCCTCCGCTCGAGCTGGGCACGGCGAACACGGCGCCGAACACCTCGAAGAGCGGCACCTGCTGCACGAGATGCAGCCCCTCCTCCAAAGAGCCTGCAGCGGGCTGCTGCTCTTCCGCTGCTGCTGCTGCTGTGTCTGCACTGCTGGTGGTGGTGGTGAAGACCCACAGGCGGTCGGACGCCAGCGCCACGAGCTGCCGCGCCGCCGGATCTGTGCCGCCCACATCGAAGAACGTGCCCACGGCCGCGCCCGTCACCACCGTGGCCGGGTGCGCCTGGCTCACCAGCAGCGCCATCTGCTCCTCCTCCTCTACTTCTGCTGCGCGACTCTGGCGTGCGCGGACCCAAGGTACACCGATGCGGGGCTCGCTCATGTTGACCACCAGGAAGCGCAGCAGAGAGAGAGCAGGAGCGCGGCGCTGAGCAAATCTGCAGCAAAGGCGTCGCATGACACGCAAGAACACTCCCGGCGCGGGCGGTCACGACTCTGGGCAGGGCGGCGACGGCGGGCGGTGGTGCTTCTTCTTCTTCTTCTTCCTGCACTCGCAGTCCTCGTCGCCATCACCGCCGGGCGGGGCGGACGGCGGCGCGTCGCCCGAGCTGGCGGAAGGCGGCGGCGGCGACGGCGAGGGCATGGTGGGCGGGCGCGCCATGCCCACGTCCATGCCCGGCAGCCAGGTGCCCTGGCCCTCGCGCGGCACGTCGACGATCACGTTGGTGCCCAGGTGCGCGGGGGCGGCGCTGGGCGCGGTGCCCCGCACCTGAGTGCCCTGTGCGTGGACGCGCATACGCAGCAGGGCAGGAGCACACGACTGCCCACTCCACGCTGGGGGCAGCACGACTGCGTGCGTGTGCCCTGCTGACCCCGCGTGTGCGTGCAATTACAGTGGGTTGCCAGTTGGCGTGCGCTCACGTTGGGCGCTTGCACGACGGGGATGTCCTCGGGGATGATGAGCGGCGCGCGCACCAGCTTGGGCTGCGGGGCCGGCGGCGGGGGCGGCACCGCCGCTGGGCCAGCGGGCGGCGGCGCGTTCAGGGGCATGGGCGCGGGCGGCGCGGGGCTGCCGGCGGTGACCACGACCGAGGGCGCGCGCGCCGGCGGGGCGGCGGCGTCGTGGAGCAGCTCCCTGCGGCTGGCGCCCACGGCGGCGGCGGCGGCGGGCGCGGGGCTGGCGGCGGCGGCGGTGGGTCCCTGGCCGGTGGTCAGCAGCTGCGCCAGCGTGGTCTTGTTGCTGGGGAGCAGCTGGTCGGGGAAGGTAAAGGTGTGCAGCAGCTGCTGCGCGCTGGTGGCCGGCGGCACGGCGTTCCTGCGCTCCGCACGCGCCACAGACACGGAACGCACGGCGGCGCTTGTGGTCATGCGCTTCCAGTGACGGGTGAGCAGAGCACGGCAAGCAGCCAGGCTGTGCGGCGCCGCACCTGACGATGACGTGCGCGCCCGTGACGTCCACCACCTTGAGGTCCCAGCCGTGCGGCGCCGGCGAGGGCAGCGCGCCCACCTCCCACGCGGCGCCGTACGTGTTGTTCATGGGCACCCAGCCGGCGCCGTCGTCCGTCTGGTTGGAGAGGGGCCCGCCGCGCGTCACCAGCAGCGACATGGGGTCGTCGGTGGCTGCGGCGTCGCCGGCAGCGGGCCGGGTGGAGGTGGTGGTCGGGGCTGTGATGGTGCTGGTGCTGTGGGTGCGCGCGCTGCTGCCGGTGGCGGCGGCGGCGGTGGAGGAGGGCGTGGGGGCGTGGGCGGAGGGCGGCGGCGGCGTGGCGGCGGCGCGGATGGAGACGTTGGTGAGGCCGCCGTCGCCCTCGGCGTTGCTGACGGAGAGGCGGAGCCAGCCGGCCTTGTCCCAGGCGTCCACGCGCACGTAGACGCCCTCGGGGGGGTCGCAGGGCACCTGCGGGGTGGCGTGGGAGAGGGCAAGGGAGAGCCAAGGGCGCTCACGCCCTGCCACCAGCCTGCTGCAATGTGGTGCTTTGCCAGTCAAAGCAAGTCAGGTGCCGCGTTGGGCAGGAGGCGGGCAGCGTGCCGCGTGTCACCTGCTTGAAGGCGACTTGCACGGAGCCGAAGCGGGTGCGGGCGATCTCCTCAAAGCCAAAGGCGTGCAGGTTGAGCGTGTTGGCGGCGCAAGAGGGGCACGTGTCCACGACCATGACGCGCAGCACGGCGCCGCCGCTGGCGTCGTCGTTGGTGGCGGGGCCGGTGCTGCCGCCGGGCGTGAAGGGCACGCGGCACGCCTGCGAGGAGGGCGTGCGCGTGCGCAAGCGCGAGTGTGGCTGCTGGGAGCGCTGCGCGGGAGTACTTTTTGCTGCCCCTGTGCGTGCACGCACCTTTGGCGTGGGGTCGATGCACTTGACCGCCAGGCACGTGCCGCAGCCGTGCTGCGGGCGGGCGCTGGCGATGAGGCTGCTGGGCGCCACGCCCACCACGCCGTGGAAGGGCCACAGCCTCATGTCCACCGGGCCGTAGCCGCACGAGCCTGCGTTGAAGCGGTGTGTGGGGCGCGGCCGCAAGGTCGTGCGAACGATTGAATCGGGAGCCCACACAGCTCGCGAGCTGCTTCGCGGTCGGCCTGCAGCGCGCACCCGCGGGCAGCGTGGCGTTGTAGAGCGTGTCGAGGCCATCCTGCGCGCGCGAGTGCGCGCGAGTGCGAGAGCGCGCCCGGCAGTGGAGCAAGGCCCAAGCCGCGAGGTGCCTCTCCTCACCTCTGCGGCCCCTCCTCACCTGCGGGCCGCCTGCGCGCGTCACGGAGGCACGCAGCGAGCAGGGTCGTCACTGGCAATGCGCGCGCGCTTCGGGCCTCCTCGCTGCAGGAGGGCGAGAGGCGCAGTCGCGCCCGCAAGGAGGTCACGCCCCTCTCGTCGCTGGGCGCACGGCGCGCAGCTGCTCACCGAAGAACGTGGCCGTGCCGTTCTGCCAGGTGGCCAGAGCAGCGCTAGGCCTGTAGCTCGCCGGCACCTGCAGCGCCAGCGCGCCGCTGCTCGCGGCCAGCACGAGCCCCGCGAGGACGATGATCGCCCGCATCTCCAGGACCAGCAGCAGTGCTCCTTCCTGAGTGCGCCTTGACGTGCGTGCACGCGCGCTTGATGCCGCCGCTTTTGTGCCGCGCACTCGCTGCGCCGTGCACAAGTCGTCGCACATGGAGTGTCCGGGCTTGATGAAGGGCTCGCGTGAAAACAGCGGCAGGGCGCCGCCTGCCCTGCGCGCAACGCACAACCTCACAACCCCCAGGCTGCTGCTGGCCTGGCAAAAAGCTTGCCTCTCCCGGGGGCAGGTTTTTCGACACGATGCTGCACGGCCGTCTCGGCGCAGCGCCAGCGCACGGCGCCGCAGCAGCTGCATCAGTGATGGGCACCGGGCGCGGCGTCGTGCTGGT
>VFQP010004542.1_pt1 | contig 12814 bp, 13 predicted proteins | sample 3512351 | NCBI WGS metagenome assembly VFQP01 (sample SAMN10412372, study PRJNA504923) | tailings metagenome | isolation source: Relicate 1 Philex TSF1 revegetated site | place: Philippines: Tuba, Benguet | collected 2017-08-29 | reverse complement strand
CTCGGCGCCGGCGAGCAGCGGCTCGCGCTCCAGCACCGGCAGGAACAGCAAGGTGGCCACGCCGCTGCCGCCGGTGAACCACCCATCATCGCAGCAGCACAGCAGCAGCAACGGCGGGTCCTGGGACGGCGGCTCGCTGGAGCCTCCCAGCGGCGCCAGCACGCAGCGCCGGCGGGGCGCCGCGCTGGAGCCGCCGCCACAGTCGGGCGACGCTGCCGCGTTCAGGCTGCAGCGCCGGCACTCGGGCCAGCCCCCGCAGGACGCCGCGCAGATCCTGTCGCTGGACGGCTCTGGCAGGAGCGCCCAGGCACCCGCGCCCGCCGCGCGCCCCAGCAGCAACGGCCAGCGGCACCCAGCGCCCGCGCACCACCACCAGCAGCAGGGCGGCGCCAGGCCCACAGGCCCACTGTATGGCAGGCTCCATGCAGACGCCACAGTCAGCATATCGGTGAGCGAGCATCCTCGGGTCGTGGGGTGGAGCAGGGCCTTGCGACGCTTGCGTGCGGCACGCGTCGGGGCAAAGGTGGTGCGGCCACGTCGCGTCGTCCCGTGTGTGCGTGCAGGCGGCGGGGCGAGCGGCCGAGGCCCGGCTGCAGCAGCAGCAGCGAGCAGGCCAGTTGGGCAAAGGAGGAGGAGGAGGAGGTGGCGCGGGAGCGGCGGCCGCAGCCGCAGACGCGGGAGGCGCGGATGACAGTGGCGGCCTGCAGGCGGGCTCCTTCAACGAGGCAGAGAGCCACCAGTCCTTTTTGGACGCGCTCAACGAGTGGCGCGCCGCCAACCGCGCCGCCAAGCCGCACGCCGCTGCTGCTCCTCCCGCCGGCACCCAGGCATTACCACTCCAGCAGCAGCAGCAGCAGCCGTCAGCCAGCGCACCCGACGAGCGCGCCGCCACCGGCGCATCCGCCTCCACGTCGCAGCAGCACCACCACCAGCCCCCCGCCCGCATGGCGCACGTTGCCACGTCGGACGTGCAGACCGACCCGCGCGCGCCGCCGCCGCCGCGCCCCACCTCTGCCGCGCGGCAACCTCACGCCCAGCCATCCTTGCAGCAGCAGCAATCGCAGCAGCAGCAGGCGCCGACGTATTTCGACCGCCTGCTCATCAACTCTGCGGCGCGGCAAGCCGGGCACCTCGCGACCAGCAACTCAGTCGGGCCGTCTCACAGTGCGGCGGCGGGAGGAGGAGGAGGAGGAGGAGGAGGAGGAGGAGGGGCGCTCCTGCCGGCCACCTCGCTCCCGGGGCCCAACACCCTGCCCGCCGCCTCCACGGCAGCGGCGAGCACATTGGCGGCGGCGGCGGCGGCGCAGCAGCGGCTTTTTGGGGGCCTGCAGCTGCCCCCGCTGGGCGCCGCGCCCGGGCTGCTTGACCCGAGCAACCACGCGGGCAGCGGCAGCTCGGCAGTGTACGCTGTGGAGGCGGCCATGAGCCTGCCCTCGCCATCGGGGCAGGTGGCAGCGCAGGGCGGCGGCGGCGGGGCGGCGGCGGGCAATGGTGGTGGGGTGCGGCACCGGGGGCTGGACATTTTGGAGGAGCTGGAGCGGCTAGAGGTGCAGCAGCACCGGGCGGCGCTGGCGTACGACAGCGACGAGGAGTGGGCGGCGCTTTTGAGCCCTCGGCAGGCGGCGCTGGGGGGGTCGGGGCGGCTGGGGCAGCGGCAGCGCGAGGAGCAGCGGCGGGAGCGGGAGCGGGAGGAGATGCCCGTGGTGACGACGCAGCAGGGGACGCTGGGGCTGACCAAGGGCGCGCGGCTGCCCGACGCCATTCTGCTGCCCCAGGCCGAGTCGGACGGGGAGGACGAGGAGGGAGGCGCTGCTTCGGCGCGGTGATGCACCAGCTGTCGGGGCTGTAGAGATAGAGAGGGAGAGAGCGTGTGCTCCTGGCCACCTGAAGAGAGACAGAGAGAGAGGGTCTTCGTTGGTTCCTTTTGGCCCTCGCGCTTGCACCATTCATTCATTCTCTCTTCTTCTCTCGACTTGCACCAGCGCTGCAAGGTCGGCGAGAGCCTCCTCTGGCCACACACACTAATCGCTCACTACGGCGGCCCGGTGGCCCACCCTACTGCCGCCGGCCATTCCACAAAAACCTCTACCGGCACACCCTCCACGCCTCTAGGCAAAGCGCTTGGCCAGCGCCTCGTAGCGGGGCGGCCTGGCCGCCAGGCTGCCGTACGTGACGAGCGTGGGCGCCGACTTGATCGCCTTGGCCACGTAGGCCGCCACGTCGGCGCTGCTGAGCGCCTCGACCGCCGCCGCAAACTCGCCGGGGCTGAACTTGCCCGTCAGCAGCAGCTGGGGCGCCGCCGCCGCCGCCAGCCCCGCCGCGCTGCCCAGCTGGGCCTTGTATCTGCCTAGCACCAGCTGAGGGCACGACGGGCACACGCGCACACACACGCAGCAGGTGGGCGCACGATGCACCTGCCAGGTGTGGCACTGGTTGGTGGGCGCCGCCCCCCGGCGCACGCCTCTGACGGACGCCCCCACACAGAGCCCACCCCACCAAACACCCACCTGCTTGGCGGCCTTGACCTGGGGCTCGGGCAGGCCCTTGGCCACGGCCTCGAGCTTCTTGCTCGCCGCGTCCACCGCCGCGCCCACCTGCAACACGCGAGACCACCAACACCACCGCTGCCATTCATGTGGCCGTCCCCTCCCTCACCCTGGCGCACACCGCGCCCACACACAGCGCGGGACAAGCACGTGTGCCGCACCTGCGAGGCGGGCGCGGCGCCCACCACGCCCAGCAGGCCAGTGCTGGCGTAGAGCCCGCTGTAGCCCGCCAGCGCCGGCGCGCCCTCGCCCTCGCCGGCGTGCGGCAGCGCCGCGCCGGGCCCGTCCAGCAGCGCCTTGGCCACGGCCGCCGCCGCCGCGCCCTTGGCGTCCGCCCGCCCGCCCTTGGCCTCAAACGCCAGGCCCAGGTGCACCAGCCCCTCCGAGGCGCCCGACAGCACGCTCAGCGCGCCGCCCGCGTACGTGCTTGTGGGCGCCGCCGCCTTTTTGGCGCCGCCTCCTCCGGCGGCGCTGAGCAGCGGGCCGGCCAGCGACGAAAAGTCCTCGAGGCCCACGCCGGCGGCCGCCAGGACGGCCGAGCCAGGCGCCAGGGCGGCCGACAGGTAGGCCTTGAGGTGGTCCCCGTCAAGGTGGTCGAGGGCCGAGGGGTCGGGGTGCAGCGGCAGACCCAGGCCGCCGTCAAAGGCGGCGCGGTGCAGAGCGTCGGCCACCACGACGGCGGGGTCCTGGCGCGCGGCGGCCAGCTTGGCCTTGGCCGACGCGATGGCTTCCTGCACCTCCCAGTAGTTGAGCTTCGCGTTGAGCACCGTGTCGAGCAGGAGCTCGGTGACTTCTGGCGCGTGGAGCTTGGGCGCCGAGATGCTGAGCGCCAGGTGGTCGCGGCCGGCGGCGACGGAGGCTGCGGCGCCGATCTTCTCCAGCTCGCGCGTGATGCGGAAGGTGGTGCGGTTGGCGCTGGCCTTGAACGCCAAGTCTTGCAGCACCTTGCTGCTGCCCAGGGCGTCGGGGCCAGCGCTCAGGGCGAGCGTGACGCAGGTCACGGGCCCGGGGGAGTCGATCGCCACCAACTTGTGCCCGGCGAGCTCCGTGGACTGCAGCTTTGGCGCGACTGACGGGATGGACGACTTCCCGAAGGGCGGGGCCGTGGGCAGCGCCTCGGTGAGCGGCACGTCGACCCGAGATGCGCTGAAGAGGCCCTTGCTCGCCAGGGCCGGCGCTGCTGCCGCCGCGCTGCTGGAGGTGCTGATGCACCTCAGCGCCTGCAGCGCCAATGGCGCTGCGCTGGCCAATGGTGAAGGCAGCATGGTGCTGAGAGCAGCGGAACCGACCTGCGAGCGTGGCCAGCAGCGTGCGCGAATCGGTGATGAACCTGCTCTGCAGGCTGCTGCGCCATCAACAGGATGGCATCGCGCAATGTGGCTGGGCCAGGGGGCTGCCCCACCTCGCTTCAGCGGGAGGAGATCACGAGCTGCAGCACTGGCCTGCCTCCTGCTCCTCCTCTGCTGCTCCTCCTCCAGTGTGCGCCCTCTGAAATCTGCTCCCCAACAGGCCTTTGCACGGGCGCGACCACGCCAGCACGCCAAATCACGAGCCCTCAAAAGTATGAGACACACGCGTGCGCTCGGTGGGAGAGCTCCGCGTCGCCCTGGAGGCGCTCGATCATGGGCACGAACTTGGACAGGGCACGGCGGATGAGCGCGACCTGCGCAGGCGCGCAGCGCAGGGTGCGGCAGTCGACGGCTCATGCACCGACCCCCGACCCAAGCGCCACCAACGTGCAGGCAGCCTCACTCACCTCTACCCGGTGCTTGGCCAGCAGAGAGTCCAGCTCTGGCCCTGGGTCGTGGCTCTCTGCACGGCAAACACGTGCGGGTCATCACGTGATGAAGGGTCGGCCACGGCCCACGTCGACGTGCAGCGGCGCGCCCCGCCACACCGTCGTCAACGCACCTGCCAGGGATCGCTCCCACTCGTCCGCCAGCGCCTGCACACAGGACGCACGACCGTGCTCTAGCGCGCCCACCACCCAGGGCCTCTGGGCTGCCCCCCCAATTGTGCACCGGCAGCCCAACTGCTCGCACCAGCTTCATGGCGTGCGGCCGCACGTGCGGGTGCATGAGGAACCGCAGCGTGCCCTCCTCGTCGCCCAGGCCGCCCTTGGGCTGCAGCTGCGCCAGCGACGGCGGCGGCCCTCTCCGCCCCGCCGCCGCACGGCCCTGTTCGCGCGACAGCCAGATGGTGAAGCAGCAGCGCTCGGCGCCGGCCGGTGCGCTGCTGGGCAGCACCCGGTGCAGCATGCGCGCGCTGCTGAAGAGCACCAGCCGGTTGTCCAACGGCGCCACGTCCACGGGGGGCAGCGGCCAAGGGACCAGCCGGAAGTGCCCGCCGTGCGAGGGCTGCCACCTGCGGCGCACACACGTCATGTGAAGAAGAAGATGTGGCGAAGGGAGAGCGCGCCGCACACAACATCAGCGCGCTGTGCCTCACGCACGTCGGGTTCAAGTAGAAGATGCTGGTGATGAGCCGGCCGTCCAGGTCGAGCATGGTGTCGAGGTGCAGGGGGAAGCACCCTCCCTGCCCCGCGTTGAGCTGGAGCTTGATCTTCTGCACGGGGAGGAGAAGATGGGCATTGTGACGTCGTGGGGCTGCTCGCGCAACAGTCAGGGCGCCTGGTGGCGCACGCAGACGCCGCACACAACCCGTCACCCAGCGCGCACTTGGCTGTCGAGGCGCAGGTGCGGCAGCAGCACGTTGAGCATGGTGGCCAGCGTGGCGTCCTGGTTGATGAGGTGGCACAGCGGCGCCAGCTGCTGCGTGGACGCGTCCAACGTGAGCTCGGCCTCGTGGATGCTGCGCTTGCGCACCAGCTGCGTGCGGTTGCTCGCGTCCACCTGCGTGCGTGCGAACGTTTGCCACGCTGCGGACGACGCCCCCCGTACTCTGTGGCACGCTGCACCGCCCGCCTCGCCCACGCCGGCACACACACGTGCGTGAGCGCACCAGGTGCGTGTGGTTGAGGTGCATGCGCCCCTGCTGGTGCAGGCGGACGATCTCCTCTCTGAACGCCTGCGTGACTCCCTTCTGGAACAGGTTGTCCACCACCGCGTAGCCCTGCGTGTGCGCACAGAGAGCGCGCACGCAACCCGTGATCCCGCGATCCCATGCGCGTGGGCGCCCAGCCCCACACGCCATGCTGCTGCTGCTGCTGCCAGCGGCGCCCGCAATAACAGGCATGGCGCACATCACGCTGGAGGCTGGCCGCGACTGCAGGCGTGATGGCATGCTGGATGCGACTCGCGATCAACGCCGCGCCGGGGGCTGCGCGCTGCGTCGAAAGCGCGCGGGCCACCAGCTGCAGCGCCGCGCTCCTCGTGCTCTGCAGCGCTCTCCACATTTGGGCGTTCAGATCGAGGGTTGGCCACCCTGGCGCCCTTTGCTTGGGATTCAACGTCGTCGAGCCGTGGACCCGTGCTTTCCTTGCAAGAGTGGTGCAGGAGAGGAGAGCGTGTGCGCTGGTCGTCAAGGCAAAGACCCCACGCCAACATCCCCTGCGCCCACCCGCGCCCGCGGCACGACGCAGAGCTGGCTGTCTACGAGCGGGGCTTCTCCTTCTTGCCCTTGAACAGAGCCAGCAGTGAGACGCCCGACACCTTGACGACCTGCGCGGGCCAGCAGCAGCGCACCGCAGGAACAGATGCTTGGCCCACGAGCCCGTGCGAAGCTGCACATGCCCGTTGAAGCGGCATGCCGCCACCGCAGCCCAGGATGCCCCCGGCAGCGAGCTGCTGGACCCTGCTCGCCTGCCCCGCTCCTCCCGCTCTGCCCAGCCCCCCGTGGCCCCAGCGACGCACCTTGAAGCGCACACCGGGAATATCACCGACGGCGTGGCCGCGGCGACCGAAGCCGGCAATGAGCACCTCGTCCTGCGTGGACACGGCATGCGTGGACGGCCAGATGAGCCCACGCCACGCACCACGCGCCGTGCGGCACGCACGACCTGCGCGCCCTCCCCTCCCGCCTGCAACTCACGTTCTCCTCGATGAAGTTCAAGCAGCCGTCCATGGGCACGAAGGCGGCGATCTTCTTGCCGTTCTTGATCAGCTGGACGCGGGCGCACTTGCGAATGGCGGAGTTGGGCTGCTTGGCCTCAATGCCGCTGCGGTTGGAGCAGCAGCACCAGGCACGCAACGCCACACGGTGAGCACCTGCGTCAGCCTGCTCCATGCTGCTGCTGCTGCTCCTGCTGCTGTGTGGTGCTCAAGAGTGCGCCAGCTCCACTCGGCCGCCCTGCCCTCCCTCCCTCCCCGCAGCCGCGTCCCCCAGGCGTGGCTGCCACCCTCATCAAGTTCGCCGCCCTCTCGAGCGCTCACATCTTCTCGAGCACGATGCCCTTGGCGTGGGAGGCGCCGGCGAAGGGCTTCTTCCACTCGCTGCCGAGATGGCTCTTGTTGTAGTCCTTGTCGGCCCACCTGCGCGCGCATGTGCACGCGCGCGCACGTCCCCCTCTTGCTGCGGTGCTCTCGCTGCTTGGGCATCTCCGATCGCAGCAGGCAGTACTCCGCGGTGGCTGCAACCCGCAGAGCGGCGCCTCCTGGCAGCGCGGGACCGGACGACATCAATGACGACGTCGTGCTGAGGCCGAGGACCGGGCCCGCGCGCACCTCTCCTCGCGGCGGTGGATCCTGAGCTTGCGACCGGCTCCGATACCGCGCGTCTTACTGCGAGGCAAGCACAGCGACAACAACGGTGAGGTGAACCACGCTCCTGCTGCTCCTCCTGGCCCATGCGGCGCCTTGGCGCGTTCTCGGGGCTGCGGCCTCCTGCGCGCCCAGCAGCCGCCTCCACACGCGTGCGCCCCAGCGCTCAGCTCACCCCATGGTGCTGCTGTCTCGCTGACTGACGCTGAGCGAGGCGGGAAAGGGCGAGCGGGGAGCGGCGCGGGGAACTTGTTGCCCATGCGTGCCCTCGGGCTTGCGCGCAAAAAGAGCGCGGAAGCGCAGCACGACGGCGATCCGAAGCATCATCAATTCGCGTGTCGCCCCGACTCTTCCCGCTCCTTTCCCTCGTCCGGTGCTCAGCGCGCCGCCGCCGCATCGCCCGCGCCACGCGCAGGCCGCGCGCAGAGCCACTCGCCGCCCTGGGACGAGGGGATCATCCAGGCGCCAGTCTCGGGCAGGTGCTGCACGCACGTGGTGTAGGCGGGCGGGTAGACGAGCTGCGGGCGCGGCTCCACGCGCAGCGACTCCCACCGCGCGGGGAAGGCGTAGCGCGCAATGTGCCTGGCCTTCCACTTGAGGAAGTGCTTGGGCCGCAGCAGCTGGAAGATGTGGTCCCGCAGCTCGTCGTTGGAGATGAGAAGCCCCCGGTGCCGCGCGCGGATCGTCGCCCACATCCAGTACCTGCGTGCGACCACCGCCACGCCGAGTTCACACCGCACTCACCGCAGGCTCTTTCTGTGCCTCTCTGCCCCTCTCTACATTCATTGACGCTTGGCACACAAAGCCAGCCGGCCGGCTAACCAAGGAATTGGTACGCACCAGTCGTCGTTGCTGCCGGGCGGGCACGAGTAGACGGCGCGCTGCTCCTGCAGCCGCTGCAGAAAGGCCTGCACCTGGGGCCGCCGCGCCAGCTCATCCACCACGCGCTTGCGGTGCATGACCAGCAGCACCTTGGCGCCAGGGTGCCGCGCGCATGCCTCGTCGTACATGGCCTGCACCTGCGGCCAGTTGAAGCCGCCCTCCGCGTAGTTCTGCCCGTAAAAGGCCACGTTGGCGCCGTCGATGAGCACGTCGAACGGCCCGTGGCGCTCGTACCTGCAGGCTCAAGCAAGCACCCGCACGCGCACACGCAGCGTTGCGTGTGGCGCGCCCAGGCCGGGCAGTGATCGTGAGTGGTGGCCGCTCACCACTGCGCAAAGGCGTCGAAGCAGTCCCTGGGGTTGGACGTGCGCTCGCTGCGGCGCGCCAGGCTGGCCACGCTGTCGGCAAACACGCCCCTTCGCACGCAAAACCACGCAAAGGGACGGCCAGCACCGTTGGTGGATGCAGGCAGGCAAGAAAGATGCAAGGCATTGCAAATGCAACGCACCACTCGCTGTCCTGCAGGTCCACCACCTTGAGCCGCGCGCCCGCCTCGCGGCACGCGCCCGACTCATCCACCTGCACGCGGCGTGCGACACACGCCGCAGCACAACGCCGCTCTCTGGCACACCCGCTTCCGCCAACAAACCACGCCCTCGGCGCGCTGACCCCCCGTGCACGCTGCCGCCAGCAAGAGTCACCTGGACAGTGTCCACCTGCCACCGCGGCGCCGGCTCGGCGGGCGCCGCGGAGCGCCGCCTGCGCCTCCCGGGCTGCGGCGCCTCTGGCTCCGGGGCCGCCTGGCTTGCGCCGGCAGAGCCCCCGGCGGCGGGCGGCGGCAGCTGGAGTGCCGCCTGGGACTGGGGCGAGGAGAAGAAGGCGCGCAGAAGCTGCACGGTGGTCGGCTCGAGCGCCTCGAGCTCCTGGCCCATGCGCAGCAGCACCTCTGCGCCGCACACACCGCCCAGCAGCACCGCAGCGACGCAGCGTCTGAGAGAGCGCCCGGTAGTGGGCTCCAGCCCCGCCAAGGTGAATTTCCCACACACGCACACGAAGCCGTCGCGAGCGCGCACGTAGCGCCAGCGCCACATCGCTCGGGGAGAGACGTTTCATGGCGGCGCAGCGGCGCTCTCACCCTGCAGCTTGGCCCACGAGGCGGCGGGCGTGCGGGCGTCCGTCGCCAGCACCTCGACCAGGCGCGCAAACTCGTACTCTGTCAGGTCAAGGCCCTGCGCATGCGCACACGCCATTGCCGCGGTGCTCTTGGCGACAAGTGCCGTGCTCGTCCTGCTCTTGATCTTCACCGCACCCGGCCGCCCGCCGCGCCGCGACGCAGGCTTTGGTGAGTGGGCCAGTTTGCACGCTGCCCAAAGGCCGTGATCACCTGCTGCTCCACCAGGGCGATGGCCTCGAGCGCGCCGGCGGGGTCGCGCTGCATGCAAAAGCCGACCAGCGCCGGGTGGAAGGCGCGCAGCGAGACGTCGCCCGGCGGGCACTTGGCCAGCGCCTCCTTGACCTGCCAAGGATGTACGTGTGTGTGGGGGGGGAGAGGGCACGGGCAACGCACACAAGCAGTTGCGTTGTGGTGCGTTCTGGTCGCGTGGACGAGCTCAAGCTGGGCCAAGGGCTGGCCAGGCAGCACATGCCCGGCAACGCAGACGGCTTGCGCCGCAGCGGTCCATTGCGCACGGCGGCCCAGAGGAAGCGCAAAGAACGCTCACCCTGGCCAGGGCGCGGTCCGGCCGGCGGCCCAGGCCGTCCAGCCGCGCCAGGGACAGGTACGCCGTGGCCTCCACCCTGTGCCCCGACGCCTCGAGCGCCGCCCACACCTGCATGTGCATGCACAGGACCTTGGACGAGGTGGGCCGCCATCCCGCCTGGCTTCCTGGTGCCTCTGCTCCCTCGCCGCCGGTTCTATCCCGCTGTGGAAGTGGCGCACGCGCACGCACCTGCTCCGCCACGGCCACCCGCTCCTCCACCGCCACCAGCTGCGCCTCCACCTTGCCTCCCCGAGCCTCCTCCTCGCCCTCGCCTGCCGCCGCTGCGCTCTCGGCCTGCCGCCCGCCTCTGTCCCGCTGCTGCTGCGTCCCGGGCGCGCCGCCGCCGCCACCCGCCGCCGCCCCCTGCGGAGGCGCCTGCTGCTGCGACAGCTGGTGCCGCGTGACGAACGATGCCATGGCCGCCGCCAGCGCCGCCGGGGCGGGCTGCGGCAGCGCGATGGGCGCGGGGCCGGTGCAGGCGGTGGCCACGTTGGCGGCGGCCAGCGCGTCGGGCTCGCCGCCCCTGGCCAGCACCTCCCAGCTGTCGCCGCCCGCCGCAAGGTAGAGCAGCGTGACGAACGAGTCGGGAGGCAGGCGGAGCTGCTGCTGCTGCGCCTGGCGGAAGAGCGAGATGGCGCGCTGCAGGTCGTTGCGCTTGGCGCAGGCGCGGATCTCCACGCTCAGAAGCCACTCCTGCGGGGGGCGGGGGGCGTGGGTCACCGCGCAGCGTGAGCGGCATTTCGGAGTCGCGTGCGCAGAGGGGAACACAGAGTGCACAGCGCCTCACCGGGCTGTTCTTGTCCATCTTGCCCTTCTTCTTGCTCGTCGGCGGCTGCTGGGTCTGCTGTGGCGGCGGCGGCGGCGGCGGTTGCTGCTGGCGCTGCTGACCCGGCGCGCTTGGAGGCGCGCCAGGGTTGGATGTTGCTGCCGGCTGCTGCTGCTGCGGCTGCTGCTGCTGCGGTGGCGGCGGTAGCGCCTGTTGCGTGCTCTGCGCCTCCTGAGGATGCTCGGTTGCTTGCTCAGGCGTCAGGGGCACGCCGTCAGGGGCAGCGGTGGCGGCAGGCGCTGGCTTCTGCTTGGGAGGGCGGCCCCGCGGCCTGGGGGCGGGGGGTGCGGCAGGTGATGACTGCTGGGCCTCCTGCAGCCCTGCGCGCACAAATGCACGCATGTTTGGTGGGGACGCTGGCCGCATCGCACCAAGCTGCGCGGCCTACACGTGCACTGGTGGCCACGCGTCGCACCGAGTGCCTCAGGCAGGCTCTCCGTCATGACGATGGCTTTGATGGCAGCCTTGGCCTCTGCTGCTGCTGCTGATGGTGCGCGCCGTCTCCTGCGCACGACGGGCGAGTCGCCGTCTGCAGCGTCCTGCTGCGCGCTCGCTGCTTTCCTGCGCGCGCGAGGCGGCGCTGAGGGCGAGGCGGCTGCAGGCGCGTCGCTGCTGGCTTCTGCGGCTGCGGAGGTGGAGAGCGCTGACGCTTGGCCCAGGGGCGAGAGCCGCCAGGGGAGCAGCAGCAGGCGCGGCCAGCTCGTGGCTTGGAGCAGGCAGCGCCCGTGGTGATGAGCAAAAGCACGCATTTAGCTGAGTGGCCTGCCTTGGGCTGGGGGCCCTCTGTACGCCACGCCTGAGCAGCGTGCGCGACACGCGTCGTTTGACCGGTTTGACTCCAGCGCTTGCCGAGGACGCGAGAGAACGTGAAGCAACGCAGCGAGCAGCGTGCGGGTGCGCCAGGCAGGGAATCGCGTCAGCCAGACAGGCAGAGAACACAGGTCAACCAGGACGCTAGCAGGGCCGCCAAGGCACACACCCGCGGCTACGAGAGGACCCTACGATGATGATGAATCACGGTGCGCATACGATGACGGAACGCGCACTAGCTCGTCCCGCACGCCCAAACCACACGGCACGCCGCGCCAAGGGAGGCAAAAACGTCGCAACCCCGTGGCCGCACCCTCCAGCGAGGCGCGATCAGCAAATGAATCAGGAATACGAGCATGAATAGGAGCATACAGGCCCCTGCAGGCCTGTCTCAAGGCCAGCCGCACCCTGCAAAAAGCGAGCGCCCAGCGCAGCCGCCTCCTGCCTCGGGGCCACGCGCCAGTCAAGGCCCCCCGTCCCACACAGCTCAGGGCCACCACCGCCCCAGCTGCACGCTACCGCGGCGCTGACACCGCCTGGTTCGGCGGCCAGCCCGTCCCACACGTGCACCGCGAGCGCAACAGCGCGGTCCCCTCCCTCCCCCTACAGGGCGTTGAGCCCAGGGGCACAAGCGCAGCACACCCCCAGCCCAACAAGCTGATCTCCGCGACGATGAGCGCTCGTTGCTCCGTGGGCCGTGGCCGTGCCCCCGCCCAGCGCAGGCCAGCCCTGCGCCTCGCTGGTGAGGGAACAGAGAGACCTGTGCGCACTTCACTTGTCGTTGCCCACGGCCCAGGCCAGCATGTCTGCCAGGCTCGTCTCCTTGTGCGTGCGCAGGAAGGCGTGCTTGGCCAGCGACTCTATGCTGGGCCGCTGCTTGGCCTCCTTGACCAGGCACTTGGACACAAAGTCGCACAGCTCGGGGGAGAACCTGTGAAATCAGTCACAGGTTGAGCGCACACACTACCAAGGTTGCTCCAAGGCAAGTGAGCGAGCGGCACTGCACGGTAGCTGCGACGGAGAGAGCCCGTGCGCTCCGCCACAGGCGCCCGAGCCCCGCCGCAGCGGCGAGCGCTGGCATTGCGCCAAGGAGGGAGGGAGGGGCGTGGGGCGCGCTGGCGAGCGCCGCAGCAGGGCCGCACCTGCCGTCGTTGGGCGGGCGGGGCAGCGAGGGCGGCGCCTCCACCACAATGTACTCGAGCAGCTCCCAGAAGCCCAAGGGCTGCTGCTGGGCCGACACGTCGCCTGCAGGTACGCACGCACGCACCAGCAGGTCGCTCGCACTCGCAATGCAGCACTAGATGTAAAGCTCAACACACACACACACACACA
>VFQP010004541.1_pt1 | contig 12816 bp, 18 predicted proteins | sample 3512351 | NCBI WGS metagenome assembly VFQP01 (sample SAMN10412372, study PRJNA504923) | tailings metagenome | isolation source: Relicate 1 Philex TSF1 revegetated site | place: Philippines: Tuba, Benguet | collected 2017-08-29 | reverse complement strand
GCGACCGTCGAGAGCGTGGGGGCCGTGGATCGCCGGATCGAGCAGGTCTATGCGGTAGACTCGGCTGATTTCATCTTCATCGATACGGCAGGCGTCGGGGCTGAGTGGTCGGACGGGATCGCCGTTCTGGCAGATCACATCGTGACACCGGTCATGCTCTCGACCTCGGATCTCGCTGTCGGCGCGCAGACCGCTGACTGGTTCGAAAAGCTTCGCGCCCGCGTCGATGACCCCGACAGCCTGCCCCGCCACCACGTGGTCCTGAACATGGTCGACCCCAAAACCACGCGCGCCGATGCTGCCCTCATCGAAGCGGCGATCGCGCGGTTTCCGGTGGTCGAGACCGTGATGATGCGGCGGAACGTCTACAAGGAGATGGACGAGAAGGGCCTCCTGCACGCTGTAGCATTGCAGAAGCAGGCCGACCCAAACCCCCTCATGCGCCCCCATGTGCGCCATGTGGTCGAGGCGCTCGAAGAAGCGACCGACATCCTCAACAACATCCTGGCCGCGTGAGGACAGGACGGTGAGGAAGAAGATCCCAACCATAACGCGGCCCGACCCCGCCTATGTTGCATCCCTCCGCCCGCAGGTGGAAGAAGACCCGGCAAGGGAAGAGGTTCTGCGACCTGAGACGATGCCAGCAGCTGCAAACGTCGAGCCTGTGGTCTTGGACTGTCAGTCTGGTTCGCCACCAAGGATGCAACCTGCGCCCGCTCCCCAGCCCAGACCGGAGACAGCCGGGCGTGTAGCATCCGCGGCTATGCCATCTCCCACCCGCCCAAGCCGCAGTCCGACGACACGCAAGATCGACATCCGGGTGAACGCGCTGGAAAGGCAGGAGGAAGCCTTGATCGACTGCGGCGTCGATCCGGCCCATGTCATCCGCGCCGCCCTACGCCGTGCAGTGAAGAACTGGGAGCTCGGACCCGACTTCATCCCTCCCGCCGAGGAGCAGCGGACGCGGATCACCGAATGGCGCGCACGGACGTCGCTGGCGGTTGACGCGATGGCTGTGACTGCCCTCTTGCGCGCCCACGACCCGCTGGACGTGCTGAGCAAGTGGACCCTGATCCGCGGGCAGTTGGAGCCCAGAGTCTGGGCGGAAATCGACGCGATCCTGGCCGAAATCGCCGCGCATGCTGCGGCGCCGCATGACGGTGAGGTCTCGTAACGTACCTGTCTAAAAGGATATCTTGAATTCCACAGATCACATTTTCCCCGAAGGCACGTCTTCGCCTTGCAGTTGCAGAAACCAATCTTTAACACCCCATTCAGAACGAGCGGCCTCCTTTTTCCTGGTGCAGAGGTCCGAGTAGAGGAGAGCGTCATGTCCCCTGAAACCCGCCTCACAGGCGAACCGATCATGCGCATCCTCTGCAAGAAAACCGACACGCTGGTGGGCTACCTCTACCAATGGAACAACGGGGACCTGCAGCCCGCCTGGCTGAATGATGCCATGCGCGACGTACGCTACGAGCCCATGGTTGAAGCCGCCTGACACGTGCGGTCCCGATAGCGGACTCCATCGACAAGGCACTCGGCCTCAGGCGGGTGAACGGACAGGTCGGCCGAACCATACAATAGGACGCTTCGTCGATTTGATGACCCTTAACGATTGATCAAGAGAGAGGCGCGAAGCTCTTCGCCATGAAACGGGTCTGGAAGCTCTGCATTAGGGACAGTGACGGCTTCGATCGCCGCCAGGGCTACGCGCTCGCTGTAAGCGCCGATGAAGCCAGCGCCCTCGCTGGAAGCCCACAAGGTCTGCATGTCTTCGAAAAGCATCCTGCAATGATCTGGCCAGGGCCGCAGGCAAGCTCTGTTGTCTGGTCGAACTGATGCTGACTTTACATAAGATATATTATCGGACTCTTTGAAACCGCCGTTTTTGGGGGCTGCCGCCCTAGTCGAGAAGCCACGGCTTCAAGTAAGCTTCGACCTTCTTCATCTGCTCGGCGCTGAAGTCGGCATTGGCGGTTTTCGAGATCAGATAGTTCTCGAATTCATCGGCCACCTCTTGCCAGCCCACGCCCTCCTTGCGGAGCGTAGTCAGCAGGTCGAAGGCACGCGCCTCGTCGAGTGGATGGCTGGCAAAGCCGCCTAGCTCGTGCCCAAAACAGCCTGCAATCTTGTCCTTCCACTCCATACCGCGATCCTTCTATGATGCCCGCCTGCGCGCGCATAGGCTGTGCTGTGCGGCGGGCCTAGTGCCGTGTGAATCAAGCCGTTATGCTCCCCCCTGACAAGGATAATCAGGATGGGCGGGAAAGATTTGGCACAGGTCGATCTTCACAGCATGAGCCTCGATGAATTGAAGCGGCTGCAAAAGGACGTGGCTAAGGCCATCGACGATTTCGAGGCACGGCGGCGGCGCGAAGCTTTGGCCGCCGTCGAAGCCAAGGCCAGCGAGATGGGCTTCACCCTCTCCGAACTCACGGGCGCAAGCCCCGTGAAGAAAGGCGGCAAGGACAAGCAGCCCCCCAAATACCGCCATCCCGAGAATCCGGCCATCACTTGGAGCGGGCGCGGGCGGCAGCCCGCCTGGATCAAGGAAGGGCTCGCCGCAGGAAAATCGCTCGACGATTTCCTGATCGGCTCCTGAGCCCCGGCGCTCCGGCGGGGGAAGAGAGGGGCTATTGCCCCTCTCCCTTCTGCTTCGGCTTGGCCTCGCGCACGACGAAGCGGCCGGGCTTCATCGGGATCATCTCGACATCGAGGTTGAAGCCCTTCCCGTCCTGGTGCGCCCATGCCGCGCCGATGCGGGTCCAGTTCTGGGCGTCTCCCTCGCCCGTGACATGGAAGAGGGTGTGCGTCGGGCGGTTGCTCTTCTTCTCGGTGGTGTTGGTCGTATTGGTCATGGTTCGTCTCCTTTTTGCTAACCGGCCGCGCCTATCGCGGCCTTGATGGGGACGATCGGGCGAAAAGCCCAAAGACGGGCGGGCAACGGGGCACCGTTCGCCGCATGGATTTCGAGATGGGCAATCCGTTGGCGAGCGCTCGCGCTGTGCAAGGCCGGGCACCATTTGATCAGGAGGGCGATGCCCTCCCATTCGATGTGATGGTCGGTGTAGACGAACGCGCTCATGACGCACCTCCTGCGGGCACGCCCGCATGGTCGGTCAGCACCACGTCATCCGTGACGGAGACGACGAGCGGCGTGATCTGGTAGTCATCGCCTTCCCGCTCGGGGGGTGTGAGGGCGACGATGGCGGCGGCGGGCTGGCCGCCGATGAAGCAGGAGAACAGCGCGAAGTTGCTGAAATCGCCGCTGGTCAGCGCCTCGAAGGCGCTGATGTGCTCGGGGCGGATATTCGTGCTCATGCGACGATCCTCCCCGCTTCGCGGGCCTGGTCGGCATAGGTACTCAGCCGATGCTTGGCCTTGAAGTGAAGGTCGCGCTCGATGGGCATTCCCAGCCTGCCACGGGCGGCTTCAAGTTCGCTGATCCGCACGCTGCCAAGCTCGGGGCAGCCGAAGCCCAGGTCACAGAGGCCGAAGGCGATGTCGGACTCGTCGGGGTCGATCTCGGTCAGAAGCCAGGTGCCTGCACCGTCAGGCATGAAGAGCTTCACCACGGGTAAGAAGTCGTGGATGTCGCCGTCATCGGCCATGCGCTCCGCGTTGGCCCGCCCGTTTTCGGCGAGCTTCTCGATGATGGGTTGGGGGAAAAGTTTCATAGGGGTCGTCTCCTCTTTCGTTTCGGTTTCTCGTCCTCTCGGACGCGAAAGAGGCAGACAGGCCGCAGGAGCCTGAAGGAGCACAGGGGTAACACGGTCGGGGCTCGCCCCGAGTGGTGCGGGCACCCCTTGATCCGAAGGCGCGGCCTGTCAGAACAGCGGACTAGACTAGAGGACAGAACCGCAAGCGGGAGACGAAGCACCGCTCGTGAAACGCCCCAAGCCCGAAGACGCGAGCGCACGGGCGGGCAATCAAAGCCGGATGGTCTGTGATGTCGGGGATATGATTTCGGCTTGTGGCAAGCGCGGCAACCGTGGCGGGCGGGACGCCCTGACCGAAAGAGGAACTCCGTATCTCCCGCAGCAAACGGCGGTTTAGCGACCGGAGTTTATGATCGCCACCCGAAGGGGCAATCCAGTTGGGGAGGCGAAGACGCTGTGGGCGGCTTCGACGGCCACGTCAGCGCAGCCGTTTCTTCATGCGCTCGATCTGCTCGGGCGAGCCCTCGAAGGTGTAACCGTCGCGGGTCTTCTTCATCCGCACGCCGGGACCGGCAGCCTTCTTGAGACTGTCTTCGACATGCTTCTCCATGCTGCGCGTCAGCTCACGCTGAAGCTGGGCGGCGGAGGTGATCTTGCGGCCATTGAACCGCATTTCGATGCGAGCCATCGCGTTGTTCCTTTTCTGTCAGCCCTTCGGAGGGAAGGGATCGGTGCCGTAGGTGTTGCGCTCGCGGATGCGACCGTTCTCGCCGTGGATCAGCATCTCGCTGCCCTGGCGAATGGCGGTTTCCCGCGCGGCCGCGATGGCCTCGCGCTGCGTGCCGTGGACGGAAGACGCGCGGGAGTTGCCCGCCCCCTTCACTGCCCAACCGCTCTGATGCGGCACAACGTGCTGATTTTTCTTAGACATTCGAAGCTCCATATGTCGATTTCGGTTGACGATTCGCCAACCTTGTGTTTAAATATATAGTAAGAAATGGCGTTTATCAACCAAAACAACAACCGCCGGGAGAGGACCATGTTCGGACAAAGGCTCAGGCTTGCCCGCAAGCGGGCTGGCCTATCCATGCAAGCTCTCGCCGACCGCGTGACCCCAAGCGTGTCGGCGCAGGCCATCAGCAAATACGAAGCAGACAAGATGATGCCGTCCTCGTCGGTGCTGGTCGGCCTGGGCAAAGCGCTCGGCGTGTCGCTGGATTTCCTGCTCGGCGGCCAGGTCGAAGCTCTGGAAAGCGTCGAGTGGCGGAAGAACTCGACCGCCTCGGCGCAGGATCGCGCGATGGCGGAAGCCCTAGTGATCGAGAAGCTCGAAGACTATCTTGCCATCGAAGACATCCTCGATCTGCATCCAGCGGAAGACCCCTTCGCCGCGCTGCGCGTGGATGAAGTCGCCGATGAAGAGGCCATCGACGCCAAGGCACGCGCCGTGCGGAAGGAATGGAAACTCGGGATCGACCCGATCCCGAGCATGACCGCCTTGCTCGAAGACAAGGGGCTCAAGGTCATTGAGGCCGATCTCCCTGAACGGATCAACGGGCTGGCCTGCCATGTCGAGCGGGCGGAAGGCGCACCGACTGAAGTGATCGTCGTGTCGAGGCATACCAATGTCGAGCGCAAGCGCTTCAACCTCGCCCATGAACTCGCGCACCGGATCATCACCGCCACCGGCAACGGGGCTTTGAAAAAGGAACCCGCGATGAACCGCTTCGCGGGGGCGTTCCTCATCCCGCGCGAGCATCTGGAAGAGGAAGCTGGCCGTAACCGGCACGGCATGACCTGGATCGAGATCATGCGGCTCAAGCGCACCTACGGCGTCTCTGCTGCCGCGATGCTCGTGCGGCTTGGGCAGGTTGGTATCTTACCCAAGGCTGCCGTCGAGTATGCGTTCAAGACCTATGCCAGAAGCTGGCGGCATGAAGAGCCGGAGCCTATCGGACCGGGTGAGGGCTTCGCGGCCTTCGAGAAGCCGCAGCGCTTCGAGCGGCTCGTCTGGCGCGCGCTCGGCGAGGAGATGATCTCACCTGTGCGGGCGGCGCAGATGCTTGGGCTACCCTTGAGCGTTGTCGAGCGCGATATCAGGGGGCCGCGTGACCAGTGACCTGTGTCGTCGTCAATGATGCCTCGTGCTTGATCGACCTGAAAAAGGGGGCATTGCTGCACGTCCTGTTGCGGCTGCCCTATCGGTTTGTTGTTCCTCTGCCGATACGCGAGGAGGAACTCCTCGACTTTACGGAGCAGGATTGGCGGATGCTCGAAGATGGCGGCCTCGTCACCTATGACCTGCCTGCCGACGAAATGGCGCAGGTTGTTGCACTACGGCGTGAGCAAAGCGGCCTGTCCGCCAATGACTGCTTCGCCCTCGTCACGACAACCTGCCAAGAGAACGGCATCCTCCTGACCGGCGATAACCTGCTGCGCAAAGTCGCCAACGCCCGCGCCGTGCGCGTTCATGGTGTGCTCTGGATTATCGACGAGCTGCACGCAGCCGAAGCCTGTAGGGTGGAGCTACTCATCTCAGCGCTGCAAGTTTGGCGGGCGGATCAGGCGGTCTTCCTGCCCGTCGCTGAAATCGACAAGCGGCTGCGCCGTCTCGGGGCATAGCGTCAGAGACGACTCTTCCCCCTTGCCTGTTTTCAATTCCGGAGCTCACCTGCTGCCAGCTTGACGGACGCTGAAGGCAAGGCGCTGCTGCGCGCCTCCTGCCCTGCTGATCTCGGCCTTGCTCACCCGAAGGGCGTTCCGTGAGGATGAGACGGCGAGAGGGGGTGTTTTTGGGGGGGCGGGGAATGCCGCGCGCGGCAGGCGAAAAAACTCCCCCTAGCGCCGTTGCGCCATATCCCGGCACTCGCTGTCACGTTCACCGTGGATCAAGGCCGTGTATGGGCGCGGGGAGTTTCAGCCCCCTTCAAAGACGAAGGAGAGATGACCGGCCCAAGACCGGCGCTGCGGACAGGATAAAACTGGCCGTTACCCTGCCGGATCGTCCGCTTTGAGAAGCGGGCGGGCGGGGAACTTGCGTTGCCAGGTCTCGATGAGGAATAGCGCTGCCGTGCTAGCGGCATGGATCGACAATCGGGCAATCCGCGCGTCAATATGGGCATAGCCCTTCTCGCGGCCGTGGGCGTCGCCGCCGTGGGTGCGAAGAGCCCCTACCCCGCCTATGACCGTGGCCAGGCCGGAAAGGATTTGCCGCACATCACCTGCAATCAGGGGGTCGATGTCGGAGCGGTCGGGGGACAGACCAAGCGGCTGCTTCACGGCATTATAGAGCCCCTGCACGTCCTTCTTGGCAGGGAGCGGCTGCCCCAGCTCGATGAGGATCGACCGGCACACGCTCTCGACCGTGCTGCACGCGGCGGTAACGGCATCCTCGGGGTCGGTCTGGCTGCTGGCGAGGGCGCGTTCCAGATCGCGGCTCACCGTATCGAAGTCGATCACCTCGGACAGCCCGGCCAGCTCCGCAAGGACAGGGACGTTCTTGCCCGCCTCGACAAGCCGCATCCGCCCGCCCTGCTGCTGAAGCTCGAAGCCGTCGAAACGCAGCGCGCGGTTGAGATGGTCGAGCACGGCGGTATGACGTTCGGGGTCTTGGGTGAAGTCGCGGGGGTCGGCGGCGGCCTCGAAGCCCCTGTTGATGTCGAGCAAAGCTGTCGTGAGGGACGGGACACGGGAGCCGTTGACGCGGTAGTTCACGTTGCAGCCGCGCATGAACTTCTCGATCTGCGGCCCGCTGCGGTAGATGCCGATGGGGGGCGGCCCGCCGCCCATGCCGGGACCGCCGGTGATGATGTCGGCGAGGGCGTCGATGCTTTGAGGCGAAAGCGGGAATGGCATAGCGATCAGTCTTGTAGGCTTGGCAGGGGGTGCCAGACGGCCACAGGAAGGCCGCTGGATGCGTTGACACCTTCGGCTACGATCCAACAAGCTGACAACACAACAACCCCTCTGGCGGGCTCCTGAGAGGCAAATATCCCCCATTTATCGAACAGATAGACGATGCTCGCCTTCGGCGGTAGTGTCGGGGGCTCGGGCAAGGGCAGAATTGTTTCGGGGCGGGCGGTGGTAATGACGGATGAGGCCAAGAATTACGAGGTCGATTTCTTCAGATGGTTCAAGGACCGGCTGAAGGATAAGGGGCTGCAATTCTCGCAATGCGGCTTCAAGCTCGGCCAAAGCCTAGGCTCGCGCCATGACATCAATCTGCAAACCGGCTTCTGGAAGGAGCCGAATTACTCAGCGAACAAGCCGCCGCGATGGCTTTACCAGATAGAGCCTGCGGGCGCGGGCTGGAAGGCTGTCAATCCGGCGAAGGGCGCGCTGAATCTCGGGGCGATCAATGCTTCGCAGGAGGACAAGGCGGGGGTGGTGTTCCGCCTGGTGCCGCTCGTGCGGCAGGGGATGAACGACTATCTCAGGGATGACAGCCTCGAAGTCCACGCGCTGTTCGTCCTCCACGGCGCGACCCCGCAAGGCTCTTCGGCGGAGCCGTTCCACTTCGATCCCGATAGCGGGGCGATGAAGTTCAAGGGCGCTGCCCTGCCCTATCTGCTGGCGGGGCTGCTCGGGGTGAAGTCGCGCGCCCATGAGGTCGAGGTCTCGATGGCGGGGACGCCGCGCAAGCTGACCTATGGCGAAGTGATCGACGCCCTGGCGGCGGACATCACGGTGTCACCGGAAGGTGGAGCGGCGGGGCCGATCCCGGTCTACGACCTAAGCGAGAAGCCTGAGTTCGAGCGTCTGAAGAAGGACATCTCCGACGCCTGGAAGGCGGCGGGGCCGGTCGTCCCTCCGGCGGCGACGATGTCGGGCAGTCTCGATGACGAAGACGACGAGGCGGCAGATGACGACGAGATCGTCGCGCCCGCCTCGCTGCACATCCCCGAGATGACAGACCTTCTGGGCATCGACCCTGCGGTCTATCGCCAGATCAATGCCGCGCTCGCCTCGGGCAAGCGGCATATCATGCTCTACGGCCCGCCGGGGACGGGCAAGACGACGCTCGCCCGCCATATCGCTACGGTGCTGACGGGCGGGAAGTGGACACTGGTGACGGGTTCCTCGGATTGGAGCTCGCAAGACATCATCGGGGGCTATCAGCCGGTCGGCAGCGGCTCAGTAGCCTTCATTCCGGGGGTTCTGCTGCGCCGCTTCGACCGCCCGCTTATCATCGACGAGCTGAACCGCTGCGACATCGACAAGGTGATCGGGCCGCTGTTCACGGTGCTGTCGGGGCAGCAAACCACCCTGCCCTACCGGCTCGACATCGAGGACAAGGATAGCCTGCAATATGTGATCCTGCCAGAGAGCAAGCCCTCGGCGGCGGCGCATGAGTTCGCGCCAGGGCTGCACTGGCGCTTGGTGGCGACGATCAATTCCATCGACAAGGCATCCCTCTACCAGATGTCCTATGCGCTCGCGCGGCGCTTCGGCTGGGTCTATGTCGATGCCCCGCGCGATACGGCCGCGTTCATCGAAGCCTTTCTGCGCAAGGAAGATCCGACGTGGCCAGTACCGGCAGCCGGAGCCTCCTGCCCGCTCGCGTCCTTCTGGGAAGCCATCAATTCGGTGCGGGTGATTGGCCCTGCGCCAGTTATCGACGCCCTCAAGGCCGTCCGGGCGATGGAGGACGATCCTGACTTCTTCGCGCCGCCGTCGCCCTCGATGAAGGAAGCGCTGCTCGACGCGGTGGACATGGTGCTCCTGCCCATGCTCGACGGGATCGTTGTGCAGGAAGCGGAGTTTCTGGCGGGCAAGGCTATCGAGGTCTTCGGGCTCGATGCTACGCAAGCTGCGCGGATCAAGGCGCGGATGGCCTCCGTGGCGGTGTAGATGGAGACGCTCGACCGGGCTATCGGCGACTACGCGGCGGGGGTGTTCCTGCGGTATTTCCGGCAAGGGACGCTGGCGGGCGCAGAGAGCCCCCATCTCGATCTCGCGCGGGACATGGACTTGCTGAGGGCGCATTGGGCGCTGTCAGAGCCCGTGCGGACGTTCCTGTCCTATGTGCTGAGTAATCGGCACGAAGCTCAAAGCCTGCTGCAATTTGTAAGGCGGACGGATGATGCGGTGGCGCGCGGGCGGATCGACGCGCGGGGCACGATGCTGGCGCGACAGGTGGCCGGTCATCCGTCGCTGGTGATCTACGAAGAGCCCGTTCGCAGCTTCAACACGGGACCGAACCAGGTTGTGGCCTGGGTTGTGCAAACGGTATCGACCTATGCGTCCCGTATGTTTGCCCTTCAGCCTGCGGGCTCTGCCTATGCGCGGCTTGTCGAAGAGACGATGACGGACGTGACAGCCGTGAAACGGCTCGATGCCTTGCGCGAGGTTCTGAAGAGCGTGGCAGTCCATCGCAGGCCGGGACCGGGAGCCCTGCGGGATGCGGCGCGGTCGCGGCGGATGATTTATCGGCTGGCGATTGCCGCCTATGACACGCTGGCGCGGATCGAAGCCGGAGAGGAAGAAGCGCTTCGGAAGGTTCTGCGCAGTACGCTGATCGGGCCGCTCGAACAGTGGCGGCGCTTTGAACTGGCGGTGGGGCTCGGCATTGGGGAAGCCCTCGCGGCCGAGACGGGCGAGCCGATGAGCCTCGCCCTGATTGGCAGCCAAGCGGGAGCGCCGGTCATCTCCTGCGGGCGGTATGATATCTATTGGCAGGGCGGCGGCGGGTTGTTTACCCCGCCCGCCTTAGAGCCGTCCGAAGAGCGGCTGGAAAAAGTGCTTGCGGCATATGGAATGGCTTTGTCAGCGGATCGGCCGGATTTGGTGATCGCCGACCGGCAAGCCGGGCGGGCGGCGGGGATCGTCGAGGTCAAGTATCTGGCGGGGGACACGGCAAGCGCCCGCTTCCGCGAAGCGGCGGGACAGATCGTGCGCTATGCGCGCGGCTACCGGCCGGAGGCCGAAGTGGACGGGCTTGTACGTGCCTCGCTCGTTGCTCTGAGCCGCGAAGCCCCTGCCCTATTGGATGAAGCTGCGCCTGCGCCCCGCGTAGTGGATTTCACGGGGCTGAGCGACGGGCGGCTGCGGGCGTGGGTCAGGGAACGGCTACTCCCTTCAGTCCATTGAAGGTGGGCTGAAGCTCAGTCCGAAGCCGTCCCTCGACCAGGCGCGCTTCGGCAGCGTCTTTCGAGGGGAGCACCCGCGCTTGGCAGTGCTGGTGGATATGGGCGCGGCAGCGCCGCCCCGCCTCCTGGGGAGAGCGGGGCAGATCGGCCGGATTGAGGATGCGGTCGAAGAGGAGGTATTGGGCAAACATGTTGACGACTTGCCCGCTGGCATGGTCGCGCAGCCGCCGCCTGAGCGAGCCGTTGCCGTCGCGGCCAGCCATGCCGACATAGATCACTTCGTCGCCGTCGAAGATGACATAGACGCCCGGCGTGTCGGGCACGGCCACCCAGTCGGCAGCGCCCATCGAGACGGCGGGACCAAAGCCCGCCGCATCCAAGATGCTGTGCGCCTTCATTCAGCGGCGATCTTGGGGCTCACCTTTTTGCGCATCGCGGCGGGACGCTGCGCGCCGCCATCCTCGAAGAGCGGCGCTTCGTCCTCTGCCACCGGACGGGCGCAAGGCGAGGCGATCTCGTAAGGGATGCCGCGATCCTTGGGGAGCGGCTGAAGGGTGGGCTCGAAGCGGGCGCGGGCACCGAGGAGATACTCCTCGGACAGCTCGCAGCACGTCCAGCGGCGCTTCAGGTTCTCGGCGACGACGCCCGTAACGCAGGAGCCGCCGAAGGGATCGACCACCAGGTCACCAGGATCAGTGAGGAAGCGGATGAAGTATTCAGGAAGCTGGGCGGGGAAGCGGGCGGGATGGATCGGGATGTTCTCGGCGCGGCAGTGATCCTGGTAGCGCCCGTTGGACTCGGTGTTGGCGATGGCCAGCAGGTTGGGCGGGACGGAGCCGCCATTGTCCTTGTTGAACTTGTCGGAGATGTCATGCCCTGACGGGCGGAGCTTGGCCTTGTAGCCGTTCTTCAGCAGGTGTTCCATCGACTTGGAGTAGGGCTGAAGGACGCGCTTGTTGTTCGCCTTCGGGAACGGGGTTTTCGAAAGCCACCAGACGGTGTTCACGGCGTCTTTGACGCGGACACGGCGAACGTTCACCCATTCGGCCGGGGTCGGGAGCTTGGACGGGTTGAACCAGTAGTGCTCCTGGCATAGGTGGAAGCCGTATTCCTCGACGAGCATGACGAGCAGCTTGAAGTGGTAGAGGCTGCGGGTGGGCTGGCCGGGCACCCATGCGCCGCCGATGTCGATGACGAGGCTGCCGGTGTCCTTCAGGACGCGATGAAAGCCTTCGGCGAAGGGGCGGAACCAGTCGCAGTAGCGATCTGCATCTTCATTGCCATAGCTCTTCTTGCGCACGAGGCCGAAGGGCGGCGAGGTCATGATGAGATCGACGCTGCTTTCTTCGGCCTTGTTGAAGAGGTAGCTGCGGCTGTCGCCCCAGAGGATCTGGCCGTGATCGGTCTTCAGAAACGGACGCAGGAGCTTGGCGGGAAAGTCACGGGGGTTGGTCTTCTTCTCCCTCCGACCAAGCCCTTCTTCCTCGGTGAAGCGGCTGTGGAGGAAGCGGATATACTCGCTGAGAGAGCCGTAGCCCTGGGCAGCGGCGGCGGCCTCGATCTCGGTGCGCTCTTCCTCAGTGAGGCGGATGTTAGCCGTTTTTGTTCTGGGATTCTCTGCTCTTGGCCGTGCCATCGGGTTCCTCACCTGCTTTACAAAGGCACCCTAGCTGAGGGTTTTCCGTGATACAAGAACCAGATGGATTAACTGCAACACAAAATTCAGCGTTGGCCTCTGGGTTGGCTTGCGGGACATCAGAACAAAGTTGACGCTTTCAACCGGGGCGAAGCCAAAGGGGGCTCACGCCCCCTTCTCGAACTTCATGACCGGGATGCCCAGCTTCTTGGCTTTGTCGGCGAGGTTTTCCTGGATGCCATTGCCCGGGAAGACGAGGACCCCCACCGGCAGCACGTCGAGCATCGCGTCGTTGCGCTTGAAAGGGGCAGCCTTGGCATGCTTGGTCCAGTCGGGCTTGAAGGCGACCTGCGTCACGCCCCGGGCCTCGGCCCATTTGGCGGCGATGAGTTCTGCGCCCTTGGGGCTGCCACCGTGCAGAAGGACCATG